>Ga0137418_10003495_pt1 | contig 14429 bp, 10 predicted proteins | sample CZODoug3_1_2_16f_FD_122242 | JGI IMG/M metagenome (GOLD analysis project Ga0137418, IMG submission 122242) | Vadose zone soil fungal communities from Angelo Coast Range Reserve, California, USA - CZODoug3_1_2_16fungal (Hybrid Assembly) | ecosystem: Environmental > Terrestrial > Soil > Vadose... | reverse complement strand
TTGAATCCGGTAGCGTTGGCGACGATCGACTGTTCGAAGCTGATCTTCGATCCGTCGGCAAATGACGTAACCATAGCCGCGTTCTGTCCCCATCGCTCCGCCCATCCCTGCTGGGTGGTCGGGTTGCGGTAGGGATCCTGCAGGCCCTTGACGTTTCCGACAACGCGCGGGATGAGACCCAGCCCCTTTACCCAGCGGTAAAGGTTCATCTGCAGGCCGGGCTCGTCGCCCTCGCAAGCCGACAGGATGACTTTGTGCTTGCGTGCATACACTTGGAGAATGGGGCCGATCGTGGCGTCGACCTCGGCGTTCATCAGCACGACCGGCTTGCCGTGCTCGAAAGCCTCGAGAATTACGTGAGCGCCGAACTCGACTGAGCCCGTGACATCGACGATAACGTCGATCTCGCTGGAGCGGCACATCATGAACGGGTCCTCGGCCACGGCCGGCTGACCCTGACGAATCGCCTGATCGAGCTGGGCCTGCGACCCCGCCATGACAATGTTGTCGAGTCCCGAGTAGCGAAAGACGTGCTGAGCCCGCTCTGGACGTCGATTGTAGACGGCAGCCATGCGCATGCCCGGAACACTGTGAGTGATCTGGTTGGTGAGCCCCTGTCCCATGAAACCGGCGCCGACCATGCCCACGCGAATGGGCTTTCCCTGCTCCTCTCTGGCTTTCAAAGCGTTGTCGACGATAATCATGGTTTCCTCCGGCCGGATTGCGTACTACGCACGCAGTTTACAGCTTGAATATGAAATTTCATGCCTCGCTACCCCCGCCCACTCATCTTACGCTTCAACTCGGGTTCGATCTTGCCGAGCGGCTGCCACTCGGCATCCTTGGGTGATATTTCGCCGACGGGGAGGGGCCAGACCAGCCCAAGCCGGGGATCGCTGTAGAGCAGGCCGCCTTCGGCGCCGGGTGTATAGAATTCTCCCACCTGATAGCTCGTTTCCGTCCGATCCTCGAGAACCTGGTACCCGTGCGCAAACCGCTCCGGTACATAGAGGGAGCGGTAATTGTCTGCGCTGAGCTCGACGGCGACATGGCCCAGGTAAGTCGGGCTCTCCGGACGCAGGTCGACGATTATGTCCAGAATCGCACCGCGAGTGCACCGTACGAGTTTGGTTTCGGCGGCCGGAGGATATTGAAAATGCATTCCGCGTAACGTGCCCTTCGTCTTGTTGAAGGCAATGTTGGCCTGCGCGATGACCGGCTTCAGTCCATGGTTCTCGAACTCCCGCTGGCAAAACGATCGCGCAAAAAATCCGCGGTTGTCCTCACGGCGCTCGATATCGATCGTGAAGGCGCCCTTGAGCTTGGTTTCGGTGAAAATCATATCGATCCATAGAGTTGAACCCTATTATAAGGTAGTCCAAGTCACCGCGATCCGGCCAGAAAAATTGTCGTCGGAACATGACATAGCGTTCTCGTTATCGGGAAAGTAAGCCGAGTTGCACAAGACTGTCTCTCGCGGTACCGAACCGAAACTCGCCGAGCAAGCGCCGCAACCGCTCCTCGCATTTTCCGAGGTTCGTATAGTGACGAAACCGCGATAACCAGCTGGCAGAAACGCGCGGTTGCGCTGGATCGATTTCCCACGGGTGCAGATAGAAAACGAATGGTCGCAGTTCGCGTCGGTTGATGGATGCCAATCCCCAACGCGATAACCAGTATGGCAGCAGCCTAAAGTACCCGCCTCCTGCCACGGGTAGCCGAAATCCAAGAATCCTTGCCGTCGCTAACGGCCACTCGACGATGGATTTTCCAGTCGGCGTGGCCATTCGGTGCGGAGCCCGTTCGGCGTCGGGAATGCCATAGCGATCATGGCGCACGGGAAAAATGCTCGAGTCGTAGACGAATCCGAGTTCCGCCAGGATGTCCAGCGCCCAAAGGGACTCGCGTACGATGGAATAGCTCGCAGCGCGATATCCGAGTACTGCGGACCCGGTAATGTCCTGGAGCAGGTTCTTGGCGCGGAGCGTCTCTTGGTAGAACTCTTCCGGGGACTGCTCATATACGAGGCGGTGTGAAAAGCCGTGGCAGGCGATTTCGTGGCCGCGCGCGGCAATGTCTCTGATCAGTTGCGGATACCGCTCGGCTACCCAGCCCAGCACGAAGAAAGTCCCTCGGACATCGAACTGCTCGAAGATGGCGAGCAATTTCTGAGTGTTGCCTACCACGCGCGATTCGCGTGAGTTCCAGCTCTCGCGGCGTATGTTAGGTGCCAAGTTCGCAACGTGAAAGTAGTCTTCGACGTCGACGGTGAGCGCGTTACGTATGATCATGGGGGAGGGCGATTACCATGATTTCGCCTCTTACAGCCGCCAGACACGGAATCCGGCCGCCGAGAGCGTCTCGCGGTCGAACTTTGACTTGACGTCGATGAAGCAGCCGCCCTTCACGATCTTGCGCGCGAACGTCTCCACGCCGATGTTTATGAAATGCCGATGCGCCACGGCGACCACCATCGCCTCGGCCATCGGGAGATGTTCCCAGGGCACTAGTTCCAGGCCGTACTCGTGGCTTGCTTCCCTGGGATCGGTAACCGGGTCGTGCACGAACACTTGGACACCGTAGCTTTTCAGTTCGTTGATCACGTCGACGACATGCGAGTTGCGCAGGTCGGGTACGTCCTCCTTGAAGGTCAATCCGAGCACATTGACCTTAGCGTTCTTCACGGGGTTGCCGTTGCGAATCATCTGCTTGACGGTTTGCTCGGCAATGAATTTTCCCATGTTATCGTTGATTCGACGGCCTGCAAGGATTACCTCCGGGTGGTAACCGAGCATCTCGGCCTTGTAGGTGAGGTAGTAGGGGTCCACTCCGATGCAGTGGCCGCCGACCAGGCCAGGTCTGAATGGCAGAAAGTTCCATTTGGTTCCGGCCGCCTGGAGAACCTCGAGCGTATCGATCCCGATGCGATCGAAAATGATCGCCAACTCGTTGACCAGCGCGATATTCAGGTCGCGCTGGGTGTTCTCGATGACTTTAGCCGCCTCGGCGACCTTGATGCTGGAGGCGCGGTACACACCGGCGGTCACGACTGCGGCGTAGAGTTTGGCAACCCGCTCGAGTGTTTCCGGTGTGTCGCCAGAAACGACCTTCACGATTGTCTGGAGCGTGTGCTCCTTGTCGCCAGGGTTGATGCGTTCGGGCGAGTAGCCGACGTTGAAGTCTGTGAGCCATTTCATCCCGGAATTTCTCTCCAGCACCGGGATGCAGACTTCTTCAGTAGCACCCGGGTAGACGGTGGATTCGTACACGACACTCACGCCCTTTTTCATATGCTTGCCGACCGTAGCGCTCGAGCTGACCAACGGCCCAAAGTCCGGCCGGCGCACGGCGTCCACCGGCGTGGGAACCGCGACTACGATGATATCGGCGGCGGCAAGCTGCGCCGGATCCGTCGTTACCGTTAGCTGCGCCGCGGCACGCAGATCCTCGCCCGAGACCTCCCCGGTCGGGTCGATGTAGCGACGGTAGTTCTCCACCTTCTCGGCGCTCAGGTCAAATCCTATGGTCCGGAACGCCTTGCCGAACGCCACCGCCAGGGGCAAGCCAACGTAACCGAGTCCAACAATGGCAACTATGCTCATCGAACTATGCTCATCATCTTGTCTTTCATCGTCTTGTCTTTTTAGTCCGCAATGCTACAATTCTCCCCGGAAATCTCGGCTATAAAACAACAAGGGCGCCAGTGCGGTGCCTGCACCGAGGAAGACCTTGGCACGGAGCAACTATATCAGAGCAGAGCACGGGAAAGGTCGCGTCACGAATGTTGAAGTGGCTGTCCGCGACGGCAATTCGAAAGTGGACCGCAACGCACGTTTCCTCGTCAGACCGGCCTTGTATATTTCGATTCTTGTGGGCGCCGTTCTGGTGGCTTCTACGTACAAGCTTCGGATTGACGGCATTTTCGCCTGCCCGGCCGACGGATATACCCCCGACCAATATCTAGCCTATTGCGCGGCCGCCCGCTATGGCGACTACGAGCACGGGGCTTTCTGGTTTGGCCTTGAGCCCTCGGTGCTGGGTATTGCGGCACGCGCGGATGCCATGTTCCTCGGGGACAGCCGCACAAATTTTGGATTCTCGACGGATTCAACAGCTCGATGGTTCTCGGCAGCCTCCGCGCGATATTATCTTCTCGGATTCACTTATGGCGAAAACATGAGCTTCACAGGAGAGCTCTTGCGTAGGTCCAGTTTACAAGCAAGGATTTACATTATTGCAGTTGAGTTTTTTGAGCGGCGTGAAACCATACCAGCGAAGGACGTGATGCAGAACCCAGGTTCGTATTTTCGATACGAAGTCAAGCGCTTCTGGCAGCGCCTCCACCAGACGATTTGCGGGACAGTACCAGCGATCTGCAGAGATCGAACTGCTGTCTACCGCTCGCGCCAAACAGGATCGTACAGTTTGAATCTAGGCAGATGGACCGGGGGGGCTGACAATCCACCGGTATTCTATGATCGTGAAATTGACCAGGAAAAGATTAAAGGCTACGTTGCCTCGGGCCGGGAATTCCTGTCTCGCCTTCCCGTTAGTCGCGATTGCATTATTCTGACCACGATCCCCACTATCCGAAAAAATTCTTACTCATATTCACCTTCAGTCGACACCGCGTCTGCGGTTGCAAACATCCTTGGTTTGAGCTTCGTAGCACCCCATGTCGACGTGCTAAGAACGTACGACGGATCCCACCTGGACCGCCCGAGTGCCGAGCGCTGGTCGGATGCCTTCCTTCGAGTCGCTGGCCCTCAGATGCAGGAATGTCTCGGTAAGCCGCTCGCTTGACGCCCCCGGCGCGAGACTGCTCGCCCGAGGTGGAGTCCGGTCCCGCCGAATTATATGCCGCAGTCCCCGACTTTCATGGATTGGCTGCCGACGCTGTCGGATTTCCGCGGAAATCTTCGTGCCGCGCTCGCGATTTCCGATTCGGGGAATCGCCTCGAAAAGCTCGCCAATATCGCCCAGCACCGACTCGGTTTTCTGGAAACGATCCAACTCGATCAAGCAGTCAGTCGACTCGGGGCCTTGGAAATACCGGGCTTTTCGGCAGTCCGGCTTGCCATTCTTGCGTCGTCCACAGTAGATCACCTCGTGCCGGCGATCAGAGTTGCCTGTCTGCGACGGGGGCTGGTGGTCGATGTTCATGTTGGAGCATACGGGCAGCACCGGCAAGATTTGCTCAACCCGGCCTCTGCGCTTCATCAGTTCCGGCCGCAGGCGATCTTGCTGTCGCTTACCGCCCGCGAGACGATCGCCGGCGTGCCCATCATGGCAACGGTGGCCGAAGTGGACAAGGCGATTGATCGTCAAGTAGACGAACTGCGAAATCTTTGGCGCAAAGCACGAGAGACTTTCAAGGCGACCGTCGTTCAGCAAACTTTTCTCGATGCAACCGACACCGTATTCGGCAGCTATGATCGACTCGTCCCCGCGGCGCCTTCACGGCTTATTGCGCGGCTGAACGACAGGATGTCACAGGCTGCAGACTCGGAGAGCGTCTCGCTCCTCGATGTTGCACGAGCGAGTGAACGCAACGGTATCGATGCGTGGTTTGATCGAGGGCGTTGGTTTCAGGCCAAGATGGAAGTCTCACCGCCGGCGGCGCATTTGTACGGCGATCTGGCAGCTCGCGTCCTAGCTGCTCAGCGAGGTCTATCGAAAAAATGCCTCGTGCTCGACCTCGACAATACTTTGTGGGGTGGCGTCATTGGCGATGATGGGCTCGAGGGTATCGTGCTCGGACAGGGGAGCGCATTGGGTGAGGCGCACCTCGCCTTTCAGCGCTATGCTCTGCAGCTGAAAGCGCGCGGAGTCATTCTTGCCGTCTGCTCCAAGAACGATTCGGCGACTGCTGAGGCTGTGTTTGAAAATCATCCGGAAATGGTTCTTAAGCGAACCGATATCGCCGCCTTCATTGCAAACTGGCATGACAAGGCGGAAAACCTCAAGACCATTGCGACGCGACTGAATATCGGCCTCGATAGCCTGGTCTTCGTAGACGACAACCCTGTCGAACGGGCGCGCGTCCGCGAAAGCCTTCCTATGGTAGCGGTGCCAGAACTCCCTGAGGATGCCGCGCGTTTCGTGCCCTGCCTCGCGGATGCAGGGTATTTCGAGGCCATCAGTTTCACAGTCGAAGACTCGCAACGCGCCGCGCAATACGCTGCAAATGCCGAACGCGAGGATTTGCTTGGATCGTCGGAAAGCGTGGACGATTTTCTGCGCGGGCTGGAAATGTCGGTAAGCTTCGGGCCGATCGGCACCCTTGACCTTGTCCGAGCTACACAGTTGATCAACAAGACCAATCAATTCAACCCTACGACGCGGCGATACACGGGGGACGAGCTTGCCGCGCTTGCCGCGGCACCCGAGAACGTCACCCTGCAATTCCGCCTGTTGGACCGCTTCAGTGACAACGGCCTCGTTAGCGCCATGATTCTTCGCCCGGATCCTGGGGAGCCAGAAGTGCTCGAGATCGACACCTGGGTCATGAGCTGTCGCGTATTCGGTAGGGATCTAGAGCGTGAGGCGATGAATGTTGCGGTCGAGGCCGCCAGTCGCCGTGGCGTGCGCTCGTTTCGTGCCAGCTATATTCCTACGAAGAAAAACGGAGTGATAAGCAATCTATACCCGAGTCTCGGCTTCGCTCGCGTGGAACAGACCGTGCCGACGGATGGTGCGACACGGTGGTACCTGAACCTGGCCGATTACGAACACCGGCCAACCCATATCGCTAGGATATCCAAACAACATGACTGACCAAGACATTTTGGCCCTTTTCACGAAAATCATTCGCGATCTGCTGTCGGACGAATCGATCACGCTGACCATGCAGACCAAGAGGGAAGAGGTGCCCAATTGGGACTCGATGAACTACATCAATTTCATTGCTGCGGTGGAAATTGAACTCGGTGTGAAATTCGGGGTGGCAGACATAGAATCGTTCGAAGACGTAGGCGCGATTGTCGCCAAGACCACCGCGATGCTGCGGTAACCCGCATGTCCGGCGTAACGCTGGCGTCCAGAGCGTTCAATCAAGACGACCAGATTTTCTTCGCCCGTCTGTCCGGCGATTTCAATCCAATACATATGGATCCACTCGCCGCACGCAGGACGCAGGCAGGAGCCACGGTGGTGCATGGAGTCCACGCCGTTCTCTGGGCGTTGGACAAACTTGCCGAAAACGGCATGGTGACGGGAGAAGTAAGGGGTGTAAAGGTTCAGTTCACCAAATTCATTTACGTCGCCAGTACGGTAATGTTGAACCTTCGCCATCGGGATGAAAAGTCGATCAGGGCGGAACTTGTCGTAGGCGGCCTTACGACAACTATTCTGACTCTTACCTTTGGAACATCGAAACAGGCCTGCGAGATCGCCCTCCCGGGCGTGTTGGAAAGAGTAGTAGAACGCGAGCCGGCAATTCTCATTGACCTCAAGGAAGCAGCAGCACAGTCCGGCTGGCTGGATGTCGATCGTGCCCGCACGCGAATTGAAGGGCAATTTCCTCATGCGGACTCGGCGATTGGCGCCGGGCGTGTCGCCGCGATCGCGGTCCTGTCAACGCTGACGGGCATGGTCTGCCCGGGCATGTACTCGCTATTCGGCGCGTTTGCGATAGATTTGGTGGAAGATTCGAACCACAAAGACGCGGTCGGCTTCAACGTCAGCGAAACGGATGAACGGTTCCGGATGATCCGAATGAACGTTTCCGGTGCCGGAATACGTGGATCCGTACAGGCGTTTCTGCGTTGGCCGCCGATTGGCCAGGCCTCGTTCGCCGAGGTATCGAAAGTCGTGGCACCAGCCGAGTTCGCCGGCAGTACGGTGCTCATCGTTGGCGGGTCGCGTGGGCTCGGTGCGCTGACCGCAAAAGTAGTCGCTGCGGGAGGCGGTAAGGTCATCGTGACCTACGCTACCGGCCGCAAAGACGCTGAAAAACTAGCCGAGGAGATCTGCGGCCATACCGGCCACGATGCGTGTCGCGTCATCCAGTATGATGTCCGTCAGGATGCAGCCAGTCAGCTCAAGCTTCTCGAAACGGAAGTCAGCCACCTGTACTACTTCGCCACGACTTCGATCTTCAGGCAGAAGGACGGGTTTTTCGTTTCGAGCTTGCTTGATGAATTTATCGAGATATACGTTAAGGGCTTTTACGACTGCTGTCGCGTCCTCAGCAAGAACAGTTCGCAGGCACTGATTGCGTACTATCCATCCACGGTGGCCATCGACAACAATCCGTTGTCCATAATTGAATACACCATGGCCAAGATGGCGGGTGAAATCCTGTGTGCCAACATGAATCGCGCCAATACCCGTACTCGCGTTGTAGTCAGTCGGCTGCCACGCCTGATGACAGACCAGACGGCGACCGTGGCTCCGGCTACAACCGCCGAACCGCTCGATGCATTGTTGCCAGTGATCCGCCAGGTACAATCGTTAGGGTCCGCAGTTCTTTGATCGTCCCAATTCCTTAGCGGAACACACGCCGTGCTATTCAATTCCTACGAATTCATCTTCGGTTTTGTTCCAGCGACTCTTGCTGGATTCCTCGCACTTGGCGCTGGTTCTCGGGCGTGGGCATTGCGCTGGCTGATCTTTGCATCTTTGCTCTTCTACGCATGGTGGAGACCTTTGAATGTGTTGATCATCGCGCCGTCCATAGTGATCAACTTTTTGTTGGCACGCGCCCTGCAGCGACTGGGCGATAGCCAAAGACAGCGCCATGCGGCTACGGCGATTCTCGTGCTGGGCATCTTGTTCAACGTCGCATTTCTCGGCTATTTCAAATACATCGACTTTGCACGCACCGCGATCAACGACGCGTTTGGCACGAACCTCGTTTTGACGCACATCATTTTGCCCTTGGGAATATCCTTTATTACGTTTCAGAAGATCGCCTTCCTGATCGACCTGTACGCAAAGCGGGTGACGTCATTCACGCTTCAGGACTATTGCCTGTTTGTCCTGTTCTTCCCCCAACTGATCGCGGGGCCCATTGTTCACTATCGCGAGATGATGCCGCAATTCCAGAGCGCACCTTGCCGATTTGACAAAGAGAACGTCGCCGTGGGCCTTACGTTATTCCTGTTTGGCCTGTTCAAGAAGGCCGTTCTGGCCGACAGCATCGCGCCCCACGTTTCTTTGATTTATGAACATGCAGCTGCGGGGGGCGGAACCTCTTTTTTTCTGGCTTGGATGGCAGCAGTAGGTTTCACTCTGCAGGTTTATTTTGATTTTTCCGGCTATTCGGACATGGCGCTTGGGCTGGCTCGGTTGTTTGGGATTCGGCTACCGGCGAATTTCTACTCGCCCCTTCGTGCTTCAAGCATCATCGATTTCTGGCTGCATTGGCACATGACACTGACGCGTTTCCTGACGGCGTATGTCTTCAATCCCCTCATGCTTGCGTTGACTCGTCGCCGGTTGGCGCTAAAAGAATCTGTTCTCAAAGGGCCCAACACCACACTTTGGGCATTTGTTGTGCTGCTGATGTTTCCCCTGGTATTGACGATGTTCATCTCAGGGGTTTGGCATGGAGCGGGATATACGTTCCTGGTGTTTGGTCTGCTCCACGGTTTTTACCTCACGATCAACCATGGGTGGCGCTTGTGGGGAATGAAGTTATGGCCGGATAGAGGAGCCTATTTACGGATCATGAAACCCGTCGGTTTGATGCTGACATTCGTATCGGTTGCCGTGGCGATGGTTTTCTTTCGGTCTTCGACGATGGGCTCGGCTATCGATCTCGTCAAAGGAATGGTCGGGCTGAACGGGGTAAGCCTTCCGCCTGCGATTTTTCGACGCCTCGGCCCGCTTGCCGACTGGCTGCACGGGGCGGGCATCGGTCACCAGCTATGGGGTGGCGAAGATTTTCTGGTGCTGGCGATGTGGATCCCCATTCTGATGTTCATCGTTCTGGTTTTCCCAAACACGCTGCAAATCCTGGCTCGATATGAGCCCGCACTCGGTGTCAAGGCGGACGCCCTTGGCACGATCAAGTTCGGCCGGGTCATCGAGTGGAGACCCTCGCTCCCGTGGGCATTCGGAATGTCGGTCATTGCCGCGACCGGGATTCTCTCCTTGGGAGGGCCGAGCGAGTTCCTATATTGGCAGTTCTGAGTACGGCCCTGGCAGCAGGCTCGACGCAAGCCAAACCGCCGAAACTCACCTGGTCTGCGGCAACGAAAATGCGAACAGGGAGTTTCCGGCCATCAGAGCGATGAATTGGGTCTGGCCGATTGCGTAGGACACGGGCGGAGCGTTGATCCGGGCCCCGAGGCGTAGGCGCCACAGGATATGCCCGGTGTCGGAGTCGAACGCGAAAAACTCGTCGTGGTAACCCGCGAAGACCAAACCTCCTGCGGTCGAGAGTACGCCACCGACGGCGCGATCTATGTCCGGTCCGCTTGCCAACGGCGTCTCCCAGCGGATGTCCCCGGTCCTCGCATCAACGGCTTTTACGGAGGCTACGGCCGACTGGCTTCCAGGCAGGGTGAAAGTGCTGCCCAAGAACTGCCGCTCACCCCTTTCAACGCGGGCGTCGGTCGTGTAGTAGAGCGTCGCCGCGTCAACCGCAGGTACATACACCATGCGGCGACCCGCATCATAGGAGGGTGGCCACCAATTGGTCGCGCCACCCGCCGTCGGCGACACGAGAGTCCCCTTTATGCTTGGTCGCGATTCGGGCCGAACGATCGGCCGGCCCTCAGGGGTAAACCCCTCGGCCCACGTCTGCCTGGCAAAAGGCTTCGCGAAAAGAAACCGGCCCGTCTGCCGGTCGAGTGCGTAGAAGAACCCGTTGCGATTCGCCCAGAGGAGCACCGACCGAGGCCGTCCCTGCCATGGGATTTCCGCCAACACCGGTTGCTGTACGGCATCCCAGTCATGATCATCTCCCGGCGTGAACTGGAAGTGCCAGCGCAGCTTGCCGGTCACCGCCTCCAGGGCCACGACACTCCCGGAATAGAGGTTGTCGCCCGCTCGCACACTGCTCTGATAAGTCGGTGACGGGTTGCCCACGCCCCAGAAGAGGAGATTCAGCGCCGGGTCGTATGCTCCCGCGGTCCAAGTGGGTGCCCCACCGGTCTTCCACGAGTCACCAGCCCATGTATCGTGTCCCGCCTCTCCCGGACCGGGAACGGTATGGAACTTCCACAGCAGCCGACCGTCGTTCGCGTCGTACGCCGCAACAAAGCCCCGGATGCCGAACTCTCCGCCCGCGACCCCGACAACGACGCGGTCCCCCAGCGCGAGCGGCGCTCCCGTCATTGAATAACCGTCGCGAAAATCAGCAACTTTGGTCTCCCACTTCTTTCGTCCTGTCGACGCACTCAGGGCGACAAGATGAGCATCCAGCGTCGCCACGAACACCGAATCGTTCAAGATCGCAACGCCACGATTGACCGATCCACAGCACAATTGAAGTCCGCTGGGCACGGGTCGCGTGAATCCCCATGCCTTCTTTCCCGTGGCCGCGTCGAGTGCGACAACACCCTCGGGTGACTCCGTGACGAAGATAAGATTCGAAGCGACGATTGGAGAAGCCTCGAGGTACTCGCCGGCGGATCGAAGCTGGCTGACCCATGCCACTCGCAAACTTCTAACGTTCTGTTTCGAGATGCTCGAGAGCAGACTGTGGCGGTGGCCGGCGTAGTTTCCGGCGAAAGTCAGCCATTCCGCCGACCGGCTGGTCGACGCGAGGATGCTCCCCGCCTCGACCTGAACCTGCCTGGACGAGTCCGATCCCGCGTCCACACGTGAACCGCGGAACGCCAGCTCCTTCATGTACGCGTGAGTTTCCCAAATCTGGCGGTCATCGAGAGGCTGGGCGCCCATCTCGGTTCCCGTGCGGCCCCACTTCACGACCGAGAAGAAGACCCAGTCCGCTTTGTTCTCAATTGAGGAAACCAGGTCTGGCCCGACCTTGCCGCGCCCGTTGTCCCCATGGCAGGAAGCACAGAATCTCCCGTACAGCCGAGCGCCATGCTCAACGGACTCTTTGTCGACGAAAAGATTCTGTATGGCTGAGTGGGGATTCGGGCGGCCGGCAAGACCCCCAACATAAACCGGGCTGTTGGGACGCAACCACTTGACCAGGCTGCTCAGCGGAATCTCGGGCAGATCCCCCGACAGCTTTGCCAGTACGACACGCGCCCGCCAGGCGACGCCGTCGGAGACTTTGACCGCGAGCGCACCCGCTCCCCCCGCAGCAACCGCAATGACAAGGCCGATCAGCCCGAAGCGGCGTGCTGTGTTCACCCCCTCCGACCCTTTCACGGCGCCCCCCTCGACGGGAACTCATGCTGCAAGAGGGACTGTTCTACTTTTCTTTGTGCTCTGGTGATTGGGCCCATGGATGCCGACCGGGACGGAAGAGCGGGGTGGATGAGTTTATCCCGCCCAGTAAATCGCCCGGACCTTAACGTGACAATACCCGCGCGGCGCCCAATACGCTTCGCTTGAGCGCGTCGCCGTGGTCGGTAGGCCGAGTCTCATCATGCCGCCGCCTTTTCCTTTCTCAAATAAACCTCGCTCTGACTGGGGAATGCTCCTCCGTGATGTCGGAACTCCTCGACTACCAGTCCATAGCGGCTGAATATTGAAAACAAGAACTCCTTGCTATAACGAACACATTGCAAAGGCTTAACGCACTCATACGGAACATAGCCCTTCGGGATGAAGGAAACTTCAGGAACGTTTTCTTCCACAAACGCCGTCAAGAAGATCCTGCTCCCCTCTCGCGCAATACGGCTCATTTCGGACACGTAGATACGCACATGTTCCGGTCCCATATTCGTGAACAAGCCCCACAAGTAAACGATGTCAGCTGTAGCATCGGCAAGCGGAAGTCGGATCCTGTCTCCGTCGATCTTGCCTGCAGGGTTGTACAGCTCATTGATAACATCGAGATGTATAAAGCGAAAACTGGGGTGGTTCCGCTCTATATGCTCCCGACACCACTCTGCGAACACGGGATTGCTGTCGATTCCTAAGTACTGGACGTCCCCAAACTCCCAGAGCATGCCCGTCGCCAGACGCCCAAGACCACAGCCGATATCGACGACAAGACTCGATTTCGAATAAGCGAGTCTCGCGGCCAACCTCCTCGCCTCCGCTATTCCGGACTCCAGGTAGAATCCATCCGCCAGGAACGAAGCTCCCAGTCTGCCTCGCATCTCCCGGGGGGGAAGCACGCAACCGTGGTACAGATAATAGTCCCTATCGTAGTCGGAAACGTAATCTCTGTTGTGGATGAAGCTCCAAACCGGTCGCACCACGGGCCTGACCAGCCGCCACAAGATAGAACCTCTTTCGGTATTAGACCGTAACCTTTCTACGAGTTTGTCATTTCCTTTGTTCATGTCCATCATCTCCGTTTCCCTCGCGCTGACAATCGCCGCAAAGGAAGATCATAGCGCAGGGTTCGGCTCAGTCAACTTAACACCCGCGCTACACGCAGTAGCTGAAGATCTAAGAAGGGAAACGATAACGGTAGTAAGCGGGGTGGGTGGGTTCGTCCTGACCGGTAAATCGCCCGGACCTCAACTTGACAATACCGTATCGTAGTAATATGGCTCGCGGATAGCGTCGTTGAGGGACTCGGACTTCGCAGTAGCGGTTCGTCACGTTGTTGGCTTTGCATTCACTTCGGCCGTACACGTTCGCGCGCGAATGCTGCGCTGGGTCTGTTTCTTGATCGATTCTTGCGCCGTGGATTGTGGCCAAAAATACTCGTCAAGCCCCGGTCGCTTACGATCGAGCGCACTCAAAATTACCTGATCAGAACAACTTGCAAGTCAGGATAGCGAAAGGTTTCCCTTTGCAGGACGCATATTGCATCAGGAAGCGTCGCCGCGCGTCAGATACCCGCAACTCAAGACGCCGCATCCTCAACCGGACACTGGCAGCTTAGATACGATCGAATCGATATGAAAGTCCTGGTCACCGGCGGCGCCGGCTACATTGGATCCCATACCTGCGTCGAACTGATGCAGGCGGGGCACGAGGTCTTCATTTTCGACAACTTCAGCAGCAGCCACGCAGCGGCGATCGGGCGCATTGCGCGGATCGCCGGCAGAACGCCCGAATTCACCAAAGCGGATGTTCGCGACTCGGGCGCCTTGCGAGAGGTGTTCGTCCGGCACCGATTCGATGCTGTGATCCACTTCGCCGGCCTCAAAGCGGTCGGCGAATCCGTGGAAAAGCCGATCGAGTACTACGACAACAACGTGCAGGGCGCCTTGGTGCTATGCCGGGCGATGGCCCAGGCCGGGGTCGGGGTGCTGGTGTTCTCCTCGTCCGCCACCGTCTATGGAAATGCAGCGTCGGTGCCGATACGCGAGGATGCGCCGCTCGGGCCGACCAACCCGTACGGCCACTCGAAGCCGATGGTCGAGCGGATCCTCCAAGAC
>Ga0137418_10000833_pt1 | contig 14431 bp, 11 predicted proteins | sample CZODoug3_1_2_16f_FD_122242 | JGI IMG/M metagenome (GOLD analysis project Ga0137418, IMG submission 122242) | Vadose zone soil fungal communities from Angelo Coast Range Reserve, California, USA - CZODoug3_1_2_16fungal (Hybrid Assembly) | ecosystem: Environmental > Terrestrial > Soil > Vadose... | reverse complement strand
TCGTGATCCGTTTCACAACATCTTTCGTGAACGGTTTCCCCAGCCGGTCTTGAAAATTCTGTTTGAACACGATCGAATCGACCGTGATCTTCAACACGTACCCGTTGAACACGGGGTCGTTTTCTCGTAAGAAGTAAGCCTTGTTCAATGCGTTGGTGACGACGGCAATCATGCCGTTCTCCGACTTCACCACGCCATGCAGCGCGATCTGTTCGATGTCCAGGCACTTCTTGCCCGTGCTACAGCCCGAACCCGACTGCCGGTCCACCACCGGGCTGATGAACGGATCCCGCTTGCCAGTCATCGAATACTTCCGTTCCTTCTCTTTCTCTTCCGGCTTGGCTGCTGCAGTCTTGTCGATGGCGGGAGGCGCTGGTTTTGCCGGAGCTGTCGTTACCGCGGCCTTGCTCGCCGCCACTGCCGGTTTGGCCGCAGGCGCGGGAGCCGCTTTCGTCGGAACAACCTTGATGCCAGGCTGGGCTAAGAGCGCCGGGCTCGTCTTCGCAGGAACCAGTTTCGGCGCGGGAGTCACAGCCGGAGTGGGCTTCGCCCGGGCCGCCTGTGCAGAGCTGCCAGCGGGCGCTTGAGCCGCTTTCGCCGGAACAACTTTTACGTTAGAGGACGAAGCCGACGCGGAAGCGGGCTTCAATGTCGCCTGACTATTCGCCGCTGTCTTTGCCGGAACGACCGCAGGCTTCGCGGGGGCAGCCGACACCTTCACCGGAACCGTCGTGGGCTTGGCCGCGGTCTGACTCGACCCGGTCGCAGGCTTTACCGGAACTGCCGCTCCAGGTTTGGTCGCGGTTCCCGCCGAAGGTTTCGCCGCGCTTCCCTGCAGCGCGGCATTGCTGGCCGCGGTCTGCTGCTGGGCGACGTCCTGCAGCGAGTTCTTCGTGTTCTGCAAAATGGTGGCAGGATTCTGCGCCGCCGCAGTGCCCACCGTGATTGCCAGTGCAACGATGCCAGTGGTCAGCTTCATGGAATCTCCTACCTTTTCACCGCAGCCTGGCCGGGAGTTACCGCCGGATCCAGTTCGTGGCTGAAGAACGTCGTAGCCGTGCAGGTCGCCACGATGCTTTCGTTGGGCGCATACTGATAAGTCTTTTTGGCTTTGGCGTCGGTGGGCTTGCGCGTGGTCGAGACCAGCAAGCCCGACACGTTCACGATGCGCTCCAGCTTTCCAACTCGATCAAAGAAACTCAGCATCGAGTAATAGGGACCGTCCAGCTCCATCTCAAAAGGAACTTCCGTGTAGAAGTCCTTCTGCGCGGTCGGCTTCGAGGTGTAGCGCCGGATCTCGATTCCTGCCTTGGACGCTTCCGCATCCATCATGCGCATGAATCCATCGACTTCCTTTTCGTCCGGCACGATCCGCCGCTCGATGTCCAGTTGCTGCTTCAGACTGGCCAGCTGCCGTTCGATCTCCGCCAGCTTCGGCCGGTAGGACTCCAGCTCCGCGTTCTCTTTCATCTTGGCTTCAAGCGTCTGCTCGGCGGCCGCATTCTGGTCGCGCTGGGTCTTGAATACGGTGTAGTACAGACCGGCCGTCACCAGCGCCGCTGCTCCTACCACCACCGCCCACTGCTTGAGGCCCGACATTTCCCCGAAATTCGCCATAATCTCCCCGCCTTTAGGACTTGCCCTTCTCGCACGTCAGGGTGAACTGAAACGCCTGCATGTCTTTGATGGTCTCGTCCTGGATGCTTTCCTTGATCTCGATGTTGCGGAAAAATCCAGTCTTCTGCAGGTTCGAAATCAGGTTGGCAACCGCGTCGGAACTAAGCGCCATGCCTTCGATATCGACGCTGGCGCCCTGGTCCTTCATATTGTTGAGCCAGATCGCCTCGGTGTTGTTCACCGTCTCGCCCACCATGGCCATCAGATTCACCGGCCCGGACTGGTCCTTGCGCAGTTGGTCGATCACATCCACGCGCCGCTTGTAGTTCTCCGCTTCGCGCTGACGGGCCAAATAGCGCGCCTTGACGTCGGCCAGTTCGCGGTTCTTCTGCTCGGCCTTCGCCATATTTTGTTCGATCGACTTCTTCTCCGTATCCAGGTGGTGCCAGATGTAAAAATTGAAAGCCGCCGCCAGCCCAAAAGCCAGGAGGACTTTCAGGCGCGGTGAGCCCATATCGCCGATTTCCATCGTCGGCATGGAGGGCATGGACGACCGCTTGCCCTTCGGTTTCTGTATTTCCAGCAGATTGATTCGGATCATAGGTCGCTAAAACTCCTCAAAGCCAGGCCTACTGCCACGGCTAGCTGGCCCGCGTTCTGCTCAATCAGTTCAGCTCCCGTTCCGTCCGCCGGGGGCATGACCCGCTGGAACGGATTGAACAGTTCCACCGGCATCGAGAACTCCTGGCGCAGTCCCTCCACCAGTCCTGGGACCTTGGACGAACCGCCCGCGAGATAAATCTTCTCGATGTGCTCACCCGCCGCGCTGGCCCGGAAGAAGTCAAACGTCTTCTGGATTTCCAGCACGATGATCTCGGTCACCTGCTGCAGGATGGGCGTCTTGGCGTCTTCGCTAACCGTGCCCACCTTGTGGCCCAGCTTGAGCGCTTCCGCGTCTTCGAAGCTGAGGTCCAGTTCCTTCTGCAGCGAATCGGTGTACTGGTGCCCGCCCACGCTGACGTCGCGCGGGAACAAAGGCGTCGTACCCTTCACGATGTTGATGTTCATGACGCTGGCTCCCAGGTTCAAAAGCGCCACCACCTGCCCCGGAGCGGGCTCGTAGTTGTACTCGTAGCAGTTCTGCAGGGCCAGAGCATCGATGTCCACAATAGCCGGGGTTCGGCCCGCCATCGAGAGTACGTTGGTGTAGTTCAAAATCTTGTCCTTCTTGACGGCGACTAGTAAGACGTCCATCTGCGGACTGCCGGCTTCTTCGGACAAAATCTGGTAGTCGAGGTTCACATCACCCAGATCGAAAGGAATGCAGCTCGCTGCTTCCTTCTGGATCGCTTCCGCCAGTTCCTGGTCACTCATGGAAGGCATCGGAATGCGCTTCACGATCACCGAGTGCCCGCTCACCGACGTGGCCACGTTCTTGGACTTGATCTCGTGTTCGGTCAGCAGCTTCGAGATCGCGCTCGAGACGGTGCCCGAGTCTACGATCATGGAGTCGACCACGATATCCGGAGCCAGCGGCTCGAGCCCGAGGTGTGCCACCTCGATGTCGCGACCCTTCCGCTTCAACTCCACCGCCTTGATACTGGAGGAGCCCACATCCAGACCGACAATCGTTTTCGACCTAAATCCAAACATGTGCCCGCCTTTACTGTGACCCGGCAGCCTTGACGGCCACCTTCGGTTTCTTCTTCGCCCGTACTTCCATCTGGTTTGACTTCTCTTCCATCCACTGGTCCAGCTTTGACTTCTTGAAGCGCCAGCGGTTGCCGAGCTTGAAGGCCGGAATCTTTTGCTCGTTCACGTACTTGTAGAGCGTGTCCGGACTCACCCCCAGGTACTGCGACGCCTGCCGTATATTCATCACTTCACGCGAGTCGGCCATAGAGTTCATATCCCTTCCACAGAATCGAGCCTCGCCTGCCGGTGTCTCCGGCGGCGAAAGCAACCTTTGGGAGGAAATCCCTCGTTCAAAATCGTGCTTCGAGCGGATTTCGGTGTGCAGAGCATATCCCAACCCCGCAAAACCCGGAGTCAAGCCCGATTTCCGTGTCTCACCGTGTTTTATACCTGTTTTTTGGAAAATTACTTTAGTGTAACTGTGGATGGATGCTACAAATTGTGATTAACGAAGTAGTGACCACCATAGGAAGTGGTCTTTATTCGTTCGGTGGCGAGTTACCGCGTCGCACATAACCAAAGTACTAGCGACGGTACGAAGGTGTTAGGACAAGCGGGAACTTATTGAAAGATAAAGGGGAATGTCGCCACGGTGGACCCCATTCCCGGCCCCACTTAGACCCCTCCGAATCCGCAGATCAGCCTACCCCGGCCCAGGCAGAACGGCCTATTTTCCGGCTGAAGAACCCGATCCTCGTCCGTCTGCCAGGCTGAACAGCTTGGTTCTGACTGGCTTCTGGTTTCTCTACGAGGTGCTCTTGCTGCTGGTGATTGGTTTCGGTGATGAGGGCGGCGACTGCTCTGCCCGCGTCGATTGTCCTGCAGATGATAGCTTCCTTCACGGTCGCGATGGCTGGAGACACTCTCTAGAAGCGGGAGGTCCCCGCCGACATGTTTGTGGACGAAATGGAAAAACGCGGGATCAGGATTCAATGCGCGCTGCCATAGTCTGGTCGGCAGTCATCAGTCTTCAGTGGTCCGCCGTCAGCCATCAATCCGGCCGGACCGCTACAGACGATGGGGCGGCTTCCTAACGACCGACGACTTGCGACTGACGACTGGAAAGCAACTAGCGACTGAACGCTTGTCTCGTGTACCCTGATGTCCTTCAAATCCTGTGGAGGTCTCTTTGCGTTTCCTTGATCGCCTGAAACCTGTGGCCTTGCTGGCGTTGCGCGTGACCCTGGGCGTGATCATGCTCGCGCATGGCTCCATAAAAGTGCACCGTCACATGTCGGAGTTTGCCGGCTACATCGCCAGCCTGGGACTACCCCTGTGGCTGGGCTACGCCTCGGCTTTCACGGAGTTTGTCGGCGGAATCCTGCTGATCACGGGCACCTTCACGCGTCTGGCAGCATTCTTCGTCTTCCTGAACATGTGCGTGGCGATTGGGAAGGTGCACTGGCAGCATGGCCTGTTGGGCGCAGGTGGATACGAGTTCGCTCTCGCGCTCTGCACCATGGCCTTCGCCCTGATCTTCTATGGAGCCGGACCCATCTCCATCGATGCCATCCGTGGCGGGGACGGAAGCCGCGGCAAATCGAGATAACGTGTTACATTTCATGTTCAGGAATGGGATGGGTGCTGTAGTCCATTTGCCTTCATGAATCTGTCTTCCAGCTCCAGACCGACCGGCCGTTCGCTTTCCCGCCAAATGCCGCGTCCAGCAAGGCAAACCGCCAGACGTCCAACAACGAAAGATCGCGCTTAACACTTGACAATGCTCGATCTTGACACTTAGTCTTGCTGCCCTGCCTATGCGGGCGGGTATCCCAGGGGTCTCACCCAGCCGCCCTTCTTGAGGTGAAGATGCACGACCCATGGCTGCGTCTCGCTGTCCCAGCGATGATGTTAGTCCTCACCTCTCCGGACTCACTGACATCTCTCACAAGGAGTAGCTCGGTATGCTGAAACGCTTCGGACTCTTGTCCTTCGTGTGTGCGGTCCTTTTTGCACTCTCAGGAATTGCCACCGCACAGAAACTTCCCAGGATCACTCCCAGAAAAACACAGCACGAAAAGAGCGACCACATGTCCGCGATGGGCCATTTGGCGGCCCGAGTGAATTCAGTTCTACGGCAGAGAGGGATCGTGACCGGGCGCGCGCTCGCCGCTCCTCCCAACCCGACCGGCGACAAGGGCTGCACCAACGCCCCGGATTGCTTCGATGACGAGGACGGACCCGCGGGCGGCCAGGCCGAAACCTCGATTGCCGTCGACGCCACCGGCCAGCACGTCGTAGTCGGATTCAACGACACCCGTGGGTTTGCCCTGAATCCGATTTCGGTTTCCGGTTTTTTCTATTCCGATGATGGAGGTAAGACGTTCGTCGACGGGGGACAACTTCCTTCGCCCGGCACCGACGTCATCGGCACCACCAAGCTCCCGCAAGTCTTCGGCGACCCCGACGTGAAATATCTGGGAGCCTGCACATTTGTCTATTCGTCCATTCTGGTGGCGAAATATTCAGCCACCGCGGCCGTGCAGACGATGGGCATTCACCGCTCCACCGATTGCGGCCACACCTGGACTGGCCCCTTTGAGATCACGGCCGCAACGAACCCTAACGGATTTGTCGATGTCAACGGCAACCCGGTGGATGCTGCCGACAAGGAGTTCATTGATGTTGACCGCGCCACGGGCCGGCTGATGGTTAGCTGGACGAACTTTACCCCAGTCGCTGTCGGCGGGATCGAAATGTCCAGCACCTACTCCGACAATGCTCTTAGCGGAAATCCTCCCACCTGGTCCGCGCGTCAAGTCGTGTCGGCGACCGAGCCCGATGGGCAGTCGTCGGTGCCCCGCTTCGCCGGCAACGGTACCAATGCTTACGTGGTGTGGCGTCGCTTCCCGTCCTCCTACACCAACACCATCGCGTTTGCGCGTTCCACCGACAATGGCAATACCTGGAAGCCGGCGGTCGATCTCACCAGCGAGTTCTTCACCACCGATGCGGAAATCGGCAACGATCGTCCCAATAATTCGCCCTCTTTGGCCGTCGATCAACGCAGCGGCAACGTGTACGTGGTTTATGCCAACAATAATTCCCAGGATGGATCTGACATCTATCTCCAGAGAAGTACCAACCGCGGGATTAGCTTCTCCAGTCCGATCATCCTGAACAGTCGCCCTGGCAACGATCGCGCGCAATGGTTTCCGTGGGTGACGGTCGATTCCACCAGCGGCCGCGTCTGGGTCTTTTATTACGATCAGGGCGTCGCCACCACAGGGGATTTGAGCCAGGTGACCTACACCTTCTCAGACAATGGAGGACGCGGCTGGAGCCAACCGGCAGCTCTGACCGACCGCACTTTCCACGCAGGTTGGGGCAACGATACCGGCCAGCCTAATCTTGGCGATTACAACCAGGCAGTCGCCCAGAATGGCGAGATGTTCGCGGTCTTCGCCCAGGCCACCCGGCCCCCGGCGGGATTCGTCGATGGTCAACCCACCTCCGCCAGCTTCACCGTGCCGGACGTAATCTTCAAGCGGATCTCCGGGAAGGACCGCGAGCACAGGCCCGCGTCGGTTGACCTGGTCTCGGTGAACTTCACCGACAGTGGCGGAAACGGATTCATCGACGCGAATAAGACTGTCCGTTTGCAGGCTGTCCTGCGCAATTACGTCACGAACCCGCTCAATGCGGCCCGACTGCATGAACCGAGCGCCACATTGACAACGTCAACTCCCAACGTCAGGATTGTCCAGCGCTCGTCCAGTCTCCCGGATCTTGGTCCCGGGGTCACCGGAACTGCGAACTTCACGGTACAAACTCTGTCGAACTTTGTGCCCGGCACGCCGATCGAACTGACCATCACGGTCCGCGCTGACGATACCGGGACAACGGTCCTCCGGAACACGCTGTTCACTGGAACGCCGGCACCGACCGAGCTCTTCTCCGAAGACTTCGAGTCGGCGGCCCCGGGCGCTCTGCCAACCGGATGGTCGTCAGTGCACGGTGCTGGCGCGAATTTGGTTCCCTGGACCACCCGCAACGACTTCTGCGGAACCGGTTCCAATGGCGCGTTCCATATCAACGCCAACGACGGTCCCACCGGCGGTTCTCCCTCCCGCTGGGAGCGCTTGCTCTCGCCCGCGGTTGTTATTCCCGCTGACGCGGAATACGTCACGCTCGATATGGACGTCTGCTACGACACGGAAGACGACCCCAATTTCAACATACTCGCCTACGATGGCATGTTCCTGAGAATCACGGACCTGACTACCGGCCGGATCCTGCGTTCGGTTCTGCTGGAAGCCTTCGAAGACGAATTCACCACTGGTTCGATCCAGAACATGCCGAAACACCAACCGCGCAGTGGAGATCGGGGATATTTCCCCAATGGCGACATGGCCATGTGGGCCGGATTCTCCAATGGGCCCAAACACGTCCACCTGCGACTGCCGGGGATGGCCGGCAGCACCGTGCAATTCCGCTTTGAATTTGCCCAGGACAGAAGCGGCATCTGCAGTGACGTGCGTCCCACCCACACTGACTGCGGTATTTCGGTCGACAACATTTCGTTGAAGAGCGTTGTCTCCGTAAAATCACCGCTCTAAAGGAACAAAGGCAGGACGGGGCAGACCGCAAAGGTCTGCCCTTTTTTTCTTGTCCACAAGTAGCTTCCGGTAGCCAAGGGATCATTGGAGCCTTTGCTGACGACTGATGACCAGGGACCAACGACTACCTTTAGTACTCCGCGAGCTCTTTCATCCCCCGGTACAAATCGCTCGCCTGCGGCAAGATCGCGTCTTCGAGCACGGGCTGGTAGGCGACGTACACATCCATCGCAGCCACGCGCCGCACGGGCGCATCGAGCTGTCCGAACATCTTGTCCGCGATGCGCGCGGCGATCTCGGCGCCGTATCCCCAGCTTAGACAATCTTCATAAGCCACCAAGGCCCGGTTGGTCTTGGCCACTGAATTCGCGATCGTCTCCCAATCAAAGGGATTCAGCGTGCGCAGATCGATCAGCTCGACTTTCACGCCTTGTTCCCGCTCCAGCTTCTGCGCGGCCTGCAGTGCGCGGGGTACCACAGCTCCGTAGGTGATCACGGTCAAATCTGTTCCCGGTTGCACGATCTTCGCCTTGCCGAACGGAACCATGTAATCCGGTCCGGGATAGTGCGACCGCCCGTAGGTCTCGCGGTACAACCGTTTGTGCTCGAGAAACAAAACCGGGTCGTCACAGCGGATCGCCGTCCGCAGCAAGCCGGCGGCATCCAGCGCATTTGATGGGAACACAACTCGTAGTCCCGGAATATGCGTGAATATGCTTTCTCCGCACTGCGAGTGGTAAAGGGCTCCGCCAGTGAGATACCCGCCAATCGCCACTCGAATCACCAAGGGCGCCGAAAACGCATTGTTCGAGCGCCAGCGGATCACCGGCAGCTCATCACGCAATTGCAGCATCGCTGGCCAGATGTAATCGAAGAACTGGATCTCGACCACCGGCTTGAGTCCACGCGTCGCCATGCCCGTGGCCGTGCCGACGATGTTGGCCTCGGCAATCGGCGAGTTGAAAACGCGTTCGGAGCCGAACGCCATCTGCAACCCGGCGGTCAGCTTGAATACGCCGCCCTTTCCTTTCACCAGCTTTTTCTTGAGATAGTCTTCACGACTGACGTCGGCCACATCCTCGCCATAGACCACGATCCGCTCATCGCGCTTCATCTCATCGCGTAAGGTCGCGTTGATCAGCTCGGCCATGGTCTTGGGCAGCACCGGCTTCTTGGCGTCGTTCGCCGCTGACTCCGCGATTTGCGGAAATACTGGCTGGGTTTCGAATTGCGAAGACGTCGGATCGAGGTTCGGCGAGTAGATGTACCTGGTGATCGTGTCAGGCGTCGGGAAAGGCGCCTCTAGCGCGCGATCCACCGCGACCTGCATTTCGTCCTCAACCTTCTTTTCCAGCTGGTTGATGCCCTTCTCGTCGAGAATGCCCTCGCGGATCAGAAACATCTGCATGCGCGTAATGGGATCGCGGGCCGCGTCGCGCTGCCGTTCGACATCCGGACGATAGAGTCGCTCATCGTCGGAAAGGGAGTGCGAGTACGGACGGATCACGTGCGCATGCACAAAGCCGGGTCCCTTGCCCGCGCGGCAGTAGTCCACCGCCCGCTTCATGGCGGCGTAGCCCACGACCGGGTCGGTGCCGTCGACTTCTTCAAAATGGAAGTTCGGGAAGCCCGAGACCAGCCGCGAAATATTCCCGCCCGCAGTCTGTACTTCGACCGGAACGGAAATCGCGTACTCGTTGTCTTCCACCACGAAAACAATCGGGAGCTTGCGGTTGGAGGCGGTGTTCATCGCCTCCCAGAACTCGCCTTCGCTGGTGGTGCCGTCGCCCAGCGATACGTAGGTGACCTCGTCGCCCCGGCAACTGACGTCTTTGAACTGGCGATAGTCGTCGGCGGCCTTCTGGTTGGCGTTCGGATGGCTACGCAGGTAAACGCCCGCTTGCGCACAGCCCACGGCCTGCAGAATCTGTGTGCCCGTGGGCGAAGACTGGGTGACGATGTTTAGCCGGGGATAGGCCCAGTGCGACGGCATCTGCCGTCCGCCCGAACTGGGATCGTCCGCCGCCCCCACCGCTTGCAGCAGCATGTCGTAAGGGGTGCCGCCCAGCATCAGCACGAGAGCGCGATCACGATAATAGGGGTAAAACCAGTCGTAGCCTGGCTTGAGGCAGAACCCGGCAGCTACGCCGATGGCCTCATGTCCTGCGCCTGAAATCTGGAAGAAAATCTTCTGCTGTCGCTTGAGCAGAATTTCGCGGTCGTCGACCCGCCGCGAGGTGTACATAATCCGATATGCTTCAATGAGTTGCTGGCGGGTGAGACCTTCGTAGGTCTTGGCCTTCTTGTCGTCGGGGAGCGCGGCCAGCTTGGGGTCGGTCTTTGTCGTAGCCATCCAATACCCTGAGACCCTTGGGGGAGTCGCAGAGGGCATTGTAAATGGAGAGGAATGGATTCGGGAATACGGGATTTGCGGGGCAGCAGTTAGCACTCAGCAGTCAGACATTTAACCCTTAGCAATTAGCACTCGGCTCTTAGCCACCAAGACCTTGTTCATTGACACGCGATCTACTGAATGGAAGTTTGATTTTTGCGCCGCTCGACCAGGAAGCCTACATTCTCCACTCCTGCGGAACGCACCGCCGCACGGGTTTCGCGTACCCGACCGTACTTGGCACGAGCATCAGCCCGGATGTATACCTTTTCTTCCGCGCCACGTTTTAGTCCTTCGCGAATCCCAGGCGGCAGAGCGTCAAGGGTGGTCGGCTTCTTGCCTCCAAACCAGATGTCGCCCGTCCTCATGACCCCAACAATTAAAGCGTCTTCACGATTTGCTCCACGCATCGAAACGGAGTGACTCACCTTTGGGACATCCTCTGCGTCTCTTTTTACGTCAGCCAAGCGCTCGTCATGCCCATGAATAGGAAGAGAAGAACAAGTTGAATGCTCAAAAACGGAGTCAGGTCGATATAGGAGATGGGCCTCAGCGTTTGACGGCGTGTTTTCCCGGCGGAAGACATTGAAGAGGATCCTTAGCAATCTCAGGTGACGCCGAAATCTCGTGCGAACTTCACTACAGAGGTCAACAGCACCAACCTCGACGGGCCAAGTGCTAATGCCAAAATACCAATGGCCGAATATCTGAATGCTGAGTGCTGATTGCTGAGTGCTCCCCTACGATCGTTTATCCTGCAGACCTACACTTCATGATCCACACCAACCGTAGCTTCGACCCTGCCACCATTAAGCTCCTGATCTTCGATCTAGACGGCACCCTGATCGACTCGCAGCTCGACCTGATCCACTCGATCAATGCTGTGCTCTGGCACTTCGGCAAGGCCGAACTGCCCAGCGAAGTGATTGCTACCTACGTAGGCGATGGTGCGCCAATGCTGGTGCGGCGCGCGCTGGGGGATCCCGAAGATGAGAAGTTCGTGCAGGAAGCGCTCAACTACTTTCTGGCGTACTACCGCGAACACAAACTGGACAACACGCGCCTGTACGACGGCGTCCGCGAAGCGCTGGCCTCGATCCGTCAATCGCGTAACGGGCAACTTCGCAAAATGGCCGTGCTCTCGAACAAACCCGTGAATCCATCGCGCGCGATCATTGAGGGCCTCGGGCTGGCAGAGTTCTTCGCGCAGGTCTATGGCGGCAACAGCTTTCCTACCAAGAAGCCTGATCCTCTGGGCGCGCAGAAATTGCTGGAAGAGATGGCATGCCTCCCACGGGAAACGGTCATGGTGGGCGACTCATCGAATGATGTATTGACCGGCCGCAATGCAGGGCTCTGTACGGTGGGCGTCACGTACGGCTTCGCGCCTCAGTCCCTCGAATTAACGCCGCCGGACGTGCTGGTCGATTCGCCGTGGGAACTGGCGCAGATCTTTCGTTGAGGAAGGCTCAGTTCTCAGTTCTCAGTTCTCAGTTCTCAGTTCTCAGTTCTCAGTTCTCAGTTCTCAGTTCTCAATTGCTCGTAGCTCGTGGCCCGGAGGGCTAACGTCGACGACGCGCGCCCTTGCAGGGCGTTCGCGCTGACCGCGCAACTGAACTACACTTCCTTTCGCAAGCTCGGATCTCGTTCGCTCCCAATGGAGGTCTGACACTCATCATGTTCACTTACCCTCTTCGCTCACTCCTGACCGTTGCATTCACTCTTGGTTGCACCCTAACAACCATTGCCGCTGACATGCCGAAGTTGATCAAGCAAGACGGACGCTTTGCGTTGCTAGTGGATGGCAAACCCTTTCTGATTCTCGGAGCGCAAATCAATAATTCCAGCGGGTGGTCAGCGTCGCTACCCGAAGTGTGGCCGGCCATTGAGGACATGCATGCAAATACCGTCGAAGCTCCCGTGTATTGGGAGCAGATGGAGCCGTTGCCCGGGAAATTCGATTTCACGAATGTCGACGAACTGGTTAAACAGGCCCGAGACCATCACGCCTATCTGGTTCTGCTCTGGTTCGGTACCTGGAAGAACGGCAAGATGCACTATGTGCCCGAGTGGATCAAAACCGACATCGCCCACTTCCCAAGGGTGATTGATCCGCGTGGCGAACCCATCGATGTACTCTCGCCCAATGTTCCGGCGAACCTCGAGGCCGACAAGCGAGCCTTTGGCGCGTTGATGCACCACTTGCGCGAGATCGACGGCGACCAGCATACGGTCCTCCTTGTGCAAGTTGAGAACGAATCTGGCTCTCTGGGCGGCACGCGGGACTATTCCCCTGCTGCAGAGAACCAGTTCCAGGCAGAAGTGCCGCCCGATCTTGTGAAGTCACTGCACAAGCACTCCGGGACCTGGAAACAGGTTTTCGGCGCCGATGCCGATGAGACCTTCGCCGCCTACTCCATTTCGCACTACATCAACGAAGTGGCGGCCGCCGGAAAGGCCGAGTTTGCTCTGCCCATGTACGCCAATGTTTGGCTCAAGTATCCGAGTGGTTCCGTACCCGGTCTTAACTATCCGAGTGGTGGCCCCACCCACAATATGCTGGACGTGTGGAAAGCGGCCGCTCCTGCCCTGGACATGATTGGGCCTGACATCTACACGGACGACTCCGAACTCTACCGTCTCGCCCTGACCACATATCATCGTCCCGACAATCCGTGCTGGGTTCCCGAGACCGGCGGAAGTGACGCCGACGCTCAGTATTTCTTCTATGCACTGGGCGAAGGCGCGATTGGATTCTCGCCCTTTGGGATGGATTACACGGGTTGGACCATTACCGACAGAAAACCGCCGGCACTGCACGGTGAGAACTACGCCTTAGTGGCACCGATGGACCGTGAGATCGCGCGCTTGAACTTTGAGGGAAAACTGAAAACGGCGGTGGAGGATGAGGGAAAACCTCAGACGTCAGTTGATTTCGGTAAATGGCAGGCGACGGTTTCCTTTGGATTTCCGCAGTTCGATGGTGGACCCAAGCCGCCCGGCACCAAAGACCATCGTGGACGTGCTCTGGTGGCCCAGCTCTCGTCAGATGAATTTCTCGTCACCGGCATCGATGCCCGCGTCGAGTTCCATCTCGCGAAGTCTGCGAGTGGGCATATGCAGATCCTCAGGGCGGAAGAGGGCCGGCATGAAAACGATACCTGGAAGTTTCTTCGTTTGTGGAACGGAGACCAGACCGACTTCGGGCTGAATTTCACACATCAGGGCACGGTCGTGCATGTAAGACTTGGGACTTATTAGGGGGCATCACAGCACTCAGCACTCCGCTTCAGAATTTCGGCTTTTGGCACTTAGCACTTGGCATTTGGCATTTGGCCACGTCCGGTCCGTGTCCCAAAACAAAACGCGGGAGGAGGACTCCCTGGCCAGCTTTGCTGAAAAACGCGCATTCGGCTTAGTCTTGAAGGGGCGCGCGACTTCCAGCCGCGCCATAGTCCTTTGCACACAGACGCGGCTTTAGCCGCTGAGGTTTCGGACGATGCAATCAAGGGATTGTCTTAGCAACCTCCCAGCAAATGGGCTTGCTGGTTCTCTTCGTCGGAATATCCAAACGAGACCGGCTCCGCGCCGGAGATGAAGGTCCGAGTACCCACGCCGACAGGCCAAGGGCCGAGTGCTAAATGCCGAATTACTGAATGCTGAGCGCCGATTGCTAACTGCTCCGTCATGTCCTGCACCTTCCACGGCAACCGGCACTTCCACAGACTGCGCTACACTCGATCCAGCCCCTGATGAACAGCAATCACCTCGGCTTTACGCCGCGCGAACTTCGGAAGCTCCGTAGCCTGAAGGACCCCCACGGGATCCAAACCTATCTTGACGCCATGCCATACCATTTGGCCGACACCGCCTGGTCACCGCGGCGCGTGCTGCAGAAGAACACGTCGCATTGCCTCGAGGGCGCGATGTTCGCCGCCGCAGCATTGCGCGCGAACGGCTTTCCACCTCTGATTGTCGATCTCGAGGCTGACCACGACACCGATCACGTAATCGCCGTCTACCGCGTGGACGGCCATTGGGGCGCGGTAGCGAAATCGAATTACACCGGCTGCCGCTATCGCGAACCCGTCTATCGTACCCTGCGCGAACTGGCCCTCAGCTATTTCAACATCTACTTTAACCTGCGCAAGGAACGGACCCTGCGGCG
>Ga0137418_10003494_pt1 | contig 14437 bp, 13 predicted proteins | sample CZODoug3_1_2_16f_FD_122242 | JGI IMG/M metagenome (GOLD analysis project Ga0137418, IMG submission 122242) | Vadose zone soil fungal communities from Angelo Coast Range Reserve, California, USA - CZODoug3_1_2_16fungal (Hybrid Assembly) | ecosystem: Environmental > Terrestrial > Soil > Vadose... | reverse complement strand
GACCAGCTCGGGCTGATGGACCACCTCGGCATCCGGGAGTTCATGGTCATGGGCTTCTGCATCGGCGGGCCGATGATCCACAACCTCATCAGGCGGGCACCGGAGCGCGTCGTCGCGGCTGCGATGATGCAGCCGAGCGGGTTCAGGCCCGAGATCCCGGACCTTTTCTATCAGAACAACATCAAGGGCTGGGGGCCGCCGCTCTGCGCGAAGCGCTCCGACCTCACGATGGACACGGTCCATCGCTTCCTCACCAGCATGTACACCAACCGCGCCGACTTCGTGTTCACCGTGTCGCGCGATTTCGTGCGCTCCATCCAGACGCCGCTGCTGGTAGCGCCTGACGACGTGCCCGCGCACCCGTACAAGGTCGCGATGGAGGTGGCCAGCCTCGCCCCGAACGCCGAGGTGACCATCTATCCCTGGAAAGATTCGCAAGAGCACATCAACGAGGTCGTGGCGCACGCGCGGCGCTTCCTCAAGGCGCACGAACCCGTCACAGCCGGGCGTCAAGGACGAGTCTAGCCTGGCGCGCATCCCTTGCGACCAGGACCTCGAATCCCTGCTCCAGCAGGTCGCGCAAGTCACTCGTCGAAGAGCAGGGTCGCAGCGGACTCAGCGCAGGCACGACCACGCGCCAGTAGCACCGTATCTCCCACCGCGATGTCGCCACCTTCGATCACAAAACAGTTGAGGGCGAGCTTGCCTTCGAACCGCTGATAGATGTCGCGGGTGATGTCCTTGTCCCGGACCTGCGTGTCCGGATCGTATGCGGTCATGATGCAGCGCGAACGGAGATCCTGCACCCCGATGAGCACCTTGCCTATGCGCAGGCAGGCGCCCGGCCACTCGCGCTCCGCCAACCCCTCGACGCCGCCGACCACAATGTTGGGCCGCAAGCGGCGGCCGTCGTGTCCGAAGGCGGCGATCGCACCGTCAGTGGCCACCAGCAGCGGCAGCACGTCGAAGCGCTCAGCGCCGTCGAAGCGCACCAGCTGCGCCCCAGGCCCGCCAATGGCGGCTACTGCCGCGGCGACTTCCGGGCTGCCCCAGGGCCGGCCGTCCACCAAGGGCTCGCCATCCTGACCCAGCGTTCCCTTGTGAGCGAGGAAGCGCGGATGGGAACGCGAGGTGACCACCTGCCCCCGGACGTCCTCGGCGTGAACGACCCGGTCGCCTTCGACGCCGAGTGGCCCGATGCGCGCCCGTTGCAGCTTCTCGCCGGCCATGGTCTTGACCGGATATCTCCAGATCTCCGTGACCGTCATCGCCACCTCCGGTGCGGAGGGATGCTCATTCCGGCCGAATGTTCCATGGCACCATCCGCTTCAGCATTCCGTCCCGCACGATCAGGGTGTGAAACAAGATCGCCGCGAAGTGAGCGATGAACGTCAGGAAAAAGACGTATGCAAGGAGGGTGTGCGCCATGCGCAAGACCGAATACAGCCGTGCATCTTGCGGAAGGATGAAAGGCAGATGCACGGAGCCGAAAAGGACAATCGGATAGCGCGCCGCCGACAGCATTCCCCAGCCGACCAGCGGGAGAACGAACATCAAACCATACATCGCGAATTCCGACGCCGTTGCCGCCAGACGCTCCGCGCCCGGCATCGTGCCCGGGAAAGGCGGCGGCGGATTCAAGAGCCGGTTCACGAAGCGAACAACGACCAGGATCAGAATCGCGATGCCCAGCGGGCGATGGATCGACACGAGCACATGGTAGCGGTCCAGCGAGACGACCATGGCAACGCCGATGCAAAGCATGGTCAAGACCATCGCGGCCATCGTCCAGTGCAGCAGCCGCGAGAAGGCGGTGAATTGTCGGCGTTGGGTCGACATTCTCAGCCTCCTCTACGTACGTCGGCTGGCGTGATCGCGCTCGGCTGTTTCGTTTCGCCGGCGCGCCTTGTGAACGACTGCGAGTACACCGCTGAGCGAGCGCTCGGTAAAGGATCGTCGGATGGCGTGATACCCGCCGGCAGCACCAGGGGGTCGAAGTTGATATCCGCCGCGGCGCTGGTCTCGTCGCTTTCCACTCGATCGAGCGTCAAGGTTCCCACATCGACCTGTTGGCGCTCCGCTGGCCAGCCGATGCTGGCGTCGTTGGTGGGGTCGCCCGGTTGCCCAATGATGACGACGAGGCGCCATTGCAGCGGTTGGCGGTGTATCGCGGCGATCAGCGCGTCAAAGAGAGAATTCTTGGCTCGAGGCGCCGACCCGGCGCTTGCCGCCTCGAACGGCTGCATCGGCGTCACCAGCCAGCGGACCGGGATGGAATCGCCCGCCGGACTGCTGAAGCGAAACGCATTCAGACCATGGAACGTGCTGTTGCCAAACCCGGATGAGACCGGCTGGCCCTTGATGACCGTCAGCGCCTTCACGGTTTCCGGATGGCGTGCGAGAAACGCCTTCATTGTGGCTGGATCAGGCTTGCTCGTACTGGGGTCAGGCTTCGACGCGATCAACAGCTGGTAAAAGGCCTCGGGGGTGCGGACCGGAAACACCGGCAGGTTGATCATCGCGGTTCGCCATAGTTCACCATCGGGAAGGGAAAACTGAAGCCCGAGGCCGCGCACGGCATCCGGCGTGTCGGCAACATAGGGCCGTCCGCCCCCCAGGGAGAAGCGACCGATCACCGGCACGCGCCCCGGTCGAAAGACGACTGCCTTCGAGAGACGGACGCCATTCCCATTGCTTTCAAAGAACCCTGAAACGCCCACCCCCTTGGCATGATTGCGACGGAAGCCGGGGTGGACTCCATCGACGTGCTCGAAACCATCGGTGATCCGTGCGGGCGTCAGAGCATTCGGAGTAAACCACCCGCCGACATAGGCGAACGTTCCGATGACCGCCGCAAGTGCGACGCCGATCAATGCGAAACTTGCCGCCGCGCTGGTCTTGCCGAGGCGCTGCCGCGCGGCTCCTGCTGCGGCTCCAGGGATGCTCGACATCTTCAACCCCCATCAAAGCGGATGCACACCTCGACGGCTGTAATGGCACTCGCTCCTATGATGGCTCCGTTCGGGTGCAAGGTTGCACTCCGCGATCTTTCTGGCAAGAATGCGATAGGCGTTGCGTGCGCCCACCGGATCGGTGATCGCCGCCCACCGCCATGCGCATAGACGTAGCGGTGTGGCCCTCAGCCGAACGTGAACGCAAAAGCCTCCACGCCCGAATCGAGGAACTCGATCTCGAACTGTCGATCAGCGATGGGCTTCGGTTGTCGGATCAGCTGATATAGCCGCTGTTCGGTAACCGTGCCGTTGCCTTGGTCGTCTACGTCAATTCCGTGAGCAGCGCCCGGGGGCTGTCCATCGATGAGCACGCGAAATCGCACGGAAGTTCCTCGCGCGGCCGGTCCCATGACGAGATGAAGATCGCGGGCGTGAAAGCGGTACGCGATCCGCCCGTTGGCCTTGTTCAGCACCGTGGCCTGTTTTCCCACCGTCCAATCACCCGAAAGGGCCCAATGATTGAGTCTCAACCGCGCGGGGGCAGCATAGACGCGACGCTTGTCCAATACGGCGCCGCCGGGAGACGCAAAGTTCTCGGTGCGCTCATAGCCGACATAGTTTTCGGGAGACTTCAAGCTGCCCCAATCGGCGGCAGCTTCAGCACCCCGGGCATCGACCGAAACCAGTTGATGAGCGATGCCGCCCACTCCGGCCTCGGCCAGCAATTGTTGAATGATCATTTCCGACTGTTCGTATTCGCCCTCGCCGAAGTGATGATGTCGAATATGCCCCTGCGCATCGACGAAATAGAGGGCCGGCCAATATTCGTTCTTGAAAGCACGCCATATCGCATGGTCGTTGTCGATCGCGATTGGATAATCGACCCTCATGTCCTTCGCGGCGCGGCGAACGTTATCGAGGTTTTTCTCGAATGCGAACTCGGGCGCGTGCACGCCGATCACCACCAATCCTTGATCCTTGTATTTCGCGGCCCACGCGCGCACATAGGGCAGTGAGCGTAGCCAATTGATGCAGGAATAGGTCCAGAAGTCGATGAGGACGACTTTCCCGCGCAGGCCGGCCGCCGTCAATGGCTGCGAATTGAGCCACTCGGTCGCGCTGCCGAGAGAAGGCAACTCACCTTCAATGGGTAATCGAACCGCTGCGGGCGTTGTCTGCTGCACCACGCCTTTGTCCTCGGCGAAGGCCTCGAGCGGAGCCGCGATTGCGCCGGCGAGTATCGCGGCGAGCAAGAGCTGGTTTGCTTTCATGCGATACACAGTTGCGATTACACACCAAGCGTAAGGGCGAATCTATTGGACGATGGTATCGGTCGGTGCGCTTGGGCCATTGCGGGGCTAACTCGCCGCGCGCTAGACTCCGGCCACCCTAGTGACATGCCCAACAGCGCCAAGGGGATACCGCCATGAGCGCCAGACTTACCCTCCTCACGGTAGCGTTCCTGATCGGCCTCGTGACCCCGCCCGCCCAGGCGCAGCAAGGCCCGACCCAGGCGGAGCTGAACGCCGCGGCCTCCAATGCGGTGGACTGGCTCCTCACGAACCACGACTACGGCGGGCAGCGCTTCGTGGACGCGACGGAGATCACCCGCGACAATGCGGGCTCGCTCCGCGCGGTGTGCGTCTACCAGGCCGCGGACTTGCGCCCGTTCCACAGCAACCCGCTCGTCTACCGCGGGGTCATGTACCTCACCACGTCGCAGGCCACGATCGCGCTGGACGCGGCCACTTGCCGGGTCCAGTGGCGGCACGTCTGGAAGCCGAAAGCCAAGGAGAACTGGACGCAAAACCGCGGCGTCGCCCTGAAGGAGGGCATCGTCATCCGGGGTACCTCCGATGGATACCTTTTGGCGCTCGACGCGTTGACGGGGCGGCTGCTCTGGGAACGAGCGGCGGCGGATGCGGAGAAGGGCGAGACGTTCACGATGCCACCAGTCGTCTTCGAAGATCTCGTGATCATCGGCCCGGCGGGCAACGAAGTCCCCGTGCGCGGGTGGGTGGGCGCCTTCCGAGTGGCGACCGGAGAACCTGTGTGGCGTTTCAACACTAGGCCGGCGGCCGGCGAGCCTGGCGCAGAGACATGGGGCATGACAGAGGCGCTGACCGGCGGTGGCGCCGTGTGGACGCCGTTCTCGCTCGACCCCGCTCAGGGGCTGGTCTTCGTCCCGGTTGGCAATCCGGCGCCGGACTTCTACAGCGACGTCCGGCAGGGCGCCAATCTCTATACCAACTCGCTGGTCGTCCTCGACGCGAGGACCGGCAAGCTCGTGTGGCATTACCAGGCGGTGCCGCACGATCTGCACGACTGGGATCTGACGCAAGTCAGCCCGCTCTTCACCGCGAAGGTGAACGGCACGGAGCGGCGGCTCGTGTCGGTCGCCGGCAAGGATGGGCTGCTGCACGTGCTGGACCGGGAGAGCCGCGAGCATGTCTACGAGGTGGCCGTCACCCGTCGAGAGAACGTCGAGCTTCCGCCCACGCCGGAGGGAGTTCGCGCTTGCCCCGGGCCGTTGGGCGGGGTTCAGTGGAACGGGCCGGCCTTCAACCCGCGGACCAATACGCTGTACGTCGCCTCGGTGGATTGGTGCGGCACCTTCAAGAAGGCCCACCAGCTCGAGCACGTGAGGGGACGGAACTACATGGGCGGAAGCTTTACCCCCGATCCGGGTGAGGTTGGCCACGGCTGGCTGACCGCCATCGATGCCTCGACCGGCGCGATTCGCTGGCGCTACCGATCGCGCCGCCCGATGCTGGCCGCGGTCACCGCAACGTCCAGCGACCTGCTGTTCACGGGAGAGCTTGACGGCGACTTCCTCGTCCTCGACGGCCGGGACGGCGCTGTCCTCTATCGCTTCAACACTGGCGGCGCGATGAACGGTGGGGTCGTCACTTACCAGGCGGCGGGCAAGCAATACGTCGCCGCCACCTCTGGAAGCGCGACGTTCTTCTGGAGGACACCGCCGGGCTCGGCCACGGTGATCGTCTTTTCCCTCCCGATGCCCAACTAGTCTGACGGGCGGACCCCTGGTGGGACGGCAGCCCGCAGCTGCGGACGCCCGGACTCATCTTTCGGATCCACGGACACGCTCCCGGCGGTATTCGCCATCACAACGGCAGATTCCAGTTACTACATCCTGGATCTCACCAGAGGGAAGGGGCGAATGGACCAGCAATCGAAGTTCCGGAGGATTTCGCTCGTGGTGCTGCTGGCCCTACTTACGGCCGCCTGTTCGAGTACCGACACGCGCCGAGTCAGCATGAGCTCGATATGTAAGGCGACTGGGGGAACGTATTCGGGCGGCACGTGTCAGCCGGCCTCCACCCCCCAGAACGCCGCGCAACTGTGCGCAGCTCACGGTGGAGTGTACATGGCGGGCGGGGACTACTGCGAAGTCGACAACAGTCTACTCTGGAAGCCGTAACCTGGCGGAAGCCAGGGACATCCGTGGGCCATGCTCCTGTCGTCCCGCTGACCAGCGAGGAGCCGCCGGCGAAGATCGTCATCGATTCCCCGCCGGCGGATCGTGCCGGTGTTCGGCCCGAACGCCCTCGGTGTGTCACCGCGCATCGGGCACATCCATGTGACGGTGGATGACGCGCCCTGGCGCTGGGCGGACGCGAGCGGCGAGCCGCTCATCATCAACGGTCTGCCCGCGGGGCCGCACAAGATCCTGATCGAACGGAAACACGCCGGTCCACGATCGTGAGCTCGGGCCATCTTTTCTGGGAAGTGTTCCTGGCGAGCTCCCCACGTTTGCGCTTCTCCGGCGATTCGACACGGAGGCCCTCATGTCTCAACTCAGGCAGGCGGTGACTTCTTCAATGCTCGCGACTGCCTTCGTCGTGGCCGTCGCGGTCGCGCTTCATGCCGGGTGCGCAAGCGCGCAGACCACCGATGATCTGAGGAAACGAATCGAACAGCTCGAGCAGTCGACACGTGAGCAGGTGGAACTTCTCAAGCGCCAGCTCGAGTGGCACGAGGCCGAGCGTGCCGAGGAGCGCCGGGCCTCTGAGGCGCGTGAGCGCACGATCCGGGTCCTGCAGGGGCAGGTCGCCCAACAACAGTCACAGTTGCGGGCTCACGAGGAACGTATGATCGAGAGCTCCCCTCGCTTGGCCAAGATCCTGGATCTGGAGTCCGGGGCCAAGCAGACCAACAACGGGCCCCCGCCGTACCTGGGAGAGGAAATCCCGGGCAATGTCTACTCGGGCGAGGATTTCAAGATCCGGCTGGGCGGCTCGCTGCGCCTGCACGTCCAGCACAGCGACACGCCCGTCGGTGAGTCCGTCAACTCGGCCCTGCTCCCGAACACGGCAGTCCCCGGCGGCGGTAACAACGGCGGCCGGGACGTGTTCCGCGCGTTCGCGGGGCGGTCGCGCCTGAACCTCGGCGTGCAGGGCCCGGAGACCCTGGGCGGCCGGACCTCCGGGTTCTTCGAAATGGACTTCGAGCAGCAGGCCAACGGGCCCGGCGAGACGAATGCGGTCAACCGTGGACTTCAACACCCTGCAGGCAGGACTCGGCGATGCCGAGCGACGGAATCCCCGCATGGAGGTCGTCGACAAGTACCCGATCACCTCCAACATCAAGTTCCTGACCTCGCTGGGCTTCGAACGACCGCTGTTCGACAACCAAGCTCTTGGGGACACGACGGACTGCGGCACGGGGTGCCTGAGCGGCTTCCCGGTGCTCAGCGCCGGGATTGGGCTCGAGACCGGCCGGCTTGGGAGCGACTTCGGGCCCGCGCTCATGAAGATTTATGCCCGGACGACGTGGGGGAGGTTCCAGGAGCGCTTCAACACGGGCACGTTCACGCCGAATCTGAACGCCCAGACGAACTTTACCCAGCACACGTTCGACGACCAGACGACAGCCCTCAGCGTGACGCTGGATCGCGTTGGGTTCAACAAGACAGGCCGGGAGCTGACGCTGAAGCTGACGGCGGGTGGGGTGTGGACGCGGGGAGACGGGCAGATCACCACATCACAGTTCGACCGGCGGGTGATTCTGGACAGCCACGGAGGACTGACGCCCGCTCAAAGCCTGGGGGGATGGATCAACCCGCAATTCTTCCTGACCGACCACCTGAGCCTCCGGTGGGCGGGCGGCACCCAGTGGGCGCTGGACAGCAACCGTCCGGCCGTCACCGGGAGCCTGATCGCCGACCCATCGGGGTCGGGGCGACAGTTTTTCCGTGTGAACAACTTCCAGTCCGAGGTCTCGCTGTGGTGGACGCCGGGGCCGTTCACATTCGCGCTAGGCTACAACTTCACCACCACGCGGTTCCGCAGCGTCAATCTGACGGGCGGCTCTCAGAGCCGGGAGAACGAGAACAACAAGATCGAGCTCATCTCCTGGTTCAGCTTCTAGGTGCGCCGTCGCGGTCGATGGATCAGGCCAACGCAAATAACGTAAGCGTGGCGGGAGCCGGCAGCCTCACTTCGCGAAACGTGAAAGGAAGAACGAGGTGCGCTGTTGGTTTTCGGATTGAGAGCATAGGTGAGCTCGATCGGCAAGGATTTCACGACGATAGCGAGCCCCCAGCATGACGGCCGCAGTGTCCAGGCACGCGTGGGGCCTCCTCAGAACAAGTCAGGCCGCGCCAAGGATCTTCAGGTGTGACGGCGCACCTTCCTCTCGCGTCTAAGGAGTATTCCCCGAGAATCGGGCAACCGGGTCTCCAGCAGGAGACAGACCATCGAACGTTACGGGGACCTGGGTGCGAGCTCCAATACGGTACGAGTTGGATCGTGAAGGTCAGGGGACAGTCAGGCTTGGAATGAAACGACGAATGGAGGGGAGATCACATGACCACCACACGGAAAGAAACCGACAGCCTCGGCGTGGTCGAGGTCCCTACCGACAAGCTCTGGGGTGCTCAGACCCAGCGTTCGCTCGAGCACTTCAGCATCGGCAAGGATTTGATTCCGCGCGAGATGATCACCGCCTACGCCATCTTGAAGAAGGCCGCGGCCGCCGCCAACCACGCCAGCAAGCGGCTCGGCGATCAGCCGTACAAGCTGATCGTTCAGACCTGCGACGAGATCCTCGCCGGCCAGCATCACGACATGTTCCCGTTGCATGTGTGGATGACGGGCAGCGGCACCCAGTTCAATATGAACGTGAACGAGGTGATCTCCAACCGCTGCTGCCAACTCGCGGGCACACCACTCGGAAGCAAGACGCCGGTGCACCCGAACGATCATGTGAACATGGCGCAGTCGTCGAACGATTCGTTTCCCTCGGCCATGTATATCGCGGCTGCCGTCAACGTGACGCAGCGCCTGCTGCCGGCGGTGACGGCTCTCCGTGATGCCATCGACGCGAAAGCGCAGGCGTGGAGGGACATCGTGAAGATCGGCCGCACCCACATGCAGGACGCCACGCCGCTGACATTGGGGCAAGAATGGTCCGGCTATGCTGGGATGCTGGCGGATGATGTCGAGCGGACCCACGCGGCGCTCGAGGGGGTGTACCGCCTCGCGCTGGGCGGCACCGCGGTCGGAACGGGGATCAACTCAGCGCCAGGATTTGCCGAGGCGGCAGCGGGCGAGATCGCTCGCCTCACCGGTCTGCCGTTTGTCACCGCACCCAACAAATTCACCGTACAGGGAGCTCACGACGCGCTGGTCCAGCTGTCCGGTACCCTGCGCACGCTGGCCGTGTCTCTGTACAAAATCGCGAACGACGTTCGCCTGATGTCGTGCGGGCCTCGCGCCGGATTTGCCGAATTGGCGATCCCGGAAAATGAGCCGGGCTCGTCGATCATGCCGGGCAAGGTCAACCCGACCCAGTGTGAAGCACTCACCATGATCGCCGTGCAGGTCATGGCGAACGATGTCGCGGTGGGCTTCGGCGGAGCGGGCGGCTATCTCGAGATGAACGTGTACAAGCCGCTCATGATCTTCAACATCACCCACTCCATCGCGATCATGGCCGATGGCTGCACCAACTTCCGCAAGTTCCTCGTCGAGGGCACCAAGCCCAATCTGAAGAAAATTAACGAATACGTCGACCGTTCGCTGATGCTGGTGACGGCGCTTGCGCCTGTCATCGGTTATGACAAGGCATCGAAGATCGCTCACCACGCCATGAACAACGATCTCACGCTCAAGGCCGCGGCGTTGGAGCTGGGCTTCGTCACGGAGGCTGAGTTCGATCGGATCGTCGATCCCAAAAAGATGGTGAATCCCTACGTGGCAACCGCTGCCTGAGGGAAAGAGGAGGAAGAGCGATGAGCGCTCCAGGAGAATTCCTCGCAGACATCAAGGGGATTCGGCAACGGGCACGGCAACATCTGGGCCACGGAGCCGTCACGGAGAACTATGGAGGCAAGGTGGAGGACGCGATCGCTCTCCTGAACCACGCGGTGGCCACCGAGATCGTGTGCGTTCTGCGCTACAAGTTTCACGCGGTGTGCGCGGCGGGACTCGCCAGCGAGGCCGTCAAGGAAGAATTTGCCCAGCACGCGAAGGAGGAGGCCGAGCATCTCGACCTTCTGGCCGAACGGATCAATCAGCTCGGAGGCAAGCCAGACCTGAACCCTGAGGGTATCGTCTTCCGCGCCGCCACGGAGTACGTCGAAGGCGGGAACCTGATCGACATGATCAAGGAGGACCTGATCGCCGAGCGCATCGCCATCGAGACGTACCGCGAGATGGTGCGGTATTTCGGCGACAAGGACCCGACCACGCGCGTGGTGCTCGAGCGGATCCTGGCGCAGGAGGAAGAGCACGCGAACGACATGCACGACCTGTTGGTCAGCCATGAGGGCAAACCGATGCTCGAGCAATAGGCGACGAGGACCAGATCGTGCCCACCAGAGCAAGAGATCGCGGCTAGCAGGAACTGCTCGTGCCACTCGTTCTCGAGGATCGGGCGGTCATGACGTTGCAGGAACGGTCGGACCTCGTGCTCAGTTTCGCCCGAGTGTTGCATGTCAATGGCCAGTCCACGGACGAGACCGTGGCGGCAGCTGAGCGGCTCGGCAACACTCTGGATCTGCGCGTCAGCATCATACCTCGCTGGGGCGAGTTGCAACTTCAGGCCCGAGACGGGGACGGCGGCCTCGTCTCGATCAGCGCGGCCGATCCAACCGGTGTTGACATGGATCGTGTGGTCTCCGCCATGCGGGCCGCGGACGAGCTCGACGCTAGCAGGCTTGCGCCATCCGCCCTACCGGCGGCGATCAGCGCGATCTCCCGGACGCCACCGGCGCCGACCTGGCTGTTCACGCTCGCCGCGGCGGCGGGCGCTGCTGCGCTGGCGGTGCTCTTTGGGGTTCAGCATCTTCCCGCGGTCGCGCTCATCGTCGCCAGCGCGGCGGTCGGTGCCGTGCTGCGTCGCATCTTGGCCCAATACAGCACGAACGCCCTGCTGCAGCCCCTCTGCGCGGCACTGCTCGCTGGCGTCATTGGCGCGCTGGCGGTGCGCTACGAGCTCAGTTCCTCGCTGCGTCTCGTCGCAGTCTGCCCCTGCATGATTCTGGTGCCAGGGCCGCACGTGCTCAACGGCATGATGGACCTGGCCACAGCGCGCATCCATCTCGGCGCCTCACGGCTGGTGTACGCCGGCCTTGTAATCCTGGCGATCTCAGCTGGATTGCTCCTTGGACTGGGACTTCTCCGCGTCTCCTTGCCGGTGGGCGAGCCCGGCCGAGCGGTGGCCCTCTGGCTCGACATGATCGCCGCCGGCGTGGCGGTTGCCGCTTACAGCATCTTCTTCTCGACGCCCTTGCGTATGTTGGGCTGGCCGATCGCGGTCGGAATGCTCGCTCATGCCCTGAGGTGGTGGACACTTGCCGTTGGCTTCGGTGCAGCGACCGGCGCGTTCGTTGCCTGCCTCGTCGTCGGGCTGATCCTCACTCCGGTCGCTCGTCGTTGGCACATGCCATTCGCGGCCATCGGCTTTGCCTCAGTGGTGTCGATGATGCCGGGCGTCTTCCTCTTCAGAATGACGAGCGGCCTGCTGCTGCTCACCAGCAGCTCGAATACGACTCTGGAGCTCCTGGCCGCAACGATCGCCGACGGCATGACCGCCATCACGATCATTTTGGCGATGAGCTTCGGCCTCACGGTTCCGAAGGTCGTCATCGATAGCCTCGCTGAGGGCGCAACGCGGTCGAAGTCTTGAGCGGAAGGGGCCCAACTCAGATGACCCCTCTCGACGTGGCAAGATTGGAGAGGCGACTGCCACCTCTGCTCAGCGTCGTCGCCGGCATGGTCGACGTCATTGGGTTTTTGAGCCTTGGGCTCTTCACCGCCCACGTCACCGGCAACCTCGTGGTGATCGCAGCTCTGCTGGTGCGCGGTGGCCCACCCCACACGGCGCAGGTCCTGGCTGTTCCGGTCTTCATCGTCGGCGTCGCCGCGGTTTGGCTGATCGCCAAAGCCTCCGACAGACGGGGTCCGGACCTGGTCCGGCCGCTTCTGTTGGTTCAGTTACTGCTGCTCGCGGGCGTGCTGATTCTCAGTGTGAGCAATGATCCCGCCGCCGATCCGCATGGATTGATGACCGTCGTCATCGCTATGATCGCGGTCGTCGCCATGGCCTGTCAGTTTGGTCTGTTGCGCCTCGCCATGACCGGCGCGCCTTCGACGGCTGTGATGACCGGCAACCTGACCAACACCGTCCTGGCGCTGCTGGACACGCTGTCGCGAGCTCAGCCGTTGACGGAAGGCGCCAACGAGCGGCTGAAAAGGACCTTGAAGCTCGTCGTCGGCTTCTTTGCAGGCTGCGTTGCGGGGGCTGCAGCGGTCTCATTGCTGGGCGATTGGGCGTGGTCACTTCCCGTAGTGCTGGCCGCGGCGGCCCTGGCATTGCGCTAGGACAACCGCCGATGGACACAGAGAACCTCGCGATTACCGTATGAAACACAGTCGGTCTCCAAGACATGAAGGGAGGGACCACGCGATGAGGCAAAACCCCGTCGACCGATCGATTGGAGAGTCGCAACACCCAGGACGTGGGACCTCCCGCGCTTGCCGGGTGGGCGGAGTGCTGCTGGCTGGCGCTATCCTCGCCGGAACCAGCCTTGGGGTCCAGGCGGAAGACCTGCCCCAGCTCTTCCAGCGGGTCAGCAAGTCGGTCGTGGTCGTTCGCGCCAAAGGGAGAGACCTCACTGTGCAGTCCGGCAGCTCGGCTCTCGTGAAGTTCAATGAAATCGGCTCGGGCGTCCTCGCCTCGATCGATGGAAAGGTCTTGACCGCAGCACACGTCGTCCAGATCGCTGATGAAATCACGGTGGAGTTCGTGGGCGGCGAGACCGTCACCGCTAAAGTTCTCGCCTCTGAAGTCAAAGCCGACGTCGCGCTGCTTCAGGTCTCGCGCGTCCCAACCGGAATCTCGCCCGCTCACCTCGGTGACTCGAGCACGATCCAGGTGGGCGAGCAAGTGTTCATCGTCGGCGCTCCCTACGGCCTCGCCCACACCTTGACGGTGGGACACGTAAGCGGCCGCCACAAGCCGAACACGATTTATGCCGAGCTGCCGCTTGCCGAATTCATCCAGACGGATGCCGCAATCAATCAGGGTAACTCGGGCGGCCCCATGTTCAACATGCAGGGAGAGGTCGTCGGTATTGTCAGCCACATCATCTCGAAGTCGGGCGGCTACGAAGGCCTTGGGTTTGTCGTTAGCTCGAACATGGCGCGACAACTCATGCTTGAGCGGCGACCATTCTGGACTGGCGTAACCTGGTTTCAGGCGACTGGGGACCTCGCCGCATACCTCAATCTTCCCCAACCGTTCGGGCTCCTCGTCGAGGAGGTGGCCAAGGGATCGCCCGCCGAGGCCGTTGGCCTGCGGCCCAGTCGGGCCGTTGCGAAGCTCGAAGGCAAGGACGTGCCGCTCGGGGGCGACATCGTGCTCTCCGCCATGGGCATTAAGCTCGAGGACGAGACCAGCTTCCAGAGGGTGCGGGAGCGGTGGCGTCAGCTTCGCTCCGGCGAAGAAATGACATTCAGCGTGTTCCGAGCCGGGCGAATCATCGAGCTCAAGGGCCGTATCCGCTGAATATTTGATGTGACATGCCGACGTCGACCAAGCGCTTCGCCGAAAACGAGGAGATCGGGTTCTTCCCGCGTTCCGCCTTAGATCAGGTCGACCTCAAACTTGAGGGCGTTTGATATCGGTGATTGCGGGCCCCCGCAACCATAGACGACGAGGGGTTAGCGGACGCGAAGGCCGCTAATCAGGGGGCCTCGTCCGTCTCAAGCCATCATCACGCAAGCCACGCCGAGCGCCACCAGAGCGGCCGAAAGGACCAGGCGGGGGATGTCCCGGCCCCTGTTGAACTTGAGAACTGAGTAGCGACGGCTCCCTGGTCGGCGTGAGAATCGCGTCGACCAAGACAAACGGTCCCCAACACCGGGCCAAGGAGCCGCTGATGACGAAGGGAACAGAGAGAGCACAGCGAACGCAAGCGAAGAATGGGGCGGGCGCGGCGCTTGAGCGGCCCGGCA
>Ga0137418_10003493_pt1 | contig 14440 bp, 12 predicted proteins | sample CZODoug3_1_2_16f_FD_122242 | JGI IMG/M metagenome (GOLD analysis project Ga0137418, IMG submission 122242) | Vadose zone soil fungal communities from Angelo Coast Range Reserve, California, USA - CZODoug3_1_2_16fungal (Hybrid Assembly) | ecosystem: Environmental > Terrestrial > Soil > Vadose... | reverse complement strand
CCGCCGTAGAACAGGGCGAGCCCGGGGACGGTCATCATCAACACCAGCGCCATGGAGGCGAGCATCCAGGCGGTATCCCCGGAGTTGATCTGCGAGTTGAGGATGACCGAGGGCTCGGTCGTCGAGGGCGCTGGGGGTGAAGGGTCCGCCCATGCCAAGGGAGTACACAGCGCCAGCAAACCGAACAGGAACCACCGCGACATTACAGTCATCACTCGTCTCCCCTCGACTGGCATGGTTTCTAAATGGCGCTGGCGCCGCGCTCGGAATCCTCGACGGCGATTTCGATGTTTGTTTTCGGCACGAACTCGACGAGCACGGTCTCAGGCAAGCACGAGCCGTGCCAGGAAAAGGGAACTCGAGTTTGATAAATGAGTTACAGCGTGAATCGGCTAGACCGCTTCATTGGCCTTGCACCACTACGGTGCGGCACTTTCTGACCGGGCTCGAATTTGGTGCAGGCGCTGTTACTTGGCGTCGCCTGCAGAGACCTCGTCGTTACCGCTGTCCCCCGCCACCTGGCGAGCCCCTGATGCGTCGCCGGGCGTGTCGTGAGGCACGAACAGCTCATCGCTGAGGATCTGCCCGAGGACCGCCCTCGCGCGGCTCTGGGTGAATGTGTGATCGGCGCTGTCGACGATGTGTACGTGGCAGCGATCGCCGAGCCGCTTGACCGCTGATCCGCCCTGAATCCTGAGCAGCTCGATGCCCGGATCGCCCCGGGCGAACACAAATACCACTCTGACACCGCGCGCGGCGATCTCTTCCAGCTCCGAGCCCACATCGTTCGGCAGCCGAATGTGCAGCTGTCGTGCGACATCGCGCGCGGCGGACTCCACCGCGATACGCACGCGATGCAGGTAGACACCCACTATGCGCCGGACATTCACCTGACCCCTCAGCAACCGCTTCCAGGCGGCTGCGGAGAGCACGCGCTCGCGATACCCGCCGAAGTCGCGAACCACCTCTGCCAGATCACCGCGCATCTCGGCTTCGTTCCAGACGAAATTCTGCGGATTCACCATCAGGAGGCGGTTCACCGGCAGCCCCGCTACCGCCGCGCGCAGCGCATGGTAGGCGGCCGAGCACAGCCCGCCCACCGCAAAGTCGCGAACCTGGTAGCGCTGGCGCAGGAAGTCGAGCGCGGTACGCACGTCCTCGAGCGCGGCCGGCGGAAAGACTTCGTCATCCGGCTCTCCGGGCCGCGTCGCGCTGTCACCCAGGCCGGCCAGATCCATGCGCAACACGACGTACCCGCGACGGGCCCAGCGTCGCGCAAGCGAGACGTACACGCGACCTGAGCCGATGTGGTAAGTGGCCCCGGCGTTGAGCAGAATCACGGCGCGGCGACGCGGCTCCTCCGCCGCCGGTTTGGTGACGATGCCGAACAGGGTCTGCTGCGCGCCGAGCAAAACGGGATGCTCACTCGCGGGCGCAGCGAGCGGGGATTCGTTGCTCACGAGTGTCAGAACGGTCGCAGGCGGCCGCGGTTCCCCTCGCCCGGGATGCGACTCGGCACCGCCTGGCGAGGGCGCTGGCACGGCACCCTGGAGCGACCGCAGCCACTCCCGCATCGCCGCGAGCATGGACTGCGGAATGACCGCCAGATGGGGCGCCCTTATGACCATCTCGACGAAGCCGGGCAGCGCAACATAGCGGGTGCGAACTCCAAGTGCGGGCAGCAACTCGCTCCAGCCGCGCGCACCCGGTAGATCATCGCGGTCGATGATGAGCACGTCGGAAGCCGGCGGTTTGCCCGGCGCCGACAGGTCCAGCTGCGACAGGTGTGCAACGGTGGCCGCCGACAGCGAGAACCCGCTGACTTCCATCGCGCCAGGGGCCTGGGGATCATTGCGGATGACGGTGCCCGGCGCGGCCGCGGCGAGCTGTGTGGTGCGCAACTCGCGCAGGTAGCGGCGGCCGCTGAGCACGGGTGCGACGACCATCACCGCCTTGACAGCCTCGGATCCTGCGGCGGCCAGTATGGCGAGCAGTGCGCCCAGCCGAAATCCGAGCAGGCACACGCGCTGCACGCCCGTCTGCCGGCGCAGCTCGCTGACGGCAGCCGCGACGTCCTGCCGCCAGACATCGATCTGATCGGCTTCCGGGTCTATATCGTCGGAATCGCCGGTGCCCCGGTAGTCGAAGCGCAGCGCCGGCACGCCGAGTTCGACCGCCGCCTCGGCGAAAGCACGCATGCTGCGGTGCGCACAGAGCGCGTCGTTGCCGAAGGGCTTGCAGATCACCAACCCCAAGCCCGGCGCGGCCTGCACGGCGGGCCGATGCAACCAGGCGAAAAGCCCGTGCGCTGCCGATTCGAAGTACAGCGGCACGGCCGATCCCGCGCCAGTCGCCAGGCGGGCTGGATCGGTCGGCTCAGCGCTCATGGTTCCGTTCCGTACGCCGCAATCTCGATCGCCCTTCACGGGCTCAGGATCAACACGGCACGAAGTACTCGATATACGAGACGATGCGCCCGGCACGCACTTCGATCAGATCGATGAGCTCGGTGGACACGATGGCGCCGGTGATTCGGGAATGAATGTCGGCGCGCCAATGAACGGCGCTACGGGCACCGTCGATCATGGTGGAGAGCTCTTCGCGGCGGTTGAGCTTGAAGGTCTTCACCATCATCGCGAGCCAGGAGCGGATCTCGCCGATCCCGCGGGCCGCCACTGCGATCGGCTTGCCGTCGCTCGTTCCCGCGATCCTGAAGAGCGCGTCCTCGGCAAACAGCGCACACAGCTCGTCCAGCCGTCCGCCGACGCGCGCTGCATACAGCTGTTGCAGCAGCCGCTCTACCTGAAGGCGATCCACCATCGGGCCCGTCGTTCGCGGTAGGTGTCAGGCGAGCATCGAGCGGATGTCGGCGCCGATGAGCCTGTAGGCCGTAGCCGCATATGGAATCAGTCTCCCCATCCCGTAGAAGAGATGAATCATACCGGAGTGACATCGGTAGGTCGTCTTAACGCCGGCGAGCCGCAGCCGCTCGGCGTAGGCCGCCCCCTCATCGCGCAAAGGATCGAACTCCGCGGTGTGAATGCAGGTCGGGGGCAGCGGCTCGACGTGTGGCGCGCGCAGCGGTGACACCCGCGCATCCGTGCGATCGACATCCGGCCGGAGATAATGCGCGAGATCGTGATCCAAGGTCGCCTGATCGAGCAGGTGCCCCTCGGCAAAGGCGCGGCGCGAATCCGTGACGGCGCAGGCGTCCATGATCGGACAGATCAGCAGCTGCAGCGCGAGGCGCGGGTGGCCGGCCGTCGCCGCCATCTGGCATACGACGGCGGCGAGTGTGGCGCCCGCGGAGTCTCCTCCCAGCACGATCCGATCGGCGTCGATGCCGAGCTCGCGCGGGTGGGCAGCCACCCAGGCCGCCGCCGCGTAGCCGTCCGCAATTGCCCCCGGAAAGGGATGCTCGGGGGCCAGGCGGTAGTCCACGGAAATCAGCCGACAGCCGCTGGCGTTGGTCAGCGAGCGGCAGATCGCGTCGTGCGAATCGAGACTGCCGGCGACCAGCCCACCGCCGTGGAAGTAAACCAGTGCGGGCAGAGGAGCGCGCGGCGCCCCGGCTGGCGTGTACACCCGCACCGCCAGCGGGGCGTGCGGCCCGGGCAGCGTGCGATTCTCGACCTGCTCCACTTCCTCGCGCAGTCCGGAAAAATCGAGCAGATGCTGCAGCGCGTCGCGCCGCGCGCCGATCGAAAGGCTGCGAGCGCTCGGAGGATTGGTGGCGGCGAGGCGGTCCAACAGGCGCTTGGCGTGGGAATCGAGTGGCATGTGCAGTAAGGCGGCGCAGGTCGAGCGCCGGCGAGTGCTCGAGCTACACAGCCAGCGCTGCGCGCACCGAGCTCGGCCAACGCGCCATCTCCAGTCCGTGGATGCAGAACAGCGCGACGGCCAGGCGGTCCATGCCGAAGGCGACGCAGCCGGTGTGCGCGGTGGCACCGGCTTCGTCCTTCAGGCCCCAGATCACGCCGAACTGGTCGCGATGGTAGTTGAAGCTCATGCAGGCGGTAGGCTTCGCCCCCGGGTAGTACGGGATCAGCAGCTCGAACTTCAGGGACTGCTGCAGCTGACTCACCGCCATCACCTGCCCGACGCGCCCGAAGAAGGGGTCGCTCGCCGCGTCGAGCTTGCAGGGCAGGACGAGCTGCGCAGCGAGACTCTGCGCGCGCTCCATCCAATGCTGCCGAAACGCCAGGATCTCCTCGGGTAAGCCGACGCGCACGAACTCGCGCATGCGAAATGACTGCAGTCGGTCCAGGGCGCGCGAGGGCTCACGGCGAAAGCAGTCGGCCGCCACGTCGAACAGCAGGCCATCGGGCGGAACGGCTCCACGGCGGGCGATGAGGGGATAGAGCGGGTAGCAGGCCGCGGGCGACAGCACCAGGTCCGCGGGCGCTAGCGCCACGGTCCAGTCTCCGCCGGCCTCGTAGCGCTCGGCCGCCGTGCGGATCTCGGCCTCCGTGCCGTGCAGCGCGCACACGCACCCGAGCAGATTGGGAAAGCTCTTCAGATACCCGGATTTCTCCAGCTGCTCACGGCTCATGACCGGCGGGAAACGCAGGATTTCCGCGCGCCGGTCGCGCTGGCGCGAGATATATACGGACAGCCGCTCCACCAGGTCCTCGTACAGAGCCGTGCGCGCGTACACGCCGTCGACCCCGAGCGGCCTGAACAGCGCAGCGCCGATGTCCTGCAGCGGATCGGGTACATCGAGACTCATGTGAGAAGGAGCGGTCAATCGCGTATCGACGCCGCAATCGGCGCAAGGAGCGACGAGCTCCCGAGGTTGGTCAGTATCCGATCGTTGTTGATCATGATCGGCGCGGACAGTACATCGCGCAGATGCCGCTCAATGCTGAACTCACTGTCGCAACGATACCCGGACAGCCCGCAGGCCCGCATCGCCGCCAGGACGATCGACACCGCGAGCTCGGAGGCCTCGACCTTGGTCAGCGTGATCATGGTCTGGAATTCGAGCGACGCCAGCGCCTTCGGGTCGTCCATCGAGCCCTGATAGGCGCGCAGCGAGCTCGCCAACATTCCACGCAGGGTCCGCAGCGAGGCGAGCGCCCGGGTGTACTGCGGCGCCCCGGGTGGGGTCTGCCCGCCACTCTGGCGCACCACCTGGCGGATGAACGCCTGGGCGCGCGCGGTCGCATCCGCAGCGACACCCGTCCACACCGAGCCCCACAGCAGGTGGGCGCACGGGACCATGGTCTGCGGGTGGATGATCTCGTACGGGTCCGGCACGATCTGATCCGCCGCGCCCGAAGCCTTGAGCGTGTAGCCCTCGCTGCAGGTTCCGCGCATCCCTAACGTGTTCCAGCCCTGCAGCCGGGTGAGGGTGTAATCGTCCTTCAGGAAAGCGACCAGCACCTGATCGGACGCCGCCGCATCGGATGAGCGCCGTGCGGTCGTCACGATGCCGTCGGCGTAGGCGCCGTAGGAGATGACGCTCGCGCGCCGCTCCAGACTGATACGGCCCTCGCGGTACTCGAGCGGTGCCTCGCTGGCGCGGACGTTCCCGCCGCCCTGACCCTCGGTCGTCGAGGACGCCAGCAGCAGCTGTTCCGCACACAAGCGGCGCAGCAGACGCTCGAGCGCCTGGCTGTCGCGCATGTGCCGCAGGATGCAAGCGGTCTTGATCTGGTGCATCGCGTAGATCATGCCGGTCGAGGCGCACGATCGAGCCAGCTGGTAGCACACGTCCGCAACCTGCGCGAGCTCGGCGCCTTCGCCCCCCAGTCTCTCCGGCACCAGGATGCCGAGCAGGCGCTGGGACTTGATGGCCGCGAACGCTTCCTCGGGGAAGCGGCCGGCGCTGTCGACCGCCGCGGCGTGCTTCGCGGCGACCGCGGTGACCGCCTGCACGCGTGTCGTGAAGTCGGCCGGCATGCGGACCACAGTGGCGGATGGCGCTTTGATCATTCTTACCGACGTCGTAGTGAATTCAAACGGCCCTGCGGAAGGCTCGAGGACTCTCGCCGCATATTTAGCCGCTTCGATAAGCTCAAGGTGGTGTTCATCGCCTAGTCCACTTGGCTCATCCTCGAAGCTGTGCGCCAAGTGTTCATCGCGTGGTCTATTTGGCGCTCATTATCGAAGCTGTGCGCCAGTAGTGTTAACAGCCCCCTGACCAGTACCTTAAGCTGCTGCATGACGGGGATCACAGTAAGGGACCAGCTGATGCCGCTGCACGTCGAGCCACCGCGATCCGCAACGCCTCCCGCGCACGGCGGCTACGATCACCGCGCCGTCCCGCACGCCATCGTCGTCGGCCTCCTTAACAATATGCCGGACGCAGCCCTCGAGCCAACCGAGGGCCAATTCACCGCCTTACTGGATGTCGCGGCGGGCTCGCATCCGGTGCGGCTGCGCTTCTCCTGCCTTCCGGGTGTGCCGCGCGGACCGGCCGCCCGCGAGCGCATTGAGCGCACCTATTGGAGCCTCGAGGAGCTGCTGCGGCACGCGCCGGATGCGCTCATCGTCACCGGAACAGAGCCGCGCGCGGCCTCGTTGAGCGATGAGCCCTACTGGGCGCAGTTCGTGGAGACGCTCAACTGGGCCGAAGCCCACACCGTCTCGAGCATCTGGTCGTGCCTCGCCGCTCACGCCGCCGTTGAGGTGCTCGACGGCGTTCGCCGCCAGCGCCTCCAGCACAAGCGCTTCGGGGTCTTTGAGCACAGCGTTCTCGCCGGCCACCCGCTCATGCGCGGCGTCTCCGCCCCGCTGCGGATGCCGCATTCCCGGTGGAACGAGCTGCCGGTGGCGGAGCTGCGCTCCGCCGGATACGCGATCCTCAGCAGCTCACCCGAGTCGGGTGCGGACCTGTTCGTCAAGCAGCGCCGCAGCCTGCACCTGTTCTTCCAGGGTCATCCGGAGTACGAGCCCGTCACGCTGTTCAAGGAGTACCGGCGCGATGTCAGCCGGTTCCTGAGCGGGGAGCAATCGAGCTACCCGCCGCTCCCCTGCCGCTACTTCTCCGCCGAGGCGGCGGCGGCGTTGCGCGAATTCCAGGATCGCGCGCTGTCGCAGCGCACGGCCGGGCTGCTGGCCGACTTTCCTGCCTCCGCGGCGGCCGGCGCGCAGAGCAGCTGGCGGCCCGCGGCCCTGGCGATGTACCGCAACTGGCTGGCGCTGCTCGCCAATGCGAAGGCCGCCGCGGTCACGGCCGTCCGGGCGCAGGTATGATGGTGGTGGCCATGAACGAGAGAACCGGAGGCGTCCCCGACTACACGCCGCGTGAGCGCCTGATCGACCTGATCAGGCAGATTCTCGGTCCCCCGGAGGCCGCCCGACCTCTGCCGATCGACGCGCGCCTGAGCGAGCTCGGGATGAGCTCCATCAAGATGGTGAACCTCATGCTCGCCATCGAGGTCGAGTTCAACCTCACGATCCCGCAGGCCGAGATTACGCCGGACAACTTCGAGTCCATTGTCTCCGTCGAGCAGCTGGTGCGGCGGCTCAGCGCCTCAAGCGGCGGCAGTTAGCGCGGCGACGAGCTCATCGACGTCGGCGAGACCGGTCTCGCCGTGCGTCGCACACACCCTCAGGACCTCGCGCCCCTCGAATGTCGCGTACGCGGCCCAGGCGCGCCCGGAGTCGCGCACCCGACGCACGATGTCGCCGATTCCGGGGCGCCCGGGCGGCGGCACGGCGCACAGCACCGCCAGGCGCGATTCATTGGCCACGGACCAACCGTGCACGAGCAGCCGCGACTTGACGTGCTCGATCACCTCCACCGCCCGCTCCACGTGTGCGGCATAGCCCTGCCAGCCGGCCGCGGCGAGCGCCAGAAACAAGCGCAGGCCCATGAAGCGTCGCGACCACTGGATGGTGTTCAGGTAGGGATCGAGGCCGTGCGCATTGGAGGGCATGAAATCGGCCCGCACGCGAAACACCTCGCTCAGCAATGCCGGGTGTCGCGTGATGAACATGCCGCAGCCCATCGTCGTGGCCAACCACTTGTGCGCGTCGATGGTGAGCGAGTCCGCCAGCTCGATGCCTGCGAGGAGCCCGCGCAGCCGCTCCGAGCACAGCGCTGCCCCACCCCAGGCGGCATCGACGTGGCACCACAGGCCGTGCTCGCGCGCGACTTGCGCGCAGGCCGCCAGAGGATCAACCATGCCGCCACCGGTCGTGCCGGCCGTGGCTGAAATCAACACGGGGATGAGCCCCTGCTTGCGATCCTGAGCGACGCTCTGCGCGAGCGCGCGCACATCCATGCGGCCCTGGCCGTCGGTGGCAATGAGCCGCAGCGCGGCGCGCCCGATACCCGCCTGGTGCACGATCTTGAACCAGGCGGGATGACAATCGCGCGAGGTGTACATGGTGACCGGACCGGCAAATGCCCGTGCCCCCTCCTCGCCAAATCGCGCCTCCGAGCGCGTCAGCGCGCACACGAGCGCGGTGTAGTTCGCCTCCGAGCCGCTCGTAGTGAAGTGTCCCGAGGCCTCCGCCGGCAGGCCGGCGCGCTGTGCCATGGCGCGGATGAGGTGTGCTTCGATCTCGACCGGCGCCGGGGATGAGCCCGAGCTCGCCAGCTGCGGATTGAAGGCGCCGGCAATGCGATCGGCGCACTGCGAGGGGAAGCTGGCGGCCGGATTGAACAGACCGAAGTAGCGCGGGTGCGTCATGTGAGTGACGCCGTGCTCGAGCTGCGCGATCGTCCATTCGAGCAGTGGCTCGATGGGACGGGGCGTGTGGAAATCAAAGCCGGCGAGCTCGTGGCGAAATCTCGCCATGTCCAGGGTAGGCATGACGGACCCACGCGCCACCCGCGCGCCGGCGCCCGCCAGCTCGCGTGTCAGCAGATCATCCAGGCGCTCGCGCAGCTCGCGAGGGGGAAATAGCGCCGGGACCGGCGGTGGCAATTCCTCACTCACGCGGCCTCGCGCCCGTCAACCGCGGGTGGCGGCGGCAAGCGCCTGATCGAGGTCGGCGATGATGTCATCGATGTGCTCGATGCCAACGCTCAGGCGCAGCGTCTCAGGCCCAATACCTGCGAGGCGCTGCTCCTCCGCCGACATCTGCCGGTGCGTGGTCGAGGCGGGATGACAGGCGAGGGACTTCGCATCCCCCAGATTCACCAGCCGCTTGAACAGGCGCAAGGCGTCATAGAAGCGGGTGCCGGCATCGTAGCCGCCGCGAATCGCGAAGGTCAGGAGCGAGCACGCCCGGCCGCCGAGATATTTCTGCACCAGTGGATAGTAGGGGTTGTCGGGGAAGCCCGCGTAGCTGACGGAGGCGACGCGCCGGTCGGCACGCAGGAATACTGCCACCCGCCGCGCATTCTCCACGTGACGGTCCACACGCAGGGCCACCGTCTCGATACCCTGCAGCAGCAGAAAGGCGCTGAGGGGCGGCAACACCGCGCCCATCGTTCTTTGATAGACGCTGCGACAGCGGCCAATGTAGGCTCGCGGCCCGTAGTGCTCGGTGTAGACGAGTCCATGGTAGGAATCGTCCGGCTGCGTCAGCATCGGAAATCGTGCAGCATACTTCTGCCACGGGAAGTTGCCGGCATCCACGATGATGCCGCCGAGCGTGGTCCCGTGGCCGCCGAGGAACTTGGTGAGCGAGTGCAGTACGACGTCCGCGCCGTAGTCGATGGGGCGAATGAGCATCGGGGTCGGAACCGTGTTATCGACGATCAGCGGCACCCCGGCGCGATGCGCCACCTCGGCCATCGCCTCCAGGTCGCAGACATTGCCGGCGGGATTGCCGACCGTCTCGCAGAACACGGCACTGGTGCTCTCATCGATGAGGGCCGCGAGCTCCGCCGGCTTGTCGGATCGGGCGAACCTCGTCTTGACTCCGAACTTGGGCAGAATGTGTGCGAGCAGCGTATGGGTCGTCCCGTAGAGCTGCGGCACCGAGACGAGGGTCCGGCCCGCTTCCGTCACGGCGAGCACCGCGAAGTGCACCGCCGCCTGCCCGGTACTCACGCTCAGCGCATCCACACCCCCCTCGAGATCGGCGACGCGCCGCTCGAGCACTGCATTGGTCGGGTTGGCGATGCGCGAATAGCGGTAGCCCTCGACCTCGAGGTTGAACAGAGCCGCGCCATGCTCGGCGCTGTCGAAGGAGTAGGCAACCGTCTGGTAGATCGGCACTGCCACGGCCTTGGTGGTCGGGTCGCAGTCGAAGCCGCTGTGCAAAGCGATCGTCTCTTGTCTCATTGCCTCGCATCACCTGTTGCCTTACCTGCGCTGCCAAGACCGCGCCCGCGTATCAAATGCGCTGACACAATCGGCATCGTTTCCGCATTATGAACGCTCCCCGCCCTGAAAACATGAGGTCACCTCTGAAGGCGTGGCTGCGCGCGCTCGAGGCGACCGCGCCCATCGAGCGCGGCCAGGCGCCGATCCTGCCGCTGCTCATCGACACTCTGGCCGAACGATTCGACGCGGCGCCGGCGCTGCTCGGGCGCGACGCCTGTCTCAGCTACCGCGAGCTCGCGCAGGCGGCAAGTCGTTACGCGCGCTGGGGCCTCGCGCAGGGTCTGACTGCGCGGGACGTCGTGTGCCTGCTGATGCCCAACTGCCCAGACTACATGGCCATCTGGCTCGGCCTGTCCCGCATCGGCGTCACCGTGTCACTTCTCAATACCAACCTGACCGGTGAGCTCCTCGCCCATGCCATTGGGGTGGTGGCCCCGCGCAGCGTCATCGTCGGGGCGGCGCTTGGCGCCGGGCTCCGCGGAGCGCGCGCACACATACCAAGCACGGTGGCCTTCTGGGCACACGGCGCCGGCGAGCCGGATCTGCCGCGGCTCGACCTGGAGGCCGCGCGCATGCCGGCAGATCGGGTCGCGAACTCGGAAGCCGCGGCGCCGTCGCTCGAGGAGCGCGCACTCTTCATCTACACCTCAGGCACCACCGGGCTCCCCAAGGCGGCCAACGTCAGCCATTTTCGCCTCATGCAGTGGACCCACTGGTTCGCCGGCCTGATGAACACCGCACCCTCGGATCGCATGTACAACTGCCTGCCCATGTACCACAGCATCGGCGGCGTGGTGGCGAGCGGCGCGCCGCTGGTGGGGGGCGGTGCCGTGGTGCTGCGCGAGCGGTTCTCGGCGCGCGAGTTCTGGCAGGACATCGTGGCTGAGCGCTGCACGCTCTTTCAGTACATCGGTGAGCTGTGCCGTTATCTGCTGGCGAGCCCGCCGCAGGCGCACGAGACTCACCACGCGCTCAGACTTTGCTGTGGCAACGGCTTGCGGGCGGATGTCTGGGAGGAGTTCCAGGGGCGCTTCCGCATTCCACAGATCCTGGAGTACTACGCCGCGACCGAAGGCAGCTTCTCTTTGTACAACTGCGAAGGGCGCGCCGGCGCGATCGGCAAGATTCCGGCGTTCCTTGCGCATCGCGTGCCCGTCGCCCTGGTCAGATTCGACACCGAAGCGGAGGCTCCCGTGAGGGACGAGGCGGGGCACTGCCTGCGGTGCGCGCCGGATGAAGTCGGCGAGGCCATCGGCGCGCTGTCGAGGCCAGGCGGCGAGCAGGGCGGCCGCTTCGAAGGCTACGCCGATCCTGAGGCGTCGAAGAAAAAGATCCTCCGCAATGTCTTTGCCGAAGGAGATACCTGGTACCGCACCGGCGATCTGATGCGCCAGGACGATCAGGGGTTTTTCTATTTCGTCGATCGCGTCGGCGACACCTTCCGCTGGAAGGGCGAGAACGTCTCCACCGGCGAGGTCACCGGTGTCATCACCGCCTGCCCGGGCGTGACCGATGCCGTCGTCTACGGAGTCGCCGTGCCGGGGACCGAGGGACGCGCGGGCATGGCAGCCGTCGTGGTTGCGGCGCAGTTCGAGCTGGCAGCCTTGCGGCGCCACCTGCAGGCTCTGCCCGCCTACGCGCGTCCGCTGTTCCTGAGGATCGTGCCCTCGATCGAGCTCACCGGCACATTCAGGCTCAAGAAGAGCGAGCTTGCGCTGCAGGGCTACGATCCGGCGCGGGTCAGCGACCCGGTGTATTTCGATGACCGCTCGCTCGAGGCTTACGCGAAGGTCGATGCGGCCCTGTACGAGCGCATTCGGGCTGGGAGCCTGCGTCTGTAGTTACGGCCGCGGCGATTGAGTCAGCGCCAGGACCGCGTAGGCCGTCGCCGCATCACTCATGAACCGGCCAACATTGCTCGAGAGACTGCGGCGCTTGTTCAAGGAACGCGTGACCCAGAAGCTCTCCTGCCCACGAATCCACAGCCCTCCGTGCCCGCGCTGATTGCGCACCAACCAGGACAAGCCGCGTCGCACCTGCTCGCCCGCGCCAGGTATGGCCGTCTCTTCCAGCACGAGCGTGACCAAGGCCGTCGCATAACCGTCGCTGGCCGGGTCGCGCAGCAGTTCACCGCGCCGGCTCGACGGCGATACCAGCGCGGACAGACTCCAGCCTCCGTCCGGATTCTGCGCGCGCAGCGCCGCTTCGATGAGCGCCCGACGTTGGTCGGAGGCGAGGAGCCCGGGGAGTTGCCTCGCGGCCCACAGCAGCACCAGGCGATGATGCAATGACTGCGCCGGGTAATCGCGCGCCAGGTATTCGCGCAACAGCTGCAGATGATCCTGGATCTGCGGGAGCGATCGATAGTCCTCAGGTGCGACTCCGACCGCGAGCGCAGCGAGGGCGGCTCCATAGTACTGCGCGTCCGCGACTTCCCAGGGTGCCAGATCGAAGTCGAGCCAAGCCCACGCTCCCCTGTCAGCCCCGCCCGCCTGCTGCACGGCCCACATGTTGTCGAGCGCCGCGCGGGTGTCGGCGCTGAGACGCCCGCTGCGGGCGTCATCCCAGGCCAGCATCAGCGCACTCAGGACGGCTTCGGTGCCGCGGGATTGGGCGCTCTTGCCCGGCCCGTGCCGCTCATCGGTATAGAAGGGGCTGCTCGCGCTCCACAGGCGTACGCGTTGTCTGACGTCGTCCATGAGCCTGCGCTCGGCGGCGGTGGGTGCCAGCTCGCCGAGCGCCGTGCGAAGACTCGGGCGCGCGAGAGCGTAGGGCAGCGCCGTATGGCAGGAGAAGCAGAAAGTCCCGTGGTCGCGGGCCGCGCCCGACCAGCCCATCCACCACTGTATTCTGCGGTCAAGGTACGCGGCAGCGGCCCGCGGATCCCAGGAGTCTGCGGGTACGCTGTGCTGCGAGCAGGCGGCAACAGCGAGCGCGACGCCGAAGATCGCAGCCGTACGAGTCGCGCGCGCGCCCATGACCGCTAGACCGTGTTGCCGGCGTCCACCGTGAGTGTGATGCCGGTGATGCTCCTGGCGCGCTCGCTCAGCAGGAACTCGACACTGCCGGCGACGTCATCAGCGCCGATGAGCCGCCGCAGGGCGCTGCGGCGCACGATCTGCTCGCGCTGCTCTGCGGTGAGGTCGCTCGTCATGTGCGTGTCAACGAACCCCGGTGCGACCGCATTGACGGTGATGCCGAGCTGCCCGACCTCGCGCGCCAGCGAGCGGGTAAATCCGATGAGGGATGCCTTGGTGGCCGCATAGACCGAAAGTCCGCTGTAGCCGGTCGAGACCCCGACGATCGAGGCGATGTTGACGATGCGGCCCGCCCGCTCGACCATCATCGAGCGCAGCACGTACTTGGTGAGGATGATCGGCGCGATCGTATTGAGGCGCGCCAGGGTCTCGATCTGCTCATCGCGCATCAGCGTGAGCATGCCGCTGGTGCCGATGCCGGCATTGTTGACGAGCCCGTAAAGAGGCCCGAACTCGTTGCGCAGGCTGCCGACCAGCTCCGCGATTGCGGCGGTGTCGGTCAGATTGAAAGCACGAAAGCTCACCGCGCCCCCGTGCGCACTGCCCGCCGCGATGGCGGAGCGCAGCTCCTCACTCTCGGAACGGGCGACGGCGATCGCGCGATAGCCGCCGGCCGCGAGAGTCGTGGCAATCGCAAGCCCGATCCCGCGGCTGCCTCCGGTGATCACGACGTTACGCATCGGGACGCACCAGCTTGCCGGACTCGGAAACCCCGAGTGCCGGCACGATCCGAATGGTCATCGGTACCTTGTGCGCCGCCAAGCTCCGGCGGCACGCCTGCAGAATCTCGCCCTTCACCACCTCCTCGGCCTGCGCTCCCGCAGCGCCCTCGAGGAGCACGACCTCCGCCGTCACGACCGCTCCGGTGATCGGGCTGCGGCGAGCCTTGACGAGCGACATGCGCACGCCGGGATGGGCATTGATGACCGACTCCACTTCCTCAGGATATACCTTGAGCCCCCCGACGTTGATGACGCCGCCGCTGCGGCCGATGAAATCGTAGCGCCCGTCGCGCAGCTCGACGCGGTCCCCCGTGTCGACAAAGCCGTCGCTGTCCTTGAGCGCAGGCGCCTGCGCGCCGAGGTAGTCCGTAGCATTGCCGGCGGACCGCAGCCGTAGCGTACCCCCTGCCACGTCGATGTCGATCGCCCCCGGGGCGCCAACCAGACT
>Ga0137418_10003492_pt1 | contig 14442 bp, 14 predicted proteins | sample CZODoug3_1_2_16f_FD_122242 | JGI IMG/M metagenome (GOLD analysis project Ga0137418, IMG submission 122242) | Vadose zone soil fungal communities from Angelo Coast Range Reserve, California, USA - CZODoug3_1_2_16fungal (Hybrid Assembly) | ecosystem: Environmental > Terrestrial > Soil > Vadose... | reverse complement strand
AGAAACGCCGTTCCTCGGCGCCGATCGCGAGGCCCAGGAACAGTCCCACGTACACGAGCCCTCCCGCCGCAAGGTGGAGCGCCACCTCGACGAGGCCAGTGGGACTCAGCCGCCGTCCAGCCCACAACACTCCGATCATGACGACGGCGGGCCACGCCGCCGGCCAGATGGCTTGCGCCAGCGCTCGGCGTACGGGGAGGCCCACTCGCCGGCACGCGGCCGGATAAAGGACAAATGCAGTCGACAGGCTGACCGGGATCAAAGTGCCGAGGGCGACGCCGAGCAACCCGAAGGGCCGGACGAGGGCGATGCTCAACAGCACGTTCACCACCGCCGTTGTGGCGTTCGCGCACGTCAGCAGCCTGTGTTGACCTGCGCCTTTCAAGATCAAGTTGGCCGACGCCGTGCTGGCCCGCACCAGGACCACGGTCAACAGGATCCGCGTCGTCAGAACGCTCGCGGAGAATCTTGGCCCCACCCAATTGTGTATAAGCGAGTCGGCAAGCACGATGAGCCCCAGGCACAGCGGCGCTGCGAGGGCGAGCGACAGCCTGGTGCCCTGCACCAGAATCATCTGGAGCCGATCGTGACGCTGCACTGCGTCGCTATCAACCACGCTGGGAAAGAGAGCATCGTTCAGCTGGTTCGTCAGCTGTTGCGTGAGTTGGGCCAGACGCTGCCCGACAGTCCAGACGGCGATGGCGGTGGTGTCCAGCATGGCACCGATTACGAGCGTGTCGGACGAGTAGTTCAGCTTCGCGGACCAGTCGAGCACGAGCATGTAAACGCTGAACCCGGTGACCTCCCGCAGCCGCGCTGGCCGAAACAGCGACAGTCGGACGAGAAGCCCAGGGAAAACCCGGTACGCATTCCACGCGAAGAGGCCGAGCGAGAGGATTCGGACGGCCGTCACCGCGGCCACGAGGGTGACCAGGCCGTGCCCGGCACTCAGGATTCCGAGGTTCACCGTCGCTACGACGAGGCTGATGCCGATGCTGACCGTGTTGTTGAGATAGTACCGTTGAAATCCATACACCACCGCGCCGAAGATCGAAAGCGGGAACCGCAGGCTGAGGTAGGCGCCGACGATGAGCAGCACGTATTGTGCTGTGCGGACCTGCCCGGGCTCGATGTTGAAGAGCGAGCCGATGCGCCACGCGAGCACTGCCGTTACGAGGAAGGATACGGCTCCAAGGCCAGCGAAGACCAAGGCGATGGTGCTGAGGGTCTCGTTGAGCGCGGTGCGGTCGCGCCAGGCGCGATACTGCGCGATGAACTTTACGAGCGCGCTGCCATACCCGAGGTCGAGGACGCCGAAAAACCAGGTCACCGACGTCGTGAGCGCCCACAGCCCGTAGGCCGACGGCCCCAGGTGCGAGACGTTGAACGGCAGCAGTACTAGCCCGATGACGCCGTCGATGAAGATGGCGAGATACCGTGTGCTGACATTCCGCGCGACGAGCTCGAGGGGGGCGTCTGGAGGTCCCCAGACCCTGGCGTCGGGTGGAGCGCTCATCGACTCGCCTTGCGAGCCGGAATCACCGTGACCGCCAGCTGCCCGGCGAAAGACGGCCGGAACGTTCGTTCGATCGCAGCAATATCATGCGCGGGCCGGAGCGTCAGCCCACATGCTCCTGAAGATTCGTTCACGCCGAGCCCTACAGCAAGCTCGGTGCCTGACCTTCCCTCGCCGGGGCCTCCCACCGCCACCAGGCCGAGTCGGCGGAGGCCGTGCAGCGTGCCTTGGAATACCCCTTCTCCATTTCAGGCGTTCACATGGCACAGTGTGTACGCGTCGCGCCACGTCACCACGGTCCGGTCCCCAAGCCATCTCCGTGCCGCACGCCGAAACGTGCCATCCGCCTGATCGTAGCCAGCGCGCCTCTCTTTTACAGGTGTACGAACTCACTGCTCGATGAAATAAGCGCAAGCTGCACAATCCGTGCGGCTGGCGGCGATCGAACCTTACCTTTCGTCGCAAAATGACGCATGGTTCACCCGCATGTTTTTTATGAGTATTTCGGCGCTTGCACTGGGGCATGACCGCAGCGGGCACGCCGAGATCGTCGCGGATACTGGCCATTTGAGTGACACGACCCTGCGGGTGCGACCGGTCTTGATTTCGTCGATCGCTTCCGGCGTCAGGAATTGCGAAACGAACCCGCGCCGCGATCGGTTTGAAGATCTCGCACTTCCCACCGTCAAAAATGCTGAACGACCGCACGGCGAATGCCACCCCACCGTTGTCAAGGGTCAAAAGATCCTGACGTTGACAAGAATTTGTATCGCCGCGACGAAATCGTTCGAGCGCCGGACGGCTTCGCGATGACACATTTTCTGGCGCGCCGCCCAACGACGAAATTGTTTGGAAAAAACGGCTCGAAGCGTTGTTAGCGACCGATTCTCCGCTGATGGTACCAGCGTTGCCGTAGCCACTGCCGTCAAGGTTCACCGCGAGCCTTTCTGATTCCGCCCTTCAAAACGACATAGGGAGACGACGAGCAATGGTGAAAAAAGCCCTGGTGGGCCTGTGGGCGACGTGTGTCTTGTTGGCGCTGAATTCGAGCGCGACGATCGCGGCGGCGGTTTCCGCGGTGACCGCGAAGGCGGCTTCCGTGGTGATCGTGAAGGCGGTGGCTTCCGCGGCGACCGTGGCCCGCGCCGGCCGCGTGAAGACGACGCAGCAGCAGCGGTAGAGGAGTAAGAATCATGGCTGAAGCTGGTGCACGCCGTCCGTTTTTCCGTCGCCGCAAGACCTGCCCGTTCACGGGTCCGAATGCGCCGAAGATCGACTACAAGGATTCCAAGCTGCTGATGCGTTACGTCTCCGAGCGCGGCAAGATCGTGCCGAGCCGCATCACCGCCGTCTCCGCCAAGAAGCAGCGTGAACTCGCGCGCGCCATCAAGCGCTCGCGTTTCCTCGGTCTGCTGCCTTACGTCATTCGCTAAAAAAACTCTTCAGTCCGCCGCGTTCACGCCGCGGATTGAAGATCTTCATAAGGCTCCCGGGTCGTCCGGTTGCCGATGGTTGGGGTTCTTAAAAACCTCTAACCGCTCGAAAGGAGCGGGACAGCTGATGATCGCGATCGTTCCCATCGCCATGGCGGCCGGCTGCGCGTCGGCGCTGATGTTCGTCTCGATCGTCTCGGGCGCGCCGATCTCTTTGCTGCTGCTTTATTTCGCCCCGCTGCCGTTGATGGTGGCGGCGCTTGGGTGGGGACCGCTTGCCGCCACCGTCGGCGGCATCATGGCGGCAACCACTATCGGTGCGATCTTCGGGTTTCCCCTTTGCGTCGCCTTTGTCATCACGATCGCGCTGCCGGCTTGGTGGCTCGGTCATCTCGCCTTGCTGGGCCGGCCCGTGACCAATGTCGTCTCGTCCGGCAACGGCGCATCGCCAGTTGCGCCGACATTGGAATGGTATCCGGTCGGCCGCATCCTGTTATGGATATCAGGCTTTGCCGTCCTGACCACGCTGGCGGCCCTGCTCACACTTGGCAGCGACGTCGCCGTCATCACCGAGACGCTGCGGCGGGGCCTGCTGCGATTCGTCGGTCCGCGTGACGCCGCTTCCGCCGGCGAGATCGAACAACAGATTGATGCCCTGGTGGCCATCGGGCCGGCGCTGGCTGCGAACGTCGCCATGTTGAGACTGACGCTCAACCTCTGGCTCGCCACAAAGATTGCGGCGACATCGGGACGATTGCACCGCCCCAAGCCCGACCTGAAGAGCGTGGCGCTGCCGCCGATGACGCTCGTTGTCTTAACCGTCGCCGTCGCATTGTGTTTTGTCGGCGGACTGCTTGCAATGGTGGCGCAGATTGTCGCCGCGGCGCTGATGATGGCGTATGCGCTCACCGGTTTCGCTGTCCTGCACACGCTGACGCTGGGTTCGAAAAACCGCGGGCTCTGGCTGAGCTGCACCTACGCGATTTTAGTGCTTTCCGGCGGCTGGCTGATCGTTGTGATGCTGGCTCTCGGTCTTGCCGACGCCATTTTCGGATTTCGTCAGCGCTACCTGCAGCGGAGGCCGCCGCCGATCCCCGCGTCCTGAACTCTCACTTTAGCTCAACCCGATAACTTCATCACCTCAAAGGAGAACGAATATGGAAGTCATTTTGCTGGAGCGCGTCGCCAAACTCGGCCAGATGGGCGAAGTCGTCCGCGTCAAGGACGGGTTTGCCCGCAATTTTCTGTTGAAGCGCGGCAAGGCGCTGCGCGCCACCTCGGACAATCGCGCCAAGTTCGACGGCATGAAGGCCGAGTTGGAGGCCCGCAACCTGCAGGCCAAGGGTGAGGCAACCAAGGTCGCGGAGAAAATCGACGGCCGCAACGTGATGGTGCTGCGTCAGGCTTCCGAAACCGGCCAGTTGTTCGGATCGGTCACCGTTCGCGACATCATCGCCTCGTTCGAGAGCGATGGCGTCACCATCGCCCGCAGCCAGGTCATGCTGGACGCCCCGATCAAGAGCATCGGCAGGCACAAGATCGCCATCGCCGTGCATCCGGAAGTCGAGGTCGGCGTCACCGTGACGGTTGCGCGAAGTGCCGATGAGGCCGAACGCATCAACCGCGGCGAGGACATCTCTACCCGTCAGGAAGATCAGGACGCGGCCGCCGAAGCGCTCGCCGCCGCCGGCGAATTCTTCGACCCGGAAGCCCGCCGCGACGAGGTGGAGCCACAGGAAGACGCCGCTTCCGACAAGTAACGCCGCTTTTGACGTCGAATTGAACTGCGCAAGCCCGGCCACCAGGCCGGGCTTGTCTGCATCGGCATCCCCCGCCCGGACGATAGCACTGGTTTCTTTAGTGCATTATGATCGGGAGAACGGTCATGCCGGGGCAACTGCAATGGGACTCGACTGGCTTCCCGGTAATAAGCCAAAGCCGGGATATGAAGCGGAATTCCGACAGATCGTACAGACGCTGGCTTGGGACAAGATACCTGGACAAAACCGTGTCAGCGTCTCGACAGGACGATGGTCTCGCCTGCGAGAGATCGTCTTCGGACGATACCCGCGTAGGGCTGAAAGCGAAGCCGCGCGGCAGCGCCATGACGAGATCAGCATATCGGCATTCGAGACTTTAAACGCACCTCGAGTCGGATTCGATCGTATCGCCGATGATTGGGCGAAGGCAACACACGCAGACCGCCGTATCGCCAAGCCTCTCGACGTTTGGCTGGGCGAGATGCGCGGCTACTACGTCGTCAGTCTGGTTTCGCCTTGTGACGGGATACCTTTCTACAGCAACGGCATCATAGCCAGCTATGTCGAGCGTTTCTCGTTCCGCGCCCAGTTTCTCAAGTCGTGCACCGCGGTCATCGGCGAAAACCTTCTTAGATCTTCGTACGAAGTCAAGTTTGCGTCCGATCTGTTGACATTTGGAGCCGATCTGATCGCCAGCGCCGACGCCTTCGCAAAAGCAAACAACCTGAAAATTCCGTCGACCCCACCGGATGATCCCGATTCACTGGAGGGCCAACTGCACATCGTCGCGGCTGCGGGACGATGGTGCCTGTATTGGGGCGAACGCGGCCATTTCCTCGAGCCGTATTTCTAAACGACGGCCCTATGAAGCAGCGCGCTGCTCGGTGGGCATCGCAATCGACGCCAATGCGGTTGCGGTGTGTTTCTCAACCCCGTCCATCAGACAAAAAACATCTGCGGCGACCACCGCGACCTGCCGTCCCGGCTTGATCACGCGCGCACGGCAGATCAGGCGATCGCCGGCCGCAGGCGACAACAAATTCAATTTGTATTCTGCCGTCAGCGCCGGCTGGCCGCGCGACGTCGCCGCGGCAATGGTCGTCGCATTGTCCACCAGGAAGGCGGTGACGCCGCCGTGGAACAAGCCATGCTGCTGCAAAAGCTCCGGCCGCCGATCGACTGCCAGCGTGCATGACCCGCGCGCCAGTTCCGACAGCTCCGCACCGACATGGATCATGAATCCCTGCCGGCCGACGCTCTCGCGGATTCGCTTTGCGATCGGGGCGAAGTCCAAATCGAGATCCAGGTCGAGATTCGCGCCGAGATTCACGTCGAGATCAGCAGTCATGACATGGCTCCGGTTTTCTGAGCGGCGTCCGGTGCGACCAGCGCGCGGATCGCGCAGGCGATTAGAATGTCGACCTGATGCCTGGGATCGGACGGGTCGCGGCCCGACAGCCACGCGCGACAAAATATCTGCGCCGGACCAATGATCTGGCTGAAGAACAGCGTCGGCGTCATCGGTAACAGTTCGCCGCGCGCGATCAGCGGCGCGCACCACGCCTTGATGCCTTCGGCGAGACGCAAATTCTGCGCCCGCTGCGCGTCCCGCAGATCTTCGGTCCATTCGCTGCGAGAAATCTCGAACAGGTAGCGCGCTTCGCGCCGGTTGTTCACCACCCAGTCGAGATGTGCGCGGATCAAACAACCGATGCCCTCCCGCGCGCTCAAGGAAGTGTCGATCGCCGCGAGCATTGCGGCGTGATAGCGCTGCAGCACTTCCAGAAACAGGGTGCCTGCGAGTTCCTTCTTCGATCCGAAGAAATGGAAGAAGCTGCCGTTCGAAGCCCGCGCCTGGGTGCGAATCGCCGCGACGGTGGCGCCTTCAAAGCCGTCACGATCAAACACCGCCAACCCGGCGGCCAGCAAATCCCAGCGGGCGCGCGCGACCATGTTCATCTCCCGGATCGGGTTATAGATCGCTACTCTAGAGCAGTGCTCTAGGAAGGGTCAAGCCAAGCCATGGGTTGAGACGCGTCTTTGCCAAAACCTATTGCGAGATCGGCGGAACCGGCGGTCCCGCCGGGGCCACCGGTGGCGGGGGCGGAACCAGGGCCGTCACCGCCGGGGGCGGCGCAGGCTGCGGCGAGGGTCCCGACATACCTGCCGTCGGCTCCGGCGTCCCGCTGGAAATCGCTGTGGGCGCCGCTGGGGAAGCCTGCGGCGCTGGTGTGACCGGCGCGACCGGATCGGGCCGCAGCGCCGGGGTGTCGCCGTTGCCGGTCTGCTTTGGCGCCTCGATCTTGGCAGCCTCGGACTTGCCCTCGCCCGGGGCGTTCGCACCCTCGGGTCTGCCCTCGTATTTGGTGTCGTTCTGGGGCCTGTCTTCCTGCACAGGCTCGCGCTTTGGGGGTTCATCCCTGGCGGCGTCGGCCTTGCCTGCATCGGTTTTAGGCAGCTCTTCGCCGCCCGGCTTGCCCCTCTTGCTCAGCCGCTGCTTGGCGGCCGATTTACGGCCTTCGGGGCCGCGCTCGCTCGTTGCGTGAGCAGGAGCCCGACCTTCCACAGCAGGTTTGGCGGCGTCAGGCGCCTCTGACGGGCGCGCCAGCCGCTTGGCGTTGCGGCCCTGACGCCGGGGCTCGGCTTGCGGCGGAAGCTCCTCGCCGTCATCCGGCCTCTCGGCCTGTTGCGGCTGCGTTTCAGGCTTCGGTATGTCTTGCGGCGGCACGGGGGGACGTAGCCTGCGGCCGTGCCGGTCGAGCTGCTCTGCCGGACCGGCCGGCTTGGCCTCCGGCTTCGCATCCTTGTCCTGCTTGGGCTGAGTGCCGACATAGCGCGTATCGGCCGCCCCATTGGATGTCAGAAAGGCGCTGAGCAGCGAGGCCATGTCGCTGCTGGTGGTGTAGTGCTGGCGCAGGAAGCCCGGCAGGGATCCGGCCGGAACGGTCTTTAAAAGGCCCCGGGGACTCTTGTGGCAGGCCGAGCAAGTGCCTGCGAAAATCTGGGACGGGCTCTTGCCGGCTTCTAGATTTTGCGCCTGCACCGGGATCGCTGCGAAACAGCCGATCAGAAGCGCCACCGTCGCTAAACTGAGCGCTCGGCTCAACATTCATAATTCTCCAGATGCCGAAATCACTTCCAGCGCCTTAAGATTCGACACTGGCGGCGGCGACGGTCCACCTTTTAGCCGATTGTGCCGCGAATGGAAGCGAACATATGATGCAAAGGCGTGAAGGCGATGTTTTAGAATATCCGCTTTGTGAACAGTGCACTAGCGCACAGACACCTGCACTCATATGTTCTTTGTGAGGCGCTCGGGGACTAACTATTGTGTCCCGCGTCCTCGAGGGGTGACGCCGTTGCGTCAGCCTTCACGGGATCGCTCAATTGGTGGTTTCGATGGACCGTTTGTTGCGTTATTTCCTGCAGCAATTCATCCGCCGCGGCGCGATGACGTTCACGACCGCGAGCGGGGCGAAATTCAGCTGCGGCGACGGGACCGGCGAGCCGGTCTGCGTGCGATTCCTGACCACTGAGGCCGAACGCCGGGTTCTTCTCAACCCCGAACTTGCGCTGGGCGAAGTGTATATGGAGGGCACTTTCGTCGTCGAAAATGGCTCAATCGCCGACGCGCTGGCGATCCTGATGGATCAGCCCGAAATATTGCCGCGTTGGGCCAAGCTGCAGTGGTGGCTGCGTTATCTGGCCAGGCACGCCAAGCAGTTCAATCCGCGCGGCCGCTCGAAAAACAATGTCGCGCATCACTACGATCTCGACGGGCGGCTCTATTCCCTCTTCCTCGATGCCGACAAGCAATATAGCTGCGCCTATTTCGAGACACCGGACCAGACCCTTGACGATGCCCAACTCGCCAAGAAGCGTCATCTCGCCGCCAAGCTGTTGGTCGGGCGCGACCACCGCGTGCTCGACATCGGGTCCGGCTGGGGCGGACTTGGCCTGTACCTCGCCGAAATGACCGGCGCCAATATTACCGGCGTCACGCTATCGACCGAGCAATTGCAGGTGTCAAACGACCGCGCGGCCGAGAAAAATCTGGCGGCGTCGGCGAAGTTTTTCCTTGAGGACTATCGCGACATTTCCGGCCCGTTCGACCGCGTCGTGTCGGTGGGCATGTTCGAACATGTCGGCGTCGACTTCTACGAGACCTATTTCAAGCGATGTGCCGAGCTTCTTACCGACGACGGCGTCATGCTGCTGCATTCGATCGGCCGATTCGGCGGACCCGACGTCACCAGCCCCTGGATTACGAAGTACATCTTCCCCGGCGGCTACATCCCCGCGCTTTCCGAGGTGGTCCCCGCGATCGAGCGCGCCGGACTGCTGGTGTGCGACATCGAAATCCTGCGGCTGCATTACGCGGAAACGCTGAAAGCGTGGCGCGAGCGCTTCATGGCGCGGCGGGAAGAAGCGGTGCGGCTCTATGACGAGCGATTCGCGCGGATGTGGGAATTTTACCTGGCGTCGTCGGAAATGTCGTTCCGCAAGCAGGACTTGATGAATTTCCAGATCCAGCTCGCCAAGCGCCAGGACGTGGTGCCAATGACGCGCGATTACATCACCCATGAGGAGGCGAAGCTGCGCGGGCTCGAGCTGGGCAAGCGACCTCGGCTGCAAATCGCAGGCGAATAACCCCTGATCCGAAATCTAATGTCGCAGGCCGAATCGGGGGGCGCAGTGAGCGTATGGCGACGCCGGACGCGCCAGCTGCGCGCGTACGGCAGCCAGCACCGATCGATCGCAAGGAACCGCGCGGTATTCCGGGCGGGAGACCTTTTCCATGGCGTCGATCAGCCTCGACAGCCATAGATTTTGGCCGTTTCCCGATCGCCATGACTGAAGTTGCTGGCCCATCGCCCGTCCTTGCCAATTCATGCCGCTGACAACTCCGGCGTCACTAACCCGTTCCCGGTCAACGTGCCGTAAAGAAAATCCGTTGGATGTGATCTACTTCACAAATGGCGCTGCCGGGCTGTCCTAAACCACTGAAATGGCCCAGAAGACGTACCCATCATCGTTCGATCCGCATCGCGACATCGGCACCGACTACGCCTTGATCGCCACCGGCGTCGGGGCAGCCTTGATCGCCTTGATCTATCTCATCCTGATTTGATTCAGCGCTGAGATCGCGGCTCGCAGGATTCGTCGGCCCATGGGATGGGTATTCCATGCGGCGAAAAGGTTCAGCCTGCGCCAGAATTTTCTTAAGTTCCATTCGGCAACGGAATCGCCTCGCCCCGAGTCTTTCTCGCCCCAAGTCTTTGCGGAATCCCGTCAAGCGGCAATGAGGGGCCTGGTCTGGATTCACACATCCAATGTGTGAATCGGGCATAAGGCGCGCTGCCGCTTTCGCGGTGCGCCGGAGTGGTGCTTTATCGCCGCCCCGCCCCGTATCCGACAAAGTCCCGAGAACAGTGGAGAACCATGGCCCCCTTTGATTCGAACGTGCTCAAGCTCGCTCCCGAAGCGGGAACTCCGGCCTATCGGAGCGCACCGCACAATATCGAAGCGGAACAGAGTCTGCTGGGCGCGATTCTGGTCAACAATGACGCGTTCTACCGGGTCTCGGATTTTCTGGAGCCGAAGCACTTCTTCGAGCCGATCCATCAGACGATCTACGAGACCGCCAGCAGCCTGATCCGGATGGGTAAGGTCGCGACCCCGGTCACGCTGAAGACCTTCGTTCCGGCCGATACCGACATCGGCGGCATGACGGTCGGCCAATACCTCGCCCGCCTCGCCGCGGAAGCGACCACCATCATCAATGCGCAGGATTATGGACGCACCGTCTATGAACTGGCGCTGCGCCGCGATCTGATTCGGATCGGCGAGGACATGGTCAATGTCGCCTTCGACGCGCCGGTGGATTTCGCGCCGCGCGCGCAGATCGAGGATGCCGAGCGCAGGCTGTACGAACTGGCCGAGTCCGGCCGCTACGACGGCGGCTTCCAGCGCTTCGCGCAGGCCCTCACCGTCGCCGTCGATATGGCGGCAAAGGCGTTTCAGCGCGACGGCAAATTGTCCGGCATCGCCACCGGCTTGCGCGATCTCGACACCAAGATGGGCGGCCTGCAATCGTCCGATCTGATCATCGTCGCCGGGCGTCCCGGCATGGGCAAGACCGCGCTCGCCACCAACATCGCCTACAACGTGGCCAAGGCCCATCGCGCTGAAGTCCAGGCTGACGGCACCATGAAGTCCATCAACGGCGGCATCGTCGGCTTCTTCTCCTGCGAAATGTCGGCCGAACAGCTCGCCACCCGTATTCTGGCCGAGCAGACCAGTATCTCGTCGAGCTCGATCCGGCGCGGCGGCATTACCGAAGCCGACTTCGAGAAAATCCGCGACTACTCGATCGAACTGCAGTCGCTGCCGCTTTATGTCGACGAAACCGGCGGCCTGTCGATTTCGCAATTGACCGCACGCGCCCGCCGGTTGAAGCGCCAGAAAGGCCTCGATCTGATCGTGGTCGACTATATCCAGCTGTTGCAGGGATCGGGCAAGCGTTCCGACAACCGCGTGCAGGAGGTGACGGAGATCACCACCAGCCTGAAGGCGCTGGCCAAGGAATTGAACGTTCCGGTGATCGCGCTGTCGCAGCTGTCGCGTCAGGTCGAAAGCCGCGACGACAAGCGCCCGCAACTGTCCGACCTGCGTGAATCCGGCTCGATCGAACAGGACGCCGATGTCGTGATGTTCGTGTTTCGCGAGGAATATTACCTCGCCAACAAGGAGCCGCGGGTCGGCACGCCCGAATACGAAAAATGGCAGCTCGACATGTCGCTGGTGCACGGCAAGGCCGAAGTCATCATCGGCAAGCAACGCCACGGGCCCACCGGAACGGTCGAGTTGCAGTTTGAGGGCCAGTTTACGCGGTTTGGCGACCTGGCGCAGGACAGCCATTTGCCGGAGCGGATTTGATTGGTACCGCTGCGCGGTTGAACCGCCGGCGTCCCGCGCGTAAAGTGCGGTATGAACATCGTTTCCGATCCGAAATCGATCCCGACAAGTACCGCGTTGTCGCCTGAAGCCAGCGAGGCGGCCACGCCTGCGAGCGTTATCGGCGTGCTCACGGTCGATCTCGACGCCATCGTCGCCAACTGGCGCAAGCTGGAGAAAACCGCCGTTCCGGCAGAATGCGCCGGCGTGATCAAGGCGGATGCCTATGGCTGCGGCGTGGGTCCCGTCGCCCGCGCGCTCGCCGGCGCCGGCTGCAAGACGTTTTTCGTCGCCACGCTGGATGAAGCGCGCGCCGCCCGCGCCGCCATCCCGTCCGCCGCGATCTACGTGCTCAGCGGCTTCTTCCAGAACAGCGGCGATGCGTTCGCCAAAATCGACGCCAGGCCCGTGATCGGCGACCTCCATGAGCTCGCCGAATGGGATGTGTTTTGCCGGCGCTCCGGCTGGGCCGGCGGTGCCGCCCTTCATATCGACACCGGCATGAACCGGCTCGGCTTTACCGTTGCGGACGCGCTGGGCATCATTCCCAGGATCAATTCCGGCGATCACGGCATCACGCTGGTCATGAGCCATCTTGCCTGCGCCGAGAGCCTCCATCATTCGCTCAACGCCAAACAGCTCGCGACCTTCCGCGAGATCGCCAGTCTTTTTTCCGGGGTGCCGGCGTCGCTGTCGAATTCCTCCGGCGTTTATCTTGGTGCTCCATTCCAGTTCGACTTGGTGCGGCCGGGTGCGGCGCTCTACGGCGTCAATCCGACGCCGGAGGCCGACAATCCGATGCAGCCGGTGGTCGAATTGAAGGCCCGCATCGCGCAGATCCGCAATATCGAGCGCGGCGAAAGCGTCGGCTATGGCGGGACCTGGACCGCGCGGCGGCCGACCCGGCTCGCGATCGTCTCGGCCGGCTATGCCGACGGATATTTCCGCGCCGGCGGCAGTAACGACGGCACCCGCGGCGCCGATGTGATGGTCGCGGGCAAACGCTGCCCGGTGGCAGGCCGCATCTCGATGGACCTGATGGCGGTCGATATCACCGATCTCCCCCATAACACCGCGCGGCGTGGTCACATGGTGACGCTGATTGGCGAGGGCATCACGGTCGACGAGCTTGCGCACCATTTCGGCACCATCGGCTACGAGGTTCTTACCAGCCTCGGTCCACGCTATGCGCGGATCTATAAGGGCGGAGCTGCGACGGCCGAGCCTGCATCTGCGACGACCGAGCCGGCACCCGCAACGCCCGTCTGACACCTGTTGTCAGACGTGAAGGTCGCAACGTTCAACATCAACAACATCAACCGGCGCCTGCCGAACCTGCTGCGATGGTTGCGCGCCGCGAAGCCGGACGTCGTCGCTCTGCAGGAGTTGAAATCGACCGACGCTGATTTTCCGATTGATGCCATCAACAAGGCCGGCTACGGCGCGGTCTGGCGCGGACAAAGGACCTGGAACGGCGTCGCCATCCTGGCGCGAAAGGCCGAACCCGTGCTGATCAGGACCGAGTTGCCCGGCGACCCCGACGACAGGGAGGCGCGCTATATCGAGGCCGCCGTCCGCGGCATCATCGTCACCAGCATTTACCTTCCGAACGGCAATCCGCAGCCCGGGCCGAAATTCGACTACAAGCTCGAATGGTTCAGGCGGCTGAAGTCGCACGCCGCGAAATTCATCAAACAGGACATCCCGGTCGTGCTGGCGGGCGATTACAACGTCGCGCCCACGGAGTTCGATATTTATCCGACCAGATCATGGGACAAGGATGCGCTGATCCAGCCGAAGAGCCGCGCCGCCTTCAAATCCCTGGTGGCGCAAGGCTGGACTGACGCGATCCGCGAACTCTATCCGTCGAAGCCGATGTTCACGTTCTGGGACTACAAGCGAAACCGCTGGCCGCGTGACGCGGGATTGAGGCTCGATCATCTGCTCTTGAGCCCGGTGCTCGCGCCACGCCTGATCAAGGCAGGCGTCGACGCCAAGGAACGGGCCGAGGAAGGCGCCAGCGACCATGCACCGGCGTGGATTGTGCTTAGTTAAACCGCCGAAAGGCGCTTTGCGTTGGCCGCGACATGCTCGCGATAGCGGCCGATGACGGTCGCAGCGGACGCGCCGGCTATCACGCTCGCACCGGCTTCAAACATGGCGTTGATTTTCTCGTCCACCATCAGACAGGCTTCGCGATCCGAGCCATCGCCGCCGATGGCAAGCTTTGCCAGCCGCAGACGGATCACTTCGCAGGATTCGAATGCCAGCATGGCGCCAGCGAGCCAGGGAAAGCTATCACCCGCCCCGCCGAAGCAATCGGATGTGGGCATGGTGCGGGCCCGTTGTCCGGCAACCGGGATCAGACTGAGATTTTTCATCGCGTGTTCCAGAGCCCTTGGGTTCGAGATGATGTTAATACGCTTCAAATTTTAAGGACTCGGCCGCGAGACTGCTGAGATTCTCGACTCAACCGCTACTGCCGGTTAACCACGCCGTCGCGCGCATCTTTCCTCTGGGTTGCACAGGCGCGAAGCTCGCTCTTTGCGGATTGCAGCGAGGCGGACTTCCCACACGCTCGGACTCGCGGATAGCCCCGCAAGCGGGGCGAGTGATCGCGATGTTCGGCGCGCTAATTTCCGATTCAATTTTCAAACAGCCAATTCAGTTGAGAACCGTCATTCCGGGGCGCGCGAAGCGCGAGCCCGGAATCCATAACCACGACAGGGAGTATGGATTCCGGGCCTGCGCCAAGTGGCGCATCCACGATGTGCAC
>Ga0137418_10003490_pt1 | contig 14443 bp, 11 predicted proteins | sample CZODoug3_1_2_16f_FD_122242 | JGI IMG/M metagenome (GOLD analysis project Ga0137418, IMG submission 122242) | Vadose zone soil fungal communities from Angelo Coast Range Reserve, California, USA - CZODoug3_1_2_16fungal (Hybrid Assembly) | ecosystem: Environmental > Terrestrial > Soil > Vadose... | reverse complement strand
CGAATTCGTGTGTTTGGCAGCTTGCCCGCCGTAGCTCTGTCTATTGCGGTTGCTTTGGTCCGGTTAGCGAAACTGGATCCATTCGAGGTTTGGCATCGCTCAGGACAATCCGTTCCCACTCGAGTTTCGCCCGGCGGAAGTTAAGAATGAGTCCGACCGACAACCCAGCTATTCTCAAGTAATTAATCATCCGACCTCTCTCGTGGTCAGAAATTCTATCAATAACTTTAGGCTCAATGATGATCATGCCATCTGCGATCAAATCCGGAATATACTCGCCGACTTTGGTTTCTTTGTAGACTACATTGAAAGATCGCTGCTGCTGACACGAGATCCCGCGCAAACCCAGCTCAACCACTAAAGCGTTCTCATAAGGCTTTTCATGGAGTCCGTGTCCCAGCTTGTTCAGTACCTCCATTGCGGCGTTTACCACCGAATAGACTTGTGCGCCCAGGATAAGCTCTTTCATGAAGATTCGTTGCAGTGCGCAGTCATAGACCCTCGTATTCCATACACGAACATAATATGTTATACTCATCCCGTCTGCAAGACAAAACAAGGAATGGAAAGCAAATAACCGCAGATTTAACCACGAACGACACGAATGAACACAAATCAAAGGGTAGTTATTCGCGTCAATTAGCGTCTATTCGTGTTCTACGGCTGAATTTGGTTGGCCCAGAGAAATTGCCAGGTAGCTATTGCATTGATAGCAACTGAGACAACGAAAAGCGAGAGCTCAGGCACGGATAGGTTCGCCGGGCCATTGCCTGTCAGCAAAAGGAACATCCATGGAACAAGGATCATGGCGTAGCGGTAGGAGAATTGCCAGCTGCCCGGGTTTCCATGCAACCAAAGCACGAGTGTTAAGAAGGCGATCACTATCCATGCTACCACCTTGTATGGTCCGCCTTGGCGAAATAGGAGGCATAGGAAAGGACTGGCAAGAAAGATCGAGCAGCCAAAACCGTTTGGGATGATGTAGGGAAAATAAGAAATACTTTCGAAGCCCTGAAACAGCATCGTGTAAATATTCCAGGGGATAGCCTGAATCGAAAACAACCCGTGCTGGTACCAGGGTTCTTGCGCCACTTCCGGGATGTGAAGGTAACCAAAGTCGAAAATGGAATGGAAACGTGCGAGGTTGTAGGCGGCAGTCAGGAGCCCGAGTGTTACGGGCAGGCTGAGGAAACGGATAAGCATTTGGCTGTTTTCGTGAACTCCTCGTTTTAGGTTCCTCCAAGTGATCAGCTTTTCGTTTGGCTGCCCCCAAAGAAAATAAACGTAAACAGGCAACGTGATAAGAAGCTCGGTGCGATTTCCAAACGCCAGGGCAAAGAACGCTCCTGCAACGAACGGAGACGGCCGGACCAGCGTGAAATAGAGCGCTGCGGTTTGCCCCAGCAAAGCCAGACCAAGAGCGATTTGCCAGGCGCCGCCGAAGCCGAGGTTACACCAGGTCCATGTTCCGAAAATCGGAAACAGGGCCAGAAGAACTCGACGAAACGGCGAGAGGGCGAGAGGGCGAATCGGCGAAGAGTTGTTCCAGTCCCCTTTAAATGCGTTCGCCAGTTGAAAGAAGAAATAGACGCACAAACCGGCGATCAAGGCTGCTAAGACACGCCCCGGAAAACTCTGGATCAGGCCCGTGTTTCGCAGGAGCGCTACGGGAAGCATGCTAAGCGCTGCTCCCAGCGGAAAGGCTGAATAGTATCTGCCTTCCCACGGAATCATCTCGTTCAACCAGTCAGGCGGTTTTTCCTGAAGACCCAGTTGCCCGTGGAGCAAAGCCGAAGCAATCTGATTCGTGTAATCCAGGTCGTGCAAGGTTGCCTTGGTCGAGAAATAAAATGCGATCGCCGCAAATAGCGATAGTCCAAGGGCAAGCCAAAGGTCGCGGCTATTGTGAGCCTTCCGTGATTGGTCCTCAGCCATCACCGGTCTTCAGTTCAATTTCTCATGGGACTCCGGCCTGACAGCTTTTCCCAAGCAGCCCTTGTTTCGGCAGGCACATTTTGGTCAGCATTAATTAACCAGGAAACGGTCGCCAGCGAGTTTATGACAACCGATAGAGCGACTAGTCCAATTAACAGATGACGCGATCTTAGTAACGCTGTTCCGCCTGAGCCAAGAAAGACGACCAGACAAAAAATCAGGAAAGGATAGAGATCGGTGGCGTAACGTTGGGCGAGCAGGAAATACGATAGGATGCAAACAAATTGGGCAAGTAGAGCCACGGTCGCCCCTCGCGCAAAGAGGTTGAATCCTTTGCGGCGAAACAGACATGTGATTCCCATAATGGCGGCAAAGACCATCCAGCTGGACGACCACAGGAGAGAGATATATACCTCGCTATCAGGGTTGGAAAAGAGAGAAGGATAATTATAGGAATGTCGATCGGCGACGAGAAAAGGCGGCTGACGTTCGATGCTTGGAAAGCGCAGGCTGAAGTAATCAGCGAGACTATATGGAATACGACGCGGGCTGAACAGGCCGTATTTACGCACGAATTCGTTATGGACCGGGTTGACGTAGTAGTCGCAGTTTACTCCAACGAAGCTGCCAAATCTTGCGTAGCTTAACCAAATATAAAACGCAAAGGCGGCGCCAATTGGAAGAAGAAGGGCCAACAGATTGGTTATTCGATTCTCTCGTGGCAATCGAAGAGCAAGAAGCAGGGCGATTAAGATGAGCGGAATGCCAAAAGTGACTCGGGAAAGTAACGCTCCGGCGGCGCACAGAGAGAATCCCAGTAATGAACGCGTTAAGGCATTGGTCTCGACCTGTCGCGAGCGAAGAGCGAAGTACAATGCGGCAAGCGACCAGGACAGGCCCCAGATAATCGCTTCATCGTAGATAGAAAGATTTCCAAGCAACAAAAGCAACGGCGACCCGAGCGCGAACCCGACAATGCATGCGTTTCCCACCCAGTTGCGGGCCCGTAACGAAAGTGGAGAGAAGCGCAAGGCTATGCGCATCAGGCCTGCAAAGGCACACAGCGCAATGATTCCCGCGCAAAATCCCGAAACTCGTGACCATTTCCCATGTCCTGTCGGATAGACGAAATTTAATGGAATTCGAAGGAAAGCCGGGAACGGTCCAAAGTACATGCGCACTTTGCCGTCGACGATCATTGCTTCATGGCCGATCGCTGCCGCATCGACGTCCACATTACCCTGCAGAAAATGTTCCGCTTGGGAATCGTACGCGCCGCCTAACACCTCCTTAACAAAAACCTGTCGCCCACCGGTCGTGGTATAGAACCAAAGAAGGACGCTCAATACCACCAGAAGCGGTAGAAATCGGGGAGCGGCGTCAAGACCTTTCTTTGCCAGACCGACGACGGTTGCGGGAGCTCCCGCCATCGCGCATCCGTCTTTTGGCGGCTCAAAGAGTTCTGGATCGTTATTCGATGAGAAAATAGTCGTTCGCGATTTCACACCTGGAGGCCTAATTCCAAAAATATCAGAGTGCCCATTCTCCATGAGCAAATAGCACGGCAAACAACGCGAAAAACAATAGTGACCAGGCTGTGAGGACGCCGGCCCAAAAGCGGTTTCTACCAAGCAGTGCGAAGAGGATGAAAATCGGAAACATCGAGAGTGTGTAACGTGGCATGCTCCGAAAAAAGTTAACACTCGCGAAAAGAATCCAGGACCCGGTCATCCACATGGCGTAAGTCGGACGCAGCTTGATCCAACTAATGATCGTACACACTAAGCCCAGCGCTACGAAAAACAGCTCCTGTGTGCCCACCATTTCGGCTTCGTGAGGAGTAGGGTAGTGAGCCCAAATTGCCTGGCGAATTCCGGTCAGCGGTGAGGCGAAGGACTGTTCGAATAACGTCTTCCGTGCTTGCAAAAAGGCGAATAGGTCTCCGCTCACGCTCCAGTTAATTAGCAAATAGACCGCAAAGCCAGCGGGCACGATCGCAATCCAGAGCCACTTCCAATTCCAGGCCGAACAGCCCACAGGGGCCCGGCTACAAGACCGGCGTCTCACCCAATACTGTTGGGTCGCTTCTACGGCCAGAGTTGGAACGAGAACGGCACCTGTGGCGCGGGTCATCCAACAGAACGCGCCAAGCACTCCCGCCAACCACCATCGTTCGCCGCGCGCCGCCAGGATACAAGCCAACGCCAGAGCTAGAAACAGGCCTTCGCTATATCCAATGTGAAGGAAATATGCTGTTGGAAAAATAAGAAGGAACCAGACGCTGCGCATTGCGACGCTCGCCGGGTAATCAAACTGAACGAGTCTTCGCAGCAGGATCGCTGCGACAACGGAAGCGATACCGGAGACGATAAATCCCGCCGCAAGATAACTTCTACTGACGCACGCGACCAGACGGACCAACCACGGAAACAGAGGATAAAACGCTATGGAGCCGTCGGTGCCGCTGTACCCGAATTCGGCAATCTTCTGGTAATATCCGAAATCCCACTGATCCCATATTTCGAACCATTGGTATGGCCTCGTTATGTAACTATCCCATAATACCGCGTAGCTCTTCGCGCCGAAAGAGAACAGCAGCACCTTGATAGCCACTACCCAACCGACCACGATCCAATCCTCCCTCGGCAAAAAAGAAACGATTCGCCTTGAACTCCTCATCACCACTTATCATATAACCTACTGCAACAACTGGCGGCGTCTGTTGGCCCGAAGGGGTTCAGGATCCAGCAGCGAATGAAGCAGTTGTTCCTCTCCCAAGAGGCGGAAAGCCCTATGGCGGTGGACTTAATGGCGTCGCCCCCGGCTATGGTGAAGCGCTGTGTTCAACACCCGGGACGCGAGAGGAATGTGGAATCGCCTAATTGAGATTCGCGGCGAGAACACGTCGCGAGCATTTGCAGACGCCGATTCTGTTCGGCCTTTACCTTTTAAAATCCAAGGCCCCTTTTTTGACCGCGTAAGCGTAGCCCACCATCAGGATTGTGATGAAGCTGAGCATGCTCCAAAAGATAACGCTGCTTTGTCTGATAGCGTCGCGGTACACGACGGCCCACGGGTACATGAACACGATCTCGATATCGAACAGGATAAAAAGCATCGCCACCACGTAAAATTTCACGCTGAAGCGCGGCTGGCGTTCCCCCTGGGGAATCATGCCACATTCGTATGGAGTATCTTTGGCAGGCGTACGTTTTCCACTCTTGCCTACCAGCATACTGACAACCAACGCGGAAGCAGCGAAGAGGGCGGCTACGAGGATTTGCAGGAGAACCGGCAAATATTCGCCTAGCATCCGGAATTCTCTCGAACCAGCAGGGTTCGGTTATTTTACACCAGCGAGATGGCCATTCTGCTGAGCGATCGCGTTGGCCAAAGCCGAAGGCAAGCCCTTGTATTTCTTGCCGTTCTTCTTGACCGCGCCCCGCGCCACGAGATTTTGCAATTTCTCATAAGCTCGCAAGCGCAGCATCTCCTCGCCACCGCTGGCAGCGTTCCGGGCCCGAAGATTCTCGTGCACGATGTCGAACAACTGCTTAAATTCGAACGACGAACGCCGTGAGAGGACAGCGACCAGCTCCTCAGTTACCAGATCAGGAACGCGACGGGAGAATGCATTTTTCTTTAGAATAGCCATAAGGCGAGTAAGATAGCACGTTTTCGCCAAACTGCAGCACTTTTCTTTGTTCTGCCGTGTCCGAGACTCAAAAGAGTGCCGAAATGGCGCAGGCTCTCCAGCCCGACAGTCTGTACCCAATTACGGTGTGGGCGATGGGCTGCTCAGAGCCGGCTGCGGCGTGGCTGTCGAAGAAGGCGCCCAACTGCCAAAGCCTGTGACGGCTTGCCGTGCCTCCGTGCCGACGCTGCTCAGGATGGCGAGGCCTATAGCCGCTTGGTCCAACGTGATTGGCCCGAGGGACTCGGCTACATAGCCATCGCGGTCATACCTTTGCGAGGAGACAATCGGACTCAGGTGCTTTGTAATCACCTCTGGCGATGGAATCTTGCCTAGATCAACGGAGCGAGCTATTGCCGGCATGAAAGCCGCCGCCATTAGCAACATTGGACGAAGCGAAGCATCAAGCCGCGAGTACAGCAGCGTTGCATCGACGTATGAAAAAAAATTCGTCGGCGCTGGTAGCAATCGCTCGGCTGCTTTGTAAGTTTGCGAATCAACGAGCTCCGACGAGCTACCCCCGCTGCGTTTCACCGCCTCTTCTACTGATACGGGATTGAAACCGGCGATAAGAATCCGGTCAGATAATGCGATCGTTGGAGTGATTGCGACGAGTGTGGCTGTCGACTGCTTCGAAAAATAGCGGACACCGTCCTTCTCTGTTTGCGTCCAAATTGCCCCTTCATCGGCGCGTGTGAACGCCTCGATGATCTTACTGGCCTTGGCCATGTCCAGCACCGGCAGGGTCAGAAGTAAAGATGGCCAATGCGCACTGGATGGCCAATCTGCCAGCGCTCCCAGCTCGAGGCCGAATGCAGCTTTCCAATCCTCGCCTGCAATCCGGCTGACGGCGAAGTCCCGGAACGCTTTCTGAACCGCGCCGCCCAGGGCAGCAGCCTGGTTTAGTGTTTCCATCTTTTCCCCGAGATTGAGTAGCAGCGCCAGATAAAAAAAAGTTTCCTTTGTTCCAAGCGTTAGCGAGGAGCGCTTGAGTGTGCCGTTATTCTCGAGCTTTGGCATTCCAAGAAAAAGCACATCACGTATTTTTCCGTTCTCGAATCGCGTCGAACCCGCAATGCACCGCATTTTTTCAAGCATCGTGGTCTCGCCCGGAGTCGGGCTTGATCGCACAGCAGCACGCAACGCGGCCAGCCGCTCAGAAAATGCTTTGGGCTGGAGATAGAAAAACGCTGCGTAATTCGATGGCCGCTGCAAGGTGGCCGTACGATATGCTTCGTCCTTGTCGAGGGTTTCGTCTGAATTTTTCGCGCGATGATCGACGCGATCGAGCAGTGCCTTTAATTCCGTCACGTTTGTCGCCGCGAAGAACCATGGGCGATCATACGTTGTTGCCAGAGTAAATGGAGTCGCCGTGGCCACGTCGATTTCATGGCCCTGGTACTGAAGTTTCTCCGCCTTCGTGCCCGGACGTTGGTCCAAAAGCATCGCGCGCCATTTGCCGATGACCCGCTTGGCGTCCTCTTGGGTCCCACGAAAACGAAAGCCGCCCACAACGCTTGGAGCGCTATCGCTGATGGACGTCAAGGCGAAGAAGACGTTCTTTGGGTCGAGCTGTTCCATTTCCTGCAACGTTTGAGAGACGGGGTTTTGTTTTTGAACGTTGCCCAGCGGCTTGCGCAGAAAATCCTGAACAGCCGGTTCGCGGTACAGCTGATAAATATCCGACTGAAACCACTCTTCCTGTGTCCGATTAAAGTCCGGCATGTGCGCCAAGAAAATTGTGTCCCGGGGCAGAAGCCCTGCCACAGGAGCGCTCGAAATTCGTTGGGAAAAATTCCAGTAGTACCAACCAGCGAATGCGGCAACGGCGACCACAATGATCAGCAACAAAATTCGTCTCATAAGGGACGCCTCTCAGGCGCGGATGCTCGATACTCGATGCTCCATACCTGATCAAACCCAAAGTGATCGAGCATTTCCAATTCGGGTCTGGTACCGCGTCGTATTCGAAATCTCTGTAGCGGCCGGCGTGTCGCCTGCGAAATCCAAGTGTTTGCAGCCGACACGGCAGCCTCTACAGAAGTGAAAATCACGCTCTCGGATGAAATTTCCGATGCACGGCTTTCAATCGCTGTTGATCGACGTGGGTATATACTTGCGTAGTTGAAATGTCAGCGTGGCCGAGCATTTCCTGGATGATGCGCAGATCGGCGCCGTTCCCCAGGAGATGCGTCGCGAAACTGTGTCGCAGAAGATGCGGATAAATGTTCTGTTCGAGTCCGGCGCGGCGCGCATGTTCCTTCACGATCTGCCAGATACGCGCTGTGGTTAGTTTGGAGCCGCGCTCCGAAAGAAAAATCTCGCTGCTGCTACGGCGCTTCACGAGTTTTGGCCGCTCGGTGGACAAGTACGCCGCCAGCGCTTCGCACGCCTTGCGACCTACGGGCACAAGGCGGGTCTTGTTTCCCTTACCAGTCACGCGCACGACTCGCTCTTCGAAGTTGAAATTCTCCAGACGCGCGTTTGCCAGTTCAGAAATACGCAGACCGCTTGCGTAAAGCAGCTCGATCATCGCTCGATCGCGCAACCCGTGAGGAGCATTCGTATCGATCTTTTCCAGGAACTGCTCGATTTGCAATTCATTCAGCGTCTCCGGGAGATACCGTTCGATTCGCGGGAGCGTCAGCGCTTCAGACGGATCGCGTTGAACCTTGCCTTGAGCGACCAGGAACCGGAAAAAAATTTTCAACGCGACTACGATGAGTTTGATCGAGGAAGCGGAGAGGCCCGCGCGCTTGCGATCTGCAAGATATTCGCTGATCGCCGGCAAGGTCACCGAGCGCGGATCTTCGATTTTTTTGCTGGCGGCACACCATCGTGCGAATTCGCACAGCGACCTTTGGGTGGAAAGCTGATAATTTTCAGAAAGGCCACGCTCGATTGCGAGGAAACGGATGAACGACTCGATCCCGTCTTCCATTCTCCACACTGTAGCCGCGGGCGCGTCACCTGCAAAACCGATGGTTTGCGGTCGGCACTCTGAAGGTGTTCGCCATCAGAATGCTACCTCTAACAGGAAACGCAGGCGCGATATTATTGACAAGGCAACGTTAAGTGTTCGATGTTTGGTTACGATGAGTTTGGATCTCAATACCATCCTGAGAGATTGGCCGCACGAGAACGGCAATATTAAAGTGCGTAAGATCGCCGGGCTCGATGGGCGCGAGAAATTGCAGCTGCGGGTGGACCTTGGCGTATTACAAATGGAAGTGGCTGGCCGGCCGGATGGCCGGCGCCCGCATAATTGTGAGTCGCTTTTGGAATATCATCAAAAGCGGGCGACCCGCGCGGTGGCGAAAGGCGAAACCTACGACCTTACGCCTGAACAATGCGCAGAGCTTCAACAGGAAGGTATCCAATATTATCATCGTTATCTAAGCCTGTTTCAGATCAATGATTTCGAAGGCGTAGTCCGCGATACGCAGCGCAATCTGGATCTTTTCACGTTTGTTTCCGAGCACACGGATCGCGAGGAGTTTTCCTGGAGTCTCCAACAGTTTCGGCCCTATGTGCTCATGATGAACACGCGCGCCAAGGCGTCTATTTTACTTGGGCAGGGCAAATTTGGCGAAGCCATAGGCGAAATTGAGCGCGGCCGCGATGCAATCACGGATTTCTTGCAACAGTCAAACTTTCCCGAACTGGTATCGAAGAGCTCCGAGATCGCATTTCTGGACGAATGGCTCGAGGAAGTGAAAGCAAAGCGACCGCTTTCCAAGCTGGAGATCATGCAGCGCGAGATGGAAACTGCGATTGCAAAGGAGCTTTACGAACGCGCCGCGGAGTTGCGCGACGCGATAAAGCTGTTGCAAGCTAAGAAGCATTAGGTCAGAGAAACTGCCGCCCGATCATGGGCGAGTTGCCTTGCCTGCTTCCATCGACAATCAGATTGTAAAATCCCTTGCCGGCCTGTGAGAGCAGCGTGAAGTTTTTGCTCCTATGGCTACGCATCCTACGCAATACGCGCATCCTGAAGCGCTGGTAGAAACCGATTGGCTCGAGAAACACCTGAAAGACGAAGGGATCCGGATCGTTGAGTCAAACGAAGATGTGCTCCTTTACGATACCGGGCACATTCCCGGCGCAGTGCACATCGATTGGCGCGCCGATCTGCAAGACCCTGTGATCCGTGATTATATCTTGCCTGAGAAATTTGCGGAGCTTTGCAGTCGTAACGGGATCACACCAGACACCACCTGCATTTTTTATGGTGATAAAGCCAACTGGTGGGCCTGCTATGCTCTCTGGGCCTTCCGGCTCTTTGGACACGAGAAAGTGAAAATTCTCAATGGCGGTCGGGACAAATGGAAAGCCGAAGGCCGTCCCATTACGCGTGACGTTCCCAAGTATGCGAAGACAAATTATCCGGAGCCGAAGAAACGATTCGACAAAGAGATTCGTGCTTTCTTCGATGAAGCGCTGGCGCAAAGTAAAAACGGCAAACCCCTAATCGACGTCCGCTCGCCGGGGGAGTACAAAGGCGAGATCACGCACATGCCCGAATATCCGCAGGAAGGCGTGCTGCGTGGTGGCCATATACCCGGGGCAAAGAGCATGCCCTGGAAAACTGCTACCAATGACGACGCCACGTTCAAACCGGCTTCGGAACTAGCCAAAATCTACTTCGACCAGTGCGGAGTCGGGCTCGAAAAGGAGACAGTTGTTTATTGCCGCATCGGCGAACGATCGAGTCACACCTGGTTCGTTCTAACCTATCTCTTGGGACTAAATAACGTGCGGAACTACGACGGTTCCTGGACTGAATGGGGCAACAAAGTCGGCGCGCCGATCGAAAAGACCGCGTAGGTAAGAGGCCCAACGAATTTGCGTCGAAAGCAACAGCCCGACGACTTGGTAAGGCGTGGCCGCCGGTCGCGCCGAACGGCCTAAGATTCGTGTTCAAATCCGGCCTGTCTTTTCCAGCAGCCTGTGGATTAACCGCATTCTCTCTTTCTCTTTTCGGCTGGAACTCAACTGCGCAATCGAGCGCTGCATCCGCCGCGTCCAATTCAAATTTGCCTTTGTCCCAGGGACGTTGAAGCGATATTTGCGCGCTAGCAGATCGGTGATCATGACGATGGCAATCCAGGACCCGCTCTTGAAAAGCGCCTCCATGATCGCCGGATAGAAATCCTTTTCGAAACGGATCTGGTCGATTGCTGGCTGGAAACCGGCGAAGACGGCAATCTTAGCCAGATCGAATCTGGATTGTTCCGATGTCGCAGTTGGATGTTCGAAGACTTCTTCCCATAACGCGCGGACGGGCTTGTGATCATGGGTGGCATACGTCGCAACCGAAAGCCGATCATATTTATCTCCCGGCATGATTGTACCATCGCGCACCTCCCATTGCGGGATTTTGAATCCGGCGATGCCTAACGAACGCAGGTCTGGACGCATGTAATCGGGTACCATACCAAGGTCTTCGCCGACCACGCACGTCGAGCCGGCCTCTTCTAAAATGATCCGCAGATACTCTTCGCCGTCGCGTTTGTTCGCTTCGCAGTTTTCCGGTGTCTGGTCGTCACGCGGAATGAAATGGGGTGCCCGGCCACCGGTTTGTTCCAGCATCTGATTCCAATCGAGCGGAAGGAACTGGTTGTTCTTACGCGGCCGCCAGGGAAAGGCATAGATACGGTAGAATCCAAGCACGTGATCGATACGAAAGAGATGAAAAATAGATCGGACTGCGCGCACGCGGTCGCGCCACCACGCGAAGTTGTTTGCACGCATTTTCTCCCAGCGATAAACCGGTATACCCCAGTTCTGGCCCCATTTTTGCGTAAAGGCATCATCCTTAAAATAGGGCTCTGGAGGCGCGCCGCCCGACCACTCCAGCATGAATTCATCCCGCCGTGTGAAAACGTCGGCGCTATGATAACTCACGCCAAACGGAATATCTCCCATCAGCCCGATGTTCCGCGATTCTGCGTGCGACTTGATCTCGCGCCATTGGTGATAGGCGATCCACTGCACATAGCAGAAGAAATTTTGCCGATCCGTTATGACCGTCTGTCGATCCTGCGGCAGCTCGCTCAGCCAGTTTCGCGCTCGTTCCAGTGATTGAAATTGCGCAGGCCAGCGATTCCACGTCGGGCTGTCGTCATTCTCCTCCATTAAGACCCGAAAAAATGCATAGTCGCGCAGCCACATGGATTCTTCTTCGCAGAATTTCTGAAAAGCAGCTTGTCGATCCACGCTGGCGCCAGCAGAGAAATTCGTGAAGGCTCTCTCAAAAATACGTCGCTTCAGTTTTTTCACCTGGCGATACTTGATTCCGCCACTGCGAAGCGTCGGAAGGTCGATATCGGCAAACGCGAGATTAAAATCTTCCCGCGTTAAATCTTGCGGCGAGTTTGGCGCCAGGTGCACCGTAGTCGGCTCAATCGCCATCGCGCTGATCGCGTTGTATGGACTGTTGTCGGTCCCGGTTTCGTTGATAGGCAGGAGCTGGACGAGCTTGAATCCAATTTCGGCCGCCCAATCGATGAACTCCCGCAACGCGCCGACGTCGCCGATCCCTAAATCGTCCTCTCCGCGCAGTGCAAACACAGGCACGAGGACACCAGCGATCTTTTTTTCCGGTGAGAGATTCATTAATAGAATGACCAATGACCAATGACCAATGACGAAATAATGTTGAAGCGCGAATGACGAAATTTTTTTCCGGCTGTTTTCGTCATTCGATCATTAGAGTCTTCCTTCGCCATTCGGCATTGGTCATTCGGGCTTCGTCTTTTTCTAGTCACTTGCCAGGCCTCCGTACGTCATTTGTCACGTCGAGCGGAGTCGAGGCATCTCTGATTTTGAACTCGTTTTTCTTAACCAGCCAGAGATTCTCGACTTCGCTGTGCTTCGCTCGAAATGACCACTAAAATCAGCGCCGCTGTACTTGCCAGTCTTCCACGAGCTCATTTGGGATTTCCTGGAGAAAACGCGAAGGCCTTTGGAAGACATCGCCATACCCTGCGCTTAGGCGCATTTGCGGATAAGCGAGATAAAGCTCATCGCGCGCGCGGGTGATGGCCACATAGAACAGACGCCGTTCCTCCTCGACCGCGTCGCGCGTATCGAGCGAGCGATTGCTCGGAAACATCCCGTCGGTCAGCCAGATCACGAATACGGTGTGAAACTCAAGGCCTTTGGCCTGATGCACAGAAGAAAGATTGACGGCCTCTTTATCGCTCGTTTGGGCTGGCGCGGCCTCGGCATCGACGTTGCTGATCAGCGCCAATTGCGAAAGAAATTCGTGCACGTCTTTAAACTGGCGGGCAAAAATTGCGAGCTGATTCAAATCTTCGCGGCGAAGTTCGTAGTTTGTGAAATTCGCTTTGGCATAATCATCATAGATGGCTTCGACCACCGACGTGATCATCTCCGATGGCATCTTGGTTTGACCAGCCGGAGCAATTTCGTCCAGCGTGTGCGCGAGTTGTTCCCACGCTTTCTTTGATTTCGCCGGAACAGGCATCGACAATAAGCGTTCACTCCACGAGGAGATTTCGCCTCGTTCGGTCAACGAAGTTTCCCAGCTGCGCCAGAGATTTTCTGCGGTGCGATTGCCAATACCCGGAAGCAATTTCACCATCCGTTTGAATGCGACCTCATCGCGGGGATTGGCTACGATGCGAACAAACGCAGTCACATCTTTAATATGCGCCTGCTCGAAGAATCGGATGCCGCTGGTGATTTGATAGGGTATTCCGCGCCGGGAAAGCTCCAGTTGTAGTTCGACCGCGTGATAATGTGCTCGATAAAGCACGGCGATGTCGTTGAGATCGACATTTTCATCGCGCAGTTCGAGAATCCGCTGCGCGACAAATTGCGCTTGTTCAGCGCTGTCGTTGAGCGCCACCAAAGCCGGTTTCAGCGCTTTTGATTCGCGCGTTGGGCTCAAGTGTTTTCGGAATTGCTGAACGTTTGCCGCAATGGCCGCGTTCGCTACCTCCAGAATTTCGGGAACGCTGCGATAATTCATTTCGATCTTGAACACCTGCGCATCCGGATAACGCTTCGGAAATTCGAGAATGTTTTGGAAGTTGGCGCCGCGCCAGGAGTAGATCGACTGCGCATCGTCGCCCACTACCATCACGTTGTGATGATCGCGAGCCAGCAGATCAACGAGGTCAGCCTGAATTTTGTTCGTGTCCTGATATTCATCGACGAGAATGAACTGAAACTGCCGCCGGTAAATCTCTGCGATTCGCTCGTGCTGCTGAAACATCGACAACGTCTTTTGCAGCAGATCGTCGAAATCCATCGAGTTGGTCGCCTTCTTCTTTTGTTCGTAGCGCTCCCGGACGTTTTGAATCTTGTCGAGCAGCGGAAGGAAATAAGGAAACTTTTCCGCAAGCAATTCCTCCATCGGTTTTTCCGTATTGACGACGAAGCTGAAGATCTCCGCGAGCACATCGCCTTTTGGAAATCGAATCTCCTTCGGATCGATCCCCGCGCTGGTCACGACAGCATCGATCAAATCCTTTTGATCTTCGCGGTCCATGATCGTGAACCCGCTCGAGTAACCGAGCGCGGTGCCGTGCCGGCGCAAGATACGGTTTCCCACCGAATGGAATGTCCCACCCCACAGTCCGCTGGCATCGACGGAGAGCAAATTCGCGACGCGGCCCAGCATTTCACGCGCGGCTTTGTTCGTGAACGTGAGAAGCAGAATGTTGCGAGGGTCGATTCCGTTTTCGAGCAGGTAGGCGACGCGATAAGTGAGCGTGCGCGTTTTCCCCGAGCCCGCGCCAGCGATTACAAGGAGCGGACCTGGCGGCGCAGTCACTGCCGCAA
>Ga0137418_10003487_pt1 | contig 14447 bp, 13 predicted proteins | sample CZODoug3_1_2_16f_FD_122242 | JGI IMG/M metagenome (GOLD analysis project Ga0137418, IMG submission 122242) | Vadose zone soil fungal communities from Angelo Coast Range Reserve, California, USA - CZODoug3_1_2_16fungal (Hybrid Assembly) | ecosystem: Environmental > Terrestrial > Soil > Vadose... | reverse complement strand
GCGGCATTGCATGACACCAACCACAGGGGAAAAACCATGGGTCTTCGGCTGAAGTTCAACTTGGCGCTGCTGTTCGTGTTCGCACTGGGGTTTGCTGGCTCCGGCTATCTTTCCTACAACCTGCTGCACAAGAATGCGCGCGAGGAAGTCCTGCGCAACGCGGGCGTGATGATGGAGGCGGCCCTGTCGATGCGCCAGTACACGGTGAGCCAGGTGCGCGACAAGCTGGTGCAGAAGGAGGACGAGTTCCTGCCCCAGACGGTGCCCGCGTTTGCCGCCACCGAGATGATGAACCAGCTGCGCAAGAAGTATCCCGACTACGCGTACAAGGAAGCGGCGCTCAATCCGACCAACCCGCGCGACCGCGCCGTGGGCTGGGAAGCGGACGTCGTCAACCAGTTCCGCAAGGAAGTCCGCCCCGAGATCTCGGGAACCCGGGTCACGGAGTCGGGTCTTTCGCTGTATCTCGCCAGGCCGTTCCAGATCAAGGATCAGGCTTGTCTCTCTTGCCACACCACGCCCGAGATGGCGCCCGCGGCAATGGTCACGCGCTACGGGCGGGACAACGGCTTCGGCTGGCAGCTGAACGAAGTCATCGGCGCCCAGCTGGTCTCGGTGCCGATGTCCCTTCCGGTCCAGAACGCGAATCGTGCCTTCCTCACGTTCATGGCTTCGCTCGGCGGAGTTTTCGTCGCGCTGTTCGTCATCCTGAACCTGATGCTCTACGCGCTCATCGTGCGGCCGGTGAGGAGAGTCTCCGCCGCGGCCGACCGGCTGAGCATCGGCCGGACGAGCAGCGCCGACAAGGCCATCCCGGAGCTGCCCGAGTCGGGCAAGGACGAGTTGGCGACGCTGGCGCGTTCCTTCAACCGCATGCGCCGCAACCTGGAAGATACGATCAAGGCGATGGACAAGAGATAGCTTCGCGCGCGACCGCCGGGAGCGCGGCTCCGAACGGAACGGGGAGCCGCGCCGCCGACGGCACGTCCGGTACGCGGGACTAGAACTTGATCTGCAGGCCGACGAAAGCGCCCTTATCCACGTCCACCTTGTTGTTGTTGTCGAGCTCGGCCTGGACCTGGCGGTAGCCGATATACACGAAGCTGTTCTTGATCACCTCGACCTCCGCGCGCACGCCGACGTCGAAGAACCGCTCGCCGTCCAGCAGGGTCACGACGTGGGGTGCGTAGAAGGCATAAACCCCGAGAGCAAACGACCCGTTGCCCGGGAACCAGCGCAACTGGCCGCCGAGCGCGAGGGCGATGACGTCCCCGCTGCCGGCCTTCACGGAGTAGACCTTGCCCCCCACCCCGCCTTCGATGCGCGAATTCCCGAAAGCGGAATCGCCGGTCGCAAGCAGGCCCACGTTCAGGGTGCCGTCCTTGGTGTCGCGGTTGTACATACCCCCGAAGGTCCAGTCCGCGGCGCCTGCGTTCGCGTAGAACTTGCCCTCGATCGTGTCGTTCGAAAGATTGACGTCCACGGAACCCGCCGCGGCCGATAAACTCGCCGCAGCGAGCAACACAAACACAAGAAGACGCATAAGGCTCCTTAGAGTGAAGTTCCAAGACGACAGCTTCAGATTATCCCATCATTCGTTCCCGCCTACGTCCATGGTTCTCTCTATCGTATACAGTGGGGCCGCTCCATCGAGCTACTCCGCTCCCGCGACCGTCGCTGCGTCGATGAACGCGAGGCAAAGGCGGTTGAATTCGGCCGGTTGCTCCTGGTTCACTGCGTGGCCGGTCTCTGGAACGACGACGAGACGCGCATCGGGCAGCACGCGCACGAGAAACTCGCTCGGCTTGCGGCAGCCCGCGTCCTCGTCCCCCACGACGACGAGCGTGCGCACCCGCAGCGACGCGAGGCGCTTCTCGTGCGCGTAGAGCGGCGGCCGGCTTGCCTGCACTCCGCGCATCGTATTGGCGTGGCCGACCGGCGACATCCTTGAAAGCTCCTCGAGCGAACGGCGGAACTCCGCGGGATTTTTCTCCATCAAGCGGACGCGGTTGGGGTTGCGGCCCATCTGCTCGGCGAACGACCGCATCCCGCCGGATTCGATCTGCTTCGCGTTCGCCTCCGCCCCTAGGCGAAAAAGCGGCGGATCGTCCGAACCGGTGCCGATGCCCACGAGCGTCGCCGAGAGCACGCGCTCCGGCTCCTTGAGCGCGAACTGCAGGGCCGAGGCCGCCCCCATCGACACGCCGACGAGATGCGCGCGCTCGATGGCGAGCCCGTCCAGGACCGCGCCGATGTCCGCGGTCGCGTGGTACTGCGAATAGGAGCCGACCGACGCCGGCACCTCCGAGGGCGGATAACCCCGCGCGTTGAAGACCACGCAACGATGCCGGGCGCGAAAGACCTCGACCTGCATGTCGAAGCTGCGGCAGGAGCCCGCGTACTCGTGCACGAACAGTACCGCCGGACCCCCGCCGCGCTCCTCGCAGTGGAGCTTCACCCCGTCGACCGAGGCGAGGGAGCTCATTCCGCGCGGAGCACGCAAGTTTTCACCGCCCTTGTCCATTTCGCGACTCTTGCGCCGCTCAGCCCGGAGAATGGCTCCGCCTCACTTCCGGTCCCTGCCCTGCGACACGTCCATGATCAGGCGCGCGAGGAGGTAAAGGCGCGGCTCGATCGAATCGACCGCGACGTACTCGGCGTCGTTCGAGTGCGCGCCGAAGCCCTGCAACCCGAAGCGCTCGAGGACGGGCGCTTTCGTGTTCAGCGACGCGAACGCGGCGTCGGTGCCGCCGCCTTCGGCGAGCGCGTCGACCACGAGCGTTTTTCCGAGCTCGGCGTAGACGCGCCGGGCGTGATCGCCGAGCGCGCTCGAGGCGGGCGCCGCCTCGAGCGGCGGGCGGCGGCGCTCGAACGTCATTTCGACCTGCGTATCGGGGATAAGCTTGTTCTTGATGCGCTCGCGGACAGAGCGCTCGATGCCGTCGTAGTCCGATACGCGCAGCACGCGCACGTCAGCGGTGGCGACGGCGTCGGCGGGGATCACGTTGCGGTTGGTCCCGGCGCTTATAAGGGTCCAATTCATCTTGAGACCGATCGCCGGGTTGGAGAGGTCGCGCGTCTGCAGTATCTGGTGGGCAGCCTCGTAGAGCGCGTTGCGGCCCTGCTCGGGCGCCTGGCCCGCGTGCGAGGCGCGGCCCTTCACCTTGAGGATCACCGAGGCGATGCCCGCCGTCGCGAGCGCGAGCTTGTCGCTGTCGACGCGCGAGGCCTCGCAGGAGAACACCGCGTCGTGCTCCGCCCCGAGGCGCGTCAGGAGGTGGCGCGAGCCGGGCGAGCTCATTTCCTCGTCGGCGTTGACGAGCACCGTGACCAGGCCGTAGCCGCGGAAGTCCATCGCCTTCAGCATCGCGAGCACGTGCAGGATCAGCGCGACCCCGTTCTTGTCGTCAGCGATGCCCAGGCCGTAGGCGCGGTTGCCCTCGACGCGGAAAGGCTGCTTCGCGAGCGTTCCGCGCAGGTACACCGTGTCCATGTGCGCCAGCAGCAGGATCTTCTTCGTTCCCTTGCCTTCGAAGCGCGCGTGCACGACCTTCCCGATCTTCGCCGGCGTGTCCTCCATGCGGTACGCCCCCTCGCTGACATCCACGAGCTCGACCTTGCCGCCCAGCGCGGAGAGGCGCGCGGCGATCAGCTTCGCGGCGCGATCCAGGCCTTCGAGGTCGCGGCTCCCGGTCTCGATCGAGACGAGCTCCTTCAGCGTGTCGAGGAGCGGCTGGCGCTCCTTTTTTGCGAGCGCTAGCACGGGTTCCACCGGCTGCGCGGCGGCCAGACCCGGCAGGGCGGTCGCGAGGAAAGCTGCGGTGCACAGACGTCGGACGAGCGGGCTCACGGTGCCTCCTTCAGGCGGCGGAAAAACGGAATTCTATCCGGGGCGAGGCGGCGGCGCGCACCGGGTTCCGGATATCATGCGCGGGGTTCATCCTCGAGGAAAGCCGTGACTTCTCCGCACCCCTTAAGCCGGGGCCTAATGGTGCTGCTCGCCGTCTCGGTCTTCGCGGGTGCCGGCACTATCCATTACCAGACGCCGATGCTCGCGGCCTTCGCCGCCGAGTTCGACGCCGACGCGGCGGCTGCGGGATGGGTGGCGACGCTCACTTTCGGCGGCTTCCTGGCCGGCACCATTTTTCTCGTGCCGCTCGGCGACCGCTTCGACAAGCGGCGGCTGATCCTCGCGGAGCTCGCGGTGCTGATCGTCGCTTTGCTCGCGATGGCGGCCGCGCCTTCGCTCGCCGCGCTCGCCGCAGCGGGCCTCGTCGTCGGCGTCACGGCCGGGTTTGCCCAGCTCATCATCCCGCTGACGGCGGAGCTCGCCCCGCCCGAGACGCGCGGGCGCGTGATGGGCGCGCTGCTCGCCTGCCTGTTCCTCGGCATCCTCTTCGGGCGCGTTGCGGGCGGCCTCATCGCTCATTTTCTCGGCTGGCGATGGACGTACGTGGCAGCGGCCGCCATGCTCCTGGCGCTCGCGCCGGCACTCGTCCTGTGGCTTCCCTCGATGCCCGCGAAAACCCGGCTCGGCTACGGCCGCCTGCTGCGCTCGCTCGGCGAATTCCTGCGCGACAACGCGACGCTGCGGCGCGCGTCGACCATCCAGTTCCTGCTCGGGATTTCCTATGGAGGCTTTTGGGCCACGGTCGCGCCCATGATGCTCGCGCTCCACGGCTTCGGGCCGGCGCAGACCGGCCTCTTAGCGATCCCCGGCGCGGCGGGAATACTCGTGTCGCAGGCGGCGGGTCGCTGGACCGACCGTCGCGGCGCCTTTCCCATCGTAACGGGGGGCGTGTGCCTGGTGCTCGCGGCCTACGTGACCTTCGCGTTCGCCCCATTGTGGGTCGGGGCCGTGATCGCGGGCGCCGTGCTTCTCGACTGCGGGCTGCGCTCGGCCCTGGTGGCGAACCAGACCCTGATAACGTCCGTCGCGCCGGACGCGCGCAGCCGCTTCAACACGGTGTTCGGCGCGCACATCTGGGGCGGGAACGCCGTCGGGGCGTTTCTCGCGAGCACCGCGCTCGCCCACTACGGGTGGCTCGCGGTGTGCGCCATCGCGGTGAGCGCATCCTGCATTGCGCTGCTCGTGCAGTGGCGTTGGCGCGCCTCGCCTTAGCTCACTGCGGCTGGATGTTCGCCTGCTTCGCGATATTCCGGAAAACGACCATCTGCTCGCGCACGAACTTGCCGAATTCGTCGGGCTTCATCGGCACGGACGTGATGCCGATCCTGCCGAACTGCTCGCGCACTTCCTTCCCCTGCAGCACCGCGTTTACCTGCGAGTTCAGTTTCTGGACGGTGGCGGGCGGCGTTCCGGCCCGCGTCCACAAGCCGAACCACAGGGACAGGCTGTAGTTCGTCAAGCCCTGCTCGGCGAGCGTGGGAATGTCCGGCACGACCGGCGACCGCTGCGCGGTGGAGACCCCGAACGGGGTGATCTTGCCTTCCTTCAGGTGTCCGATGGAGGCGTCGAGTGGCGCCATGTAGAACGAAGTGCGTCCCGCGATCGTGTCCTGGATCGCCTCGGGCGAGCCCTTGTAGGGGACATGCAGCATCTTGATGCCCGCGACCTGTGCAACGTACTCGGCCGCCATATGCGTGGACGTTCCCACGCCCGCGGATGCGAAGGGAATCTCGCCGGGCTTCGCCTTGGCGGCTTCGATCAGCGATTTCAGCGTCGGGTAGGCGCCGCCTTTCGCCGCGATCATCACGTAGGGCGTATTGCCGATGAGCGCTACGTCGACGATGTCCTTCAGCGGATCGTAGGGCAGGCTCTTGTAGATCGCCGGGTTCGCCGCGTGCGAGGCCGATTGCACCATCAGCGTGTAGCCGTCGGCGTCGGCGTTCAGCATCGCCTGCGTGCCGATGATGCCGCCCGCGCCGGGGCGGTTCTCCACCAGCACTGGCTGCTTGAGCGCGTCGCCCAGGTGCTTCGCGACGATGCGGCCGGCGATGTCGGCGCCCGAGCCGGGCGTGAGCGGGACGATGACGCGGATCGGCCTCGTCGGATAGTCCTGCGCGATGGCGGCGCCGGCCGCGCAGAGAATTGCGGCGGCGGAAAATCTGGCGATGGTATTCATGATTCCCCGTTCTATTTGAGAATGCCCGCTTCGCGCATGTATTTCAGCACGCCCGGATGGATCAGGTCCTGCCGCGGCGCAGCGGAGAGCGTGTTGGCGAGCGTGGATTCCTTCGCCTGCTCGAGCTTCGCGCCGAGCGCGGCTTCGCCCTTGTGCAGGGCGCGCGCGAGCTTGTACGCGGCCTCGTCGGGGAGCCCCGGCCGGGCGAGTACAAGCGACCAGGAGCCGAGCGCCGCGATCGGCGCGTTCTGGCCCTTGTAACTGCCTGCGGGCAGCGTGATCGGCTTGATGAAGGGATATTTCGCGAGAATGCGCTTCATGCCCTCCGCATCGGGGGTGATAAAGCGCGCGCCCGCCGGCCCATTCGATATCGCGACGAACCCTGGCCAGCCGACCCCTCCGCCCCATTGCGCGGCGGCGCGGCCGTCGAGCACCATCTTCGGGCCGTCGCCTGCGCTCGCCAGATAGATCGGCGAGAAGTCCTTGTCGATGTCCAGGCCCAGGCCGTCGAACACGTAGCGAGCGAGCACCACGAAGCCCGAGCCGCTCGCGCCCCAGGCGATGGGCTTGCCCTTCAGGTCGGCGATGGTGCGATACGGGCTGTCCCCGCGCACCATGAACATCCCGGAGTTAGGGTACATCGCGTTGATGATCTTCAGGTTCGCGGGCGGCCGTCCGATTCCCGTGAGCGCCTCGTAGGTGACTTCGCCGGTCGCAAGGCCGATGTCGATCTTGCCTTCGGCGAGCAGCGGGGCGTTCTCGGTGCTGCCCTTGGTGCTGCGCTGCTCGACCGTGAGCGTCGCGTCCGCTTCGTTGAGCGCGGCCGAATACGCCGCGCCATAGATCTGGAAGCCGCCGCCCGGGGTGGCCGTACCGAGCACCACGGTGGTCTTTTGCTGTGCCGCAGTTTTTTCCATGCCGGCGCCGGTCATCGCAGCCACGGCGACGGCGGCAACCGATACGAGTTTACGAAAACGATGGTCCATCGGCCTTCTCCCATTGCATGGGTCCTCAGTCGGCACGCGCGCCGGATGATTGGATCACGCGTCCCCATTTCTCCCCTTCCGCCTGCATGAACTTTCTCAGCTCCTCCGGCGAGCCTCCCACCGGCTGCGCGCCCTGGTTGAGAAGCTGGTTGCGCAGATCCGGAACGGAGATTGTAGCGACCAGCGTCTGGTTCAGCTTGCCGACGATCTCGCGCGGCGTGCCGGCGGGCGCGACCACCGCGTGCCAGGACCCGCCCTGCACTCCGGCGAGGCCGACCTCCGTCATCGCGGGCACATCGGGCAGGAGCGGCGAGCGCGCTGAAGCGGTGATCGCGAGCGCCTTCAGGCGCCCCGCCTTCACGTGCGGCAGGAACGCGGGGATGGTGTTGAAGGCGATCTGCACCTTGCCCGACATCATCTCGGGCAGCGCCTGGGCGACCCCCTTGTACGGGACATGCACGATTTGTATCCCGGCAACGCTCTTGAAGAGCTCGGCGATGAGATGCAGGCCGGAGCCGACGCCGGTCGAGCCGAAATTGATCTCGCCGGGATGCGCCTTCGCGTAGGCGACGAGCTCCCCGACGGAATTCGCGGGCAGTACCGGGCTCGCGAAGAGCACGAAAGGCAGGGTCGCGACCAGCGACACCGGCTCGAAATCCTTCGCGACGTCGTAGCCGAGCTTCTTGTAGAGGCCGGGCCCGATGGCGAGCGGACCGACATTGCCCCAGAGGAGCGTGTAGCCGTCGGGGGCGGATTTCGCCACCGCCTCGCTCCCTATGGTCCCGCCCGCGCCGCTGCGGTTGTCGACGAGGATCTGCGCTCCGAGCGCCGCCGACCACGACTGGCCGACGAGCCTCGCGGTCGCGTCCACCGATTCACCCGCCGGGAAAGGCACGACGAGACGGATCGGTTTTGCGGGATACTGCGCAAAGGCGGTGTGCGCGGCACCGAACAACAGAAGGGCGGAAAGAACATTCCTTGCTCGATTCATTGCGTGCCTTTCAACCGGAGGCGCAGTGCCTGTGTGCTGGGACGGCATGGTATTCTATCCGGAGATCGTCCAGCAGCTCTGCGGTACTTCATACAGGAGGACCCCATGAACATTTCCGACTCACGCCAGTACCTCGGGATTTTCTTCGCGGCCGCCTTTGCGCTCGCTCTTACCGCGTGCTTCGGCGGCAAGACCATGGTCGAGAGCGACCTCGGCATCAAGGGTGCCCCTGACTGGGTCAACAAGGGCACCGCGGTCCTCAACGACAAGGACGGCAGGCTGTTCCACGGAGTGGGCTCGTCCCCCTCCCTGGGAGACGAGGCGCTGCAGCGCTCGACCGCGGACGACCGCGCGCGCGCCGAAGTCGCGCGCATGCTCTCCACCTATCTCGACGTGGTCAGCAACGACTACGCCGCGGCTTCGGGCACCGGGGCCAGCGCCAACGCCGACCAGTCCGTGTCACGCCAGATCAAGGCGGTCACCAAGACGAATCTCGCGGGCTCGAAGATCATCGGACGCTGGAAGGACGGCAAGACCAACACGGTGTACTCGATCGCCGAGCTCGACCTGAAGCAGATCAAGACGACGCTGGAGAGCGCCAACGGCATGAACGAGGATCTGCGGCGCTACATCGGCCGCAACGCCGAGAACATTTTCGACAAGGTATCCGGGGAGAAAGCAAAATGAGCCACCGTCCATCTCTGCGCATTGGCCTTGCGCTGCTCGCGCTCGTTACGGTCACCGCCTGCTCGACCCAGGTCGAGCGCCTACAGGCAACCGACGTCAAGGACCTGAGCGGCGGTTGGAACGACACCGATTCGCGTCTCGTGTCCGAGGAAATGATCCGCGACTCGCTGTCGCGGCCCTGGCTGCAGGAGTGGGGCGCTGCCCGGGGCTCGAAGCGGCCCGCGTTGATCGTCGGCGAAGTGCGCAACCTGAGCCACGAGCACATCAACGTCAACACCTTCACCCTGGATGTCGAGCGCGCGCTGATCAATTCCGGCAAGATCGATTTCGTCGCCACCAAGGACGAGCGCAAGGGGATCCGCGAGGAGCGCAAGGACCAGGACATCAACGCGCGCGAGGACACGCGCAACGCGATGGGACGCGAGCTCGGCGCGGATTTCATGATGACCGGCACGATCAATACCATTGTCGACCCCAACGGGGACACGCAGGTGCTCTTCTACCAGGTCAACATGACCCTCATCAGCCTCGTCGACAACCGCAAGGTCTGGGTCGGGCAAAAGGAAATCAAGAAACTCGTCACGCGCAGCAAGCTGCGATTCTAGCGCCCGGCTTTAAGCGAAGGTCGTGTCTGCGTGCGGCGTTGCGGCGAGAGCTCAGTTGCCGTGCGCGGCGGCGTGCCTCGCCGCGCTCGCCGCGTGCGCAACCTTCAGCGACACTATCCAGTCCACCGAGCACAGCCTCGCCCAGCAGCGGCCCAGGGCCGCGCTGATCGAGTACGAGAAGCTCAAGCCGGTACCAGCGGACCGCGTCCTCTACCTGATGAACAGGGGGATGCTGCTGCGCATGTCCGGGGACTACGACGAGAGCACGCGCACGCTCGAGGAAACCAAGCGCCTGAGCGAGCAGCTGAGGGCGCTCTCCCTGCGCGAGCAGGCGCTCTCGTTTACCGTCAACGACGCCAGCAAGAGCTTCGTCGGCGAGGACTTCGAGCGCGTCATGGTCAACAACTATCTCGCACTCAACTACCTGGAGCGCGGCCAGCTCGACGCCGCACGCGTCGAGGCGCTGCAGGTCGACCTGCTGCTGCGCGAGAGGCGCCAGCGGTCCTCGGCCGACAATCCCTACGCCGAGGATGCCTTCGCGCGCTATCTCACCGGCATCGTGTACGAGGACGAGGGCGAGTGGAGCGACGCGATGATCGCCTACCGCAAGGCCTACGAGGCCTACCAGAAGCAGCTCCAGTCGTTCGCGGTGGCGATACCCGAGACGCTGAAACACGACCTGATACGCCTCGCCGACCGCATGGACCTCGCCGAGGAGGCCAAGGGCTACCGCGAGGAGTTCAAGATCGCCGAGACGCTGAGCGCGGCCGACCTGCGCGAGCGTGGCGAAATCATCCTCACCGTGCACGCCGGGCTCGCCCCGGACAAGCGCGAGCGTGCGACCACCGTGCCCAACCCGGCGACCGGACGCATACTCAGGATCGCGCTGCCGCAGTACCGCTCGCGGGCACAGCCGTTCGCCTACGCGAGCGTAAGCGCAGACTCGAACTCGACGAAGACTTCGCTGGTGGAGAACATCGACGCGATCGCGGTGAAGACGCTCGAATCCGAGATGCCGGCGATCACCGCCCGGGCGATCGCCCGGATGGCGGCCAAGGACATTTTCGCGAGCGCGGCTTCCTCGAATTCGAACGACAGCGGCGCGAGCGCACTGTTCGGGCTAGCGGTCAACCTCGCCGGTGTCTTCACCGAGCGCGCCGACACCCGCAGCTGGTTCACCCTGCCCGGCGAGATCCATCTCGCGCGGCTGCCGCTCTCGCCGGGAGAATACAAGCTCAAGGTGGAGCTCCATGGGCGCGACGAGCGCGTACTCGATTCGAGCGAGATCAAGGTCACGCTGCGCAAGGGAGAGAAGAAATACCTGTCGCGGCACTGGATTCCAACCAATCTCGAGGTAAAACCATGAAGCCATGGCTATGGATCGTTGTGGGCGTTTCACTGTTCGGCTGCGCGAGCGCGCCTTCCACGCCGGACTGGGTGAACGGCAAGAGCGCCAAGTATCCCGACAACCAGTATCTGGTCGGTCGCGGCCAGGCGGACGCTCAGGAGGATGCGCGCAACCGCGCGCGCGCCGACCTGGCGAAGATCCTGGAGGTGGGCGTATCGGCGAAATCAAGCGACGTCACCACCTTCACCTCGGACGGCGGGGGCAAGACCGAATCGCAGGTCTCGCGCAACATCGTGACGCGCACCGACCAGATCGTGCGCGGCATCCAGATACCCGAGGGCTGGCAGGACCCGCAGACCAAGTCGTACTACGCGCTCGCGGTGCTGCCGCGCTCGCAGGCGGCGATGGCGCTGCGCGCGGACATCGAGCGGCTCGACGCGGCGACGCAGGGCTACGTCCAGGGTGCGCGCAACACGCCCGACCTGCTGGCGCAGGTGGCCTCGGCGAGCCGCGCGCTCGACTCGCAGCGCGAGCGCGACGCCGTGCAGCGCGCGCTCCAGGTGATCGACGTCACCGGGCTCGGCGTGGAGCCCCGGCAGAACAGCGGCCAGCTCGCCGCCGATCTCAACGCGCTGCTGAAGCGCGTGCGCATGAAACCCCAGGCTCCGGGCTCGCAGGAACTGGAGCGCATGCTCTCGGCCGCGCTGTCCGCGGCCGGCTTCGTGCCGGAGGCCGGAGCCGCGGCGCCCTACGTGCTTCTCGGCTCGTTGCAGCTCGATGATCTCGGCGTGATCGACGGCTGGTACTGGATGCGCGGAACTCTGGAGGTCCAGCTCACGGAAGCGGCAAGCGGCAAGGTGCGCGGCAACAAGCGCTGGGAGATCAAGACTTCCAGCCCGCAGAAGGCCACGGCGCAGCGGCGCACGCTCGACGAGGCGGACGCGACGCTCAAGCGCGAGCTGCGGCCCGCGATCCTGGGATTCGCAGTCGGAAACTAGCCGAGGCTCACAGACCGAGCGCGAGGCGGTTGATGTCCTCTGTATTCAGGATCGGGCGCGGATAACCCTCTGCGGCCACTCGATGAGCGCACTCGCCCCGACCATGCCAGTGGCGCCGAAGAGGGCGACCCTCATGCCGTGTCCGGCCCGGGCTGGACGTTCGCCGCGATCCAGTCGGCGATGTAATTTATCCCCAGCGGCCGGTTGTCCACCTGGCAGTGCTCGGCACCGCCCTCCTCGGCCGTGAAAATCCTGAGCGTTTTCTTCCCGGTCGTGAGCGCCGCGTAGAGCTTGTGCGCCGCCTCCACCGGCACGACGCGGTCGTTCGCCCCGTGCGTGATCAGCACCGGGCAGGTGACTTTGTCTGCGACGCGGGCGAGAGAAAACTCTTTCGCGCGCTCGAGGGCCGCGTCCGAGTCGTTCAATCCAAGGATCCACTGGAACTGGAAGTTCGACTGCGCGCTCTTTTTCGGATCGGCTTTGAGCTGCTCCTTGACCTTCGACTGCCAGGCGTGCAGGTCCCAGTGCAGGGCGCCCAGACACACGCAGGCGGCGTAGCGGCGCTCGAAGGCGGCGACGCGCGGCGCGTAGTAGCCCCCGAAGCTGTAGCCCATGATCACGACTTTCCGGGAATCGACGTCCGCGCGCTTCGCCACGAACTCGTACGCCGCAGTGCCCGGAACCTCGTAGTCGTGGCGCGCGTAGATCTGGCGAAGGCGCAGGGCCTCGCCCTGCCCCGGCCCGTCGATCGCGAGCGTATTCATCCCGCGCCGCGCGAACTCCAGGCCCGCGAAGAGCACGCTCATCTCCTTGCAGTTGTCCATGCCGTCGAAGAGGACGACCGTCGGGGCTCGTCCCGGCGCTTGCGTACTCACGAAGTACGCGGGGAGCGTTTTTCCTTCATAAGGAACCTCGACGAACTCGATGTTCCGGTGCCGGCGCTTCAAGCCTTCCCGGTAGCAGCGCAGCGCCTTTGTGTAGATCCCGAGCTTCCTTTCCCCCGGCGGAACGAAGCGCTCGCCGGTGTAGTAGTAGTTGCCCGCGCGCAGGTAGTGGTCACTGGCGGTGAATTCGCGGCCGTCGACCGCGGCTTCGTCGGCGAGCGCCTCGTTCCTCTCCGCCATCGAGCACCATTCCTGCCACCATGCGTCGGGGTCGCCCATGCCGCGTGCGGCCAGCCGCTCGCAGATCCGGTCGATCTCCCCGATCGCCACGGCGCCGTAGGGTGCCATGCCCTTGCAGACCAGAGTCGCGTTCGACCACATGAAGTTGCCGGGAAAATGATCGATCCAGGTGCCGCCGGGCATCTTATCCTCCCGACTGCCCCGCGCCGGGCAGCCGCGCGATGATGCGGAAACGCAGATCGATGCGGTTCTGTACCGCGATGGCGCCGCCGAGGAGCGAGTACGGCGTGATGCCGAAATCGGTCTGGTCGAAAGACAGTCGCCCTGTCACGCTCATTTTCTCCGCGTCGGCTTCGATCTCAGCCGGCACCTGCAGCGTGCGGGTACTCCCGTGCAGCGTGATCGCGACGGCCAGCGTCGTCTTCTTCTCCTTCGCCTTCGCGCCGCTCACCCGGATGAGCGCGAATGGAAACTTCTCCGCTTCCAGAACTTTTTCCAGCATGTTGGCGCGCGTTCCTTCGATGTCGGACTCGCTGGGCTGGGTGTCGAAGCCGGCCTCGGCGCGCAGCGCCGGCTCGTCCACCTGCATACGTGCAAGGGCTACATACAGATCGGCGCGGCCTTCGTCCGGCGCGACGTAGCCCGTGAGGTCATGGCTCGCGACCACGTGGTCGTGCCCCAGGCGCGCGAGCGAACCTGAGCGGCGCACTTCGAGCACGACCAGCGACTCGCGGGAATCGACGCGGAACACGGGCTTGCCCTGCTTCAGGGCCTCCAGGTAATACGCCTCGGGAAACTCGGCCGGGGGAGCGCTGGGCGCCTCCACGCGTGGGAGCTGCGCGCAGCCGGCGAGGATGCCAGCTAGAGCGGCAGCCGCCAGGCCGGCGCGACGAGGGCTCGAGCGCATCGTCAGCCCTTCCGCAGCTTCACCTTGAACTTCACTTTCACATCGGCGCCGATGGTATCGGTCGCCTTCCACTCGCCGAGGCCGATTCCAAAAGCACCGCGCTTAAGCGTGAACTCGCCTTCGATTGCTGCGCCGCCGCCCGCGGTCGTCCAGGTGAACGGCCCCTTGATATTGTCGGTGCTCACCTGGATATCATGCCCCCGGATCCGGAAGGTACCCTCGTTGTACTGGATGGAGCCATAACCCGAAGCAAACGGAACAGGCAATGGCGAAAGCATCCCCTCCGTTCGCTTATTATAGTAGTCATAGCTGATATTCACCCGGCTATTGAACAAACTCAGGTCGGCGCCGATATCCAGCTGCTTGGAAGTCTCCCAGGTCAGGTTGGGATTCCCCAGCGTCGTGATCGATTCCCCCAAAACGGTGCTGCCGTTCATAACATAGTTCGTGGAGCTCAGTAAAGAGGTCTGCGTATAATTGCCGATATTGAAGTTGCCGGTCAACCCGTAACTCCCCCGGAACTTCAAAAACCCCAACACCTTATTCTTAGGGAAGAATTTCTCCTGGCTAACAACCCATGCTGCGGCCCCGGAAGGAAAGGTGCCATATTTCTTCTTCACGCCAAACCGCGAACTCCCGTCATTGCGGATAGCCCCCGAAAGGAAATATTTCTTCTTGTAATCATAATTCAATCTCGCCAGCGCCGAAGCCAATG
>Ga0137418_10003486_pt1 | contig 14447 bp, 10 predicted proteins | sample CZODoug3_1_2_16f_FD_122242 | JGI IMG/M metagenome (GOLD analysis project Ga0137418, IMG submission 122242) | Vadose zone soil fungal communities from Angelo Coast Range Reserve, California, USA - CZODoug3_1_2_16fungal (Hybrid Assembly) | ecosystem: Environmental > Terrestrial > Soil > Vadose... | reverse complement strand
CGAACGGGGTAGCCTTTGATCTGGACGTCGCCTTCCTGCATGATGTTGAAGAGGCCCACCTGAATCTTGCCCGCCAGGTCCGGCAGCTCGTTGATCGCGAAGATGCCGCGATTGGCGCGCGGCAGCAGGCCGAAATGCATCGTGAGCTCGTCCGACAGGAGATGCCCGCCCCGCGCCGCCTTGATCGGATCGACGTCGCCGATGATGTCGGCGATCGTCACGTCCGGGGTCGCGAGCTTCTCGACGAACCGCAGCTCGCGCGTCAGCCAGGTAATCGGCGTCGCGTCCCCTCGCTCGGTGATCAGCTCTCGTCCGTATTTGGAGATCGGATCGAAAGGATCATCGTTGACTTCGCTGCCCGCGATGATCGGAATCTCCTCGTCGAGCAGCGAGACGAGCTGGCGCAGGATGCGGCTCTTCGCCTGACCGCGCAGGCCGAGCAAAATGAAATTGTGGCGTGACAGAATGGCGTTGACGAGCTGCGGCAGCACCGTCTCTTCGTATCCCACGATGCCCGGGAACAGCGGCGAGCCGTTCTCGAGCAAACAGATGAGATTCTCGCGCATTTCATCTTTGACGGTGCGCTGGCGGCGGGCGGGACTGGCCCACTCCGTCTTCTTCAGCTCACCGAGTGTGGTTGGTTGAGTCATGGCTCGACGTTAAACCCCTCAGCCCGTGCTCTGCAACCCTTGCGCAATGCCCCGCACACTTGCCAGCAGCGCGCGGAACACTTCGTTGTCGGGCCGCCCGTCGGTGCGCCACCGCTCCAGGAGATCGATTTGCAGCAGACTCATCGGGTCTACGTACGGATTGCGCAACAGAATCGACCGTTGCAGCGCGGGGTCGGAGTCGAGCAAAGCCGTCTTGCGTTTGAGTGAGAGCACGTTCGCCACGGTCCGGTCGAACTCCGCCCGAATCACCGGGAAGTAGCGATCGCCGAGCGCTCCGGCGAGGCGTGCATACCGCGCCGCGATGGCCAGATCGGCCGTGGCGAGCACCATTTCCACGTCGTCGATCAGCGCCCGCATGAACGGCCAGTCACGGACCATGTCGCCGAGCGCAGCCGCGCCGTGGCGCTCGGTCGCGCGATCCAACGCCGTGCCCAGCCCGTACCAGCCAGGCAGCAGATGGCGGCTCTGCGTCCACGCGAACACCCACGGAATCGCGCGCAGCTGCTCGATCTCGTTTTGATCGGCGCTGGGGCGCGAGGCGGGACGGCTGCCGATTTCCATGCGCTGGATGACGTCGATTGGCGTCGCCTGCCGGAAGTACTCCGCGAAGTGCGGGTCATCGTACACCAGCGCACGGTAGGCCGCCCGGGAATCGCGCGCGAGGACTTCCACGGTGGCGGTCCAACCGGTCTCACGAGAATCGTGCGCGTGCGGCAGGGCGGTCGCGAGCGCGACGGCGCTGACCGTCTGATCGAGCGTGCGCATGGCGATGCCGCGCAGCCCGTACTTCGCATTGATCGCCTCCCCCTGTTCCGTCATGCGGTAGCGGCCCCGAACGGAACCGGCGGGAGCGCTCAGGATGGCACTCGCGATCCTGCCGCCGCCGCGGCTCACGCTGCCGCCGCGGCCGTGGAAGAAGGTGAGATCGACACCGGAGCGGTCCGTCGTCGCGACGAGCGCCGCTTGCGCCCGATGAAGCGCCCAGCGCGACGCCCCGATCCCCGCATCCTTGTTGCTGTCGGAGTATCCGATCATCACCATCTGATGCATGCGTCGCTCGACGAGATGTGCCCGGTAGAAGGGCTCGCCGAGCAGCTCACGCATGACATCGGGCGCCGCGGCGAGATCGGTCACGGTCTCGAAGAGTGGTGCGACGTCCAGCGGCACGTGACCTTGGCCAGGCTGACCGAGCCCGCCCCACTGGGCGAGCACGAGCACCGCGAGGACGTCGTCCGCACCCTGCGTCATGCTGATGATGTAAGGGCCCACGGCGTCCGGCCCAAAGCGTGCGCGACAGTCGGCGATTGCTCTGAACACCTCCAGCGTGCGGGTGGCCTGGGCGTCCGGCGATCCCGCAGGTTTCTCTCCCTGCGTGAGCACTCGCTGCAGCCGCGCGAGGCGGTCGGCTGCGGACCGGGTGTTCCACTCAGGGTCCGCAAGCAGCGTCGCGAGCACCGCGCGATGGACGTGCGAATGTTGTCTCACGTCGATCGTCGCCATGTGGAAGCCGAACGTCTCGACGCGGCGCAGCAGCCGCTGCACCCCGAACAGTCCCGCGTGCTCGCCGCGGTGCGCGCGCAGACTGGCGATGACGATCCCCAGGTCACGCTCGAGCTCGGCGGCGGCGGTATAGCCGTCTGACGTATCGCGTCGCGTCGCCTCGAGTCGCGCCGCGATCAGGCGAAACAGGACGCGGTACGGCATGTCGTGATAGCGTGCCGGGATCGTCGCCAGCACCTTGGGGAACTGGGCGCTGTAGGTTGCGACGCGCTCACGCACCACGTCGCTCACACCGGTGAGTGCGCCCGATTGCGACAACCGGCGCGACAGCTCCGTCGCTTCCCGGCGATATCGCTCGAGCGCCAGCTCCCGTTGGCGCGACAGGGCCGCGCGCAGCGTCTCGGCGCCGACGTTGGGATTGCCGTCCATGTCGCCGCCGACCCAGGAGCCAAAACGCAAGACGGGCCGCGTGGGAGGCGGCACTTCGGCCTCGTAGGCCTTGTGCACGGCCTGCTCGAGCTCTTCGGAGAACGGCGGCACGATCCGGTAGACGATGTCCGTCAGGTAGAAGAGCACATTCTCAAGCTCGTCCATGACGGTGGGGCGCGCGGAGGGCTGCGGGTCGGTTTGCCACGTGGCGGTGATTTCCTCACGAATCCGCGCCAGCGCGGCGCGCTCTTCGTCGGGTGTGCGTGACGGATCGAGCCGCTCCACGAGCAGCCGGCCGATCACCTGCTCCTTCTCGAGCAGCGTCCGCCGGGTTGCTTCGGTGGGATGCGCGGTGAAGACCGGCTCGACACGCAGCCGTTGCAGCAGCGCGGCGACCTGGGGGGGCGAGACGCCGGCCGCGGCGAGCCGGGCGAGGGTGGCCGGGAGGCTGCCCTCCTGGGGATCGTTCGCGCTACGCAGGTAGTCGCGCCGGCGCCGGATGCGGTGAATCCGCTCGGCGAGATTGACGACTTCGAAGTAAGTGGAGAACGCGCGGACCAGCGTCTCGGCATCGCGCGGGGCCAAGCCCTTCAGTAGTGCATGCAGCTCATCATCCGCTCCAGCGATCGCGGCGTGCCGGGCGCGCTCGACGAGCTGGAAGAACGCGTCGCCACACTGCTCGCGGATGACGTCTCCGACCAGCGCGCCGAGCGTTCGGACGTCGTCTCGGAGCGGCACATCCTTTGGAGCAAACTCTGTCAGGGAGCCTCGGTGGGTGTGAAGAGCCGCGCGGCGGCGACACCCCAGGCCGCAAGATCGACGGACGCCCGCCCGTCGCTGCCGATAGGAATCGCCTCACCGTTTTGTTCGACGAGTGTGGTGCGCCGGGCGGCCTTGAACGCGTACGCCGCGGACCAGACGCCGACGCTACGTGCCTGTCCGGCGACATCGAGCACTCTCACGATGACGCCTTCTTCATCGTCGGCCGGTTTCGCGCCGACGATGACGACGCCCTTGTCGGCGTAAAACAGCGCCCGGTCTTTCGTGATCAGGGGACCGGCCGTCTCGTTGGTGAACGAGGGGCTGAGGTACAGTGGATCGCAGGCTGCCCAGCCGCGCCGCACCGGCTCCGCAGCATCGCCGGGCGCGAGCAGCGAGAGCCGGTACCGGAATGTCACGGCTCCGCCTTGTGAAGCCGCGTAATTCGTATGCCAGTAGTTGTTCATCGCGTAGGCGAACAGCGTTCCGTCGGGAATGATCGTGCGACGCCACGCGCCGCGGAACACGTCGTTCAGCGTGAAGAGCGGAGTGTCGGGGCCGCTCCAGAGCACGCCGTCGTTCCCTTCGTGCAGCCAGACCCAATGCGCGTGACAGTACCAATCGCGGCAACTTCCGGGCTGCTGATCGCGATCGACCGTCATACGGCCCAGCGGGACCTCGACGTCGACGGTTGGTTTGATGAACGCGAAAGGAAAGGCGACGTACAGCGCTTCTTTGCTCAGCGTGGCCGTCTTGACGATTCGGTTTTCGATGTCCAGCCAGGGTAGCTCGTCGTACAGCGTGATCGTCGACGTGATAGACGGGAATCCCTCGAGTGCTCGCTCGATGACGAGACGCACCCCGATGCTGGGCAGGCGCTCGCGACGACAGCGCACGAGCTTGGCCTGTGTGAGCTCGAGCTGCGGCGGATTCTTGAGATCGTCGCGTTCGCCAGAGGTCCAAAGGGCGCTGTGGTCGCCGCCGCGCGCGTATACGAGCTGATTCAAGCCCGACCAGTCCGACGGTTTCACCCGCTCCTTGCCGTCCGGTCCTGCGAGTGAGCGGATGGCGCCACTCGCCTGGTCTATCTGGACCGTGAATCCTCCCGCCTTGGCGTCCAGCGCCTCACCGTCGGGCGCGGGTGGCCGGGCGTCGCGGTCGGCTTCGGTGAGCGCCAGGTAGCCGAGGGGAGGTACCTCGCGGAACAGGACGAGCGCGTCGCCATTCTCGAGATCGACCGATGCGAGCTCGCGACCGTCGTTGCTGAGGGATTTCGCCGCGCCACCCGGCACGCGGGCGACGTCGGTCCGCTCCCACGTGCCGGCATTGAAGACCACGCGGCCGCGGCCGGTGCGGCACGCCCGGCCCAGGCGCAGCAATCCATTGCTCAGGTGATCCCGCGCGGCCGCGGCGCCGGCGTCGATGAAGCGCTTCTTGTAGTCCCATTGCGCCACGGTCTGCCGCGACGTCGGTGATGCCACGCTTTCGGCGGCACCCCAGGTATGCTCCCCAAACAGCAGCAGATCCCGCCACATCGCGGCGCGGGCATCGGCCCGGGTCCGCCGGCGCGCGACAACGCTGTCGTCCCGGGGCTCGATGCGATCGTCCCACAGCGCGACGAGCTCCGACGCACGTGCCGCCAGCTGGGCGGACCGGAACGCGGCCAGCTCCGCTGCGGTCGACGCCGCGCCGTCCTCCCAATAGAGACCCGTGTCGCCGCGCCGGACCGGGATCTTCGTTCCGTAGCGGCGCTCCACATCGCGGAAGAAGTCTTCGGCACGGCCCATGACGATGCGCGGGAACGTGAAGCGCCGGGCGAATTCCTGAACGTTGGCGACGATCGCTTCCTTTATAGGCGCGTTGTCCTGCCAGTCGGCTCCGTACAGAAGCGCGGTGTCGTACGGCCAATTCTGGGCCAGAAACGCCGGCTGATTGAGCAGCCAATCGGAGAGGCGGTGTCCCATCTCGTCGGGGCCGACGTCGAAGCCGAATCGCGTCCCGTCGCCGTAGTGGTGTGCGCGCCAATGCAGCACCCGGCTGCCGTCAGGCCCCTCCCAGTAATACAGCTGGGGGTAGGATGTGCCTTCGGTGCCGCTGGACGGAAGCAGTGGCACGGCGCGCTCGGGATTGGGCCCCGAGGCGAGATACTTCACGCCGCTCGCGGCGAGCATCATCGGAAAGGTCAACGTTTGGCCCGGGACGTCGGTGATCTGAGCGGACAGGACCGTCAGGCCCCGTTCGCGCGCCAGCTTCCCCGCAGGCCACACGAGCCGCGCGAACGTCTCGTGATCGAGGAGGCCGGTGAGCATGTTCGCGAACAACCCCTGCCACGCGATCTTGCCGCCCGAGATCGCCTGCACCAGCGCTTCGCCGGCCTCGGCCGAGCGATTCTCCAGGTACGACAGCACCTGCAGCGCGCATTCCGCGGTGAAGCGAAAGTCGCGGTGTGTCGACGTCCAGGCGAGCGCCGCGTCGAGGTTCCTGCGATGTACCTCGAGCGCGCGCTCCTGCAGATCGGTGTATCCGACATCGGTATGGATCGAGGGGAGCCAGTACAGCGTCCAGCGTTTGGCCGGCGTGAGTCGCAGCCGGCGCCGAGCGGCGCGGTCGCGTCCAACCTCGACGTCGATTTGAAAGTCCGACGGTTCCGAGAGCGGGACCCAGACTTCGCCGCTCAACGCTACCCCCTGCGCCGCCGGCAACAGTCCCGCTGTCCCGACCAGTGCGCCGCGCCGGTCGGTCACGCGCGCGCGCGCGGCGGGCGCGCTCAGTCCGGAGACGGTGATGCGGACCAGGTTCTTGCGCCCTTCGGGCTGTTGAAACAGCGCGGTGGGTCGGACCTCGATGACTGGCTGCTGTGACTCGCGCCGTTTGCTCGCGAGCGACCCGGCGAGCGACGACAGCAGGCCCAGGAAAGTGCGACGATCGGAACGCAGCATGATTGCTATAAGTTAGCGCAGCTTGACTGCGCAGGTCCCCTGTGTACGTTTCGCCGTCTCTCCGACGCGTCCCATACTTCAACAGGAGCTAGCATGAAGCGCATCGCATTGGCCGTGGCAGTCGTTGTCATGGCCGCTGGCGCGTGCAAGAAGGCGCAGAACACGCCTGCCGCCGACGCCACGTCTGCTGACTCGATGAAAATGGCGGACTCGATGAAGATGATGGCGCCGGCCGACACGACGCATCATATGGCGGCCGACACTACGAAGGCAAAAGCGCCAACGCCGCCGCCCGCGCCGGCTCGTCGTACGACGCGCCGCCCGTAGCGACGCGCGGCCGTAAGCAGGGAATTAAGCCCGGGCGCTGCCCGGGCTTTTTGTTTTGGTGACCGAACGGTTGATTGCGGTTCGCGTGTCGAACGGAGGTGACCAGCCAAGCTCGGCTCTAATGCGTTCCGTCGAGTAGGGATTCTCGCCCAGGACAAATTCAATCGCCGCGCCGCCGAGCCCTGTGTAACGTCCCCGACGCACGAGTCGCAACAACGTCGTCCACATGCCGATCCCGAACCGAACGAGTCCCACCGGCACCGGAACGAAACGGGGTCGCCGTCCCACGGCTGCGGCGAAAGTCGCGAAGAACTCGCGCTGCGGGAGGAGGGGCGGGGCGTCCCGCGTGACGTTGTAGGCCCGAAACCCTGGCCGAGCCGGCGCCGCCAGCGCGGCCAGAATCGCCGACGCGACGTTGCCCGCGTACACGCACGACAAGTGATTAGTGCCGGGGCCGATCTGCGGCAGCAGCCCCCGCTTCAGGTTGGCGACCAGCCGCCGCGTGAACAGCTGATCGCGCTCGCCGTAGATGACGTTCGGCCGGATCGCGATCGCCGAGAGGGCACCGTGCGCGGCCTCCTGCTGAACGAGTTGCTCGGCCGATCGCTTGGTGCGCGCGTAGAAGTCCGCCGCGGGAAGTGGCTGCAGGGGATAGTCCTCCGTGACGCCATCCGCGCCGGCCGCGTACACCTCCGTTCGGCCGTACACCGCTACCGACGACACGTGCACGAGGCGCGCGCCCGCGCGGCGCGCTGCGTCGACCGCGAGGCGCGTGCCGCCGACATTCACACGCTTGAATTCCTCGAAAGAGGCAGGCGTAACGACCAGGGCGGCGGCGTGCACGATGGCGTTGACGCCCCGCGCCGCACGCTCCCACGAGACTGCGTCGGTGACATCACCGACGATGGCCTCGGCACCGAAACTCTCGACGATCGCTCGCGAGTGTTCGCGGACGAGGGCACGCGGGCGCTCACCGCGCGCCCGCAGCGCGTCGAGCACATGTGTGCCGACGAGCCCGGCTGCGCCGGTGACGAGAACCGTCACGCGGGGGCGACGCGGGGAGCGTCGAACGGCAGCTCGACGACCCGAGCTTCGCGCCCCGCGGCGCGCACGATCGCGCCGGGGGGGACCTCGCGCCGCACGATCGCAAGGCCGATCCAGCGGCCGAGCACCGAGCCGCCGCCGTCCGGCAGCCAGGCGATGCTGGTCACGCGTCCCACGTCGCGCTCCTCGTGAGTGACGGCGCTCCAGCCGCTCGCCGGCGTCGCCGGCGGATCGGTCTCGAACAGCAGGCCGCGCAACTGCCGGTTCGCATGCCCGCGGAAGTGCAGGCGGCTCACGGTCTCCTGGCCGGTATAGCAGCCCTTGGTGTACGACACGCCGCCGATTTCATCGAAGCGCACTTCCTGCGGAATGGTCTTCTCGTCCACCTCGGAGGCGAGCCGGGGCCACCCTGCGAGGATGCGCGCCAACTCGAGTGCCTCGGGCGTCGCGGCATGCGCGCCGGCATCGACCAGCCGTCCTTGCAGCGCGGCGAGATGGTCGGCTGCAACCGTGACCTGAAACACAAACGGTGCGACATCGGTCGTGCGCGCGACTTCGAGCGGAATCCCGCTCACCGATCCTTCGAGCACGCGATTCGAGCCGTGCGGCACCGGGAATCCGGCCGCGCTCATGACGGCCACGGCGTGGGCACCCGCGATGCGGAGTACCGCTGTGTCTTCCGTGCGGTCGCTGGAGCGTGCGAGCCGTGGCGGAACCGAGCGCTGGAGGACGATCAGTGCGCGCTCGCGTCCCTCCGACGGGACTGTGAAGCGGACGCGCGGCCCAAGCCGCGCCGCCCACCCATCGACCACGATCATCCCCTTGGGTGTGAGCAGCGCGCCATAGACGAACGCGCCGTCTCCCGGCTTCTCGATGTCGCTCGTGAGCAAGCCTTGAAAGCACGTGATGGCGCCTTCCCCGGGACCCAGCAGATCGATGATCCCGACCTCAGCGGACGCGACGATGGCGCCCGCACGCAGCTGGTCGACGATCTCGGCGGGCACCGTGTCACGCTCGAGCCGGGTAACGGGCGGGCTCGGGGGGGCGCTGGGGAAGACGTCGCTCACAGATCGGCCAGCTCGGCGGCCGAATGGCCCGCGAGCGAGTCCCACACGAACGCGGCGCCGCGCCCCTCCAGCGAGCGCACCGGATGACTCGTCGTGAGCATCCCGCAGGCCATTCCCGCGGAGCGTGCCGCTTGCAACCCGGGCAAGGAGTCTTCGATGACGACGCACGCACCGGCGCCAATGGGCCGGCGGCGGTTCAACGCCTCGTGCGCCGCGAGGTACGACGCGGGGTCGGGCTTGCAGCGGGAGACATCGTCCGCGGCAATGATGATCTCAAAGTGACCGGCGAGCTTTGTTTGGCCGAGCACGTGATCGATCTCGCTTCGCAACGCGCCAGACACGATTCCCAGGCGGAATCGTCGGGCCGCGTCGAGTACGAACTCCGGTGCGCCGCGCACCAACCGCAGCGATTTCCGAATGAGCTCGAGATAGAGCTGCGACTTCTTCGTCACGAGATGCTTGAGCATCTCCGTCGTCAGTGTCCGTTGGGCGTTGCGATACGCGTAAACGAAACCGGTCCGATCGTCCAGGCCGAGATACTCGGCGTAGTAGTGCTCGCGCGTCAGCGTGATGCGCTCGTCCGCGAGCACGCGCTGCAGCGCCTCGCAGTGCTGCGACTCATCGTCCACCAGCACGCCGTTAAAGTCGAACAGCACCGCTTCGGTCACAGCGTCTCCTTCAACCAGGCCACGACGTTGGGCCAGCACGAAAGCCTCGCGCGCTCGCTTAACACTAATCCGCGATGCGACAATCCCGGCTCGACCGCCAGCTTCTTGTTGGCACCGCCGACGCGCTCGACAACCTGCCGGCATGCCCTGGGCGGCGCAAAGATCCAATCGGCGCCACCAGCCACGCCGAGATACGGCGTGCTCAACGCCGCAAGGCCGGCAAAGTAATCGAAGCCATCCATGCCGAGCCATCGGCCGCGCACGTTCCACTCCATCCATTCCGCGATGATCTCGGCCGCTTCGTCTTCGTTGCCGAACCGCAGCGAGCGCGCCGGGAACCGGCCCAGCAGCCGCGATACTGCCATCGTCGCGGCGGCCAGGGTACGCCGTACGGGCCCGAGACGGCGCGGGCCAGGAGTTCCGAGTGTCACGATAGCACGAATCGGCGCGGCCGCCGCCACGCGCGCGAGCCAGCACAGCCCCGCGGCGCCGCCGGCGGAATGCCCCAGCCAGGCGAGCGGCGCGCCATCCGTCTCTTCGCGCACGCGCGCGACGAACGTCGGAGTGTCGTGGAGGACCCAGTCCTCGAACGTCCAGGCACCGCGCCGTGGTTCGCGCGCGCTCTCGCCATGATGCCGCAGGTCGGCGAGCCAGACGTCGAGCCCCGCGGCGCCGAGAAAATGCGCCATCCCGGCGTGCAGCCAGAAGCGGTGGTTGGTAAAGGCGCCATGGACGAGGAGAACAGCAGGGCGGCCATCCCGATAAGCGCGAATTCGGTGCAGGGCAAGCTCGACGCCGTCGGGCGTGGTGAGACGCCGAGCGGCTCCCGTCATTCGTACCGCCCGGCGGCGCGGTACGCATCGTCGAGCAGCTCCACGGGATGACGCGCGCGCGCCGCGATCCCGGCGGCCGCGAGTCCCGCGCCAATTTGCATGAGGCATCCCGGATTGCCGGTTGCGACGACCTGGGGCGCGGCTTCGCGCAAACGGTCGAGCTTGGTCGTCAGGACGGTACGGGACATCTCGGGCTCCAGCAGCGTGAAGAGTCCGGCGCTGCCGCAGCATTCCGCGGCCCCGGGAACGGGAACGAGCTCGAGCAGCGGGATGGCGGCGAACAGCGTCAGCGGCTGCACGGCGACACCCTGGGCATGGAGCAGGTGGCACGGCGGATCGTACGCGACGTGCAAATCGAGCGGCGCCCCGGCCACGGGTCCTTTCACGCCGTTGCCGGCGAGCAGCTCAGTGACGTCGCGCACACGAGCGCCGAATCTCTCCGCACGCACATCACCGAGCAGCCGACCGTATTCCTTCATCAGAGCGCCGCAGCCGGCGCTGTTTACGACGATCGGCTCCTCGCCGTCGCCGAACGCGTCGACGTTAACGCGGGCCAACGCGCGGGCTTCATCGACCAGTCCCGCGTGCTCGTGCAGCGCACCGCAGCAGACCTGGCCACTCACTTCGCGGACGTGATACCCGTTCACACCGAGAGTTCGGATTGTCGCGTCGTGAACGTGGGAGAAGAGGCCCTGCATCACGCAACCGCGAAACAGCAGGATGGTGGAGGTTGGTGGAGGTTGGTGGAGGTTGGTGGAGGTTTCCCCCTCCACAACCTTCACTAACCTCGACCGTCCTCCACCAACCTTCGGCGCGGTGGCGGCGAGCATTCCCATGGCGAACCGGAACCTTCCCCACCCAGCGAAGAGCCGCGGGAGCCCCGTTGCTCGAAGCAGTCGCGCAAGCAAGTACACCGCGCCGCTCACCCCAGGCGTCGTCAGCGCCCACAGCGCGAGGCGAGCCATGGGAGACACGCCACGCACCGCTGTGATGCGCGCGCGGGCGGCCTCGAGTCCGTGGCCGTACTGCACGCCCGACGGGCACACCGGCTCGCAGCCGCGGCAGCCGAGGCAACGGTCGAGATGATAGAAGAGGGCGGGGTCGGTCGCGGCGATCTCACCGCGCTCGAGCCCCCGCATCAGCTCGATGCGGCCGCGTGGCGAGTCGGACTCATCTCCGGTGGCAAGGAACGTCGGACAAGCTTGAAGGCAAAACCCGCAGTGCACGCACGCGTCCAGCCCCTCGAATCCTCCTCGCGTCATGAGCCTTCTGTGGCGACGACGAGAGCACCCCCGGGATCGAACGTGCGGCGCAGGCCGGCGACGAGCGGGCCGACCCCCTCCCGGTACGCCCCGAAGTGACCGACGGCACCACGCAGGGGCCACGGTGCGCGCTCCAGGGTGAGCGGCACCTCGAGCCCGGCGAGCGTGCGGCGCAGCCGCTGCAGGCGATCGATGTTGGTGTCGCCGGTCCAGCGGATCGCGCCCGCGGCGGGGGACGCCGAGATCCATTCATCACCGAGCTGGTGCTGCAGCAGATCGAGTAGCTCGTCGCTCGCCGTCGGCACGCCGCCGATGCGGAAGGTCACAGGGCGCACCGAGAATCCCTCCGCCAGCCGCATCCAAAACGCGTGGGCCTCCTCGGCGCGGAGCGGTGCGAACCGGCCGCCGCCACTCGCTGCGCCAAGACCTGCTTCGTCCGCCGACACCAACGCGGGTGATCCGGCCAGGCGCACAGCCAAAACCCAGCGGTCCCGCCGCGCGAGGGCTGGGGAGACGAGCTCCAACGCCGCCGGCGTCAACCCGGCGCCGGCGATGTCTTCGCCGACCTGCGTCAGGTCTTCGCGCGCGCCCTCGAGCACGTAGGTGATATCAGCGCGGGGCAGCGTGCGCAGCCGTAGATGCACGAGCACGATCACGCCGAAGGCGCCGAAGCCGCCCGCCTGCAACCGGGTGAGGTCATAGCCGGCGACGTTCTTCATGACGCGCCCGCCGCTTTGCACCATGCGGCCGTCGCCGGTTACGAACGTGACGCCGAGCAGATGATCCTTGATCGGTCCGAAACCGTGCCGCAGCGGACCCGCCGTCGCGGTCGAGACGACGGAGCCGAGCGTGCGCCCGGCGAGACCGGGCGGATCGATCGCGAGCCACGCGCCGCGGTCGGCGAGCTGCTGCCGCAATTGATCGAGCCCGATGCCAGCCTCGGCGGTCGCCGTGAGGTCGGACGGCTCGATCGCGGGAATCCGGTCGAGGCGGCGGGTCGTGATCGCGAGGTCGGCGGGCGCGTCGCTCTGCAGCCACGTGCCGGCACCCTCGATTCGTACGCGCCACCCTTCTTGGTGCGCGGTCCCCAGCAACAATGCGACCGCGTCCGGTGACCCGGGGGCGACGCGGGGCACGCGATCCGTGCCGGCCTCGAGCACGGCGCCTTCGCCGAGGAGCGCAGTGACTTTTTCGAGAATGGTCATGCAGCTTCGCCCCGGGGCGCGGCCCCGGGGCTCCCTACGCGGTAACCGCGCGCATGCGTCCACTCGCGGCAGGCGTGTACCGGAACCACCTTTCCAGGGTTGACCCGCTCTTCGGGATCAAACACACGCCGCACCGCCTGCATCGCTCCCAGCGATTCCGCATCGAAGATCAACGGCATATAGCGCATCTTGTCGATTCCCACACCGTGTTCGCCAGTGATCGTACCGCCGGCCGCAATGCACGCCTGCATGATCTCGGCGCTCGCCGCTTCGACCTTCTTCTTGAGGTCCAGATTGGTCGCGTCGAACGAGATGTTCGGATGGAGGTTGCCGTCGCCGGCGTGGAAGACATTGCTCACGACGAGGCCGTAGTGTTGGGCGATGCTAGCGATCTTCTCGAGAACCTGAGGCAGGGCAGAACGGGGGACGACGGCATCCTGGACCACGAGGTCACGGGATAGGCGACCCATCGCTCCGAACGCCTTCTTGCGGCCCTGCCACAGCCGTTCGCGCTCTGCCTCGCTGGCCGCTGATCGCACAGATCGCGCGCCAGATTTGCGCAGAAGATCGGAAACAACCTCAGTCTCCGCGATCACCGCGTCTGGATTGCGGCCATCGATCTCCACGAGCAGGACGGCCGCGGCGTCGCGCGGATATCCCGCCGCGTACACCGAGTCCTCCACCGCGTTGATGCAGGACTGATCCATCATCTCGAGCGCGGCCGGCACGATCCCGGCGGCGATGATGGCCGACACCGCTTCGCCCGCTACGCGCAGACCGGTGAAGTCGGCCAGCAGGGTTCGCACCGCACGTGGCAGCGGCGTGAGCCGCACGGTGATCCTCGTCGCGATGCCGAAGTTGCCTTCCGACCCGACGAAGACACCGACGAGATCGGGTCCCCACGGCTCGCCGCCCGGGCTGCCGATTTCGACGAGCGAGCCGTCGGCGAGCAGCACCTCGAGCGCCAGGATGTGATTGGCCGTGACGCCATACTTCAGGCAATGCGGGCCGCCGGCATTTTCGGCGACATTGCCGCCGATCGTGCATGCGCTCTGGCTCGACGGATCGGGCGCGTACTGCAGGCCGGTGGGCCGCGCCGCAGCGCCGAGCTTCGCGTTGACGACGCCGGGCTCGACGACCGCCAGGCGATTGGCCGGGTCCATTTTTAGAACCCGATTCAGTCGCGTGAGCACCAGCAGAACGGCGCCTTCGTCGGCGAGCGCGCCGCCCGACAGCCCGGTCCCGGCACCGCGCGGCACGAAGGGGACGCCCAGCGCGGCGAGCAGTCGCACCACCGCGATCAGCTCTTCGCGAGAACCGGGAAGCACGACGAGATCGGGAAGGCGGCGATGGGTGGGGAGACCGTCCATCGAGTACGTCAGGCGCTCGGCACGGGCTTCGCGGACGTGGCGATCGCCGACAATGGCGGCAAGGTCCCGGGCCAGGGCCGTGGTCATGCTATATAGTAGTCAAAAGGGGTCAGGACAGACTGTCCTGACCCCCTCGTCTTGAAGAACCGCCTGCCTAGGCTGCTCTCCAGAATCCTTTCAGCGCTTTGCCATCAGGTGATTCGCGGAGCTTCTCAAATGCCCGCTCTCTAATCTGACGGATGCGTTCGCGCGTGACGCCCATCAGCGCGCCGATCTTCTCGAGCGTCATCGCTTCGCTGCCCTCTTCGAGTCCGTAGTAGAGATAGAGAATCTTGCGCTCGCGCGGCGTGAGATACTTCTGGAAGATCCGATC
>Ga0137418_10003485_pt1 | contig 14454 bp, 13 predicted proteins | sample CZODoug3_1_2_16f_FD_122242 | JGI IMG/M metagenome (GOLD analysis project Ga0137418, IMG submission 122242) | Vadose zone soil fungal communities from Angelo Coast Range Reserve, California, USA - CZODoug3_1_2_16fungal (Hybrid Assembly) | ecosystem: Environmental > Terrestrial > Soil > Vadose... | reverse complement strand
CCGCCAAGGTCGACTTCGACCCGCACAGCCCGATGCGCATGTGGAGGCTCGACGACGAGGCGGTCGCCTACCCGACGTACGAGTTGATCACGAAGCACCGCGAGCAGCTCAGAGACCACCCCGGCTTCTGGAACATCTGCATTCACAAGGGCTTCTCGGCCGAGCCGTTCGACGACGCCGAACACGGAAATCCGACGGACATTCCCAAAGCGTCACGCGACTGGCCGCACTTCAACTTCATCATCTATCACGCGTGCTACGGCGGTCCCTTTGCGCCGGGGCAGGTGACCCCATTCGCCTGGGCCGGGCCCATGCTCGGCAACGTGAGAACGGGCGTGCTCCGCAACGGCGTGCCGGACATTCCGTGGCTCACCCAGTTCGGCCAGCTCTGCGGAAACTTGCGCAACGTCTACGCCGAGATCGGGTCCACGTTCGCCACGACGGCCATCACCTTCCCGACCGTGTGCGCGCACAACCTCGGTCAGCTCCTCAAATATTTCGGGGAGGACAAGATCGTCTTCGGCTCGGACTGCGTGTACTACGGCTCGCCGCAGTGGCAGATCGAGGCGCTGTGGCGCTTCGAGATCCCCGACCCGATCCGTGAGCAATTCGGGTATCCGGAGCTGACGAAGGCCGCCAAGCGCAAGATTCTGGGCCTGAATTCCGCCCGACTGTACAAGCTTGCCGGCGCAGCCGAGGGCTCGCCGCGCGGGCGTTATCGGCCGGTGCCCGCGGACTATGCCGATCACATCCCGACGGCGCTCAAGACGCTGCTGGAATTTCCGGGATTCGCGAGTGACGAATTCTCGAGGCGCCGGCGCGTGTACCTGGCCGCCGGAGCCGATCCGAGCAACGAGCGATACGGCTGGGCGCGAACGCGCGTCTGATCGCGTGAGCGTGGGCTGAGACCGTCGCCGGGCGGCTGAAGGGCGTCCCGCCCCCTCAGCCGCTCGGCGACCTCGAGCCCGCCCGAATCAACGTCAGCGCGCCGGGCACCACGTCCACCTCCACCGGCGTCGTCCCCAGCGGATCGCCGTCCGCCTGCACCGGCACCGGCGCCGCCGCGTCCAGCGTGAGCCGCGTCGCGCGGCCCATGCGCACGTCGTCGCGCCCCAGATGGCGGCCACGCCACACCGCCCACGAGTACGTCGCGAGCGCCGCCAGACTGCCCCGCTCGAAGACCAGCCAGTCGAGGGCGCCGTCGTCGGCGCGCGCCCCCGGCGCCAGCGGCAGGTCCAGCGCGTACGCCGGCGCGTTGGCGACGACGCAGTACGCGCCGCTGGCCGTGCTCTCGCCGGCCACCAGGTGCAGCGGCGGGTGGCGATACGTCAGGAGCGAGGCGGCCAGCGGCGCGACGTAGGAGGCGCGGCGGATGCGCCGAAGCGCGACGCCCGCCGCACGCCATTCGGCCAGTCGGCGCACGACCTCGGCGTCCAGCCCGGCGCTGAGCATCAGCGCGAAGAAGCGGCTCTTGCCGAGCACCGAGGCGCGACCGAGGTCGAGCGCCCGCGTGCGGCCGGCCGCGAGCGCGCGGACGAGCGCGGCGGGATCGTCGGCGAACCCGTAGGCGGCGGCGAAGAGGTTCTCGGTACCGGCGGGAAAGACGGCGAGCGGTGTGCCCGGCGGCAGCTCGTTGATCACCTGCGCGACGGTGCCGTCGCCGCCGGCGGCGACGACGGCGCGGCAGCCCGCCATGGCCGCGCGGTCGGCCAGCGTCGCCGCGCGCTCGCGCGCGTCCCACACGACGCGCGGGCGCTCGCCGCCCGCGGCCAGCTCGCGCGCGAGCGCCTCGACGCGGCGGCGATTGTCGGAGGCCCCGCTGTAAGGATTCGCGGCGACGACGATCATCGGCGCCGCGAGTATAGCCATTCGCCGCGATGGGAACGATTCGGCAGCTCGCGCGTTGCGGAGGGTGACGAAGGTGTCGACGGTGCTATGGTTGCGGCATGCATGAGGCAATGGCGCGCGAGGCGCTCGGCCACGTGGACGCGCTCTACAAGCTGGCGCGCTACCTCACGGGCCGCGAGGCCGAGGCCGAAGACCTCGTACAAGAAACCTACGCCCGCGCGGTGGCCGGCGCCGCGGGCTTCACGCCCGGGACCAATCTCAAGGCGTGGCTGTTCCGCATCCTCCGCAACACCTTCATCAGCCTCTATCGCCGGCAGCGCGCGAGCCCCGAGGTGAGCGGGCTCGACGTCGCCAACGCGGCCGCGAGCGAGGAGTGGCTGCGGGACGACCTCGAGCTGGACCGGCTGCGCAAACTGGTGGCCGAGGAGATCGAGGCGGCGCTGATGAGTCTCTCCGAGGAGGCGCGCACGGTGGTGCTGCTGGATCTGGAAGATCTGAGCGAGGTCGACATGGCAGCGGTGCTCGAGTGTCCGGTCGGAACCGTCAAATCGCGCCTGGCGCGCGCGCGGGCGACGCTGCGGCGCCGGTTGCGCGACTACGCGCGATGAGTCCGATGGATCCTGAGTCCTCGGTCGACACGGCCCTGACCGAGGCGCTGCATCGCCTGCCCCACCGGCCGGCGCCGGCGCGCCTCGTCGCGCGCGTGGAGCGCGTGCTCGCCCCCGCGCCCGCGCGGCGCCGCTCGGGGTGGCGGCGCGCCTGGGCCCCCGCGCTCGCCGCCGCGCTCGTGCTCGTCGTCGGCGCGCCGATCATCCTCTATCAGTGGACGGCCGCGACGCGCGCCGCCACCGCCACCATGGTGAGCGAGGCGATCGGCGATCACCTGCGGATCGTGCAGGCGCAGCGGCCGCTCGAGGTCGAGAGCGGCGACGGCCATCGCGTGCGGCCCTGGTTCGAGGGCCGCCTCGACTTCTCGCCTGTGCTGCCGTTCGGCGGCGATCGCGACGTGCCGCTGCGCGGCGGCGCGCTCGCGTGGTTCCTCGACCGCAAGGCGGCCGCCTTCGTCTACAACCTGCGCCTGCACACCGTCACCCTCTTCGTCTTCCGGTCCGATGGCCTGCCGTGGCCCACCACGGGCTGGGAGCGCGCGGGCGAGCGCGACGTCTATCGTGACGGCGCGCGCGGCTTCACCGTGGTGATGTGGCGCGCGCACGGCCTCGGTTACGCGCTCGTGTCGGACGCCGATCCGCGCGAGGTGCTCGATCTCGCGGCACGCTTCGGCGGCGCCTGACATTCGCTCCGGCAGCGCTTGCTCCCTCGCGCGCGGGAGTATCATAACGATCGACTATGAGCGGCGCGCTCGCGGGACTTCGCGTGATCGATTGCTCGCGGCTGATCGCCGGCGGCGTGCTCGCCACCGTGCTGGCCGACCACGGCGCCGATGTGATCAAGGTCGAGAATCCGCGCGGGGGCGATCCGCTGCGGACGTGGCTGCGCGAGCGCGGCGAGCTGTGGTGGAAAGTCTACGCGCGCGGCAAGCGCTCGATCACGCTGAACCTCACGCAGCCCCGCGGCCAGACGCTGCTCAAGCGCCTCGTGCGCGACGCCGACGTCCTCATCGAGAACTTCGTGCCCGGCACCTTCGAGAAATGGGGCCTCGGCTGGGACGTGCTGTCGGCCGAGAACCCGCGGCTCGTGTTCGCACGCGTGTCGGGCTGGGGTCAGGACGGGCCGTACCGCGATCGCCCCGGCTTCGGCACGATGGTGGAGGCGATGAGCGGCTTCGCCCACACGACGGGCGAGGCGGAGGGTCCGCCGACGCTGCCGTCGTTCCCGATGGCCGACATGATCGCGGCGCTCGCGGGCACGAGCGCCGTCCTGGCCGCCCTTCGGCATCGTGACCAGGTCTCGGGCCGCGGCCAGGTCGTGGACGTCTCGCTCTACGAGCCCCTCCTGTCGGTGCTCGGCCCCGACGCCGCCGGTTACGCGCTGGAGGGCGTCGTGCGCCAGCGTCACGGCAACACCTCCGACAACGCGAGCCCGCGCGGCACCTATCGCACGCTCGACGACAAGTGGATCGCGCTCTCGGCCTCGACGCCGGGCTCGGCCACGGCGGTGTTCACCGCGCTCGGCCTCGCCGAGCTCCTGGAAGACCCGCGCTTCGCCACCAACGACGCGCGCGTCGAGTACAACGAGCTGGTGGACGCGACGCTCGCCCGCGCCATCGGCCAGCGCACGCTCGACGAGATGCGCGTCCTCTTCGAGTCGAGCGACCTCACCGCGTGCCCCGTCTACGACATCGCCGACATCACCAAGGACCCGCACGTCGTCGCGCGCGGCATCCTGATCGACGTCCCCGATCCCGGCCTCGGCGCCGTGCGCATGACCGCGCCCACGCCGAGGCTCGACGCCACTCCGGCGAGCGTCCGCTGGGCCGGACCGGAGCTGGGCGCCCACAATCGCGACGTGTACGGCGCGCTGGGCCTGAGCGACGCCGAGCTGGAGAGCCTGAAGCGCGACGGCATCGTATGAGGGGCGCCGCCACCCTGGCGCTGCTGGTCGCCCTCGCCCTCGTTGGACCGGCGGCGGCCGCCGACTACACCGGCCCGCTCATCGATGCGCACTCGCACCTGCCCGACGCGACGGCCATCGACGCCTACGTCGCGGCCATGAAGCGCCACAACGTGCGCAAGGTGGTGCTGCTCGGCGTCGGCGGCGTCCAGCCGGACGAGGCGGAGTGGATCGACGCCGCCGTGAAGAAGTATCCGGACCTCGTGACGGCCGGCCTGCGCGTGCCCGATCCGACGAACATGGCCGCGGCGGGCCAGCTCGACGTCGAGCTGGCGCGCACCAAGGCGCGCGTAATGGGGGAGGTCCACATCCGCGAGGGGAGCCGGAAGATCGAGCGCGATCCGTCGTCGCCCTCGTTCATGCAGATCCTCGAGCTGTCCGCGCAGCGCGGCGTGCCGATCGTGATCCACGACGAGCTGACGCCCGCCGCGGCGGCCTCGCTCGAGGCAGCGCTGGCCGCGCACCGTCAGGCCATCATCGTCCTCGCCCACGCCGGCGGAGCGAAGCCCACCGGGCTGGAGCGCCTGCTCGCGCGCAACGCCAACCTCAGGATCGATCTCTCGGGCATGCACTTTCAGCGCACGCCGTCGCTGGCCAAGGAGACGGGCCGGCTCGATCCCGCGTGGAAGGCGCTGATCGCGAAGATGCCTGCCCGCTTCATGATGGGCATCGACGTGTGGGCGGGGCACCTGTTCGAGCCGTCCATGCTCGATCGCCTCATGACGTGGACGCGCCGCGTGCTCGGCGAGCTGCCGCCCGACGTTGCCGAGCGGGTAGCCTGGAAGAACGCCTCGGACCTCTATCACCTCGACTGACGTGGCCGCCAATCCCTTCGCGCGGGCGACGGCGTGGTCGGTGCTGGATGCGGTCGCCGTGCGTCACCCGCAGCGCGAGGCCATCGTCTTCGGCGACGAGCGGCTCACCTTCGCCGCCCTCCGCGACCGCGCGCGCGCCTTCGCGGCGGGGCTCGCCGCGCTCGGCCTCGGCACGGGCGACGCGCTCGCGATCTGGCTCCCGAACCGCCCACTGTGGTTCGTCGCGCAGTACGCGGCGGCCAGTCTCGGCATCGTCGTCGTCGCGCTGAACCCGCGCTACCGCGTCCACGAGCTGTCTTACATCCTCGGCCAGTCGAACGCCGCCGCCCTGCTGCTCACCGACCGGCTCGGTCCCGTGGACTACTTCGACACGCTCGAAGCCGTGCTGCCCGAGCTGGCCGACGCGGTGCCGGGCGAGCTGACGAGCGCCCGCCTGCCCAAACTGCGTCATGTGATCGTCGACGCGGAGGACCCATACCCGGGCTGTCACCGTGCAACTGACCTATTTGTTGTAGCGGGGTCCGCGAGCCCGGTTCGCTCCGAGGGTGGCCTGAGCGAGATGCGGCGTGGCACCGACACGCCCGACTACCGACGTCCAATCGGACCCGACTCCACGTTCATGTTGCTCTACACGTCCGGCACGACGTCCTTTCCGAAGGGTGCGATGATCACGCACGCCAATTGCGTGCCGCACGGCTGGAACGTCGGCGAGACGCTGCGGCTGACGCCCGCCGACCGCGTGCTGCACGCGCTGCCCGCCGCCGGCACCTGGGGCGGCGTCAACATTCCCCTCACCACGTGGAGCCACGGCGCGTGCCTGGTGCTGATGGACGTGTTCGATCCGCTGCGCGCGCTGATGCTGATCGAGCGCGAGCGGTGCACGGTGTGGAACGCCGTCGACAACATGCTGATCCCGCTGCTCGACCATCCCGACGTCGGACGCCGCGATCTGTCCTCGCTGCGCACGGGCGGCGTCGCGGCCACCGGCGGCGGCCGCCATGGGCTGCTGGAGGAGGTGCTCGAGCGGCTGATGCCGCTGGCCTTCCAGCCCTACGGCATGACCGAGGTGAACGCGATGTCGCTGCTGCACGAGCTCGACGAGCCCGCCGCCGAGCGGCTGCTGCCCGGCATCTGGCCCGCGCCCGGGCTGCAGGCGCGGATCGCGCACCCGGACACCGGCGCGCCCGCGGGCGTCGACGAGGAGGGCGAGCTGCAGTTCCGCGGCGCGCTGGTGACGCCCGGCTACTACGACAAGCCGGACGAGACGAAGGCCGCGTTCACCGCCGACGGCTGGTTCAAGAGCGGCGATCTCGGGCGGCGAGATGACCGAGGGCGCGTCATCTTCAGCGGGCGCCTCAAGGAGACGCTGCGGATCAGCCACCACATGGTGGCGCCGGGCGAGATCGAAGGCTTCCTGCTGGCGCATCCGGCCGTCGCCCAGGCGTTCGTGGTCGGCATCCCCGATGCCAAGACCAACGAGGCGCCCGTCGCCTATGTCATCCGCAAGGCCGATGCGCGCGTCACCGAGGACGAGCTGCGCGCGTGGTGCCACGGCAAGATCGCCTCCTTCAAGATCCCGCGCCGTGTCCGCTTCGTGGACGACGTGCCGCGCACGCCGAGCCCCCACGGCGAGAAGGTGCAGCGCGTGAAGCTGCGCGAGATGGCCCTCGAGGAGTTCACCCGATGAGCCTGCGCACACCGCTCTGCGAGCTGCTCGGCATCCAGTACCCGATCCTCCAGGCGGGCATGGCGGGCGCCGCCGGCCCCGAGCTGGTGGCGGCCGTGTCGAACGCCGGCGCGCTCGGAATCCTTCCCGGCCTCAACGTCGCGCCCGACAGGCTGCGCGAGCAGATCCGCAAGCTCCGCACGCTCACCCAGCGGCCCTTCGGCGTCAATCTGTGGCTGCACTCCGACATGTGGCCGCCGGCCGACGTGAGCCGCGTGCCCGCGGCGACCGTCGCCGCCGCGCGCGCGACGCTCGACGGCATCCGCGCGCGACTCGGGCTGCCGGCCTCGAAGGCGGCGCCGACGTCGAGCCCCGACATCGTCGGTGCCGCCTTCGACGTCATCGTCGAGGAGCGCGCGCCGGTGTTCACGGCCGCCGTCGGCGAGCCGACGCCCGACATGATCCGCCGCTGCCACGAGCGCGGCATGAGGGTCATGGCGATGGTGACGACGGTCCGGCAGGCGCGTGCGGTGGAGGGCGTCGGCGTGGACGCGATCGTCGCCCAGGGCAGCGAGGCGGGCGGCCACCGCTCGCTCGGCGTGAAGCCGGACCGGGTCACCGCCGGCGGCATCGGCACGCTCGCTCTCGTGCCCCAGGTCGTCGATGCCGTGAGCGTGCCCGTCGTCGCCGCCGGCGGCATCGCCGACGGGCGCGGGCTCGCGGCCGTGCTGGCGCTCGGCGCGCAGGGCGCGCAGATCGGCACGCGCTTCGTCGTCACGCGCGAGGGCACCGCGGCGGACTTCCGCAAGAAGGCGGTGCTGGAAGCCGAGAGCGAGGAGACCGCGCTGACCGACGTCGTGAGCGGGCTGTGGTCGCGCTACATCCGCAACGCCTATATCGAGGAATATGAAAAGACGGGCGCGCCGGTGCTCCCCGTCCACGCGCAGACGCGCTTCGCACAGGACATCTTCGACGAGGCCAACCGGCGCGAGGACGCGAGCTGGCTGCCGCTGGCGACCGGCCAGAGCGTCGGGCTCGTGCGCGACCTGCCGGGCGCCGCCGAGGTCGTGGAACGGATCGCGCGCGAGGCCGAGGCCGTGCTGGTAAGCTTGCGCGCCATGGGAGGCGCGCGACCGCCGGGCCAAGGGCAGGGACTCCGATGAAGCTCGACGTCGGAATGCTCACCCACGACCTCCAGTCGATCCCCGGCTATGCGCGCAAGGTCGAGGCGCTCGGGTACGACTGCCTCTGGTCGGCGGAGACGCAGCACGATCCGTTCCTGCCGCTCGCCGTCGCCGCGACCGTCACGTCGACGATCAAGCTCGGCACCTCGATCGCCGTCGCGTTTCCGCGCAGCCCCATGATCCTCGCGCATATTTCCTGGGACCTCGCCAAGGCCTCGCGCGGGCGGTTCATCCTCGGGCTGGGCTCGCAGGTGAAGGGCCACAACGAGCGCCGCTTCTCGGTGAAGTTCGAGTCGCCCGCGCCGAAGATGCGCGAGGTGGTCCTGGCCCTGCGCGCGATCTGGGACTGCTGGCAGAACGGGACGAAGCTCGACTTCAAGGGCCAGTTCTTCCGCTTCGACCTCATGACGCCGTTCTTCAACCCCGGCCCCATCGAGCATCCGCGCGTGCCCGTGTTCATCGCGGGCGTGAACCCGGCGATGTGCCGCGTGGCCGGCGAGGTCTGCGACGGCCTGCACGTGCACCCGTTCAACAGCCCGAAGTACCTGCGCGAGCTCGTGCGGCCGGCCGTCGAGGAGGGCATGGCGAAGGCCGGACGCCCGCGCGCCGACTTCACCTACGTGACGTCGAGCTTCGTGGTGGTCGGCGACACCGAGCCGGAGATCGCGCAGCAGAAGCAGGCGGTGAAGCAGCAGATCGCCTTCTACGCCTCCACGCGCACCTACGAGCCCGTGCTGGCTGTACACGGCTGGCAGGACCTGGTGCCGCAGCTGCACCGCAAGTCGGTGGAGGGCGACTGGAAGGGCATGGCCGAGCTCATCACGGACGAGATGCTCGAGACGTACGCTGTCGTCGGCTCCCACGCCAACATCGCGACGCGACTCAAGGAGCGCTACGCGGGGCTGCTCGACCGCACGGCGTTCTACCAGCCCGACCGGCAACCGACACTCGACGACCCGCGGCTACCCAAAGTGATTCAGGACTTCAACCGATGATTCGCCGACCGTCGAGCGCCGGAGCCCTGCGAAGGCGCTCCGACGGGAGATACGAATGAACGCGCTTCTCTTCCGCGAGTTCGGCGGACCCGACAAGCTCGAGTACGCGGACGTCCCCGATCCCAAGATCAAGCCGACTGAAGTCCTCGTACGCGTCAAGGCGTGTGCGCTGAACCATCTCGACCTGTTCGTTCGAGAAGGCATTCCGGCGCTGAAAACGCCACTGCCGTTCTGGACGGGCTGCGATATCGCAGGGGAGATCGTCGAGGTGGGGTCTTCGGCGCCGGGCGTGAAGGTCGGCGACCGCGTGGCGGTGAACCCGAACCTCACCTGTGACCGCTGCGAGTTCTGCGCCGCCGGCGAAGACAGCCTCTGCGTCCGGTACGGCATTCTCGGCGAGCACATCCCCGGCGGCCTCGCCGAGCTCGTGGCCGTGCGCGCCGACAACGTGCTGCCGCTGCCATCCCACGTGAAGTACGAGGACGCCGCCTCCTTCGTCCTTACCAACATGACGGCCTGGCGGATGGTGGTGACCCAGGGCCGGGTCGGGCCCGGCCAGGACGTGCTCGTCATCGGCGTCGGCGGGGGCGTATCCTCCACCGCCGTCCAGATCGCCAAGCTCTGCGGCGCGCGCGTGATCGTGACGTCGTCCAGCGATCAGAAGCTCGAGCGCGCCAGGGCGCTCGGCGCGGACGTCGGCATCAACTACAAGACGAACCCGCAGTGGGCCAAGGCCGTGTTCGACGCCACCGACAAGCGCGGCGCGGACGTCGTCATCGAGAACGTCGGCGCCGCGACGTGGAAGGACTCCATCCGCTCGCTCAAGGGCGGCGGCCGGCTCGTGACGTGCGGGGCGACCTCGGGACCGGTCGGCGAGACACTCATTCCGCTCGTGTTCTGGAAGCAGGTGCACATCATCGGCTCCACGATGGCCAGCCGGAAAGAGTTCAACGACGTCATGCGCCTGTTCTTCCAGGGACGGCTCAAGGCGATCATCGACGAGGTCGTTCCCCTCAAGGACGGCGCCGCCGCGCAGGCGCGGCTGGCCGAGGGCAAGCAGTTCGGCAAGATCGTGCTCACCCCGTAGAGGAGCAACGTATGGCGATTCCCGTGACGATCAACGGCACGCAACAGCAGCTCGACGTCCCGGACGAGATGCCGCTGCTCTGGGCGATCCGCGAGGCGGCCGGGCTCACGGGGACCAAGTACGCGTGCGGGATCGCCCAGTGCGGCGCGTGCACCGTGCACCTGGACGGTCAGCCCGTGCGCGCGTGCGTGACGCCGACCTCCGCCGCGCGCGGCCGGCGCGTCACCACGATCGAGGGGCTCGATCCCAAGGGCGAGCACCCGCTGCAGAAGGCGTGGGTCGAGGCGCAGGTCCCGCAGTGCGGCTACTGCCAGTCCGGCCAGATCATGTCGGCGGCGGCGCTGCTCGCGGCCAAGCCCAACCCGACCGACGCCGACATCGACTCCGCCCTGGCCGGCAACATCTGCCGCTGCGGCACCTATCAGCGGATCCGGGCCGCGATCCACAAGGCGGCGGCCATGAAGCCGGGAGCCACGCGATGAATCGCGCGATCACGCTCACCCGTCGTGCGCTTCTCAAGGGCAGCGTCGCGCTCGGCGCCGGCCTCGTCATCGGCTTCCGCCTGCCGCTCGATGCCGCCGCGCAGCCGGCGCAGGCGACGCCCGGCGTCTTCGCCCCCAACCAGTGGCTCCGGATCGACCGCGACGGCATCGTCACCATCACGAACTCCGTGCCCGAGATGGGCCAGGGCGCGATGACGGCGACGCCGATGATCATCGCCGACGAGCTGGACGCCGACTGGAGCAAGATCCGAACCGAGCAGGCTCCGGCCAATCCCAAGCTCTATGCGAACCCCGTCACCGGCAACCAGGCCTACGGCGGCAGCCGTGGCGTGCGCGATCACCTCGAGATGTGGCGCAAGGCCGGCGCCGCCGCGCGCCAGATGCTCAAGCAGGCCGCCGCGCAGGAGTGGAACGTCCCGGAGAGCGAAGTCGAAACGGAGCCGGGGGTCGTCATTCACCGTCCGAGTGGACGACGCCTGATGTATGGCCAGCTCGTGGACAGGGCCTCGCAGTTGCCGGTGCCGCAGAACCCGACGCTCAAGACCAAGGACCAGTTCCGCTACATCGGCAAGGAAGGCATCGCGCGCCTCGACATCCCGGTCAAGACCGACGGCCGGGCGATCTACGGCATGGACGTGAAGGTGCCGGGCATGCTCATCGCCTCCATCGAGCGCTGCCCCGTCTTCAGCGGCAAGGTGCAGTCCCTCGACGCAACGGCCGCGAAAGCGGTGCCGGGGGTCAAGCACGTCGTGCAGGTCAGCAACGGCGTCGCCGTCGTCGCCACCAGTTTCTGGTCGGCGCTGCAGGGCCGCCGCGCGCTGAAGGTCACGTGGGACGAGGGCGCCATGGCCGCGCTCACCAGTGCTGCGATCAGCAAGCAGTACGAGGCGATGTCCAAGCAGCCGGGCCAGGTCGCGCGCAACGAGGGCAACGCCGAGCAGGCGCTGGGCGCCGGCGGCAAGGTCGTCGAGGCCGTGTACCAGGTGCCGTTCCTCGAGCACGCCTGCATGGAGCCGATGAACGCCACCGCGCACGTCATGCCCAACAGCGTCACCCTCTGGGCGCCGACGCAGAACCCGGGCGGGCACCAGGCGCTGGCCGCCAAGATCGCCGGCGTGCCGGTGGAGCGCGTGGAGGTGGTGACGACGCTGCTCGGCGGCGGGTTCGGACGGCGCGGCGAGCCCGACTTCGTCACCGACGCCGTCGAGACCTCGAAGGCCGTCGGCGCGCCCGTGAAGGTCATCTGGACGCGCGAGGACGACATCCAGCACGGCTTCTACCGCCCGGCGACGTACAACGTCTTCAGGGCCGCGCTCGACGCCAACGGCCAGCCCGTCGCATGGTGGAACCGCATCGTGGGTCCCGGCATCCTCATCCAGAAGGGCCGGGCGCCCAAGGGCACCATCGATCCCGCCGCCGTCGAGGGCGCGCGCAACCATCCCTACGACATCGCGAACATCCGGGTGGAGTGGGTGGAGAAGGACTTCGGCGTGCCGGTCGGCTTCTGGCGCTCGGTCGGCTCGTCGCAGAACGCGTTCATCACCGAATCATTCGTCGATGAGCTGGCGCACGCGGCGGGCAAGGACCCGTACGAGTACCGCCGCGCGCTGCTCGGCAAGGCGCCGCGTCACCTCGCCGTGCTCGACGCCGCCGCCAAGGGCGCGGGCTGGGGCACGCCGCTGCCCGCGGGCCGCGCGCGTGGCATCGCGGTGGCGTTCTCCTACGGCTCCTACGCGGCGCACGTGGCCGAGGTCTCCGTGGCGCCCGACGGCGGCGTCCGGGTGCACCGCTTCGTGTGTGCGATCGACTGCGGCATCGCCGTGAACCCGGACCAGGTGCGCTCCCAGATGGAGGGTGGCGCCATCTATGCGCTCACGGCCGCGCTCTACGGCAAGATCACGCTCGACAAGGGGCGCGTGCAGCAGTCGAACTTCCACGACTATCCGATGCTGCGCATCGGGGAGGCGCCGACCGTCGAGACGATCATCGTGGACTCCGGCCAGGCCCCGGGCGGCCTCGGCGAGCCCGGCGTGCCGCCGGTGGCGCCGGCGGTGACCAACGCGATCTTCGTGCTCACCGGCAAGCGGATTCGCACGCTGCCGATCGACAAGGACCTGCTCAAGCGATGAGATCGCGCACCGCGCTGCTCCTGTCGACGCTGCTCGCGCTCGCGCCCGCCGCCGCCCTCGCCCACCACGGCTGGAGTGGCTACGACGCGAGCCAGGTTCTCACCCTCACCGGCACGATCCGCGACGCCGGCTACGAGCACCCGCACGGGTACGTGAAGCTCGAGACGCCGGACAAGACATGGCTCGTGGTGCTGGCGCCCCCGTCGCGGATGGACAACCGCGGGCTGCCGCGCGAGATGCTCAAGGCCGGGACGAAGGCCAGCGTGGTGGGCTATCCCAACCGCTCGGATCCGGGCGAGATGCGCGCCGAGCGCATCACCATCGGCGACAAGACCACCGAGCTGCGTTGATCCGCCCGTGGGCTGGTGGCTGATTGCACCCGCTGAGCGGCCCCGCCTGGCTGGTCTGGCTCGAGACCTCCGGCGTCGCGGTCGCGATGCGGCAGTGGACCTGGCTCTACCCGGCCGTCGAGATCGCCCACATCGTCGGCTTCGTCACCCTCGTGGGCGCCGCCCTCATGTTCGACGCGCGGCTGCTGGGCCGCTCGCGCCCGCTGGCCGTCAGCGCGCTCGAGCGGCACCTGCTGCCCTGGTCGCGGTGGAGCGTCCTGCTCGTCGTTCCGACCGGCGCCCTGATGTTCGTCGCCCACGCGACCGAGATGGCGACGAACCCGGCGTTCCGTCTCAAGCTCGTCCTGCTCGTCGCCGCCTTCCTGAACGCCGGCGTCTTTCACCGCTGGCCGTTCCGCACCGTCGGCGACTGGGACACGGAGCTCCGCGCGCCGCTCGCCGCCCGCGTCATCGGGGTGCTGTCCATTGCGCTCTGGGTAGGCGTCATCGCCTGCGGCCGCCTCATCGCCTACTTCTGAGCCGACCCCCCCGACGCGGCGCGGCGGTCCCGGGGTGGCGAAACAGGGAAAAACATTTCCCGTCTTCCCGGCCCGCCGATTCATGGTGTAGTTGCGTTGGTGGATGCGATGAAGGAGATCGACTTCCGGCTGCTGCTCGAGCAGTTGCCTGCGATCGTGTGGGCGACCGATCGCGACCTCCGCTTCGTCTACTCGCGCGGCGCCGGCCTCGCTGCGCTGGGCCTGGGCGCCGACGAGGTCGTCGGCCTCTCGCTCAGCGATCATCTTGGCACGCGCGAACCCGACGACCCGACGCTGGCCGTGCACCGCGCCGCCCTCGCGGGCGTGGCCACGGTGTACGAGCTGCGCCACGAGGGCCGTGTCTACCAGGTCCACGTCGAGCCGTGGCGCGCCGGCAGCGACGGCATCGTCGGTGCGCTGGGCGTGGCGCTGGACATCACCGGGCGCGCACGCGCCGAGGCGGCGCTGCTCCGCAGCGAGCGCACGCTGGCCGAGTTCTTCGAGAACGCCGAGGCCGAGTTCTTCGAGAACGCCGCCATGGGCCTGCACTGGATCGGGCCCGACGGCACCATCCTGCGCGCCAACCAGGCCGAGCTGGATCTCCTCGGCTACGGGCGCGAGGAATACGTCGGGCATCACATCGCCGAGTTCCACGTCGACCCCGAGCCGATCACCGAGATCCTGACGCGGCTCGGTCGCGGCGAGACGGTGGACGCCTGGGAGGCGCGGATGCGCGCCAGGGACGGCTCGATCAAGGACGTCCTGATCTCGTCCAACGTCCTCTGGGA
>Ga0137418_10003484_pt1 | contig 14454 bp, 10 predicted proteins | sample CZODoug3_1_2_16f_FD_122242 | JGI IMG/M metagenome (GOLD analysis project Ga0137418, IMG submission 122242) | Vadose zone soil fungal communities from Angelo Coast Range Reserve, California, USA - CZODoug3_1_2_16fungal (Hybrid Assembly) | ecosystem: Environmental > Terrestrial > Soil > Vadose... | reverse complement strand
AATGGCTCCCGGGCGCGCATGAGTGCCGCAGCCGAAGTTTGTTCCGGAACTGTTGCCAGCGTCGTCACGTCGCCGCTGCCGATGTCTTCGGATAGAGCCAACCTTACGGCTTGCTCGATTTCTTCAGTCCTCAACGGTTCCATCGCCAAAACATGACCTAAGCGCGGCAACGTCAAAAGATGAATTTTTTTGACACACCTTCGTCTGTTTGGCAATGCTACGGCAAATCAGCTAAAACGATTATGAATAAAAGAGCCTTGATTTTCTGCTTTGGAGTCGCATTTGCGGCATCCCTTCTCACCAGTTTGGCAGCGGATAAAAAAGCTGTGGATGTGAGCAAAATTCCACCGGCGTCAGATAAAACCGGCGTCACTTACGCGGCTGACATCAAACCGATCTTTGAGAAGTCGTGCGTCAAGTGCCATGGTGCCGAAAAGCAGAAAGGAAAATTGCGGCTCGACACGTTGGCGGCCGCGCCCACTGCTATTACGCGCGGCATGTTTCCAGCAGGAGCGGCCGGAGATTACACCTTCCAGCAGGCGATCAATACCTACGGAGCGAACTTCACACTGCGCGAGCCGCGCAAGACATTCCGCTTCACGGTGGCCACCACCTTCTAGCCAGTGGGCATTGCAGGGTGGGGTTTGACGGCGGGTGCTATAATAAGGGCTCTCCACCCTGAGAATGCAAAGGTCGGGGTGTGCTGCCACGCTTTCAGGTTTGGCATGAGGAGCTGGGGACACCAGCCCGCCTGTCCCGGTTGCGAGTAAAAGTCCGATTCAAGACCCGGTCGAGCTAGTGGCACGGCCCAGCGTTTGTCTGGGAAGAGCAATGAGCCAAAATTTCCCGGAACCAATTCCAAGGAGTCCAAGCAAATCCAATGACAAGCAAGTTTACGCGAGTTCTTCTGGCCATGGCGTTCGTCATCTCGGTAGCCGCCCTGGCTCAAACCGGTAGTGCCGCGGCGACTCCCGCCCCCGCGGCTGCCGATCCCGCCGCGCCCGCGGTGACCGGCACCGGCACCAAGGTCGGAACCATCAGCATGGAACAGGCGATCTTCGCCACCAACGAAGGCCGTCGCGATTTCGAAGCCCTCAGCAAGAAGCTGGAGCCCAAACAGAACGAATTGAAGGGCCAGAACGAAGAAATTGAGGCTCTCCAAAAACAGCTCAACACTCAGCAAGACAAGCTGAACGATGATGCTCGCGCCAGCCTGGTGAAGCAGATCGAGACAAAGAAGAAATCTCTCGATCGCGCTCTTCAGGACGCCCGCGAAGATGCGCAGAACCAGCAGAATGAGATTGCGCAGCGGATCCTGCAGAAGCTCGGGCCGGTCCTTATCAAGTACGCAAACGACAACGGCTTTGGAGTGATCATGGATACGTCGCAGCCCTGGCCACAGAGTCCGGTGGTGTGGTGGCGCGATGTGGTCGATGTGACAAAGCCAGTGGTGGACGTGTACAACGCGCAGTCGGGAGTTCCGGCGCCAGCGTCGACAACGGCCGCGCCCAGGCCGGCCGCGAACAAGCCGTTGACAACGGCGCCCAAGACCGCGCCGGTGAAGCCCTCCGATCAACCGAAGTAAGATTGCGAGACACCTTGGGTGTCTCAAAAGTTCCCTGGGCCGCACGTTCCGTGCGGCCTTTTTTCTTTTCGGAGTGCGGCGCCAGCTAACACAACGGCGGTGTCCTTAGAGGAAACAGATCGCCCTTGGAGGACACCATGTTTGCCGATAGTCTGCTCGATTCGCACTGGAGAAATCGTTCTCGCCGACGCTGGACGACGCTAGCATCGTTCGGGCTGCAGGCACTCGCTGTGGGGTTCGTGATTTCGCTGCCACTGCTTTACACGGAAGGCTTGCCGAAGTTGCATTTGGTTTCTGTGGGAGCGCCGATTGGGGCTCCGCCCGGACAGCGCGCCCCGGCGAGCGAACGTCCCGCCACAGGCCGCCCGCATAACCGTTTTCTCTCGAATATTTTCACCGCACCGCCAGTAATTCCGCGCGGCCTTTCGCACGATGCTGATCTTGCACCGGTGGCCGAAGCGGATGTGTGTCCGACCTGTGTTCCAGGAGCGACGGGGACTCCAGAAGACCATAACTGGGTCATCGACTCCATCGGAAACAGCGCCACCGTGGCACCGCCCCCGCCCAAGCCCGGCGCTCATGCGCCGCGCCCCTCCCGCATGATGGAGGGCAACCTGATCTACAAAGTGCAACCGATATACCCACCCATGGCACGGGCAGTTCGCGTTCAGGGTTCGGTGATCGTGAAGGCGATCATCAGCAAGTCAGGGGCGATCGAGAATCTGCAGGTGGTCAGTGGACATCCCATGCTGGTAAAAGCGGCGATCGAAGCGGTCAGCCAGTGGCGTTATCGCCCCTACGTCCTGAATGACGAACCGGTTGAAGTCGAAACCCAGGTCACGGTGAACTTTCTGCTTTCCGGAGGGTAGAACCAGGAAAGGGAGGGAACGCAGACACCAAATCTTGTCATTCCGACACCGTAGCGCAGCGAAGAAGGAGGAATCTGCTTTCGACGGCACTGTCGTAACCAAAGGAGTGTGGGGCGAGTCGATATAATCACGATATCGTGATCACGGTCGCACAGCCCAGAATTCGCAAATTTACCCGTCCGACCTGGGCGGAAATCTCGTTGAAAGCTTTGAACCGCAACTTTCAAGTGGTTCAGGCACTGGTCGGCTCCGACGTTCAGGTTTGCGCCGTGGTCAAGGCGGATGCCTATAGCCACGGCGCAGCCAAGTGCGCGCTGGCTCTTGAGTCCGCCGGAGCGAAATGGCTGGGCGTGACCACGACCGATGAAGGCGTTCCCTTGCGCGAAGCGGGCGTGCGCGGCCGCATCCTGCTCATGACCGGCTTCTGGCGCGGAGAAGAGCAGGAAGTCGTCCGGCGGAATCTAACCGCTACGGTTTGGGAGCCGGAACATGTGGAAGCGATGAACCGTGCTGCCGAACGCCTCGGTGCGCCGCCACAGCCCGTTCATTTGAAAGTGGACACGGGCATGGGACGACTCGGCGTCGCACTCGAAGGAGTTGCCGCCATGTGCGCGGCGATCAAATCCTCCCCGCGAGTTTCGCTCGAAGGACTGTGCACGCATTTTGCTTCCTCGGAAGTGCTCGATGCACCGGATGTGCCGCGGCAGATTCAGAATTTCGAAGAAGCGCTCGGCATCGTGAAGGAGAACGGTCTTTCACCGGTGGTCTGCCATATGGACAACAGCGGCGGGGTATTCGCGCGTCCCGACACTTGGAAGGACATGGTGCGACCCGGACTCGCTCTCTACGGGTACGCGCTGCCACTGGTTCGAGCCGGAAAACCCGAACTGCCGGCGGTGGCCACGCAACTTGAGCCGGTGCTTTCCTGGAGAACACGGATTATTTCCATCAAGCAGATGCAAACCGGCCAGCCGTTGGGATATGGGGGCACGTTCGTGACTAAGACTGGGTCGCGGATTGCCGCTTTGCCCGTAGGCTATGCAGACGGCTACAACCGCGGCCTTTCCAACCGAGGACGCGTGATCGTGCGCGGTGCCTACGCACCCATCGTGGGCGCCATCTCCATGGATCTCACTCTGGTGGATATAACGAATATCCCGGGCGCGGATGTAGGAGATGAGGTGCTGTTGATTGGGAGTAGCGGTTCCGCGCGCGTGCCAGCGTCAGAGATCGCACAAATTTGCGGGACCATCCCCTACGAAATCTTGTGCGGCATTTCCAAGCGGGTGCCTCGGAAGTTCATTCCGTAAGCGCTGATTATCAGGCGCAGCAAAAAAAGCCGTCCTTAAACGCCGCTCGGCATCCATTTCCTGCCGCTCACTGCGGGAACGACGATCTCCCCGCCCGGCTTTGCTATATTCCTAAGTAGGACATGCTAAGTCGTTACGCCAGATGGATGTATGAATGGGAGAACCGCCTCACGTCGGTGGACAACAACCGCGTAGTTCGGCCACTGGAATGGGGCGTGGAATGGGCTCACGATTGGCCTTGCCGCAATGGCTTTCCAGCCGGGCAGACGCCGACTGACGCGGAGAATTTTTTCGCTGACTACAACCAGCGCATCATCGCCAACAGTGACGAATTCTATTCGTATCGGGTTCCAACAGATTTTCGGATCGAACGGCGCGAGGTCCAGGTCTTCAGCACCCGGGAGGTTCCGAATCCCAAGCTGGAGGAAAAAGTCCGGGGCACGCACTCGGATTTTCTCCGGTTCATGTCGCCGGCACGTACGCCATACCGCGAAAATAACCTTGTCAATGCTCGCTGGTTTCCCGCCAGGGGACGTCGCGCGATCGTTCTGCTGCCGCACTGGAACGCGGACGCCATCGCTTATACCGGACTTTGCAAGGTTCTGAACCTTCTGGGAATCTCCGTGCTACGCCTGAGCATGCCCTACCACGACATCCGTATGCCGGCGGAGATCCGCCGCGCTGACTACGCGGTCTCCGCCAACATCGGGCGGACGTTGGACTCGGTTCGCCAGGGCGTCCTCGATATTCGTTGTTGTCTCGACTGGCTGGAGCAACAGGGCTATCGTCAACTCGGACTGATCGGCACCAGCCTCGGTTCCTGCTACGGGTTTATTGCCAGCGCGCACGATCCTCGCATTCGGGTTGCGGCTTTCAATCACGCATCAACTTATTTCGCTGACGTCGTCTGGCATGGGCAAACTACGCGGCACATTCGTCAGGGCGTGGAAGCTCAAATCGATCTCAATCGGCTGCGGGGGCTGTGGCTGGCGGCCAGTCCGATGGTTTACTTCGACAAGTTTGCCAGGTATCGCAAGCAGTCTCTGGTCATCTACGCAGACTATGACCTGACATTTCTTCCGGAATTTTCCCGCCAGGTGGTTGCTGAGTTCGCCCGCCACCATCTCGACCATAAAGTGGTGGTCCTTCCCTGCGGCCACTACACGACCGGAGAAACACCCTACAAATACATGGATGGTTGGCATCTCGCGTCGTTTTTCCGGACAGCTTTCGAAGCGTAGAATAGCGGCATGAAGCGTAGCCGGGCTGGCATCACGGCGCTCTTCTGCGAGATGGCGACACAGTCCGAATCTTTACGCTAGGCCCTGGACCCGAGTCGTTCTCGGCTAACTGTCGCTAAGTGAAAATGAGTGAACGCCCTATGAAGAACAATCCCATGTATCGTCCCCTGTACGAAGCGGATCCGCAGATTGCAGCGGCCATCGACAATGAAACCCGGCGCCAGCACGAGGGTCTGGAGCTGATTGCCTCCGAGAACTTCGTCAGCGAGGCTGTGCTCGAGGCTGCGGGGTCGGTGTTCACGAATAAGTATGCTGAGGGCTATCCGGGCAAGCGCTATTACGGGGGTTGCGAGTTCACCGACGTCGTCGAGAACCTCGCCCGCGACCGCGCTAAGCAACTTTTCGGTGCCGAGCATGCGAACGTGCAGCCCCATGCGGGATCACAGGCCAACATGGCAGCGTACGCTGCCGTGCTTCAGGCCGGCGACACGATTTTGGGTCTCAATCTCGCTCACGGCGGACATCTCACACATGGTCATCATCTGAATTTTTCCGGCAAGACTTACAAGATCGTTCCCTATGGAGTGACTAAAGAAACCGAAACGATCGACTATGACGAACTCGAACGTCTTGCCGAGAAAGAGCGACCGAAGATGATCATCGGCGGAGGCAGCGCCTATCCCCGGATCATCGATTTCGCTCGGATGCGCCAGATCGCCAACAAGGTCGGAGCGATTTACCTGGTGGACATGGCGCACTTCGCGGGGCTTGTCGCGGGAGGCGTGCATCCGTCGCCGGTGCCCCATGCGCAGGTCGTGACTTCGACCACGCACAAGACGCTGCGCGGGCCGCGTTCGGGCATGATCCTGTCGAAGGCGGATCTCGGCCCCGCGATTGACAAGACGGTCTTTCCGGGCATGCAAGGCGGTCCCTTGGTGCACATCATGGCCGCCAAGGCGGTTTGCTTTCTCGAGGCCATGCAACCCGAATTTAAAAACTACGCCCGGCAGGTGGTCACCAATGCCAAGGTTTTGGCCGAAACCCTGGCGACGGAGGGCTTCCGCATCATCTCTGGTGGAACGGACACGCATGTGATGCTGGTCGATGTCTTTGCCAAGGGCATGCTCGGCAGCGAGGCGGAGAAGGCGCTGGGGGAGGCCGCCATCACCGTGAACAAGAATGCGATTCCTTTCGACACGAATCCGCCGTTGAAGCCAAGTGGCATTCGCATCGGAAGTCCGGCTCTGACAACGCGCGGCATGAAAGAGACGGAGATGCGACAGATCGGGCGCTGGATCTCCCAAGCACTGCAACAGCGGACGGACTCGACCGTGCTGGGCAAGATTCGCCGGGAGGTGTTGGAACTAGCGGAATCTTTCCCTCTTTATGCGGAACGGCGAGCCAAAGCCCAGGCGGAGGTCCGGGCTTGAGCGGTGGCGTGGCGCGCACAGCAAAGACTGAAACGCCCGAAATCGTTGGGTCGCGCAGCATCCTCTGTGGTTAAATCGTGCCGTGAAAATTGCCATCGACATCCGTCGCATGACGGAGTTCGGCATCGGGACCTACACCCGCAACGTGGTGCGGACACTCGGTCGCCTGGACCGCCAGGCCAAGTACTTCCTGATCGGCTCTCCCGAGAAGGTCAAAGAGATCGGCCCACTACCGGCGAACTTCCACACTGTGCCCTTGCTGGAGCCCGACACTACCACGAAGGGTTATTTCGAATTCCGTACCATCCTCAAGCGCCTGGATTGTGACCTCGTCCACATTCCTCATCTGTTCTGGCTGCCGCGAACGCTACCCTGCCCGTACGTGATGACCGTTCACGACCTGCTGGAACACATGGCCGGAGCCAAGGGGAAGTCCGGTCTGCGCCGTTCCATGCACTATCAACTCACGCGCCGGGTTCTGAAAGGAGCCGCCCGCATCTTCGCGGTTTCGCAATTCTCTAAGAGCGAGATTGAGAAGCTGTTCGGTATTCCATCGCAGAAGATTGACGTTGTCTACAACGCGATCGATGAACGCTTTCTGCACGGGCATGCCAGTGCCGCTGATCGTCAATTGATTGCGGAGCGCTACCTGGTGACGTACCCCTTTCTGCTCTACGCAGGCCGGATTAGCCCGCACAAGAACCTGGTGCGCATCATTGAAGCGTTTTCGGCGCTGCGCGGCGAATTGGAGAAAGAGCAGAAGTTGCCGGATCTCAAGCTCATCATTATTGGGGACGATCTCTCCGGCCACCCGGACTTACGCCGCACCGTGATTCGAAGCGGGGTGCAAAACGACGTCCGCTTTCTTGGGTTCGTGCCCATCGATATTTTGCGAATTTTCTATGACGTGGCTAACGTCTTCATTTTTCCGTCGCTGTATGAAGGCTTCGGCCTTCCTCCGTTGGAGGCGATGGCGCACGGCACCCCCGTCATCACTTCCAACACCTCATCCCTGCCTGAGGTAGTCGGCAATGCCGCTGTGCTGGTGAATCCCGAAAACGTCTTCGAAATCATGCGTGCCACGCACCGCGTACTCGTGGATCAGCTTTTGCGTGACAAGCTCAAAGCGCGAGGCTACGAGCAGTTGAAACGCTTTTCCTGGGATAGCTCCGTACGTCGCATTCTGAAAGTCTACGAAGAGGTCGGAGGCGGGACGACCGGCGGCGAAAACACGCCCGAGAACGAGCCCCGCGTGCAAAGCCTGCGTGCCTGAGGAGCATTCAGGCCCGAGTTCCCGCGGACAACACAGGCCTCCGCTCGCGCGGAGGTCTGTTGACGTGACGTCGGTGTCGCTCAGAACGTGAGCTTCATCGCTACTTGAAGTTGGCGTGCCGAAGTGGTTCCGTCGGACCGAGTCAGCGTGTTCGTAATCAGGCCCGGAATCGGCGAATTGAGGACATTTCCCAGGGCCTGCAAATCAGTTCCCAGGTCGTTGAACTGGGGACGGTTGAAGATGTTGTATCCCTCGAAGCGCAATTCCAGTCCCAACCGCTCTCCCAGTTTCATTTTCTTGGCAACCGACAGGTCCGAGTTAATGTAAGAGGGGCCATAGAAGTGATTCTTGCCCAGGCCTCCCAGACTGCCGAACTGCGGGATCGCGAGGGCCTGCGGGTTCCGGAAGAAAGCTTTGTAATGCAACTGAGCAGCCAGCGCATCATTGGAGCCGGGGGCGAAGGGATCGCCCAGTTGGTCGACGCGGCCGATGCGTCCGGTGCGCGCGGTATCGACGCCGCTCAGGAAATCAAACGGGTGTCCGGTCTGCAGGGTGGTGATCCCGGAAAGCTGGATGCCCTCCAGCAAACGACCCACGAAGCCCTGGCTCAGGTAAGACTTTCCTTTTCCGAAGGGAAGTTCCCAGATGTAGTTGATCACCGCCGCGTGGCGGATGTCGTTATCGGAGTTGCCCCGCTCGAGTTCCAGGTGACGTGTATCGCGCGGGAAGCCCGGGTTGCCGCCGGCCGGGTTGAGTGGATCGTTGGAATCGTCGATCGCGTGGGACCATGTATACGCACCCTGGATCTCGACGCCGCGCGAGAACCGTCGCGTCACCTTCAGCTGCAAAGCGTTGTAATTCGAATTGCCCACCGAGCGGTTGAGCGCCGAAGCGCGGAAGAAGGCCGTGTGTTCAACGGCGTTGATGGGCCAGAAGCCGAAGGTACCACCAAACCACAGGGCGGGTCCATTCACCTGATTAGGGTCACAATTCCCCGTTGTCGTGCAATAGTCCACGATTTGCGCCACTCGGGCCGGGTCAGGCGGGTTGGCTTCGACCACGCGGAAGACATGTGTGCCCTTGGACCCCACATAGTTCATATCGAATACCACGTTGCCGGGAAGTTCGCGTTGCACGCCGAAGTTCCAGTTCTGACTGGAGGAATCCCGGAAATGCGGATCGAACAGCGTGGGCTCGAGGAAAGCATCTTCCGGAACGTTCGCCGAAGGAGTCAGCTGGGGCACTTGGGTTGGGAAACTTCCGTCATTGAAGAATTGATTGAGAGTGTCTCCTCCTCCCGTCGAATAGTCCTGCTGGAAGGGAGGATTGCCACGAGCGTTGCCGAAGAGATTTCCGAAGATGCGGTCGTGGAAGACTCCGTAGGCGCCGCGAATAGCCGTCTTGCCGTCGCTCCACGGATCCCAGGAAAACCCGATCCGCGGCTCGACATTCGAGTAGTCGTCGTTGAAGAGCTGTTTCCCGGTTCCCGGTCCCACCAGCGAGAACACAACCGGAAACGACGCCGGATCGGTAAACAGGTTGGACATGTTTCCGTTCACGTCGTACGGAACGCCATTGAATTGATAGCGCAGGCCAAGATTCAGTGTGACGTTGCGGCGTACCTTCCAGCTGTCTTGTCCGAAGAAACTGTATTCGTGTTGTCGAAAGATCTTGTTGTCGTCGGGGACTCGTGTACCTGTGCGATTGAAAAACTCGGAGTAGAAATCCGCTCCGACAAAACCGTAGAGCGCCGAAGCATCGTCGGACAGAGTGCTGAAGTTCGCCAGATTGTCGCTGTTCGGGATGTCCAGAATCGAATAGCCGTTGAAGAATCCCCGCGTGTCGACCTGCCGGCGCGAATCGAAGGAGTTTGGTCCGGTTTCACGAATGATCCGGAAATCGGCGCCAAATTTCCAGGTATGGGCGCCCCGCACCCACGTGATGGTATCCCCATAACTCGTCGTGCCGGTCGTGCGATTCTGGCCATTCGACAGCAGCGGCCCGCATCCAAAATTCGAAAAGCTGTTGAAAATGTAGTCGCGTCCTCTCCCGAACGGATCGACGAGGTTGACGTTCGGATTGTCCAGAGTGCTCAAGCCGCCGCAGTAAAAAGGTGCATAGATCTGATTCCATCCGAAGTTAAAGCTGTTCACCAGATTGGAACTGAGGGTCGACACCAGGGTGGCCGCGCCGCTCTGCGCGATGCCTTTCTCTCCCATGGCGCCGATGCCGCCCGGCAGGAAGTCGTAGTGAAATGGGTTGGGGTCCACCAGGTGGTTGTATCCATAGCGCAGGCTAAGCGATTCGCGATCGGAGAAGTGATGATCGATCTTGAGAACGGTCTGATAACTGTCCTGATTAGATGAACTGGGGAACGCGACTGTGCCGGTGTATCCGTCACTATTGAGTGAGGTCGGATTCGGATACAACGCAAACAGGTCTTGCATCGTTGGATCCAGCGGCAGGCCATTCAGGTTCTGCGTAGAAGTCTGGGTAAGATCGACATTGACGTCGACCGGCACCGAATTCTGAGGATCTGTCTGATCGAAAGTGTGCCACACGAATTGCCCATTCTTGAATTGCTGTGTAGGAACACTAGCGTGGCCAGTCAGGGTGGTGCGAAAGCGCTGGAATTCATTGTTAAAGAAAAAGAATGTTTTGTTCTTGAAGATGGGCCCGCCTACCGAATAACCAAACTGGTTGCGCACGTATGGATTTTGTGGTTCGGCGGCTCCAGTGGCTGGGTCGACCGTATTGAACCAGTCACGCGCGCCTCCCAAGCCGTTGTAACGGCCAAACCAGTAGGCGTCAAAGTGCAGGCTGTTGGTCCCGCTCTTGGTGACGACGTCGACGATGGCTCCGGTATTGCGGCCATATTCTGCGTTGAAGTTGTTGGTGATGACCCGGAACTCTTCCGTAGAGTCAGGGTTTGCCGCCAGCACGCCGCCAATGATTCCCGGGACTGAAGTGTCGTTGTTATCGACGCCGTCCAGCAGAAAGTTGTTGTTACGTTCCCGCGAACCGTTCACCGAAATTCCTGCCAGGCTGCTAATCGTCTGGATGGTGCCAGGAGAGAGCAGGAGCAATTCGTAGGGGTTGCGTGTGAGCAGCGGCAGGTCTTTAATACGTCGTTCGTCGACCAGGTTGCTGATCTGCGAAGTCTCAGTCTCGATGGGTGCCAATGTCTCGCTGCTGACGGTGACAGTCTCGGAAACCGATCCGACGGACAGCTTGGCACTCAGCGCAACGACCTGAGCAACGCTCACGATGACGTTGTTCAATTTCATCGGATTGAACCCGACTTTATCGATGGTGACGGAGTATTCGCCCACCGCCAGGTTGGTAATCGAATAGAGACCGGACTCCGAAGTCTCGACCGTGCGGCTGGTATTGGTCGAAGTGCTGATGGCCGTAACTCTGGCCCCCGAGATTACCGCGCCGCTGGAATCAGTCACGGTCCCTTGTATGGTTCCCGTTTGCGCCGCCAGGAGCGCGGGCAAGAACACGATGCTCAACACGACGGCTCGCCTCAACAGGTGCATTGACAGAACTCCTTGTCTTGGGTGTCTATCCGGAATATCGATATTCATTAATGCAGGAAGAGTGCCGTTGCGCTGGTTTGGGGAAAGACAGGTTTGGTCGAGGAAAAAGCTCTGCTCGACGAGTCAGCGCAAGTGCGAAGCAAAGGGCCTCCAATTTCTTGTGGAAGTTGAATTCCGAAATCAGTAGAAGCCACGAGAAAGCCGTGTGATCACAAATACCCTGGCGATGTGTCTTGTCATTCCCTGCGGGAATTGCAGAAGGCCTTGCTCGGAGTACAAGAAACTAAAAGGCCTGGAGACCTGCGCCGATTTCTGGCGTGTCAGAGAATCCGCCGAAGCGGCAGATTCTTCGCTCAACAAGAAGTGGCACCCGGCCGAATGGGTGCCACTTCACATCCACGTAATGTCTTAGTGGATTCTTAGACACCCCACAAGTAATCCTCCTGCTGTTCGCCCTCATTCCCAGTTGCAAGCAGCGTAGACACCAACAACGGATCCGGTCTGTTTGAGGAATGCGCGGGAGACGTCGGATTGATATCGGTGTTGCTTGCCCCTTCCGCGCTCGACCGTTGAGCGCTATCCGCGCTCGCCGAAACAGCGACCCGCGCTTGCCGGACGAGGTCCAAAATGCCGTAGTCATCAACTACTTTGATGTAATCGGCCAGCGCGAGAAAACGGCGGTAAACGAGGTCGAGCTCGCGACGGTCGAGTTGAAAGCCTAATTGTTCGCACCGCAGCCGCAGCGCATGGCGGCCAGAGTGTTTGCCCAGCACCAATCTTGTGGACGGAACTCCAACCGACTGTGCCGTCATAATCTCGTAGGTCAAGGCATTCTTGATCATGCCGTCCTGGTGGATCCCTGCTTCGTGCGCGAAGGCGTTTCGACCGATGATTGCCTTGTTAGGCTGTACCGGTACTCCCGTGATCTGCGTTAGCAGTTGGCTCGCGGGGAAGAGTTGCTCGCTGACGACAATCGTGCTGTAGGGATACCGATCTGGCCGGACGCGCATCGCCATCACAAATTCTTCCAGCGACGCGTTCCCGGCGCGCTCTCCGATGCCGTTGATCGTGCATTCCACCTGTCGCGCACCGGCACTGACACCGGCAAGCGAATTCGCCACCGCGAGTCCAAGGTCGTTGTGGCAGTGCGTCGAAATGGTGACTTGCGCGATCCCATGCACTCGCTGCCGTAAGGCGCGGATCAGGTCGGCGTATTCCTCAGGAACCGCGTAGCCGACGGTGTCGGGAATGTTTACCGTGGTCGCCCCCGCCTCGATCACCGCCTCCAAGACTTCGCAGAGGAAACCCACGTCCGAGCGAGTGGCGTCCTCTGGCGAAAATTCCACGTCCTCGCACAAAGCCTTCGCGAGACGCACAGAATCTCGTGCCCGCTCCAGACACTCACGGCGCGAGATTCTAAGTTTGTGCTGGAGATGGATATCGGAAGTTGCGAGGAAGGTATGGATGCGAGGCCGGGCTGCTGACTTCACTGCTTGCCCGGCGCGCTCGATGTCGTCTTGCGAACAGCGAGCCAGCGCGGCAATCACGGGCCCCCGAACATCCTGCGCGACGGCCTGCACCGACTGAAAGTCCCCGTCGGAGGAAATCGGGAATCCTGCCTCGATGATGTCCACTCCCATGCGCTCGAGTTGGTGGGCGAGACGCCGCTTTTCCGCGACGTTCATGCTGCAACCGGGGGACTGCTCTCCATCGCGAAGCGTGGTATCAAATATTCGTACGTGCTCTCGGTCTGACAATGTTTCCTCCAGGGCCGACCATTCAGATCCCAATCTGGCTCGCACAAAGTCAAAGGGCCATCACCCGTTTGTGGATGATGGCCCGAAAATCCTTGTTCAGATTGCTCGTCTTATCGCTGCATCATCCACCGCGTGTTGGGGGCGCAAGCGCCAGGCCAGGAATGGCCACGCTAAGGGCGAGCAGAAGCAGTCGCACCTCCCCAGATTTCGCGTTGATCGCTCGTGGATTCATGTGCGACAACAAACCCCCAACTAGGTTACGATCCTTAAGTTTAGTCACACATCAACGGCCTGTCGAATTCAAATCTTTGCGCGATCACATCAGGTTTTTGGATATAACAGAGGCTTGGAGGACGGGCCATACATGAAAGCTATCTTCTTCGTAGGATTGGCGTTAGCTTCTGCCCTGGCTGCCGCCGCAGCCGACACACCACCTGCCGAAGCGTTTCGTGCGCTTTCGCCGGTTGCAGAGGCGCCGGTCATTACTTCATATCTTAAATATCAGACAGAGATGGCATGGCAGCAAGATGATCAGCGCCGCGAGTCCTGGGGGCAGATACAGAGCGAACGCGACCTCGAGCGCGTTCAACGAAAGATTGAAGAAGATCTACTCGCCATGGTCGGCGGCCTTCCTGCCGAGCGAACACCGCTGCACTCCAAAGTCACAGGGACGGTCCGGATGGAAGGTTTTCGGATCGAGAAATTGATCTTTGAAAGCTTACCTGGGATTTATGTGACAGCCCTGGTGTACGTGCCTAATGACGGGAGCAAGCGCCATCCCGCCATCCTTGTTCCAAGTGGGCATTCCTACAACGGCAAGAACCGCTATCAGGCGCTGTGCCAGCGGCTGGTACAGCACGGATACGTTGTGATCTGCTGGGATCCGATGGGGCAGGGCGAACGCAGTCAGTTCTGGGATGCCAAGGCCGGTAAGAGCCGCTACAACCTGATTTGTGCCGAGCATGCCGTGTTGGGAAACCTGGCCTACCTGGCTGGCGCCAACCTTGCGCGGTGGGAGATTTGGGATGGAATCCGCGCGGTCGACTACCTGCTGACGCGTCCCGATGTTGATCCCGAGCGCATCAATATCACGGGTACCAGCGGCGGAGGATTTCAGGCTGCGCACATTGCCGCGCTCGTGCCTTCGTAAGTTGCTCCCGCAACGCGGCGCACTAATTGATCAGGCTCGACAGTTCGCAGGAGTCCCCGGCCCAGGTCGGCAAGGAAGCGCAATTCCTGATTACTGCCAATAAGTTCCCACTCCCGCTTGGCCGCTCGCAAGTGGGCCGTCGATCGTGAAATGATTTCGGCGTCAGAGGACGTACGAACAATATAATCATCAGCCCCGGCAGCGAAGGCCTCCTCTTTCTGACTTTCAACGTCGCTTTCCGAGAGAACAATGACCGGCAGCTTGCTGGTTAGCGGTTGCGTCCGTAGTAAACGGCAA
>Ga0137418_10003481_pt1 | contig 14456 bp, 14 predicted proteins | sample CZODoug3_1_2_16f_FD_122242 | JGI IMG/M metagenome (GOLD analysis project Ga0137418, IMG submission 122242) | Vadose zone soil fungal communities from Angelo Coast Range Reserve, California, USA - CZODoug3_1_2_16fungal (Hybrid Assembly) | ecosystem: Environmental > Terrestrial > Soil > Vadose... | reverse complement strand
CGGCGGTGGGCTCCGGCAAGCGCCACGCGGTGGAGCAGGGCCAGCTGGTCGAGGACGCCTTCACCGGCTGACACGCGATACGGGGTGGGATCCGCGCTTCGGCGTGGGTCCCACCCTTTTGTATAGAAACTCAGAGCTCTTTCATAGCGAGCGGATGAACGATGTACTTCACAGACCGCGGTATCGAGGAACTGGAGAAGCGCCGGGGGGACGAGGAGGTGTCGCTGGCCTGGCTGGCCGAGCAGCTGCGCACCTTCACCGACCTGAACCCGGAGTTCGAGGCGGCCGTGGACCGGCTGGCCACGTGGCTGGCGCGGCTCGACGACGAAGAGGACTGAGCTGTTCGCGACGCTGTGTCCGCCATGGAAAGGGAGTGCTACTTGCCCTCACCCGCAACGCGATATATCGTCTCCTACAGAAGACGCGATACATCGTGAGAGGTCCCAGGTGATGACGAGACACGAGCTGAGCGGGCCGGACCGGCTTGCCTTCGAGGGAGAGCCGAATCAGATATCGCTCGAAAGCCGCAAAGTATTCCGACCACTTGTCGTGCCGCACGTCCGGCATTCGCACGGCAGCCTTGATCAGGAGATCGACGATCCATTGTTGTGGAACCGGAGACGTGACATCCGAATCGGACACCATCCCTCCCAGCAGCCGAATTGCCTCCTGGCGGACGAGGCGGTCGGGATCGGCGACCAGCGCCGCTTGATAGTGGGAGATTGCCTCGGCGTAGTGCCCCTGTCGTGCCGCCGCGACCCCCGCGGCATACGGCGTCGTCGCGCAACCCGCCAGCGCCACCGTCGCGAGCATCCAGACCACGGCGAGGGAACGTCCCACAGCGGCGACTCTAGACCTGCCCGATAGGCGGCGCCACCTGAGGCCAGATGGAGTGGACCGGGGCTGATCAGACCGGCCGCTCCCGCGGCGGCTAGAAATGGTCCGCCCGATAGTCGGAAGACGCTGGGCTGTGTTATAAATAGTAGTTTTATTAGCTATTTAGCCTACACTCTCGGGTTGGTATCAGCTTCGCACTACAGGGGGATCAAGGAGGGCTCAAAGCCATGATCAGCATGATGGTCCGTGCGCTCTCGAGAGTTCCGATCCCGCTGCGAAGCCTCGCAGTCTGCGTGGCATGTGAGGAGTGCTTCGAGCTGGGCGAGCCGACCTGCCCCTCGTGTGGCAGCGATGAGTACGTTCCGCTCCTTCACCAGCTGGAGGGGCGCATCCTGAACATGACGAGTAACAACTGATGAAGGCGCGGCGTGGCCGAGCGCTCGTGATTGGGCTCGCCCTCGCCGTGCTGGCGGCGCCAGGGGCCTGGGCCGGTCCGCCCGCCGACCAGCTGTCAGCGAGGATCGACCAGGTGCTCAAGGTCCTGGGCGATCAAGACCTCAAGGCCCCCGCGAAGGCCGCCGAGCGACGCGACACGCTGCGACGGCTCGCCTTCGAGATCTTCGACTTCGAAGAGCTGGCGAAGCGATGCCTGGCCCGTCACTGGGAGGCTCGGACTCCCGCCGAGCGAAGCGAATCAGTTCAGCTCCTGGCCGACCTGCTCGAGCGCTCGTACGTGGGGCGGATGGACGCCTACAGCGGGGAGCGTGTGGTGATGCTGGGCGACACGATCGACGGCGAGCTGGCGGTCGTGAAGACGCGGATCGTCACCAAGCAGGGCACCGAGATTCCCGTCGACTACCGGATGCTGCAACGCGATGACCGCTGGCGCGTGTACGACGTCCACATCGAGGGCGTGAGCCTCGTCGCCAGCTACCGGAGTCAGTTCGATCGCATTCTACGGACCGCGTCCTTCCAGCAGCTGGTGAACCAGGTCAAAGAGAAGAAGTAGCCCGTCAGCGTCCCTGCCACTGGGGCCTGCGCTTTTCGAGGAAGGCCCGCACTCCTTCGTGAAAGTCCCGGCTCATGTAGCACGAGAGGATCAGATCGTCGAGATCCAGGGGCGTCAGCGCCGCGATGACGCGGCGGGTTGCCTCCTTCGTCGCGGCCAGCGTGAGCGGCGCCATCCCCGCGAGGCTCGACGCCAGCTCCCGGGCGCGCGCCTCGAGCTCGGCGGCCGGGTGCACCTGGTCGACCAGTCCGATGCTCCTGGCCTCCGCCGCGTCCAGCAGACGGGCCGTCAGCACGAGCTCGCGGGCGCGCACGGGGCCGACGGTCGCCACCATCAGCGAGAGGCTGACCGGCGCCAGGAAGTTGCCGAGCGTGCGGGCCACCGGGACGCCGAAGCGTGCGTGGGGTGCAGCGAGCCTCAGATCGCAGGCCAGCGCGATGAAGAGCCCGCCGCCGATCGCGTCACCCTGCAGCATCGCGATGGTCGGCTTGCTCAGCCCGGCCAGGCGCGAGAGCACGCGGGTCAGCCGAGCCTCGTAGCCGAGCGCGTCGTCGCGCGTCTTGAAGTCGAGGAACTGCCGGATATCGGTGCCGCTGGCGAAGGCCCGATCGCCCGCGCCGCGCAGCACGAGCACGCGCACCGTCGGGTCGGCGTCGAGCTCGGCGCACGCGTCGTGGAGCGCCTCGTACATCTCGAACGTCATCGAGTTGCGGGCGTCGGGGCGATTGAAGGTGAGGAGCGCGATGGGTCCGTCGCGCTCGACGAGGAAGTGCGCGGTCATCCGAGCCGTCGTGGGGCCACCCCGAAGCCCCAGTCGCGGAGGTCCTGATCCAGCTGATCACGTCGGCGCTCGGCGCGCCGACGCTCCTCGGTCAGCTCCTCGAGCCGCTGGCGCTGCTCGCCGCGCCGTCGATCGAAGAGCACCCGGATCCTCTCGGCTCCCGACAGCTCCTGAGCCAAGAAGTCGTACAGGTCGGCTTGCGAGCGGGCGACGATGAAGAGGTGACCGAGCTCGGTCACTTCCTTCTCGGCCCGCTCCCGTCCGGAACGCATGTCGAGCTCGTCGAAGATCCGCTGGGCCTGCACCCGGCGCCGCACGGCATCCGCGCCATCGCCCAGCCGCGCCGCGAGGGCGCCGAGGCTCAGGACGCAGGACGCCACGAGCGGGCGAAGCCCGAGCGCTTCGGCCAGGCGCAGCGCCTCCTCGTACCGCGCGCGTGCCTCCTCGGGGTTCGGGGACGTCCCACGCGCGGCGATGTCACCGAGCACCTGAAGCGCCTGCGCCTCGTGGCCGCGCTCACCGTGCTCGCGCGCCATGTCGAGGGCCTCGCGCGCCGCCTCGAGTGCCCGCGGGTGCTGACCGTCCAGCAGGTAACCTTCAGCGAGATTGACGAGCCAGGCGGCGAGATACGCGCGGATCCCCAGCTCGCGGCTCACGGCGACGCCGTCCTCGAGCAGGCGGAGCCCCTCGTGGACGTGGCCCATGCGGACGAACGCGAGGCCGAGCAGCGACAGCGGGATCGGCAGCCACACGGTCAGGTGCTTGCGGCGACACGCTTCCAGACCGCGCTCGAGCGGCAACACGGCGCGCGCCAGCCGCCCGCGTCGGATCCAGACGAGCCCGATCAAGGTCCAGGCGATGAGCCGGCTGTAGGCGTGCTGGGTCGTCTCGGCGGCGCGCTGCGCCTCGGCCAGATAGGAATTGGCCGCGTCGAACGCGCCGCGGTCGGCGAGGCTGAACGCGAGCCAGCCGCACGAGGCGACGTACGAGATCGTGGCCTGGTTGGCGGCGGACGCCTCGATGTTCTCCCGGAGCGAGCGCTCGGCCCGCGCGTAGTCGCCTTGCGCATGATAGCTCTGACCCATGTACTGGCGCGCGAGCCCCTGGAGTGCCGGATCGCCGATCGCGCGGCCAACGTCGAGACAGCGCTGCCCGTACTCGATCGCCTGGCTCGTCTCGCCCTTGAGGTAGTGATAGTTGATCAGATAGGTGTAGACGCGGGCCAGGCGCGGCTCATCGCCGAGGTCACCGGCCAGCCGCTCGGCCTCGCGCGAGACCGTCAGCACGTCGTCGAGCCGGCCGAGCTGGAGCAACGGCGGACGCAGGTCCAGCCGGAGGTCGATCGCCTGCTCGACCGTCTCCCGCGTTTCCGGGAGCCGCTTGAGCGCGGCGAGCGCATCCTGCAAGGCATGGACCGCCTCGCCGTTCGCCGCGTGGAGCACCGCACGCGCGCCGACCTGCCGGTTGTAGACGAGGGCCTTCGCCCACACTTCGCCCCGCGAGGCGTGGAACGCGAGCTGGTCGACGTGGCTCGTGTGCCGGTCGTGATAGAGCCGCTCGATCGCCTCCACGATTCGCGCGTGCAGGACGCGGCGCTGCTCGCGCAAGAGGCTCGCGTAGGCGACGTCGCGGGTGAGCGCGCTCCTGAAGCGGTACACGACGTCCGGGAACAGACTCGCCTCGTAGAGGAACCCCGCGGTTTGCAGACTGGCCAGCGCGCGCCCGACGCTCTCGGTCGGCACGTCCACGATCGCCTCGAGCAGCGCCTGCGGCACGTCCGAGCCGACCACGGCCGACGACTGGAGCAAGAGCTTCTCATCGGTCGGGAGCCGATCGATGCGCGCGGCGAGGATGGCCTGCACGGTCGCCGGCACCTGGAGCGTCTTGAGCTCGCCGGCCAGCCGATAGGCCCCGCGGTCGCCGGCGAGGGCGTTGGTCTCGACGAGGGTCCGGACGATCTCCTCGAGGAAGAACGGGTTGCCGTTGCTCCGCTGGATCAGGAGCTCACGAAGCGGGCGGAGCGAGCGGTGGTCGCCGAGCAGCGCGCGCAGCAGCTCGTCGGTCGCCGCCGACGAGAGCGGGTCGATCTCCATCTGATTGAAGCCGGGGCGCCCCGCCCAGTCGTGCTGGTACTCGGGCCGGTAGTCGACCAGCAGCAGCAGCCTCGCGGTCGGGATCCGATCGAGCAAGCTGTCGAGGAACCCCTGGGTCTCGGCGTCGGCCCACTGGAGATTCTCGAGGACCAGCACGAGCGGCTGGCGCTCGGTCTCCTTCAGGAGCACGTGCGTGAGCGCGTCGACCACCCGGTCGTGCCGCTCGCGAGCGTCGAGCGCGCGGAACGGATCGTCCGACGGCAGCACATCGAACAGCGACAGCAGCGGCGCGACGGCGTCCCCGAGCCCGGGATCGAGATCTCTGACCGTCGCGGCGACCTTCTCGGTCACGCGCGAGGCCGGATCGAGCGCGTCCAGCTCGAAGTACGCGCGCAGCAGCTCGATGATCGGGCGATAGGAGGCCGCGCGCTCGTAGGAGTGGGAGCGTCCTTCGAGGATGCGCCACGTCTGCGTCTTTGCCGAGCGGAGGAACTCGTAGAGGAGGCGGGTCTTGCCAACGCCCGCTTCCGAGCTGACCGCCGCGACCTGACCCTGGCCGGCCCGCGCGAGCTCGAGCAGCGCATGCAGCCGTTCGAGCTCCGCGAGGCGCCCGATGAATCGCGAGAGCTGCTGGGTGTCGCTGGACCGGAGCCGCGAGCGCGCCGGCGCGCCACCGATGAGCTCGGAGATCTCGATGGCCGTGTCGAGCCCCTTGACCGGCCGCGCGCCGAGCGACGTGATCTGCACGGCGCCCTCGGCGAGTCGGAGCGTGCTCGGCGCGATGAGGACGGAGCCGGGGTCCGCCATCTGCTCCATGCGCGCAGCGAGGTGGGTGGTCTGGCCCACCGCGGAGTAGTCCATCTTGAGGTCGCTGCCGATGAACCGGACGACGACCTCCCCCGAGTTGAGGCCAACCCGGATCTTGAGCGAGATCCCTTCGGTCTTCTGAATCTGCTCGGCGTAGCGCCCGACGGTCTCCTGCATCCGGAGGGCGGCATAGCAGGCGCGCACCGCGTGATCCTCGTGGGCGAGCGGCGCGCCGAAGAGCGCCATGATGCCATCGCCCATCACCTGGTTCACCATGCCCTCGTACCGGTGGACCGCTTCCATCATGCGCTCGACGACGGCGTCGAGCAGTCGGCGCGCTTCTTCGGGGTCGCGATCGGCCAGAAGCTCCATCGAGCCCTTGAGATCGGCGAAGAGCACGGTGACTTGCTTGCGCTCGCCGATCATGGCGGCGCGAGAGGTCAGGATCTTGTCGGCGAGGTGTGCCGGCGTGTAGGTCTGCGGCGCGGCGGCCGGGGTCGCCGCCGTGAGCTGCGTGCCGCAGCCGTTACAGAAGCGCGCGCCATCGGGGTTGGCCTGGTGGCAGCTCGGACACCTCATCCCTTCACGCTCCCGGCGGTGAGACCTTCCACCATGTAGCGCTGGAGATAGGTGTAGACCGCGATGACCGGCAAGGTCGTGAGCACGGCGCCGGCCATGAGATACCCCCAGCCGTAGACGTCGCCGGTGATGAAGGTGGAGAGCCCGACCGGGAGCGTGCGCTGCTTGACGTCGCTGATGAAGACCAGCGCGTAGAGAAACTCGTTCCACGCCTGCGTGAAGGCGAAGAGGCCCGCGGCCAGCACGCCGGGCGCCGCGAGCGGCAAGATGATCCGCCGGAACGCGCCGAAGCGCGTGGCGCCGTCGATCATCGCCGCCTCTTCCAGCTCCTCGGGGATCGAGCCGAAGTAGCCCATGAGGAGCCACGTCACGAACGGCACCGTGAAGGACGGATAGGCGGCGACCAGGCCGGCGAGACTGTCGGCCAGCCCCATCGTCCGGATCTGGGCGTAGAGCGGGATGAACAGGATCGACGGCGGCACCAGGTATGTGATCAAGGTCGCGCTCGACAGGAAGGCGCGGCCCAGGAAGCGCAACCGCGCCAGCGCATAGGCGCCGATGGTGCCGATCGCCGTCGCCACCACGGTGCTCGAGATGGCGACCAGCGCGCTGTTGCGATACCAGATCGCGAAGTCGGTCTTGGTCAGGAGCTGCGTGTAGTTCTCGACGACGAAGGGCGAGGGCCAGAACATCGACACCAGGCTCCGCATCTGGTCCTCGGTCTTGAAGGACGTGACCGTCATCCAGTAGAACGGGAACAGGACCAGCAGGAGCAGGAGCCCGAGGACGGTGTAGGCGATCGTCGTCTGGAGCCGCTCGATCGCCTCCCGCCTCACTTCGCGTGGCTCCGCCGCATGTAGCGCGAGAGCACGATGATCACCGCCGCCAGCGCCGGCAGCATGTAGAGCGCGACGGCGATCGCCTCGCCGAGACGCTGGGCGCCGAAGGCCATCTCGTAGGTGAAGACCGGCAGCACCTGCGTGGCGCCGCCGGGCCCTCCCTTGGTGAGGATATAGACGATGGCGAAGTCGTTGAAGGTCCAGATCGTCGAGAGCAGCATGACGATGATGATGATGTTGTGCAGCGACGGCAGGGTCACGTGGCGGAATCGCTGGGCCACGCTGGCGCCGTCCACGGCGGCCGCCTCGTAGAGCTCGGCCGGGATGGCCTTCAGTCCCGCCAGGAACGAGATGCCGAAGAACGGAAAGCCGCGCCAGACGTTGACGAAGATCACGGACCCCATCGCGGTGCCGGCCTCGCTGAGCCAGCCGACGCCCTGCGGCAGGATGCGGAAGACCTTGACCATCAGATAGTTCAGCACGCCGAGGCTCGCGTCGAAGATCCAGAGGAAGTTCAGCGCCGACACCACGGTCGGTGCGACCCACGGGACCAGCAGCAAGCCGGTGAAGAGGTTGCGGTAGCGGATGCGCGAGGTCAGCACGAGCGCCATCGCCATACCCAGGACGAGCTTGAACCCGACCGAGGCGAAGGTGAAGACGAACGAGTTCCAGACGGCGCGACGGAAGAAGCCGTCGTAGGCGAGGCGCACGTAATTCTCGAAGCCGACGAAGACGGGTGGGACCCCGACGTACTTCCGGGTCAGGCTGAGGTACGCCGCGTAGCAGAAGGGGTACGCGACGAGCGCGATCACCATGATCACCATCGGGAGCACGAAGAGGTAGCCCAGACGCCAGTCGGCCCCGAATCGGTGCCGGAGCCCGGCGCGCGGTCGGACGCCGCGGGCTCGGTCGACGGGAATCTGGGCGACGGTGGCCATAGGTCGGAACGCGCTCGGCGCTACTTGCCTCCTCTGATCTTGTGGACTTCCTCGACTCGCCCGTGCGTCTCTTTCAGGGCCGCCTCGAGCGAGAGTCCTGCCGTCACGACGCGTCCGGCCATGTCGCAGAGCATGTACTGCGCCTGCACCTCGATCGCGGCGGGTGAGATGGGGCCGGGGTAGCCGGGCCACACGCTGCGCATGATGTTCTGCAGCATGCCCTCGTAGTTCGGATCGCTCTTCCAGTACGGGTGCTCGGCGCGCGACTTGTACACGGGGCCCGCCTGGCCGCTGCACGCCTTCATGTACTCCTCGAAGCGCTTCTCGTCCTCGACCCAGCGGATCAGGTCCTCGGCGAGCTCGTGATGCTTCGACTTCTGGAAGACACCCCAGTTGTAGGCGCCGGCGAAGACGAACGAGCCGGCCGGCCCACCCGGGGTGAGAATCACCTGGGTCTTCTCGAACAGTGGATGCTTCTTGGCGCCCATGGCGTAGTAGAGGCTGGCGCCGTTGTTGGTGCTGACGAGCTTGCCGGCCATGTATGCCTCGTTGTTGCTGGCGTCGTTCCAGCCCATGACGCCCGGCGGCTGCACCTTGTGCTTCTGGAGCGTGTCGACGGCGAACTGGAGCGCCGCCATGTTCGCCTTGAGGTTCGACGTCGCGAGCGCCGGCTTGCCGTCCTTGTCCCAGGCGCTCCCGCCGTAATCCCAGAGGATGTTCTGCATGAAGCCGTTGCCGTCGTCACACCGGTTGAGCGTCTGGCCGAATCCCCAGATGTCCTTCGAGGGATCCTGACACTTCTTGGCGATCTCGATCACGTCGGGGTCGTACACCTTCGGCATCTTCAGGCCCTTCTCCGCGACCAGGTCTTTGCGGATGTGCAGGCCTCCGCCGAAGGCCAGGCGCGCGATGCCGAAGTACTGACCGTTGAACTGGACGACGCGATCCGCGTACGGCATGAGGCCCCCGCGGGCGGCCGCGAGGTCCTTGGCGAGCTTGGTGACGTCGCGGAGCGCGGCCTTGTAGCGCATCGGTCCCTGGTAGTTCATCTCGGCGACGTCGGGCGGGTTGCCCGCCTCGATCGCGGCGACGAACTTCTGCTCGCGGTCGCCGAAGGTGGCCCAGTCGAACTCGGGCTCGACGTTGCGCTCCTTCGCCCACGCCTCGACATGCTTGGCGAGGATGTCGTTGCCGCCGGTCACGTAGCTCTTGAAGAGCCAGATGCGGAGCTTGGTCTTGGGTTGGGCGGTCGCCATCCCGCGGAGCACGGCCAGGCCCGCGGCGGTACCGCCGGTGAGGATCGCGGATTTCCGGAGAAACTCCCGGCGGGCGAGCATCCCCCCGTCGAGCTGTTCGGCGAGGCTCCTCAGGCGCGGGTCCGTCGGCATGGGCCGGCCCCTAGTCGCTCGCCAGCTTGCCGTTGACGCCCCAGTTCGCCTTCTCGACGTCCTGGAAGACGATCTGGACCTGGTCGGCGGTCGTCTTGCCGATCTTCACCATCGCCTCGGTGATCGCGGCGGTGATCTCTCGCTTCTGCTGATCGGTGCGTCCTGCGTACCACTGGATCGTGATATTTGGCATGGCCTTCTCCTTGATGTATCGGCGCGCCTCGGCCGGCGGCGACGATGCGTGGCAGCGATTATCGCAGCGGGCCGTCCGCCGGGCAAGGCAGCGCCACCTCTCGGGAACTCTCACGCGCCGCGCCTGTCTAACTCCGACGACCGAACAACGAGCGCGGCCGGGAGCCGGCCGGGAGGGTAGGCGCATGACCAGACGAAGCCTCTTGCGCATGCTGGGGTTGGGAGCGGGCGTCGCCATCGCGTCGCCGGCACGAGCCGACAGGATCCGAGTTCTGCCGGAGGTGCGCGCCGGCGAGGCGCCGTCCGGCGGCGGCTCGCTCGGGACCGACCTCCGACGTTTTCTCGAGAGCGTCCGCGTCGGCGAGCGCCGCGCGCACGGGGGGCTCACGGTCTTCTGGCTCCACGGCCCGGGCGGCGCGGCGCCGTTCGCCATTCGCGCGCTCGACGAGGCCCGCGCGCGCGGCGAGCTCCAGGTCACCGAGCGCGACCGGGCGACCGTGTCCTCGCTGGTGATCGAGAACCGAGGCTCGATGCACGTCGTGCTGCTCGCCGGCGAAATATTACAGGGCGGCAAGCAGAATCGCATCGTGCTCGAGGACGTCCTCGTCCCGCCGCGCAGCGGGCCGCTGAGCCTGCCGGTCTATTGCATCGAGCAGGGCCGCTGGGTCGGCGACGGCAAGGCGTTCGTTCCGCGAGAAATCCTGGCCGCGCCCCAGCTTCGCGCCCGGATGCTCGAGCGGAGCGAGCAGCGAGAAGTGTGGGCCGAGGTCGACCGGTACGCCAAGCGTGCGGCCGCGCCGTCGGCGACGGGAAGCTACCTGGCGATCCACGACAAGGCCGAGGTGCAAGCCCACCAGAAGGACGTGGAGGCCGCGATCGGAGGGAAAATCGTGCCAGGTGCGCAGGGCGCCGCCGTTTTCGTCGCGGACCGCTTCGTCGGGGTCGACCTCTTCCAGGATGGCTCGTTGTTCGCGCGGGAATGGCCCAAGCTCCTGCGCGCCAGCACCATCGAGACCTACGGCTACCAGGTCGACGGCAAGACTGACGAGCGCCGCCTGCGCGCGCACGTCGACGACCTCTTGAAGTCTGCGGCGGGTGCCGACGGCTCGGTCAGGCGCGGAATCGGCGCCGGATGGCTCGTCGAGTTCCGGCTGAGTCGCTCGAGGGGCTCTGCGCTCGTCGCGGAGAGCCAGGTCGTGCACGCCGCGATCCTCTGACCGGCGCGCCGGGACGCGCGCGCGCGGCGGTCGGCGGCATACGCAGGACGAGGCGCAGCATCCGCTCGTCGAACTCCGCGTCGAACGCCGCCGTCGGCGGATATCGGTGGTAGAGCGAATGCGACTCGAGCACCTGCAGCCGCGATGCTCCGGTCAACCGCGCCAGATCGGCGAAGCTCGGCAAGACGTGCAGGATGTCGGCCCAGATCGACGCGGGATGCCCGGGGAACATCTCGCTCAGCATGAGGTCGACGACCAGGAGCGAGCCCGGCTCGCCGAGCGCGACGAGATGGCCGAAGCCGCGTGCGAGCTCCTTGCGATCGCGCGCGTGATTGAGCACGGCGCCCAGCGCCGCGACGATCGAGAACGGGCCCTTCGCGGCGAGCGCCTGGACGTCCCGCGGGTCGAAGACGTCCGCCCGCCGGAGCCGGCCGCGCAGCTCGGGATGGCGGGTCGCCGCGGTGGCGAGCAGCTCGTCCTGGACGTCGGTCACCAGGACGTCGTAGCCGCGGTCGAGCGCGGCCGCCGCCAGGTCACCCATCCCGCCGCCGATCTCGAGCCAGCGGGCTCCGATCTGGAATTCTCGACGGTAGCCGGCGAGTGATTCCCAGAGGTCGAAGGCCGCCGGGGTGAGGTACGAGGTGATCTCGTCGGCGGAGATGCCGAGGTAGTAGTCCTTGATCTCCCGCCGGCGCCGGGCGTCCCGCATCAGCCGGAGCGCCTCACGGGTGCTCACTCATCGGCGCGCGTCGAGCACGGCTCGGCGGTCATGACTTGCTCTGATCGATCTTGTAGACGCGCCGGACGTTCTCCCAGAGCATCTTCGACTGGATCGGCGCGGGAATGCCGCGGAACTGCTCCTCGATCGCCTTCTGCGAGAACGGCCAGGTCCCGTCGCGGTGCGGATAGTCCGAGCCCCACATGACGTTGTCGGGCGCGATCTCCGCCATCGCGCGCACGCCGTGGAAGTCCTTCTGGAAGGTCGCGTACATCTGGCGCTTGAAGTAGGCGCTCGGCGGCAGCTTGAGCCCGAGGTCGTCGGCGAGACGCTCTTCGTAGGTGTCGTCGAGGCGCTCGAGCATGTACGGCAGCCAGCCGATCCCGCTCTCGCCGAGGACCAGCGTGAGCTTCGGATGGCGCTCGCAGACGCCGGAGAGGATCACCGAGGCGCAGATCTCGTCCATCTGGAGCGGCGCGACGACGGTCCACGAGCCGGAGGACGCGGCGTTCTGGATGCCCTGCACGGCGTAGCCCACGGTCGCGGCGCCGCCCTCGAAGACGTGGAACGAGACGACCAGGCCCGTTTCTTCGGCGGCCGACCACAGCGGCTCCCACATCTCATGCCACACCGGCATCTTCGAGCCCCACGGGACGAAGACCGCGCCGCACAAGCCGAGCTCCGCGCAGTGGCGCAGCTCGTCGGCGGCCGCGCGCGCGTCGTGGTTGGGCAGGCACCCGAGGCCGAAGAAGCGGCCGGGCTGGGTCCGGTTGAAGTCCGCGATGTAATCGTTGTACGCGCGGTAGACCGCCGCCAGGGTCTCGTGGTCGGCGATCCCGCTATGCGTGAAGAGCCCGCGCGAGATCCCGATGATCCCGTAGATCACCTCGGCCTGGACGCCATCGCGGTCTTGATCCTCGCGTCGCTCGACGGGGTTGGACGGCCGGGTCTGCTTGCCCGAGGCGAAGCCGGCGTCGGCCAGGATGCGGCCGCGACGCCCGCCGGTCACGCCGGGACCGTAGTAGCCCCAGGGACCGAGCACCGCGGCACCGGAGACCCACATCTTGCGCCCGTCGCGCTCGACGACGTGCGGCACGCGCTCGCCCCACTTCGACGCCATACGCGAAGTGAAGGTGTCCGGCGGCAGGTAGATGAGATCCATGTGGCTGTCGGCCGACATCACGCTGAGCGCCATGACCACTCCTTTGCGAATCGCGAAGCTCCGTGAGTGAGGGCGAGCGTAGTCCCACTCCCCGAAGAACGCAACATTCCGGAATGCGGCGCGATTGAGACAGGCCGGCTCGATCCGTGTCGGAGCGGCGCGAACGTCACCAGTGGCGCATTTCCGGCGGCGGCCAAGTCCACGAGAACTCGCGCGCGCTCATCCGAACATCCCTGGCCCTGCGCTTGCTCCGTACGTCTCTGTTGGTTTCGTCGTACAGCTTCCGGAATTCCGACGGAGGAACAATGCTTCTCGGAACGCGGATCGCTCTAGCAGCGTCGATGATGAGCCTTTCGCTGGCGCCATCGGTCAGCGCGCAAGAGCCGCGCGTCGGCGTCGTGACCAACGTCGAAGGCATGGCGACCGTCGCGCGCGTGGCGCTCGCCGAACCGCAGCAACTCCGGTTCAAGGACGACGTGTTTGTCAAAGACCGGATCACGACCGGCGACCGCGCGATCGTTCGGGTCCTGTTGGGTGGCAAGGCCACCGTGACCGCGCGGGAGCGCTCGATCCTCACGATCACCGAGGCGCCGGGCATCTCGACGGTCGAGCTGACCTCGGGCCGGATCGCGGTGGCGGTCTCGAAGGCCAAGATGCAGCCGGGCGAGATCGTCGAGATCCGGACGCCGAACGCGGTCACCGCCGTGCGCGGCACCGTGGTCATCGCCGAAGTGTGGCCGGACACGACGCTCCGGTCGACCATCACCGTGCTGCGTGGGCTGGTGGACGTGACCCGGCTCGACGCCCTGACCCGGCTGCCTGTGGGCCCGGCCGTCGACGTCGCTGTGCGTCAGACGCTGACTGTCGTCGGCGCCGCGCCGCTGCCACGCCCGCGAAGCATCAGCGTGGACGAAGCGAATCGGCTCACCGCCGAGTTCAGGATGATTCCATCCTCGGCTCCTTCAGCGAACGCCGAGCCGGCCGTCGAGACCGCGGTTCGCCACGCGGCAAGGGACGCGGAAGGGATCGGCACGAGCAGCGGGAACAACGGTCACGGCAACGGTAGCGGCAACTCGAGTTCGGCCGGCAACTCGAGCAACTCCGGCAGCTCAGGAGGCTCCAGCAGGGGAACGAGCGTGAACGTCGCGGTCACTTCGCCGGCGCCCGTCTTGCCGGCCGTCAACGCGAACGTCACCGTCGGCTCGAAGTACAAGAAGTAACCGCGAAGGCTTCCCCCTCGTAAGTCCCCGACAAAGCGGTGGGACGTAGATCTGGCTCAGGGATTTCCCCTAGCGCGCTTCGATGATGCCCCTTATTGTTCACGTCCGGCATGTCTCTTCTACTGAGTCGCGTTGTCAGCCAAAGGAGCGTGCTGGATGAATCCGCGGGTCCTTTTCGAGTGGCTTGAGCTCTTTGGTTGGCTTGAGTTCGACGAGCGCCTCCGTCGCGCGATTTGGGTGCGTGCCGCGTCCGCCTCCCGCCCCCCGGTGACGGAGCCTTCTGACCTTCAGCTTCCCGGGAGGTGATGGTGGCAGACTTGCTCTTCATCATGGCGCGCAGCGAGGCAAAACGATACATGGATTTCAAGCATGTCTACGCCGATGAGGGTAGAGACGTGATCCTCGACCGTCGAGAGGGAGAGCGACGGCAACGCCAAGGGCAGCCGCGGACCGAGAGACGCCACGTCGAGCGGCGGCATGGCGATATCACGCGGGAGCTTCAGCTATACGGCTGGACCCTCGTTAGACGCACGAAGGTCGGAATCCTGTCGCAGGTGGAGAGCGCGGGACCTCGTGCGAGTGACGGACGCGGACACAAGGCCCAGCACTCAAAAGACTCTCCGGATCGTCCGATCAGCTAGACTCGCACCTCTCGCGCCTGCCCAAAGCCTCGGAC
>Ga0137418_10003478_pt1 | contig 14464 bp, 8 predicted proteins | sample CZODoug3_1_2_16f_FD_122242 | JGI IMG/M metagenome (GOLD analysis project Ga0137418, IMG submission 122242) | Vadose zone soil fungal communities from Angelo Coast Range Reserve, California, USA - CZODoug3_1_2_16fungal (Hybrid Assembly) | ecosystem: Environmental > Terrestrial > Soil > Vadose... | reverse complement strand
GAACTCTGTGCGGAACTCGAGGCCGACCCTCTCGTTAATCGTTGTCCGCTTGAAGACGGCGAAATCGAAGTTCCTGATTCCGGGCGTTCGGAGCGTGGGATCGGTACGAGACTCGCTTCCAAAACCCCATGCCGGTGGCGCTGCAAAACAGGAGGTATTGAACCAATTCGTAACGTGACCACCGCCCGCAGACTTGCTGCATCCGGCGACAACATCAGGGCGAACGTTAGAGACGCCGAGGTTGGCGGCTTCCAGCGGAGTCGCGGTGCCAGCCCAGGTAATTTTCAGCGGGAAGCCGCGCTGGAAGGTGGTCACGCCGTCGATTCCCCAACCAGAAACAACTTTGTCCGCTACCCCACTGAAACTGGCTGCGTACTTTCTGCCATGGCCAAAGGGCAGATCGAGGACGTAGCTGATAACTAGCCGTTGCGAAACATCCTGCGAAGAGAGCGATTTCTCTTTTTTCAGATCATTCCAGTCCTGAACCTGCCCGACGCCGCCCGTCGGACCTTCCAACCAACTGGTTAAGGTATCGGTGTTGGTCAACAGTTTTGCATTGGTATAGGCCACCAACATGGTACCGCCGCCGGCGAACCGGCGCGTCACTGTAGCCTGCAGAGAGTTGTAGGTGCTGTTACAGCAGCCGTACCCCGCCAAATTCACGTCATTGTATTGCGGGTAGGGTCGGTCAAGTTGACCTGCCTCGATGGTGGCCCCGTTCAGGTTGGGTTTGGGACTTCCGACCAGCGGGTTCGGAACCTGCGCGACGAGGCCTGCCTGCTGCGACAGGAAAGAATCGGGTATTTGATTGATGTGGGTCGAATACTGCTGCAGATGCACGCCGTGCGACCCGGCATAGGCAACATCGACAAAGAAGCCAGCAGGCAACTGGCGTTGCAGGTCGAGGTTGTACTGCTCCACGTATCCGTACTTGGGGTTGGCATGGGGCGCCAGTGTAGGCGAACCGTTCGCCGCGACGAAAGCCGAGAGGTTGGGCTGCGGATTGCGTCCGGGCGGCAATAGGATCCCCTGCGCGCCGAACGGACCACTCGTATCAGTGCAGGAGAAGCTGGCAAAGGTTGTTCCCGCGAGGGTGCAATTCGTCCCGTTCAGGGTACTGAAGGGGGTGAAGTACGAGTCTGTCGTAGCGTTGAAGCCAGTGGTGGCAAGATTCACCAAGTCATTGTCGGGGTTGAGCCCAAACGAGACGTAGTTCGGAATGTAGAAGGTGCCGTAGCCGCCGCGAATCACGGTCTTCTGGTCGAGCGCGTACGCGAAGCCAAGGCGCGGCGAGAACGCCTTCTTATCCATCGGAATATTGTTGCCCCCCGGAGTTACCAGGGACGCATCGCCGGGGCACGCAGAACCTGCGGTTCCGCCGCAACCCGTTACCGTAGCGTTGCTCGCCGCGGGATTCCAGAAGGTGAGCCGGTTGAAGCGCTCCGACCAAGTCCCTTGCAGTTCATAGCGAAGCCCCAAATTCAGGGTAAGCCTACTGGTCACGCGAAAAGTGTCGTCAAGGTAGAAGGCGCGGTAGACTTGCCGACCAGCGGTCTGAGCTGGAACCTGCGCAACTCCTTCGGTCTGGTTTACAAAGGAACCCTGATTTTGCGATAGACCCAGCAGGAAATCGGCGAACGCGAATCCAGATCCATCCACCGCCGATGGGCTCGACGATGTCCAGTTCCCGGCGAAGGCGAACGCGCCGCTGGCGATATTGGTTTGGAAGTAGTTGTCGAGTCCGATCTCGAACTGGGCTCCCGCCTGAAACGTATGCTTCCCCCGAATCATCGTAAGCGCCGGGGAGATGTTGTACTGGGTGTTGTGGTCGCCGATGGCGCTGTTGCCTTGCGATTTTCCGACGTCGTTGGGGAATGGAAAGGCTGGCGTGGGTGGAGTGCGCATCGAGCCTGGCGGAGAGTTGTAGGCGTCGGTCCAGCCCAGTTGTGTCAGATCGTAGCCCGCAAGAAGTGGCGCCCGGGCGTAGACGAAGCGGCTTCCCGCCAGGCTCACGTCGAGAATGGTCGTGGGTGTAAAGGTGTGGTTCACGTCCACGACAAGCAGTTTGCTGTGGTAAAGCTCCGCGCAACGGTCTTGACAGAGACCGGTTCCTAACGGGTTGTTGGGAAGATCGGTCAATCCGAAATAGGCAAATCTCCCGAACAAGCGCGTATTATTCCCAATGTTCTGGTCTCCCCGCACGACGAATTCATTGGTGTTGCCCCCGGAGGCGGCCGCGCTCGTATAGTCGTTCACTACACCGGGACCGTTAGCAGCCGGGAAGACCTTCTGCCATATCGTGGTTGCCGCTTGGCTGAACTGCGCGCTCGGAATGCAATTTCCGGGGCAGGTTGGATTGGCCGCGTCCAGCCCATAAGGCTGGCGCGCTCCGGTGGACTGGTTAACAGTGTAAGGGTTGTAGATAGCGCCTGCGGGAGTATTGCATACGCCGTTGGTGAAGCCCGTTGTGCATAGCGCCGAGAAATCTCCGCTCAACATATTGGCCGCGGGAACGGTGGTGGTGTTAGGCGATCCGGTTCTCTGCCGGTACTGCTCCCAGCTGACGTAAAAGAAAGTCTTGTCCTTGATCACCGGCCCGCCAAGTTGCAACCCGTACTGGTTCTGCGACCACGGCGGCGGCTCGTTCTTCAACCCATTCTCCAATTGGAACTTCTTGTGGAAGTATTCGTTGGTGTTCAGCACCTTGTTGCGGAAATATTCATAGGCGGAGCCATGCCAGCTATTGGTGCCAGATTTGGTGCTCAGGTTCACGATACCGCCGGAGAACTTGCCCCATTCGGCGCCCTGATTGTTCGTTTGGACTTTGTACTCGCCAATGGAATCCTGGGTTGGAATGACGATCGGCAAGTTGATGTAGCCGATATTCAGCGGTTGACCATCGAGGTATTCCGCTCCCTGGTTAGCGAATGAACCTCCGATTTGGTAATTGCCCCAACTGAACGGGTTCTGGCCCACCGGGGATGCACCGGATCCGCCCTGCGCGACCGCCGCAGGAGAAATCGTAATCAAATTGAAAATATTTCGGCCGTTCAACGGAAGTTCGTTGGCCTTGCGTTGTTCCACGATCTGTCCCAATGAAGAAGACTCCGTCTGCAACAAGGTCGTCTCTGACGTTACCTCCACTATCTCGCTGGCAGCCCCAACGGTCAGGGATGTGTCGACGTGCGTATCGAGTTGCACTTGCACCACGACCTTGGGGTGCGAAAAGTGCTTGAAACCAGTTTTCTCGATGTCAAGGCGGTATTCTCCCGGGATTACGTTTACAAAGGAGTACGTCCCTTGGTCGCTGGTCGTTTGCGTATGTTTCTCGGACGTACCAGTGTTGGTTAGGGTGATATTGGCGCCGCTGATGGCGGCACCCGAGGGGTCAGTAACCGATCCTGTAATCGACCCGTAAGTGCTCTGCCCGAATGCCAAGGCGGAACAGAGAATGACAAGGCCCAGCGAAATAGCTAGCTTCCGGCAGCCACGGAACAGAACGTAACGCATACGCGCCCCCAGCCTTTCGAGTGAGAACCGAGTGTAGTGCATTTGATTTATGCAACCTGAATTGATTGGTGATACCAACCCCACACACCGGTACTGCTAACGAATACGCGAGGGCGGAGGGATTTGTACCAACTTCTGAAAAGAGGAGATTTGGCTACGAAACAGTGCAGTGGCGGATGATCTCGAAAGGGCTGTCGGGCGGAGATCAAAGCAAGCGAGAAATTGGATGCAGCGGGAAAATCGTTTGTCTCACGGATGATTTGCTTCTTGACGAAGCAATGCGTAGAGAAAAGGCTTGCTGGTAGGTTTCGGACTGCCGCCCCGGGGCTCCACTGTCACGAAAACTGCGTCGATTTCCTCGAGTTGTTTTGGATCGTCGAACCGCATGACCCAGCGGCGATTTGATTCGCTATCCAGGTAGAGAATGCCCAGGCTCTTGGGCCGAACCTGCGTGCCCTGCGCCGTCTCCTTGCGCCCCCACACCTGATATGCGTTGACGTTCTTCACCCCGGGATCGAGATCGAAAGCATAAAAAATAAGTGACTTGCCCTGAGTGTAAAATACACGGCCAAAGGACTTGCGAGTCCGGCTGCGGCTGTCCACGTCATACACATCTGCAATGTAGAGCTGTCTGGCGCCCATCAGTTCCCGGATATCCCGATCTGAAGCCAGATACTGCTCATCGTCTTTCAGCCTGTGTTCTTGATCTCGAGTCACGGCTGTGAGCTCGTCGATTTTCGATTCCAGCGAAACCGTTCGAAGCAGCGCCCTGTCGCGCTCAGCGCGAAGGCTAGCGAGTTCGGCCTGAATGCTTTGATTAGCTTGCTCGGCTTCGCGCAGCCGAACGCTCAAGGCGTCGCGCTGCTCCGATACAAGTCGCATCTGCTCATCGGTGCGGTTTTTGGCGGACACGGCGTCGTTCGCTCGGTCCGTCATTGTGCGCAAGGCCAGTCTCAGCTCTGCCAGTTGCTGCGCGTTTCGAGAATCGTCTTCCTGCAGGCGGAGAATCTGATCAGCTTGGGTGCCCAGTTGGCCTTGCACCGATTGTTTTTCCGCTTTAAAAGCTTGAAGGCGGTCTTCGAACGCAACTCGTTTCGTGTTGGCTTGGGTTCGCCGGCCCACATGGTAGGCAGCGCCTGCGACCACCACGGCAAGGCACATCGCGAGCGCCGCGCCTGCGAAGGCCCTGGATCTGTTCGCGAATCCCGGGAAGGACTGGAGCGCAGCGAAGGAAAACCGATTCTTATTGGGACGGTTGCCTTTGTTTCGAATCCGAGCGAGCAACTTCCTCCGAGTCGCAGTGTCATCCCACTTCGTTTCTTCTTGCCCGCTGCTATGGATAGCGACAAGCTCTGGTATCCCAACTTGGCCCAGAAAGCGGTACTGATCGTACACTTCTCGACAATAGCCGCAAGATTGCAGATGACCATGTAGTTCTGCAAGTTCGGCGGAGCTTAGTGTCCCGGCGTTGGCCAAGGCACTGAGCTCCCTGAATCGCTCGTGGTCATCACCCGTCCGGGCCACGGTCATAACGACTGTTTCTCCCACAGTCTGCGAACAAAAGCACTTTTGCGCAGCTTTTCGAGTCCGCGATAAAAATGATGTCGAACGTTTCCCAACGGTTCGTTCAACCTCTCGCTAATCTCCCTCAACTCAAATCCCTGGAAGTAAAACATGTCGAGTGTACGGCGCTGGATCTCAGGGAGTTCTTCGAACGCCCTTTCCAGGTGCAGCCGGTTCATCTCGGATCCGATCTCCTGCTCCAGATCCGTGTGGCCCAACAGAGTATCATGCAGAGGATCGATGTCTGTACCAAGGTAAAAGCCGCGACGCGACAAGTGTGCCTTTCGGTCAAGCGCTCTGTGGAAGGCAATCTGAACAATCCAGGCTTTCGCGCTGCCTCGTGCAGGCTCGAAAAGCGCAGACTTCCGGTAAACATAGAAAAACACATCTTGCACGACTTCTTCCGCCTCACCGTAGTCGCGAAGGATGCGAAGTGCGATGCTCAGCACCAGACGCGCGTAGCGGTCGAACAGAAGATTGAGACCGTTGGAGTCCCGCGCCTGCAGTTGGGCCATTGCATCTTCGTCACTTTGGCCGCTAGCCGCAACTTTTTCGGCTACTGTAACGGGACCCTGCGGAGTGCGGGCCCGCATGAAAGGCAGGGCCAATGCACGTCCTTGGGGGGGAGAACTCATGCTAGCATCTCAATTCAACGAGGAATTGCCGAGGCAACGACTCATTCCGCGTCGGAAAGTTCGGACAAGGAACTCCGATGGCTCGCAGACGATACAACAACAGCGAGAGGAGTTTCACGCAAAAAGCGTAACCCAATAAATTATCTTTAACGTGGTACAGATCGTCACGCGAAGCCGCATTTATTATCGTCGAAGTGTCGCGCTTCATGCGACGCCCACAGAATAAGAGTAACGGACTACTCGTCTTTTCGGTTGCGCATCAATGGTTTACAGTAGCCCCCGGGAAGAGTCTTGCTTTCGATCTTCTGCTTCAGAGTTAATGGTTTCAAGAGTATGCTGCGCAGGATGCCCATGCGCAATGGCTGAAGCAAACGTGCAGACCCGGAAAGCATCCGCGCGCAGAGTTGTCGGCCTTGCCGCCCTGTTTGGTCTTTGGTACGCGATTTCCCTTCAGGCCCAATCGACCAATGCTTCTCTAACCGGTCGCGTGACCGACCCGACCAGGGCTGTGATCGCTGAGGCCAAAGTGATTGTGATCAACACCGGAACCGGTGTCCGCTATGAAGGGATTACCAATCAGACGGGAAGCTATTATGTCACCGACTTGCCTCCCGGACGTTACCGCATCGAAGTCGAAAAAATCGGCTTCAAAGCCGTAATCAAATCTGACCTGAACCTGCACGTGCAAGACGCCCTCGAAGTCAATTTTGAGATGGTGCTGGGGTCGGCACTTGAAAGCGTCATGGTAGAGGACGACACGGTTCCGCTCGACACCGAATCTTCGACGATGGGCACCGTGGTGGAACAACGGAAAGCCAACGAGCTGCCTTTAAACGGACGTAACGTTTTCAACTTGATTGAATTGGCTCCATCGGTGGTGCCGCAAGGGAGTTCAACAGGGACCCCGGTCGGAGTGAATCCATTTGGCTGGGGGAACTATCAGGTCAATGGTTCGTTTGGAAACCAGAGCGCAGAGTACCTGGACGGGCAGCCCTTGAACATCGGCTATATCAATTTGCCGGTCCTCATTCCCATACAGGACTCGATTCAGGAGTTCAGGGTCCAAACCAGCAATCTAGGTCCGGAGTGGGGTAAGTTCGCGGGCGGCGTCACCAACCTCAGTACAAAAGGCGGAACCAATTCGTTGCATGGCGAATTGTATGAATACCTGCGCAACAAAATATTCAACGCCAATGATTTCTTCCTCCATGCTGCCGGTAAACCGACTCCGCCTTGGGTACAGAATCAATTCGGTGCCGAGATCGGAGGGCCGTTTCGGATTCCCGGCCATCGCGAGAACAGAACCTTTTGGTTCGTTAGTTGGGAAGGTTTCCGGCTGCGTACGGCGCAACCCTTCACGACGACGGTTCCGGATTTGAAGGAACTGAGGGGCGATGTTTCCGAAATATGCAGGTCGGGGTTTACGGATGGAATCTGCAATGACCGGGGACAGGACGCCATGGGAAACATGGTCGTCATCGATCAGATCTATGATCCTTGCGCTGGCAACGTGAACGCGCAAGGCGCATGTCCAGGGAGCGCGGCAACACCCACACCATTTCCGGGCAACGTCATCCCCGCAAACCGGATAAACCCAACCTCACGGAAGTTGCTCAGCCTCTGGCCCGCGCCGACGAATCCGACCGCGATTACGAATAACTTCACCACTGCCGCCAGAACAGGGGGAAATCAAAACCAAGTGGTAGCCCGCCTCGACCAGGAAATTACGTACAAACAGAAGCTGTTTGTACGAGTTAATTATTGGAACATGCTCGACTTGCCGATCGACCCACTAGGTACTGGTCTTTGCGCGGATCGTTGTGCGGAGAGGTATTCGACACACGCTGCAACGGCTGTGTACAACTACAGCATTTCTCCCACGTCAAGTTTCGATTTCACCGCCAGCATTAGCCGGTTCAAATACAATCGGACCCCCAAGAATGAAGGATTTGACCTCACATCAATCGGCTGGCCCGCGACGTATAACGCGACCATTCCCGCCTTCATGCGAACGCCTCCTACGCCGTGTGTCGCCAATATCGCCGATAACATCATGTGCACCCAGGGACAGAGTTTCATCCAAGATCGGAATACGCAGTTCGACCTTTCGCCTCGGGTCACGATGATGCAAGGTCATCATCAATATCAATTTGGCTTGCAGGTAGAGGTGGGCCGGGACAACTATAGCCAGACCAATGTCGCAAGCGGCGCCTTTGCTTTTTGTGCTCCGGGAAAACCATGCTTCACCAGCCTGCCCGGAGTCTCGGGTACTGGTTCTTCTTTTGCCGATTTTCTGCTCGGCTATGCTGACAACTTCAGCAATTCTGAAAACCATTTCTTTGCTCAGGCCGTAGTTCCGAGTTTCACCGCGGGACAGCAAATCTATCGGGCGTTCTACTTTGGCGATACTTGGCACGCTACCACCAGACTGACGCTAAATCTCGGTCTCCGTTACGAGCTCCAGGGGCCATGGTCGGAGAGGTTTAACAGATTGTCGTACTTCGACCCCACGGCAACGAACTTCCTGACCCGATTCCTGCCCTCAGGCTTGCCGCCCGTAAAGGGCGATGTCTTCCTGGTGAACCCTCATTCCAGAAGCAATATTCCTTTGGAAAAACTCGCCTTATCACCGCGCATCGGCTTCGCTTATGCCATCGAGCCCAAAACGGTCGTGCGAAGTGGCTACGGCATCTTCTGGATCCCCAACTACGTTTCCTTTGCGCTGAACCCTCTTAATGATATGGTCAACGCCGCCACCACAACGTATATCGGAACCCTCGACGGCACTCATCCAATTAACACGATCGCCCTTCCTTTCCCGGCGGGGATTTCCGCACCCCCGGGACGCAGCCTTGGAACCGAAGGAACGCAACAGTACCTTACGCAAGTAGTGCAATCGATTACTGAAGTGGACCGCAATCACCACCCGGAAGGTTACGTACAGCAATGGAATCTGAACGTCGAACACGAATTGGGGGCAGGCTTTGTCGCGTCCGCAGCATATGTAGGTTCGAAAGGCACTCACCTTGCCCAATACTCGCAACAAGTCAACCAAATCTCGGACAAACTGCTCGCGGAGGCAGCGGCCCAGGTGAACCCTGCCCTACCGGACTCAAGACAGGACGTCGGTATTCTTGAGTCTGTCCCAAATCCCTTTTTCATCAACGGCCAAGCGATGGCTCTGACTGCATCCACCACCACTGCTGGCCAATTGCTTCGACCGTACCCGCAATACACTAGTGTCCAACTTGCTGGGCAGGGATCGTATGCAAGCATCTATCACTCGTTTCAGTTGACAGTTCAAAGGCGATTTGCAGGTGCGGGCTCACTTTTAGTTGCCTACACGAATGCCAAGCTCATCAGCGACACCGACACGCTCACATCGTGGCTCGAGACGGGGGTAGGAGCCATTCAGGACAATTACAATCCTCGCGGCGAGCGTTCTCTGTCCTCGCAGGATGTTCCGCAGCGGTTGGTCATCAGTTATGTTCTGGACTTGCCTTTTGGCCGTGGCAGAAAATTTTTGCCGCTCGTTGAGGGCACGCTGGACAAAGTGGTTTCCGGGTGGGGGATCGACGGCGTGACTTCGTTCCAGCGCGGCTTCCCCCTAGTCTTCAGCAACGGCCAGGCCAATGGAACCACGCTCTTTGGCGGAGGGTCCCGCCCCAACTTTGTTCCTGGGTGTCATGCTTCAGTGGGCGAGCCCGATGCATCGCGGCTGGGCGATCCCAATGAGCCGAGCGCGCAGCGATGGTTTAACACCGCATGTTTCACGGCCCCGGCTGATTTCACTTTCGGCAACGAGTCCCGAGTGGATCCCCACCTTCGCTCTGAAGGAATTAACAATTTTGATTTCGCATTGTTTAAGAAGACCATGTTTGGCCGGGACGGGAATTTTGGACTAGAGTTCCGTACGGAATTTTTCAATCTCTTTAACAGAACACAGTTCGCTCCCCCGAGCACGACGTGTTGCACGTCGAACAACAAGAATTTTGGCGTAGTTACGAGCACGGCGGCTGGAACAAACCCGCGACTGGTCCAGTTCGCATTGAAGTTTCTGTTCTAGTGCAGCATGGAACGAGTATGGTGGATCGAATCAGGTGCCGTTTCTGTTCTGGCTTGCTGGCTATGGCATCGGTCGTCGCGTCATCTACGCCGGTTTTTGAAGCGCCCCTGCCCCGCGGGTTGGATTTCATGCACCAGAACTCTCCCACAGCTCAGAAATATCTCATTGAAACCATGGGCGGTGGCGTTGCCTTGCTCGATTACAACAATGATGGACTACTCGACATTTTTCTGGTGAATGGCGGGAAGCTTACAAGCCCGATGCAACCGCCGGAGGACTTCAGTCGCCATGACCCGCTCTATTGGAACCGACTCTTCCGGCAAAACCGTGACGGGAGTTTCAGCGATGTCACCGCCGCCGCCGGAGTCTCCAATGGGGGAGACGGCAACTATGGAATGGGAGTCGCAGTCGGCGACTATGACAATGATGGCTACCCCGATCTGTACGTCACTAGCTATGGAAAGAATGTCCTCTACCACAACAATGGCAACGGGACGTTCACCGACGTGACCGCAAAGGCGGGAGTCGCGGGCAGCGGGTGGTCGGTTTCGGCGGGATTCTTCGATTACGACAACGACGGGAAGCTTGACCTGTTTGTTACCCGCTACATGGACTGGGACGTCAAGCACAGCAAGACCTGCGGCGGAGAGTGGCACACCTACTGTCCCCCCGAGGAGTTTCCTGCGGTCACGAATATTCTCTATCACAATAATGGCGACGGAACCTTCACGGATGTCAGTCAGCGGTCGGGCATCGCAGCCAAAAAAGGTCGCGCTCTGGGCGTCGCGTTCGCCGATTATGACGAGGACGGGTTCACTGACATATTTGTGGCGAACGATGGCATGCAGCAGTATCTGTTCCGCAATAATGGAAATGGTACATTCACCGAGCGTGGCCTCGAAGCGGGGGCTGCCCTGTCGGAGGACGGACGAAGACTCTCCGGCATGGGAGTCGTTTTCCAGGACTACGACAACGACGGGCGACCCGACGTCATCGTGACTGAGTTGCCCCGCGAGATTTACGGCGTTTACCACAACGAAGGCGGGGGTTCGTTCAGTTATCGCAGCCTGGAGACTGGTCTCGGCATGCTTTCCAGTGGAAGCTCAGGCTGGGGTGTTGGCTTGGAAGATTTCGACAACGATGGGTGGAAAGACCTGTTTGTGGCCCAGGGACACGTGCTCGACAATGTTGAGCAAATCGACCGTCACTACGCTATCGGGAAATACCCTTGCTCGCGATGAACCAGCACGGGCGATTTCAGGGAAATGATTCCGCCACCAGTTCACCCCTGGTAGGTCGGGGAGCAGCTTTCGGTGATTTGAACAATGATGGATGGCAGGATGTTGTGATGACCGTGCTCGGAGGTCGTCCGCAGGTGTTTCTCAATCGAGGCGGAAAGCAGCATTGGTTGGTTGTGACGTTGCGTGGAACGCGCAGCAACCGCGATGGGTTGGGCGCTTGCGTACGAGTGAACGGACAAACTCGATTCGCAACCACGGCCGGCAGCTATCTCTCGGCGAGCGACAAGCGCCTGCATTTCGGGCTCGGGCCAGCTGAAACTGCCAAGGTTGAAATTGTCTGGCCTTCGGGCATCCGGCAAACATTAAATGATGTTCACGCGGACCAACTTCTGGAAATCCGTGAACCGGAGCGGCCGTGATTCGTGCTCTCTTCCTTCTTCTGCTTGCAGCACAGAGCCCGTCTCCGGAGGCGATGCAGCACATGCAAGCCGGGGCCGAGGCCGAGAAGAACAGGCACTTCGAGTTGGCCATTGCCGAATTTCGCAAGGTGACCGAGCTCGAGCCGACGGTTCCCGCCGGCTTTGTAAGCCTGGGTCAGGCGTATCTGGAGAACCATGATTACGGTGGAGCGATCCCGCCGCTCAAGCAAGCCCTGAAACTCAATCCTGACCTGCTCGCGGCGCATCGATTACTGGGATATGTGCTGCTGGCTCAAGGTTACTCGGCGGAAGCGCTTCCCCACCTGGAAAAAGCGCAAGACACTCCTGCCCTGGGCATTGCACAGCTTGAGTCTGGACAGTTGCGGGAGGCCGTGACGAATCTACAGGCCGCCTTGGCGAAACATCCGAATGACCCCGATCTTCTTTACTACTTCGGACGGGCGAGCGGGCTACTGTCCAAGCAGTCGATCGATACTCTGTTAGCGACATATCCCGATTCTGCGCGCGCGCATCAGGCGATGGCAGAGAATTACTATGTGCTCCGGCAAATGCCTCAAGCCGAGAAGGAGTTTCAGCAAGCGATCGAGCTGCGTCCAGATATGCCTAAGCTTCATCTGGAACTCGGCCTCGTTTATGCGGGCACTTCACAGTGGCCGAAAGCCGAAGAAGCCTTCCGCGCAGAGGCGAAGTTGCAACCTGGAAACGCCGAGGCGGCCTATCGGCTGGGTAACGCATTGCTTCAACAGGGCAGAATTCCAGATGCGCGAGTGGAACTAGTGCGAGCAGACACGCTGCAACCGGAAATGCCCGAGACGCTCTACTCATTAGGTAAGGCCGCCTCGCTCTCGGGTGATAATGCATCGGCTGAAAAAGCCTGGACCAAGGTAGTCGAAATAGAGAAGGAGAGCGACCTCGCCGCCCAGGCGCACTTCGCTCTTGCGGGCCTATACGGCAAGTTAGGGAAGACGGAGGATGCGGAACGCGAGATGGAAAGATTCAAGCAACTGCAACACACCGCTACTCCTTTCGAGGTACCCCAGAAGTAGCAGGCAAATCGGTGGTTCGTCTCATACTCACGAAGAGCCTTCCACCGAAAATGGTCCCTGAATCTTCCGGTAGCTGGCATTGGACACTCCCCGTCCGAGCAGTCGAGATCTCGCGTTGGACGATAAGTCTCTGCGGTCCACAGTTGCAGTAGCAGAGCACCTTGAGGACAAACGAATCTCGATGGGGAGAAACGCTGAGGTGATATAGGAAACGTTCCAATCTATAACGGGTCAAGACGAGTCCAAAATCTTCCTTGCCTTCCGTCGCCAGATTCAACAACCGCTGCCGGACAGAAGCCGGCAAATTTGCCACGGTTTTCCTTACGCGAGCGACTCCAGGTACGGTGCATCACCCGCGCCACCCGGCAGACTTTCGCTGCCATGAACAGTTCGGCCATAGTGGCTTTCCGATGCCGGTAGCAATCGCGCAGGGCTTCCAGCGCAACCTCTAGCCCAAATCTTGTTGCGGGAACGCTGAGGTCTTACGGGAGAATCGCGAAGGTAACTACTGTGCGGGTCTGCCATCGCCCGACGGTCGCCACCCGGCAACTCAGAGTACGGCAGACAACAAGAATATGTGGATGATGGACAACTTCTGAAAAAGCAGCGCAGTCCGGCTCTCCGCGACTCACGTCAGGAAAGCAAGCATTAGAACTGAAGTTGGGCGTTTAGCCGAGTGCTTCTCGCCCTTGGGAGAACGACACAGCGGGACCGTCACAGACGCCCGATTGGCCCAGGTTTCCGCTGTTGAATCCAGTTTCGCAGCCCGCTTGAATGAAATGTGCGTTTGCATTGGGAGTGATCCCGTCCCCCAAGAATTGAGGTTGCTGACAAGGATGTGCAGCAGTGGGAAAAGCAGCGGCTTTCCCACGCGACACTCCTGATTTGAGGCGGACGATCGGCATAGCGTAAATCCCCAAAAAATAATTGCCCTTCGCCAGCTTAGCCGATTCGGCGGAGTCGAACACGGTGTAAGGGAATCCGGTGCGGGCAAAGATGGTTCCCGATACGTGCCACCCTCTCATAAGAGAATGCGGGCCGTACTCCAGCAAGTCACGATACCCGAGTGGAGCAACTCCGGCCCCGTGAAATGGGCTGCTGACGGAAAAGGGTTATTCGTGCCCAGCGTTGCTCACGGAGAGGCTTCGCTGCTCTATGTAAATGTTCAAGGAGACGTCCGCGTGGTAAGGCGAAATATGGAGAAGTTCTGAATTTTGTCACCCGCTTGTACCACCGATCGGAGCGGAAAGAGCAGTAATTTGCTTTCCGTATCCAGGCAACAGTGGAGCAATGGTTGAGCTTTACCTCGCAGTGTCCATCAAGCAATCCCGTCGTGAGACCCCCCACGGAGGTCTGAGTTCGTCCGAATCGTTCGGCCTTCGTCTGGCATGAAGTCTTCCTCATACCTCATTACTGATACAGGCGCTTAAGTGGCTAGAGCGCAAAGTCGATCGAAAAGCTGCGCTCTGCGACAAGTGGGCTAGCCGCACGTCACGGACAGTCAAGAACATGAGATTCTCCACCTTCGCCGGCGAGCTGGAAGTTCCACCCACGATAAAGAGCAATTTCTGTTCGGTCGGCAGAAAACGGCCGCCCAACACATTCCTGCCCGTCCAAGATCAGAGGGAAATTATCTTTTCGCATTTTTTCAAAAAGTGTTTGATGATTTTTATACTGTGTGATATACAGTGTGCGTCATATACTATATGAAGACCAGTGGATATAGCAACGCCCATGACAACACCGACCTCTATGAAAGCCTTCGGCTTGAGTTACGCCGCGGATACCTGATTTTGGCTGTGCTGGCACAACTAAAGACAGAGCGTTACGGATACACGCTGCGCAAAGCCCTGGCTGAGGATGGCTTGGCCATCGATGAGAGCACGCTCTATCCGCTGCTCAGGCGGCTGGAGAGTCAAGGCCTGCTGGTCAGTGAATGGCGCGAAGAAGATAAGCGCAATAA
>Ga0137418_10003477_pt1 | contig 14466 bp, 13 predicted proteins | sample CZODoug3_1_2_16f_FD_122242 | JGI IMG/M metagenome (GOLD analysis project Ga0137418, IMG submission 122242) | Vadose zone soil fungal communities from Angelo Coast Range Reserve, California, USA - CZODoug3_1_2_16fungal (Hybrid Assembly) | ecosystem: Environmental > Terrestrial > Soil > Vadose... | reverse complement strand
GTGCAGAGCTCCTACCACCAGTACGGCGACCTGGCCGCGCTGCGCGAGCCTCTGAAGACCAGCTTCCGGCTCACGCTCACGCTGGTGCTGCTGCTCGCCATGCTGGCGGCCATCTACGGCGCGATCTTCTCGGCGCAGCGCCTGGTGCGTCCGGTGCAGGACCTGATCGAGGGCACGCGCGCGGTCGGCAAGGGCGACTTCGGGACGCGCCTGCCGCTCCCTTCGCGCGATGAGATGGGGTTCCTGGTGCACTCCTTCAACGACATGACCAAGCGGCTGCGGCGGGCGCGCGCCGAGGCGACCCACAGCCAGCAGGCGGTGGAGCGCGAGCGCGAGCGCCTCGCCATCATCCTGGCGCGCCTCTCGACCGGCGTGCTCGCCATCGACCGCAGCATGATGGTGCGCACCGCCAACGAGGCCGCCGGCGCGATCCTCGGCACGGACCTGTCGGGCGCCACCGGGCGCTCGCTCCCCGAGCTCGCCGGCGGCAACGAGCGTCTGGGGCAGTTCGTCGCGGCGCTGGCGGTGCGCTTTGCCGCGGGGCGCGAAGAGTGGCGCGAGCAGCTCGATCTGGACGGCGCCTCCGGACGCCGCACGCTCATGTGCGCCTGCACCCCGCTCCCGGGCGAGGATTCCGACATGGGCTTCGTGATCGTGTTCGACGACATCACCACGCTCCTGCAGGCGCAGCGCGATGCCGCCTGGGGCGAGGTCGCGCGGCGCCTGGCGCACGAGATCAAGAATCCCCTCACCCCCATCCAGCTGTCGGCCGAGCGCCTGCGCCGGCGCCTGCTCAGCGGCATGAACGAGCGCGACGCCGAGATCCTCGAGCGCGGCACGCGCACCATCGTGCAGCAGGTGCAGACCATGCAGCAGATGGTGAACGCCTTCAGCGAATACGCGCGCGCCCCGGAGATGCAGATCAGCCGCTTCAGCCTGAATCAGCTCATCACCGAGGTGGCGGACCTGTACCGCTCGCAGGCGCCGCGCACGCGCATCCGGCTGGATCTGGATGAGCACCTCGAGGGCATCGAGGCCGATCGCGGCCGGGTGCGCCAGATCCTCAACAACCTGGTGACCAACGCCCTGGAGGCCCTCGATGGCGTGGGCACCCCGACGCTCGAGATCGCGACCCGGCTCGAGGCCGGCGCGGATGCCGAGTACGCGGCCGTGACCGTGTGTGACAATGGCCCCGGGTTTCCGCGCGAGCTCCTGGGTAAGGTATTCGACCCCTACGTGACCAGCAAGCCGAAGGGCACGGGACTGGGGCTCGCCATCGTGAAGAAGATCATCGAGGAGCACGGCGGGCGAATCGACGCCGACAATCGGCCCGAGGGTGGAGCGCGCGTGCGCATGGTGCTGCCGGTCAAGGACAGCACCCGGTCTGCCACGGGAGGCGCGCGCGAGCGGTTGGATCAGTTGCGGAGGGAGAGGGCATGAGCAGTCCACACATTCTGGTGGTCGATGACGAGGCGGATATCCGCGGTCTGCTGAAGGAGATCCTCTCCGAGGAGGGGTACGAGGTGGACGTCGCCGCCAACGCCGCGCAGGCACGTGCCTCGCGCGCCCGCCAGATCCCCGATCTCGTGTTGCTCGACATCTGGATGCCGGACGTGGACGGCATCACGCTGCTGCGTGAATGGTCGGCCGCCGCCGCCGACGGCTGCCCGGTAGTGATGATGTCCGGGCACGGCACGGTGGAGACGGCGGTTGAGGCCACGCGGCTCGGCGCCTTCGATTTCGTGGAAAAACCGCTGTCGCTCGCGAAGCTGCTGCGCACCGTGGAGCGCGCCCTGGATGCGGGCCGGCGGCATCGCCAGGCGGGCAAGCTCCTCGGCTCCCCGCTCGCGGTACCGATCGGCAAGAGCCGGCTCATGCAGCAGCTGCGCGCGGAGCTGCAGCAGATGGCGGCCAATCCCTCCCCGGTACTGCTGGTCGGCGAGCCCGGCTCCGGACGCGAGGCCTTCGCGCGTTATCTGCACGAGCACGGACCGCGCGCCGGCGCGCCGTTCGTGCCGCTCATCGCCTCGAGCCTGCGCGACGCGGACGCCGAGAGCCGGCTGTTCGGCCGCGAGCCGGCGGACGGGCCGGCGGTCGCGGGTGTTCTGGAGGAGGCGGCCAACGGGACGCTGTTCATCCACGAGCTCGAGGACCTGCCCCCGGGCGTGCAGCGACTGCTGGTGGGCGTGTTCGAATCGGGGCAGTTCACGCGCCTGGGGGGAGCTGAGCCGGTGAGCGTGCGCGCGCGGCTGCTGGCGTCTGCGCAGCCTGGCGTCGAGCAGCGTGCCGGCACCGAGGCGCTGCGCCGCGATCTGCTCGCGCACGTCAACGTGCTGCTCATGCGCGTGCCGCCGCTGCGCGAGTACGCCGAGGACGTGCCGGAGCTGCTGCGGCATCAGGTGGATCGCCTGGTCGACACCGACGCCCTGCCGTACCGGCGCTTTTCCGTCGCGGCGCAGAACCGCCTGCGCAACTATCCCTGGCCGGACAACGTGCGCGAGCTCAGGCACCTGGTGCATCGGCTGCTGATCCACGGTGGCGCGGAAGAGATCCGCCTGGAGGAGATCGAGCGCGAGCTCGCGGTGCAGGCCCCGCCGAATGAGCCGCTGGTGAAGCAGGACCTGCTGGCGCTGCCGCTGCGCGAGGCGCGCGAGCAGTTCGAGCGCGCCTACCTGCAGCAACAGCTGCTGCTGTGCAACGGCAAGGTCGGGCAGCTCGCCAAGCGCGTCGGCATGGAGCGCACGCACCTGTACCGCAAGCTGCGCTCCCTCGGCGTGGACTTCAGAAACATCAGCGAGGACTAAGAGCCACGCTCGCATGTGCTCAGCCGCGATCGCGAAAGAGGCCTTTCGTGGCCGCCGCAAGTACATCCGGCCTCTTTCGCGCTCACGGCTCGGTTCGTGACCGCCAGCTCTGATGGCCGTCAGCAGCGAATACCTCGACTACGTGCACGATCAGCTCAGCGGCCTGGGCGGGGTGACCTCGCGGCGCATGTTCGGCGGCGCCGGCCTGTACTGCGATGAGTTCTTTTTCGCTCTCATCGACAACGACACCCTGTATCTGCGCGTCAACGATGCCAACCGCGCGGACTTCACCACCCGCGGCATGGGTCAGTTCCGGCCCTACCCCGACAGCCCGCAGCTCAGCATGAGCTATTACGAGACCCCGGCGGATGTGCTGGAGGATGCCGCGGCGCTCGTGGCATGGGCGCATCGCTCGGTGGCCGCGGCGATGGCCGCGGCGAAGCCGGCCAAGGCTGCGAAGCCCGCCAAGGCAACACCGCGCGTGAAGCGCGCAAGCCGCGGCGCCGCACGCCCGAAACGCCGGCGTTGAGGGCTGAGCCGTCTAGCGCTGCGGTGGCTGCGGGGAGGCGGGCGGCGGTGTCTGCGGCGGTGGTGGCGCGCGCGGCGGCGGTTCCGAGCTCTGTGGGGATTGAGCCGCCGGCTGGGCCTCCGCGGCCGCCTTGAGTTGCGCGGCGGTATCTTTCTCCAGCTGCACGATCTTGGGTGTGAGCGTCTTCACATGCCCCTGGATGCTCGTCATCGACTGCTGCATGGCCGTCGGCAGTTTGGCGATGACGGCCTGTCCGACCTCGGACCGATAGAACGTGAGCATCCCATCCACTTCGTGCTGACTGAAGGTATTGCGATACACCTCGATCATCACCGGCTCGATGGCCGACCAGTTCAGCTCCGCCTTCACCAGCGAGCCGATTTCGCGTCCCATGTCCTCCAGGATCTTCTTCTGCTTCGGGTTCAGCTGTTGCCCGGCAAGAGCCTGCTGCATCGAGGCGCGCACCGTGCCGTCGATCTGTGTCAGGTAGGCGTCGAGGAGGTTGCTGCTGTGCATCACCTCGAAGAGCTGCCTGATGGATTGCTCCGCGGGTTTCGCATCCTGCGCATAGGCGGCCTGACTCGCACACACCGCGAGCACCAGGGTCATGACGAGTTTCATGTGCTTGCTCCTCAGTCTCCCACCCGGATCACCAGCGCATCGACCTCGGCCGCCCGCAGCTGCCGGCGCACCTTGTTGAGCTCGTCCAGATTGCTGATCGGCCCGATGCGCACCCGATGCCAGACATCCGTGTCCACCGCGACGCGCTGTACCCTGGCATCGACCCCCTGCAGCGCGAGCTGCGCGCGCACGCGATCGGCGTCGGTCTCGTTGCGATACGAGCCCGCCTGCAGCACGTATACCCCCGGGCGCTCGATCTTCGCCGCCGCCGGCAGATCGCGCTTGACGTCCTTGTCCTTCTCCGGCACCACCACTTCGAAGTTCGGCAGCATCTGGTAGAAGTCGTATTTTTCGGCGCTGCGGCCCGCGGCGCCGCCCTCGGCCTCCGCCGGCGCGGGCCGGTGCGGATCGGGGCGCGGCGCATCGGCGGTGTCCTTCGGTCTGCGTGGCGTGCCCCCGAGGTACACGAACGCCATGCTCGCCACCACGATTCCGGCCAGCATGCCATAGCCGAACTCGCGCAGCCGCCTGAAATCCGGCGAGCGTCGCTGCGTGGACTTGTAGTCGCGGGTCGTCAGTTTCCCCATGCGTCACATACTCTGCGGCGCCGCTACGCCGAGCAGCGTGAGGCCGTTGCGCAGCACCTGCTGCACGCCCAGGACCAGCGCGAGGCGTGCGTTGCGCAGGGCGGTCTCCCCGACGATGAAGGCCTGGGCGTTGTAGTAGGTGTGGAACAGGTTGGCGAGATCGCGCAGGTAGTGCGCCAGCGCATGCGGCGCGCGGTTGACGGCCGCCTGCTCCAGAACCTCCGGGTAGCGGGTGAGCGAGCTGAGCAGCGCCTGCTCGTGGGCGTCATCGAGCATGACGGCGGCGGCGGTGAGCCCGGCATCGCGATCGAAGCTGAGGCCACGGGCGGCGAGCTGTTTCATGACGCTCGCCACGCGCGCGTGCGCATATTGGATGTAGTACACCGGGTTGTCGTTGGTGTGCGACTTGGCGAGCTCGAGATCGAAGTCGAGCGGCTGCTCGTGGCTGCGCATCAGGTAGAAGAAGCGGCAGGCGTCATTGCCGACTTCCTCACGCAGCTGCCGTAAAGTGACGAACTGCCCCTCGCGCTTGCCCATGGGGATCTTCTCGGCGCCGCGGAACAGGCTCACGAACTGGATCAGCGTCGCCTCCAGGCACTCGCCCGGCTCGCCCATGGCGATGAGCCCCGCGCGCACCCGCGCGACATAACCGTGATGATCCGCGCCCAGCACGTCGATCAGACGCGCGAAGCCGCGCTCGCGCTTCTGCAGGTGATAGGCGATATCGGAGGCGAAGTAGGTCTTCTGGCCGTTCTCGCGCACCACCACACGATCCTTCTCGTCGCCGAACTCGCTGGCGCGGAACCACAGCGCGCCGTCGCGCCGCTGCAGCCGTCCCCGCGATTCGAGCACCGCGAGGGCGTGATCGATCGCGCCGCTCTCCGCGAACGCACGCTCGGAGGACCAGTGATCGAAGCGCACACCGAATTCGGCGAGGTCACTGCGGATGTCCGCCAGCATCTCCGCGAGCGAGAGCTCCAGCACCCGACCGAAGGCCTCCGCCCCCAGCAACTCGCGCGCGCGCGCGATGAGCGCATCGATGTAGGCTTCCTTGTCGCCCGCGGGTGCATCCTGCGGCAACTGCGCGAGCACGCTCGCCGCCGGGCGTCGCAGCTCTTCGCGCACCAAGGCTTTGAGCTCGTGCGCCAGCGGGCGCACGTAGTCGCCGCGGTAACCGTTCTGCGGAAACGGCAGCTCCTCGCCCCACAGGCCGAGATAGCGCAGCCAGGTGCTGACGGCGAGGATGTCCATCTGCCGTCCGGCATCGTTGATGTAATACTCGCGCGCGACCTCGAACCCCACCGCGGTGAGAATGTTCGCCAGCGTGGCACCGTAGGCGGCCTGGCGCCCGTGTCCCACGTGCAGCGGCCCGGTCGGGTTCGCGGACACGAACTCGACCAGCACCCGCTCGCCCTGGCCGAGCCGGCTCTCACCGTAAGCGCCCCCGAGCGCGTGGATGCTCGCGAGCTCGCGCGCGTACGCCTCGGGCGCCAGGTGAAAGTTGATGAACCCGGCACCTGCCACCTCGGTGCGCGCCAGCAAGGGACTCACCGGCAGCGCCGCCACGATCGCGGCCGCCAGCTCGCGCGGATTGCGGCGTGCCGCCTTGGCCAGCCGCAGCGCGAGGTTGGTGGCGAACTCGCCGTGCTGGGTGTCGCGGGTGCGCTCGACCACCACCGCGGAAGGTGCGGGCATCTCGGGGAGCACGCTCCCGGTGAGCTTGCCGAGTGAGGCCAGCAGCAGTTGCTCGAGTTCCTGCTTCAAGAGAAATCCGCGCGTTTGGCAGGCGCGCAAGTGTACCCGAAGCGCTGCGGCGACAGCGGCGCCTTGCTGCTCGAGCGTCAGCAGCGCGAGTATCGGGGCGAAGATGCTTTCATCGCCGCCGCGCCACAGAGCCGGTCCCGATCAGAACAGCTCGATCGGATCCACGTCGAGCGACCAGCGCACCGCGCGCGCGCTCTTGAGAGCTACCACCTGCGCCAGCCAGGTGTCGAGGAATTCGTGCAGGCGCGAGCGCTGCGGGCTCTCCACCAGGAGCTGCGCGTGGTAGCGTCCGGCGCGCTTGGGCATCGCCGCCGGCACCGGACCCAACAGCCGCACGCCGCGCGGCGGGCGCTGCGCGAGCTTGCGGGCGTCGGTGAGGAAGGCGAGCGCCGCCTCTGCCGTGGTGGCGGAGTCGCGCAGCGCCGCCAGGCGGCTGAACGGCGGCCAGGCCGCCTGCGAGCGTTCCGCGAGCGCCGCGCGTGCAAATCCCTCGTAGCCTTCCGCGAGCAGGCTGGTGAGCAGCGGGTGATCCGGGAACTCGCTCTGGATCAGCACCTCCCCGGGACGCGCGCCGCGCCCGGCGCGTCCCGCCACCTGCACGATGGTCTGCGCGAGACGTTCGGGTGCGCGGAAGTCGCTGCTGAACAGGCCCTGGTCCGCGTTCAGCACCACGACCAGCGTCACGTTCGGAAAATCATGCCCCTTGGTCACCATCTGCGTGCCCACGAGGATGCGCGCCTCGCCCGAGGACATGCGACGCATCACCTCCTCCAGGTCGCCGCGCCTGCGCACCGCGTCCCGGTCCAGGCGCGCAATGCTCGCGCCGGGGAACAGGCTCCCGAGGGTCTCCTCGATGCGCTCGGTCCCCTGGCCGACCGGTTTCACCGCGAAACCGCATTGTGGGCAGCGCTGCGGGAGCGGTGCGTCGGCGCCGCAGTGATGACAGCGCAGCCGCCCGGCGCTGAGATGCACGGTGAGGCGCGCGTCGCACTCGCGGCAGGGCGCGATCCAGCCGCACGCGGTACACAACAGCGTCGGCGCGTAGCCGCGGCGGTTGAGGAACACCAGCACCTGGCCGTCCGCGGCGAGATGACGCTCCATCGCCAGCACCGCCGGTGTCGCCAACCCCGAGCGCACGGCGCTCGTGCGCAGGTCCAGCAGCGCGAGGCGCGGTGGCTGGGACTGTGCCGCCCGCTGCTGCAACCGCAGGTGCGCATAGCGCCCCGCGGCGACGTTGTGCAGGGACTCCAGGGACGGGGTGGCCGAGCCGAGCAGCACCGGCACGGCGGCGTGCCGGGCACGCATCACCGCCAGGTCGCGCGCCGAATAGCGAAAGCCGCCTTCGTGTTGCTTGAAGGACGCGTCGTGCTCCTCGTCGACCACGATCAGCCCGAGCTGCGGCACCGGGGCGAACACCACCGAGCGCGTGCCGAGCACGATGCGCGCGCGGCCGCTGAAGGCGTCGCGCCAGGCGAGCAGGCGCTCGTGATCCGTCAGGGCCGAATGCAGCACCGCCATCGGGGCGTCGAAGCGCTCACCAAAGCGGCCCAGCAGTTGCGGGGTGAGGCCGATCTCGGGCACCAGCACCAGCGCGCGCTCACCGCGCGCCAGCACCCGCTCGATCAGGCGCAGGTAGACCTCGGTCTTGCCGCTGCCGGTGATTCCGTGCAGCACGAAGGCGCCAGAGCGTCCGAGGGATGCCGCCACCGCTTCCACCGCGGCGCTCTGCTCGGGCAGGAGCGCGGGGCCGGCGGTGCGCACCCGCGGGACCTGCGCCTGCGCCTCGAGCGCGCTCTCGGTGCGCGCGATCCAGCCGCGCGCGAGGAGCGAGCGGGCGGGGTCACGCCATGAGCCGAGGCGCTCATCGAGGGTGGCGGCCGCGGCGCCGCCGCAGCTAAGCAGAAACTCGAGGAGCGCACGCTGCCTCGGGGCGCGGCGCGGCTCACCCGCGGCGCGCGCCTCAGCCCCAAGGGCAGTCACCCCCCAGCGCTCTTCGCTCCCGGTGGCGCTTGCCCCCAGCCGCAGCGCCCGGGGGAGTGCCCCGGCCAGCACCTCACCGATCGGATGGTGGTAGTAGTGCGCGGCCCAGGTGAGGAGCTCGAGCGCCGCCGCATCCAGCACCGGCCTACCGTCCAGCACCTCGAGAATCGGCTTCAGGCGCCCGGGCGGAACTTCCGAAGTGTCGGCACTCGCCATGATCACGCCCACCAGATGCTGGCGGCCGAAGGGGACCCGGACTCGCGAGCCGGGTAGGGGCGGATGGGCACCGGGGGACGCCGGAGGAAGGTAATCGAACAGCCGTCGGAGCGGGGTGTCGAGCGCCACCCGAAAGACTTCGGTGCCGGGTCTCACGTGTAAGTCAAATCAGCGACTTGCGCCTCATCCAGCTCGTCAACCAGGTCGCGCGCGCGCGCGTTATACAGGCCATGTCCGAGTTTGCTACGCTCGCGTCGCCTTATAGCATGCCGGCCGCAACACACGGCGACGTGGACCTGACGGATCCTGAAGCCCAGACGCGATCCCGTGCGCTGAACCAGTTCCTGGCCGGCGTCGAGCTCAAGGCGTTCAAGATCGCACAGGCGGCGTTGCGGCACGAGGACGACGCGCTCGATGCCGTGCAGGACGCGATGCTGCAGCTGGCCCGCGCCTACGCCGCCCGCCCGGCGCAGGAGTGGAAGCCGCTCTTCTACCGCATTCTCGAGAACCGCATTCGCGACATGCAGCGCCGGCGCACGGTGCGCGGACGGGTGATCGCCTGGCTGCCGTTTCGCGGCGACGAGGATGAGGAGGAGCCCGATCCCATCGCCCAGGCGCCGAGCCCGGACCCGCAACCCCCGAGACGGCTGGAGCTGGATCAGGCGGTGGCGGCGCTGGAGAAGGCGCTCGGGGAGCTCCCCCGCCGGCAGCAGCAGGCGTTTCTGCTGCGCACGCTGGAGGGCCTGGATGTGGCCCAGACCGCGGTGGCGATGGGCTGCTCGCAGGGGAGTGTCAAGACTCATTACTTTCGCGCGCTGCGGGCGCTGCGCGCGCAACTCGGAGAGTTCTACCTATGAGCGCGGTGAATGAGCCACTGACGGAATTCGAGCGCAACGCGCGCGTGGTGCTCGAGCAGAGCCTGGCGCGTGTCGATGCTCGCACCCGCTCGCGCCTGAATCAGGCGCGCCACGCGGCGCTCGAGGCGGCCGGTGCGCGTCGCCGTGCGTGGTGGCGCAGTCTCACCCTCGTGCCGACCGCAGGCGCCGCAGCGGCCGCGTTGCTGGTGGCGGTGCTGCTGTGGCACCGCCAGCCCGGCGGCGAACCCGCGGTGCTCGAGGCACAGCACGTGGAGGACATGGAGTTGCTGGCAGACGCTGAGGCACTGGAGCTCCTGGATGGCTGGGACGGCCCGTTCTATGAATGGGCGGCCGCGCAGACCGACAATGTCCAGAGCGACGGCTGATGTGCACACCACGCGTGAGCTGTGCGGTGCTGGCGGTGTTGGCGCTCGCCTGCGCCCTGGCGCGCAGCGACGACACGCGCCAGCCCGAGCCCGCGGACCCGGATCCGGGCTTCCTCGAGTTCCTGGGAAGCGTCGATCGCCTCGCCGAAGTGAACCCGGACTACCTCGCGCAGGCAGATCCGCAGCTCGCGGCGCGGCTCGCCAGGGGCCGGGCACCGCGGGCAACCCCGCCTCCAGCGCCGCCGCCGCCGAGCACAGGGGGAGTGAAAAATAATGAGTAACACCTGGCGTGCGTGCACCCTCGCCCTGCTGCTTGCGGCAGCGCCGGCGTTTGCGCAGGAAGCGCCCGCCGCGGGCGCCAATCCCCCGGCCCCGGTCCCCTGGTCGAGTCTTGCGCCCGAGCAGCAGAAGCTGCTGTCGCAATACGGAGGCCAGTGGAACAGCTTGCCGCCCGCGCGCCAGCAGGCGCTCGCGCACGGCTCGGAGCGCTGGCTGGGAATGTCGGGCGAGCAGCGCGACAAGGCGCGCGAGCGCTTTTCGCATTGGCAGTCACTGCCCCCCGAGCAGCGCCATGCGCTGCGCGGCCGCTGGCAGAAGTTCCAGGCACTGCCGCCGAATGAGCAGGCGAGGGTGCGGGAGAATTTCCACAAGTTTCAGCAGCTGCCGCCCACGCAGCGCCAGACGCTGCGCGAGCAGTGGCACAACGCGAGCCCCGTCCAGCGCCAGCAGATGATCGAGCACGCGCGCGAGCGGCACGAGAAGGGCCCGATGCCGCGGCCGGCGCCCCAGGCGGCGCGGCCGCAGCGCCGCTGAGCCGGCCCCCGGGGGCTATTTCGCGGCGCCGCCGTTGCTGCGTGGCCGCACCGGGATGGGAAGATTGCACACGTCCAGGCGTGCGGCCGGCACCTTGAACCATTCTTCGTGCCGGCTGCGCCGCGCCTCGGCAAAGCTGAGAAAAGTGGGCGTGTCGGTACGCAGCACTTCCAGCTCCGTGCGCTGGTCGGCCGGCACATCCGCAGCCCACCTCAGGGACTTGATCGGCGTGCGCTGCACGGCGTGCTCGTAGAAGCCCAGGGTGCCGCCCCCGCGCGGCATGACCGACAGCAGCTCCATGCCCGACACCACGCGCCCGAGGAGTGTGACATTGCGATCCAGGTGTCGCGGGGCCTGGCCGATCACCACGTACAGCTCGGTACCGCCGCCGCTATCCACGTCGTTGTCGCGCCCGGCGCCCACCATGCCGTAGCAGTGCACCAGCCACGCGCGCCCGATCGCCGGGTCGGCGGCGACCGGAAAGGTGTCCACGAATCCAACTTCCGGCGCATAGGTATCCGGATCCTGGAACCTCGTGACCGACAGACCCCGCAGCGGGCGCTCGAACTCCGCGCCCACGGTGCGGTGCGCCGCGCCGACGGGTTTCTTGCCGTCCGGATCGCCCCACTGCACGACGTAGTTGTCCTGGGCGCGCATGATCCACAGCCCATCGAAGTAATGCCCGTGGGCGAGCGCCTGGACATTCGCGACGTGGTGCGGGGCGAACAATGGGGCGAGCTCGATCACGACGCGCCCGGCGGGCAGCTCCAGGTAGAGCGTGTTGGAGGGATCGAGCGCCCGCCAGTCCGCGGCCGTGGACGCGGCCAGCACCTGCGCGCCGCTGAGCGGCTTCTTCTGCGGTTCGCCCGCCGGCGTGGCGCCGTGCAGCGCCGCCGGGAGCAGCAGCGTCAGGGTGAGGCCCGCGCACACCGCGGCCGCACCAGTCGATGGCGCGCGAGGTGGACGGCTCATGAGTCGTGCTCGTCGCAGTGAAACAGATGCAGCATGCGGTGCAGGACCGGGGCCAGAATCAGGGTCGCGCTCACGATGAACACCAGCCCCGCGTACAGCGCGTAGCAGCCCGCGAACAGCTTCCCCGCCGGCGTCACCGGATTGTTCACCGGCCCCATGCCGCCGAGCAGCATGCAGGTGTTCTCGAACGCATCCCGCCACTCGAGATGCTCGTAGTGCTCGTAGCCGAGCATGCCGAGCCCGAGGGAAGCCACGAGCAGCAGCGCGGCGAGGGCGAAGTGCCGCAGCAGCCGCACCAGAAACTCAGCTTGCGGCAGCGGGCGCTGACGGCGGTGTTCGTACATGAGACGACACTCCCGGCCGGCTCACGCCAAGCGCGTGAAGCCATCCGCGCTCCAGTCCTCGCTCCCCACACCGTGGTGGACGAAGAACAGGCTCTCCGGGTCGTATTTCTTCTTTACCGACCGCAACCTCGGGTAATGCTCTCCCCAATAGTCCTGTTGCCACCTCTTGTTGAAGAAGTTGCTCTCGGAGACATACGAGCCCGCATCCGGCGCCACCTTGCGCAGCTCCGCCGTCGCGCGCTCGATCGCGCGCGCATCCCGGTGGGCTGCCTCGAGGTCCATCGCCGGCCGCGCCATCCCCGGATAGGCCGCGCCTTCCCCATCGGCGATGATGGCCAGTGCAAAGGCCTCGGTCACGTGAGGATTGGTGGCGGTATCCAGCGCTGCGGCGATCGCCGCGGGCGGGGCACCCGCGAGCCCCTTGTTGAAGTGCAGCTCGATCTGCTTGTGGCGGCTGCCGGCGAGCAGCGCAGTCACGAGACGCTGCCGCTCTTCGCCCCGCAGGAGCGTCGCGGGCAGCCACAGCGAGTCATAGCCGTGCAGGAAAGCGCCCACCTGGCCCTGATCCCCCTCCCACCAGCCGTGATCTGGCGCGGCGCCGGCGCGCTTGTCCGGGATCATCGAATGGTTTCCTTCGATCTGCCACCAGTCGCGCGATCCCTTGGCGCCCGCGCCCAGCTCGTCGATCACCTTGAAGTCACCCGGCGAGGCACGGATCCAGTCGAAGAACGGCTGCCACAGCTGCCGCGAGTGCTCCCTGTCCACTCCCTGACTCACCATCGACAGCTCGAGCGTGTGGTCCGATCCGATCTTGACCTGCTCGCCCCAGTGCGGATTGAAGAGACTCGCGGCGTAGAAGTCGAAGAATCGCGTGAGCAGTCTGCGGAAGGCTTCGTCCGACTGCGCCCTGATCTTGCCCCAGGCCGCGCCGAAGAGTGCCGGCAGCTCGTGCGTGCGCAGCGTCAGGCGCGTCACGACCCCCCAGCTGCCGCCACCACCGCCCTTTATGGCCCAGAAGAGGTCGGGGTCGGAGCAGGCGTTCACGGTACGGACCCGGCCGTCGGCGGTGACTATCTCCGCTTCCAGCAGGCCCGACGCGGCGCTGCCGAAGCCCTTGGAAAAGCTGCCGAAGCCGCCGCTTTGCACCAGGCCCGCCACGCCCACCGAGGTGCAGCCGCCGCCCTGCACGTAACGGCCGGCGCGCGTGGTCACGGCGTTGTAGAGATCGATCCACATCGCGCCCGCGCCGGCACTCACCGCGGGCACGGCCTGGCTGTTGCCGCTGCAGCCCTGGGGCACGAAGGCTTCGTGCAGGCGCACCTGGTTCATGGCGCGCGTCCAGATCAAAAGCGAGTCCGGGGCGTTGGAGGTGCCCTGGTAGCTGTGGCCCCCGCCCTTCACCACCAGCCGCAGCCGGTGCTCGCGCGCGAAGTTCACCGCCGCGGCGACCTCGGCGCTGCTCGTGGCCTTCACCGCATAGACGCTCGGTGCGGGCGTCCAGGCATCGAGCCACCCGGACACCTGCGTGCCCGCGGGCTGGTCGCCGACGTAGAACGGATTGTGGATGTTCTCGGTAGCCTCCCGGCAAGCCGCAGCGCCGGGCTCTTTCTCACAGGCCGCGAACAGCGAGTGCACCGCGATCAGATTGCCGCCCACGGCGTCCTTGAGCTTCTGCCAGCCGGCCTCCGACGGCCAGCCCGGATCGCCGGGGCGCACGCGCGCGAGGTGCGCGCGCGGCCGTGGCGCAGGGCCGGTTCGCGGCGCCTTGGGAGCGGCTTCCTGCGCCGCCGCCTCAGGCGACGGTAAGGCCGGCAGCGCAAGCAGCGGCAGGGCCGCCGCGCCCCTCAGCAGCTCTCTGCGATGCATGGTCGTCCTTTCACCCCACGGCCTTCACCGCCTGGATCAACTCCGCCACCGCCTTCTGCCCATCCCCGTACAGCATGCGTGTGTTGTCGAGATAGAACAGCGCGTTCTCGATCCCGGAGAATCCCGCGCCCTGGCCGCGCTTGATGACGATGACGTTCTTCGCCTTGTCGGCACTCAGGATCGGCATGCCGTAGATCGGGCTCCCCTTGTCGGTGCGCGCCACCGGGTTCACGACGTCGTTGGCGCCGATGACGAGCGCGACGTCGGCGGTTTCGAACTCGGCGTTGATCTCATCGATATCGGAAATCAGGTCGTAGGGCACACCCGCTTCCGCCAGCAGCACGTTCATGTGGCCGGGCATGCGCCCCGCGACCGGATGGATCGCGAACCGCAACTGCACGCCGCGCTCGATGAGCAGTTGAGAAAGCTCCCAGACCTTGTGCTGGGCCTGCGCCACCGCCATGCCGTAACCTGGAACGACGATCACTTTACTGGCGAACGCCATCATCACGCCGGCGTCGCTGGCCTCGATGGGCTTGAGGCTCCCGCTGACCTCGCCGGTGGCGGCGGCGCCGGTGTCCCCGAACCCCGAGAACAGCACGTTGCCGAGCGAGCGGTTCATGGCCTTCGCCATCAGCTGCGTGAGGAGCGTACCGGCCGAGCCCACCACCGTGCCGGCGATGATCATCGCGGCGTTGTTGAGTACGAAGCCCTCCAGGCCCACCGC
>Ga0137418_10003476_pt1 | contig 14469 bp, 13 predicted proteins | sample CZODoug3_1_2_16f_FD_122242 | JGI IMG/M metagenome (GOLD analysis project Ga0137418, IMG submission 122242) | Vadose zone soil fungal communities from Angelo Coast Range Reserve, California, USA - CZODoug3_1_2_16fungal (Hybrid Assembly) | ecosystem: Environmental > Terrestrial > Soil > Vadose... | reverse complement strand
GCCTGGAGCCACCCCTCGCAGGGCAGGGGGATGCAAGAAATATAGCGTGCAAACCCCCTTGCTGGCACGCATCCGATAGCGCAGCTCCGCAGCGGGGAAAAGCCAGCTCAAGCGAAGTTCGTAAAAGCTCTGGCAGCGCGGGCTGCGGTTTACGAAGTACCTGAGAAACGGAACGAAGAGCCGATCGAGAAGATTGAGTCGCTAGCAGGAAATCTTCACCGACTCCATTTCGAAGCGGGTCTGAGTGTGGAAGGCCGGGACTTTCCGTGCATGGGCTGTTTTTCTATGTCCACGAAGTAGCTCATCGTGTAGAGGCCAAAGAACCGCACGTGCGTCGGATCCGAGTAGTAATAGGGATTCGAGAAATGCGGCACGATGATTTCGATGAGTCCGCCGGGCTTGGCAATGCGGTTAATCTCCGCCAGAAGCCCCAACAGATTGTCGACATGCTCGAGTGCGTGTGAACTGAAGATATGCTCGGCGCAGTTGTCCGGCAGTAGAGCAAGCGGCTGATTGAGATCGGCGACAATATCGACCCCAGCAAGCTCGAGCTGATCGATTCCGTAAAATCCGGGGCGCGGGCTGGTCCCGCTGCCGACGTCCAGGCGGAGCGGCTTGCCTCGCTCCAGGTCCTTGGCGATCAGGGGGTTCACGAGCCGCATCGGCGAATATTACCTATGTCAAGAAGAGCGTTTTGATCAGCGAAGCGCAGCGAGCGCGGCTCGAATCCCGGGGTCGCCAGGATCGCGTAATCGTATCCCTCCCTGCGAAGGCGCATCACGAGCTTGAGGCGATCGGCGTAGACAGAAACAATGGAGCGCTTCTCCCCTCGGTGCTTTCCTTTTTTCGCATGTGTAGACCGCATCGATCGCCGCATTCCCGCTCAGAACCGGCTCGTTGTACGTGTTGACGAGCGCGGCGATGTGCGCGAAGGGAAATCGCTCGCGCAGTGCAAAAATAAGCGGCGTAGTGCAGACCAGGTCACCGATATTGTCGCGGCGGATGACCAAGATGCGCGGACGCGCCACCTCGTTTCCCGTCACGGACGATAGGTTACGATTCATGGGCGTTCGGCGAGTGCCGTCCGCGTCGCGGCTCGACCAGCGGAAGCCAGTCCTCAGACGCTACGGTTTCTCGCAAGGAAATTGAACAGCCGCTTGCCCAGCGTCTTTCTCGTTCCTATGTCGAACCACCGCGAGAGGAACTCCAGCAATTCGAAAGACCGGTTGCCGTGAAGCTCGCCCGTGATCCAGCGCACGCGCTCGATCACCCGCGGCTCGAAGGCCGCGAGGATATCGTACTCGGCCCCCTCGACGTCGATCTTGATGAGCTCCGGTGGCGGCGCCGTGCCGTCCTCGATAATCGCCCGCGGTGTGCGCACGTTCACCTTTTGCCCCCGTTCCTTGGCCGTCCCGGTGTCGTGGAACGAAAATCCGCCGAGATTGAGGGCCGAATCCGAGGGCCGAATCTCGAACGTTCCTTCCTTCGCCCCCAGGGCGAACTCGTGCGGCCGAATTCAGTCGATCCCCTGGATGTTGCGCACGATCATCGCGTAGTTTTCCGGAATCGGCTCGAAGCAATGAATCTCGGCCTGCGGAAAGCGGTCGGAGAAATAAAGCGATGCCGCGCCGATGTTGGCACCGATATCCCAGACGCAGCTCGGGTTGAACCGTTCCGGGATGTGGTACTCCGCCTTGGTTCCCCGCCTCAACAGGATCTTGTAAATCACCTCCGGATCGCTGCTGCCGGGCCGGTAATGCAACGGGCGGCCCCGCCAGCGGAAGCTGGATACGGCGCCTGGGACGTAGCGTGACGGATCGCGGTCGCGTACAAGCTGCAGCGATCGTGAGCGCAGCAACCATTTCAGAGTGTGCCTACTGAGCACGACATGCTCCTTGGAGGTTCCAGGCGCTCAATTGATCCGGCCAAGCACCTAATCCTGCCGGATGTTACCGCGTATCCGGTGGACCTGCGCCGCAAAACGCAGGAGCGGCTTCAGAGGTTCGGGTGGCTCTTTCGAGCGCATCGACAGCTCAAGCGCGTCCGCTGCCGCTTACGGTAACATTCGGACCTACGCTCCGCGCGTCGATTCAAGCATGTCCAGCAAGAGAGTATTGATCAGTTATTTTTTCGGCGAAGACATGATTCCCCTGGGGGTTTCATGCGCAAGGGCGTTCCGCAGCTTGGGTTACGACGTGTACTGCTTCAACAGCCAAGTGGAAAGCACCTGGGATCGGGTGTTTCTCAAACCGGTAGACAAATTTGCCCGAACGGTGGGCTACAGAAGCCGCGAAATCGGGAGAACGCTTTCGATATCAAAAATAAACTTCAAGAAACAAATGATAATAAAGGCCGCCTTGGAATTTCGGCCCAAATGGATTTTCGTAATCCGCGCCCACGAGTTTGTCGATGAAGAATTAGTCCATACCCTGAAACAGCAGTGCGGGGTCGAAAAGGTATTTGCGTGGCGGGTCGACGGTCCACTAGACGCACCCGATCTTGTCCGGGATTCCGAAATTTACGATCACTATTTTTGCAGCAATAGGCACGGTTATGACCCGCAAAAGGATAGGATCATCTATCTCCCGGCGTACGGGATGGATTTCTCCATCTACCGCAATCTCCATCTCGATTCGCCTGCAAAAAAATATACCCACGAGATAGTCCTCGTCGGTGGGCACAACAAACGGCGCCAGCGATTCGTCGATCAATTGCTCGATTTGCCCATAGAAATTTACGGAAAATGGTTAAGACACAACCGTCTGAATTTCGCGCTGCGAAGGCGCGTCAAGGCGAAAGGGGCCTGGGGGGAGGCGTTACTGGACATCTACAACTCGTCAAAAATTGTCCTGAACATATGCGGCTGGGATCCCGCGCGTTTCACAGGGCTTAATCTGAGGGTTTTCGACGTGCCTGCAACAGGCGCGTTCTTGTTGACGGATTATTCACCTGAGTTGGAAGAATTCTATAAGATCGGCGAGGAGATTGTCTGCTTCACCGAAATCGAAGAGTTGAGGGAAAAGGCGCTGTACTTCCTTGAACACGAGGACGAACGGGAGGCCATCGCGCGAAGAGGATTTGAAAGAGCGCTGACACTCCCCACCATCAACGATCGAGTGAGGGCATTGATAGAGCACATCGGTGCTTAGCCTCGAACCTTCCTTGGCATTCCTGCCGGAACCGTGGCTCCAGCGCCGCTGGTGCGCGACGGCCCCACGTGCTCGGCTCGGAAGCGTTATTCTTTTCGCCCCTGAGCGTAATCGTAGGCCGCGAGTATCGTGTCGACCATGTGATCATAGGAGCAGTGCGCGCGAACATGTTGCATACCTTGCGCGGCGATTCGTTCGCGGGCGGATGCGTTATTCAGGTAAAACCGCAGCTTTGTTCTAAAGTCGTAGACATCAGAAAACGTCTCCACGTGTTGCCCCGGCGTTCCGGCGAGCGTCGTCTCGACGGACTCGTCCGTAAGCAGGAAGCTTCCCGTAGCCGGGACCTCGAACAAGCGCATCGTCATGCCGCTGCGGCGGCTACCGTCGCCCGCCCCCCACTCGGTGACGTTGATGACGATTTTCGAGCGGTTGTAGAGCCGCACCAATGGCTCGCCGGCAAGGTAACGGCCTTTCACAATGCGCCTGAAGCGGCGGTCGCGGAAAGTCTTTCGGTACCACTTGGGCCCGTATACCACGCCGTTTTCCGACACGTCGAGCGCGGCTTCGATGAAGCGCTGCCGTTTTTCCGACCACGATCCTACAAAAGAAAAATCGATATCCTTTGCAACCCCCGCAAGCGGACGAAACACCGACGCATCGACGGCATGCGCAAGATAGCTCGTGTGGCTGTACCCCGCGCGGCGCGCTACCTCGACGCTGGACGAATTGATGAAGAAGTAGCGGTCGAACTCGGGGACTTCACACAGGGCTTCATCGACTCGTTCGTCGGCTTCGACCCACCATGAGAATTTCGTTCGTGCCCCTGCGACGGCCCAAGAGCGGAATCCAAGTCCTCGAATAAGAAAAAGAAGGTCAGGATCATAACGGGTTATCGCCGAGCGAAGCTGAGCGCTTCGAAAGTTCATGTGGGATAGAGGATGATCCTCGAAAAAATTCTTCGACTTCGGGATAACCCTAAAATTATGGGCCAGCTTGTTGATACGTCGAATGATGAAGCGGTCAAATCGCGTGTTCTGATCCGCAAACAGCGCCTCGACCTCGATTCCGCGTCGGGTGAAAGCGGTCCTCAAGTAGTCGATGGTAGGCGGTCTGGAGGTGTAGGCGATAAGAACACGTCGAAGCATCGTTCGACCTAGAGGCGTTGAGTAGTCACCCGATACTTGAGCGAAGCGGCTGTTCGCGCAGCAGTTCCCCGAAAGCGGAGAGAACCTCGGCCATGCTCAGGTCTTTCACGTCCTTGCTTGCCGGCTGCAGCACGCGGTGCGGCACGCCCCACGGATACCACACCTGCGGGTCCGCGCCGCCGAAGAGGGCAACCACCGGCTTGCCGAGCGCAGCCGCCAGATGCACGGGGGCGCCATCGCTGCAGATTACGTAATCGCAGACCGCCAGGCTCGCAATGAACTGCGCCAGTTCCGCCGTCGGCAGTGCGAGCAAACGCGGGCTGCCGATGCGGGCGAGGACGGCTCGCGCACTGTCGTCGTCGCCTGGAAACAGCGGGTTGTCTCGCCGCCCAGGGGACCAAGTCAGCACGACCGAAGCACCGTGTTGCCTGATGAGCGCCCCGATCAGCTCCGAGAAACAAGCGTCGGGCCAGCGCTGATCGGCTTGACGCGCACTCAAGTGCACGCCAATGATCGGTCTTCCCTGAGGCAGCCGCTGCAGGCACTCCTCCACGAGCCGTTGCTGAGGTACGATTTTGGGCGGGGGTACCGGACCGTCGATGCCGACCGCGCCGACCAACCGGAGAGTGTTCTCGATCTGGTGCAGAGGACGAGACGTTTGCGCCGGCACGACCATGTCCGCGAGCCTCGAGGCGTTATCGAAAGCGATGACGTGCCGCGGCCTGACCGCGCGCGCAAAGCGTTCCGCGCTTGCCTGGTAGCCGGCAGAGCCGATGATGACATAGTCGATCGAGCGCCGGCGCAGATCGAGCAGTAGGCGCACGCGCTGCCAGTACAGCCCGAGCAGCGATTCGCCGGGCGCGCGGTGCTTGGCCTTCTGGTAGGTGAACACCGCGTCGAGGTCGGGATTATTGTCCAGGACCGGCGCGGCATAGCGGTTCGCCAGCGCGCCGATCCAGGCTTTGGGAAAGCGGGCGCGCAGGGCCGCGATGAGCGGCGTCGTGCAGACCAGATCCCCGATGTTGTCGCGGCGAATGACCAGAAAACTGGGTTCCTTGTCGACGGGTGGCTTGGAAAAGCTCATGGCCGATGGTCACGCCCAGGCGCCGGAGCCCACTTGTAATCGTCTTCGGTGACCGAAGCCGAGCAATGCGCCGTTCAGGGACCAGAATAGGATCGACGCGTCGCGCAGGAATTCGTCGCTCGCCTGGTTGCGGAGCATCACGCCGGCGACCAGCATGATCCCCGTTCGCGAAGCGGCCGATTCGGATAATACGAGGCGTCAAGCATCATAAGAGGCCGTCATTCTGTGGGTTTGTTCGTCCCGAAGCAAAAGAGCCGGTTCCTTCAAACGCATCTCACCTCATATGCTATCGTAGTCCCAACCTTGGGGCAGCAGGAGGCTCCGGCTCTCGAGTGAGTGGAGACGTCCGAGCATCCGCTCACTTGTCCCCGGGGCCTTCATTTTGTTGAGGCGCGACGGAATACGCCGTATGTGCGGCATAGCAGGCTATTACAGCGAGAGGGCTTTCGGCGAGGAAGTGCTGAAGGCGATGACTCGCGCGCTACGCTATCGGGGACCGGACGCGGAGGGCTTCTTCAATGCGGAGAGGATTCATTTCGGGCACCGCCGCTTGAGCGTCATCGACGTGGCAGGCAGCGCCCAGCCCCTGTTCAATGAAGACTATTCCGTCGCGCTGGTGTTCAACGGGGAGATCTACAACTTTCGGAGTTTGCGCAAAGACTTGGCGGCGGCAGGTCACAGTTTCCGGACTGACGGGGACAGCGAAGTCCTGGTCCATGCTTACGAGGAATACGGCCACGAAATGCTGGGGCGGCTTTCAGGCATGTTCGCCTTTGCAATCTGGGACAAGGCAAGGCAATCGCTTTTCGTCGCTCGGGACCATCTCGGCGTGAAGCCGCTTTACTACTACTGGGATGGCAGTGTTTTCGTATTCGGCTCCGAGCTCAAGGCGATTCTGCCCCATCCCGCAGTGAAGCGCGACATCGACCTGGACGCGCTCGGTCTCTATCTCGAATGCCAATACATTCCCGCCCCGCGCAGCGTGTACTCGTTCATCAAGAAGCTCAGGGCTGGTCACTTCCTCGTGCTGCAGCAAGGTAAGCTGCGCGAAACCTCTTACTGGGTTCCGGACTACTCGCAGAAGCTGGATGTCAGCGAGCGCGAGGCCATCGACCTCGTCGAGGCGGAGCTGAGAAAATCAGTCGCTTCCATGCTGGTGTCCGACGTGCCGCTGGGCGCATTCGTGAGCGGCGGGATCGATTCCGGCCTGGTCGCGGCGCTGATGACCGATTGCCTGGGAAGACCTGTGGACACCTTCAATCTGGGCTTCGCCGGCACCACGCTTCTGAGCGAGCATGAAGAAGCAAAAACCGTAGCCCAGCACATAGGCAGCCGCCACCACGCATTGATGATAGAGCCCGGGGCGGTACTGAATGCGTTCGAGAGCTGGGTCGAGGTGTTCGACGAGCCCTTCGGAGATCAGGCAGCGCTGCCTACATTATTGCTGTCGCAATTGACGCGGCAGCACGTCACGGTGGTGCTAACCGGCGAAGGCGCCGACGAGATGTTCGCGGGCTACAGCAACTATCGAAAACGCGTAAGAGAAGAAAGGCTTGTCTCCATTCTGGGCGCCAAGTGGTCACCGCTGCCGCACATCATCCCGCACCTGCCGCCGCTGATGCGGAAGGATCGAATCCTCAAGGCTGTGGCGAGGCCGCGTTCGCGGCGATACGTCACCATTCCCAATATCTTCGATGAGTCCCTGCGCCAATCCCTCCTGACGGACGCTTTCCGCCGGCGCTTGACGGAACAAATGTCCGACTACGCCGACGGTTTCTACCACGAATGCAACTCCGCTTACTACATCGACAAGATCATGTATCTGGATGCCAGGCTGTGGCTGCCTGATGACTTGCTGACCAAGGTAGACCGCGCCACCATGGCCTACTCGCTGGAGGCAAGAGTGCCCTACCTGGACCATCGCTTTGTGGAAACCTGCGCGCGGCTCGATCCCCATCTGAAGCAAAGGGACAAGACACAAAAATACATCCTGAAGAAGGTCGCGGAAAAGTACCTGCCCCGGCAGATCGTACACCGGCCGAAGCAGGGCTTCGTCATGCCGCTGCACCAATGGCTCGGAGGCGAGTTGAAGGCGTATCTGAACGACTGCCTTTCCGAAACCGGACTGCTGGGGCGCAATCTGTTCAAGCCCGCCGCGATCCGCAAGCTCCTCGATCAACATAATTCCGGGCGAAGGAACCACTCGACCAGATTATGGGCCTTGCTCGTGCTTGAGCTCTGGTTCAGACGCTACGGGCCCAGCTTCGCGCTCTAGGCGCAGGTCCGGGCGTCAATCCAAGACTCGCACGAAACCCGATCGCCAGAACCATGTGTGGCATTGCCGGCTTTTTCGGACTGCGCGCCGTCGACCCGCTCGTTCCCGCGGAGATGCTCGCGCAGATCAAGCGCCGCGGCCCAGACGCCCAGCACGCGGTGACTTGGGATGGGCTCTTTCAGGCCGATGAGCGGCAAATTTTCAACGCGCTTCTGCACGCGCGTTTGTCGATCATCGACCCTCGGCCGGAAGCCGATCAGCCCATGTCCAACGAGCGGGGGGACATCTGGATCTGCTACAACGGCGAAGTCTTCGATTGGCAGTCGGATGCGGAGCGGTTGCGTGAGCAGGGCTTCGTATTTCGCACCCGCTCCGACACAGAATTCATTTTGCTCGCCTACGAAGCCTGGGGCCTCGACTGCATCGCCAAGCTGCGCGGCATGTTCGCCATCGTGATCGTGGACTTGCGTCGTCAGAAGGTCCTGCTGATCCGGGACCGCATGGGCATCAAGCCGCTCGTCTACTACCACCACGAGAAGGAGCTTGCCTTCGCCTCTACGGTGCGCAGCCTGTTGCCCTTCGTGCCGGCAACTGCGCGCCGGTTCTCCGAGGAGTCCATCGACGCCTATCTCGCGCACCGGTACATCCCGGCCCCGCGCACCGCCTTCAGTCACATTGCCCGGCTGGAGAACGGCCACTACCTGAGCTTCGATCTCACCACCCGGAAACTCAGCAAACACCGCTATTGGCACGCTCGTGCGGAGCCCGGAGACTGGCTGGCCACCCTGGATCACGCGGTCAGGATCCGCACCGTTGCGGACCGGCCGTTGGGGCTGTTTTTGAGCGGGGGCATTGATTCGAGTGTGATCGCGAGCCGCCTAGCCGCGCAGGATTTTCGTAATTTTCATTCGTTCACCGCAGCCTTTCCCGGGAGCAAAATGGACGAAGCGCCGCAGGCCAAGGCGGTCGCCGACTTGGTCGGCCTGCCGAACCATGCCGTGGCGATCGGTGAGGAAATCGCGGGCGATTTCGACCGGATCGTCGCCGATCTGGACGAGCCGTTCGCCGATCCGAGCAGCTTTCCGTTGTGGTATCTGTCCAGGGAAACGACCCGCCATGTGAAAGTCGTCCTAAGCGGCGACGGGGGCGACGAGCTGCTCGCCGGCTACAAACGCTACGACAAGCATCTGCGTACGGCGTGGCGAGGCCAATGGCGGCTCAGTACGATGCGACTGCGGCCCAGCTTGGACAGCAAGCACTTCTCGAGGCTGGCGGCGGAGCTCAGCATGAGCTGGCTCGAAGCTTATACCCTGCGATTCTCCGGCTTCAGCCCCGGGCAACGCCTCTACCTGCAACCCGGCCACCGCCCGGGGCGCTTCACCTACTGGCGCAGTGACGACGCGCGTCCGCCCGAGCCTTTGCTCGCCTTGCTCGCTGTGGACATGCAGAACTACTTACCCGAATACATCCTGCGCAAGGCTGACCTGTGCACGATGGCGCACGGTCTGGAGCTGCGCGTGCCGCTGCTGGACCACCATTGGTACCAGAATCTCTTGGCCCTGTCCGCCGAAGAACGCTTTACCAAGCCCCCGAAGCTGCTCTTTGAGAGGTCGTGCCGGCCCTGTGCCTCCCTGGGCTTATTCCGCCAAAAAAAGCGCGGGTTCAACCCGCCGTTGCAGCAATGGCTGCAAAGCGATCTGGCGGCGCGGCTTCCCGGCCTGGGCGAACGTCTATCGGAGACGACGGCGCGGCAGCTCGACCCAAACGCCGTCAACGCGATGGTTGAGCGCTACAAGCAAGGCGCACGGCACATGGCAGAGCAGATTCTTCAGCTCTTGATCCTGGACGAATCCTTGCGCCAGCTGCGCGTATCTGGCGGGCAAGGCAGGGCAAATCGCCGTGTGCCGCTCGGTCAAGTGGGCGCTGCCTGAGCGTTTCCCTCGGGTAGGGGCGCCCAACCGCCGCTCGGCGCTATATCGTGGCTCGCCACACGTTGATACATCACCGCATCGATAGCAGATAGCACCACATCCACCTCGATCGCGTGCATGCAGGCGGGGGCGGCGCATTCCGCAGAGCTGCGTTCGCATGTTCTCACCCAATGGATTTCCCGCTTGAACACGGTGCGCTGGTCGCGGCAGTGGAAATCCCTGACAGTCACGGCGCGGAAGGGACTATTGCGCCAAAAGTCCCCGCTGCCAAAGAGGACGTCGGACCCGGGGCCAAAGAGTACGACCGCGGGCGTACCGGTAACGCGGCCTAGGTGGGCGACCCCCGTGTCCGGCGCAACCAAAAGCGCCGCGTTCTGGATCAATTGCCACAACTGGGGAAGATCGAGCTGGCCGGCGTAGCTAGGGTATTTCCCCGTGGGATCGACCTCGGCGACGATCTGGATTTCTCCCTTTCCCCCGCTCCAAATCACGCTAAGCCCGCGATTCGCGAGCTGCTTCGCCACCGCCTGCCATTTGTAAGGCTCCCACAGTTTTAGCGGCGTGCTCGCGCCGACATGCAGCACGGCGTAGGGGGGGCGCGGCAGTTCGAAGGGAGTCCACGCCGGCGCGGGCCAGTCCCTCGGCTCGTAGGGCGGGGGCGGCGGGCCATCGACCAGCATCGCGACGAGGTCGCCCCAGGCTGCAGGCTTCTCGGGGTAAGGGATTAACTCGTCGACAGGCCAGCTCTTGTACCCGGGCCTGTCGCCTGCGTGCGCGACGATCCAGCGCGAGCCAAGGGCTAACGCGAGCCAGCTATGGCGGTTGTCGGCCGCGCTGATCGCGAGATCAAAACCTGCTTTGGGAAACATCGCGGCCACTGTCGCGCTGTCGTAGGGATCGAACGGCCACGCAATCACCCCGTACGGGCGCTTTTCGTACAACGGTGCAATGGCCTTGGGCGCGGTAACCACGATTTCGGCCTGTGGGTAGAGGGTGCGCAGCTTGGCGAGGAGCGGCGTGAGCATCAGCGTGTCACCAAGCAAAAGGTGATGGGTAATGAGTATTCGGCGCGGGTCGCTGACTTTCCGACGCCCAGTGGCGCTTAGCGCAAGATGGAGCAGCGCGCGGCTGATGATCGGCAGACGTGCGCGCGCGCGGCTACGCACAGGCCGCTCCAAAAAAAACAGGTTCGATCTTCTCGAGCATGACCGCCGGATGGTTCCAACGGTAGTGTAGCAGCAGCAATTGGCCCGCCCCCGGTGGCAGCTCGCTTCATACCGCCGCCTGAGCGGCATCCAGAAACACCTTTTCCATGCGCTCGAGCATATCTTCCACACCGCAACTGGCGACGCAGTGCAAACGGGCGCGGTCTCCGAGCCGCGCGCGCAGCGGCGCGTCTGCGAGCAGCCGCTCCAGGCCGCGCCGCAGATCCGCGACGTCCTCCGGCCTGACAATAATCGCCGTATCTCCGTCGCGCGCGACCTCGCCGGTGCTGCCAGTCGCGGTGGTGACGCACGGCAGGCCGCACAGCATGGCCTGGACCAGCGCCTGCGGCACGCCTTCGTTCGCATAGGAAGGCAGCGCGAAGATGTCGAATGCCTGGAGCCAAGGCAGCACGTCCGTCTGGTTTCCGGCAAGCCAGACGCGTTCGCCGATACTCAGCTCCCGGATTCTCGCTTCGATGTTCTGCCGCTGCGGGCCGTCGCCGACGATCACCAGGCGGGCATCCGGGCGATCCAGCTTGGTGAACGCCTCGATCAGATAGCGATGGCCCTTCCAGTCTCGCAGCGTGGCGACGATGCCGATGAGCGTGGAATTCTGCGGCAGGCTCAATCGCCTCCGCGCGGCCTGCCGATCTCCCGGAGCGAACAGCGCGCTGTCAATTCCGGTAGGCACCGAAGTGATGCGCTGCCCCGGATAGCCGTTGTCGCGGATCAATTGAGCGCGCAGGTTTGCGCCCGTGGTGACGATACGCCGCGTCGCACTGCAGTACAACCAGCGCGTCGCGCGATTGTTCGGAATTGGCGCCGAGATATGCCGGGTGCGCACGAGCGGCGGCCCACCGCCCAGCGTGGCGCAGGCGAGCGCGGCCAGCCAGCTATCTGTCGAGCTATGGGTGTTGATGATGTCCACCGGATGATTCTTCATCCAGCGGCGCAATGCGAGCAAACCGCAAAGATTTTTCCTGCCAATCGGCAACGCCACCGCCGGAATGCCGCGCTCCGTGGCTTGCCGGAATATCTGTGCATCGCGCGGCGCAAGCAAGGTCACCCGGTGACCGCGCGCGATCATGCCCGCTGATTCCTCGAGAATGCGGATCTCCTGGCCGCCCCACCCGAGCGACGCCTCCGTGTGAACGATGTGCATCAGCGGGCCGTGAGCGCCGGCCTTGCGTCACGCTCGTGGATCTTCATCTCGGGAATCATCAGCGCGGCAGAGGCCGCGGCGACAACGGTTTCGGTCGAAATCAAAACAGATTACGCGGCGGACACGGCGGCAAAGCGCCTTGCCCATCCGGAGCCCTATATAAGTACCCGAAATTGACGGGAATCGCGACGAGAGCCGAAGCGCTCATCGAGGCCCTAGCGCTTCGTCCCGGTGCCGCCGGTTCGTATGGTGCGCCCCAATGGTGTCGGCGACCGCGCGTCGATTGGCTCCAGTGCGCCTTGCCCTTAGTGCTCGCGCGCGGAACAACCCGCCCTCCTTGTGCACGAAGCTGCCATCGAGCAGGGGCTTAAGGATTATCGGTAGGGTGGGCTCGGTGGCCGCCACCACCATCATGGCGGCGATGGAAAGCGCGAACGGGGCCCAGTACGGCTTGACGTACCGGAGAAGGCGAAGGTAGAGCTGCAGGCTGGTGGCGTTGGACGATGCCATGGCTGCGCCGGAAAATGTTGAATTATAACCCGCACCTCCTCCCGGAGGAGCCGACGGGCGGGCGGCGCTCTTAAAGGACGAGGCCCCGATAGAGCGTGAGCAGACGCTCGGCCATGGACTGGAGGCTGAACCCTTCAGCGCGCGCGCGCGCCCTGCGTCCCATCGCGTGTGCGGTGAGCACATCCAGTCTGGCGAGCCGGTCGGCGAGTGCATCGACCGCGAGTGCATCGACGACAAAGCCGTTCACGCCCTCATCGATCAGTTCCGCGGTGCCGCACTGCGGGGTAGTGACGACCGGCAGCCCGCAAGCCATCGCCTCGAGCGCTGCGTTGGGAAACGGATCGTAGAGACTTGGAAGCACGAAGCTGTCGGCCGCCCCATACCAGGGACGCACGTCTTCTTGGGCGCCCGCAAAGCGAACGCGCGAAACGACGCCAAGCGATCCTGCCAGGCGCTCGGCGCGCCCCTGGCCCTTGTCGCGGCCGACGACGACGAGGTGAGCGTCCCTCCGAGGCGAAATCGCCAGCGCTTTGATGAGAGGAAACAGGCCCTTACGCTCGAAGCCTGCGCCCACGAAGAGATGCAGCGGCGCATCGCCCGCAATGCCGAGCCTGTGGCGCATCGCCGCGCGATGCGCGTCGCGCAGCCGCGGATGGAACGCCTCAGGGTCGATGCCGTTGTAGATGACGTGGAGCTTCGCCTCCGGTGTGCCGAAGTGCACGCGGATCTCCTCCCGCACCATGCGCGAGTTGCAGATCACGGCGCGCAGCCGCGGACTCTTGAACAGACGCCGTTCCGCGGCGAGGACATAGCGATGGTAGGGATTAAGCGCCAGGCTGAGCTGGCCGAGGGTCCCGAGTAGCGCGCGGCGGTTGTGCAGCCATTGAGCGTGCACGCCGTCGCCGGCGCGATAGATGTCGCAACAGGCGATGCGTTCATGCGATTGCACCAGATCAAACGGCTGGCGGGCGATTTCGCGGCACACCGCGCGGGCGAAGCTCCAGTCGCGCCAAACACGCCCGATGTATAACGGATCGCAGCGAACCACTGTTCCGGGACCGCCCACCCATTCGCGTGCCAGCACCGTCACTGCCACGCCCTGCGCCGCGAGTGCACCCAGCGCGCGTTCGATGAAGCGCTCGGCGCCTCCTTGGGCGTTGTAGCGCTGCCGCACCAGGGTGATGCGCATTCGCCTTATTTCCGCACGAGCTCAAGCCGCTCGCACAGCGCTCGAACCCCCTCGAGCACGTGCGGACCCTGACCGTGAAGCAGATACGGATCGATGACGTAGATCCTGCGGTCGCGGACCGCGGGAACGGCCTCCAGGCCGCGCCATGCCTGCGGCGCCTCGCTTCCGAAGCCGGCCGTAACGATCGCCTCGGGCCGCGCGCCGAGAATCTGCTCGCGCGAGACGAGCAGGGTCAGCGTCTTCGTCCCGGCAAAAACATTGCGTCCGCTACACAAGCGCAGCGCATCGCTGATAAGATGCGCGCCGCTTACCGTGAGCATGGGCCGGTGCCAGATCTCAAGGAACACCGCCACGTGGCGCTCCCCGGCATAACGCTTGCGCAGTTCCGCGATCTCATTTTCGAATTGCCGCGCGCGTGTTTCTGCGACCTCCGCGCTGCCGGCCAGCGCGCCGACCAGCCGAACGATGCGGGGAATATCGGCAAGGGCGCGCGCCTCGGTAACGAAAACCCGGACACCGAGCCGCTCCAGACGATCGATCTGCAGCGTTGAATTGCCACCTTGCCAGGCGAGCACGAGATCCGGCCGTAAGGCAATCAGGCGCTCGATATCGACCCGGCCGGGACTTGCCACGACCGGCAAGCGCTCCGCCTCGGCCGGATGACGACTGAAGCTCGAAACACCGGCGAGCTTCGCACCTGCGCCCGCGGCAAAGGCGATTTCCGCCAGATGCGGTGCGAGGGTGACGATGCGCTCCACCGGCTGCCCGGGCGAGACCGTGACACCGCGGTCATCGCTCGCTTGCAGCGCGTGCGTGTTC
>Ga0137418_10003475_pt1 | contig 14473 bp, 13 predicted proteins | sample CZODoug3_1_2_16f_FD_122242 | JGI IMG/M metagenome (GOLD analysis project Ga0137418, IMG submission 122242) | Vadose zone soil fungal communities from Angelo Coast Range Reserve, California, USA - CZODoug3_1_2_16fungal (Hybrid Assembly) | ecosystem: Environmental > Terrestrial > Soil > Vadose... | reverse complement strand
TCGATCCCCTCGAAGAGATCACTCATCACGAAATCCGTTCGCGATGCCAGGCCGAGATGGTCGGCGTTGCGAGCCGCGAGCAGCAGTGCATCGGCGGAGATGTCGGCGCCCAGCACTCTCACCCTTTTGTCATAAGCCGCCAGTGCGAGTGCAACGTTTCCCGAGCCGGTACAAATGTCGATTGCGAATACGTCCGAACCCGTCCGCAGCGCTTCGCCGAGAATGTCTGCCGCCGTTCGCGCCAGTAGCTCCGTTTCACGGCGCGGAATCAAGGCCTCCGGTCCGCTCAGCATCTCGAGGCCGGCGAAATTCTGCCGTCCGGTTAGATGCGCGAGCGGCTTGCCGGCGGCGCGAAGCGTAACCAGCTCCGACAGACGGTCGATCTCGCTGTCGTCGAGGTTCGGCAGATTGCCTTCGCCACACCGCGCCACTGACCGCGGCTGCCCGGCCGCCGCAAACCAGAGTGCCCGCACTGTGAGCTCGGGAGTCTCCTCTGGTTTATCCGGAAGCGGCGACCACTTGCTTTCCATGTCGATGACCAGCTCCCGGAACAGGGATTGCGCCGTCGTGCCAGAGTGGCTCATGACTCTGGTGAGTTCGTTGCTTGTGCCGCGCGAAGATCGAACTTCCCGCTCGGCGTCCGTGGCAACTCCGATCTCGCCTCAATTCTGCCGGGATGGAGATATGGTGGCAGCTCCGCGCGACAGAACCGGCGGACGCTATCAACCGTGCCGTCGGGAGCAAGTACGACGTATGCAACGATCAATTCGCCCCGCTTTTCGTCGGGCTCCGTCCCGACCATCGCTTCAACAACCTGCCCGGACGCGTAGATCACGTCAGCGATCTCATCGGGGCTCACTCTGAATCCGAGGCTCTTGATCAGACGGTCGCGGCGGCCAACATAGTAGAGCAGGCCGTCAGCATCGCGTCTCACCAAATCCCCGGAGAACACGACCCGTTCGGAATTCGGAGCGCCGTCGGGGAGAAGCGGATGCGGACGAAAAATCCTGGCCGTTGTTTCCGGATCATTCCAGTATCCCGCAGCGACTGTAGATCCGCGTTGCACCAATTCGCCGACTTCTCCTGGCGCGCACAGTGTGAGATCCTCGCGCACGACAAGGATCTCCGTTCCCGGAATCGCGCGGCCGATCGAATCTGGATGCGCGTCGACGAGCTCCGGCGGCAGGTAGGTAGCGCGAAACGCCTCGGTCAGACCATACATAAGGAACAACTCGGCCTGCGGCTGCGCCGCGCGGAGCTGGCGAACCCCGTCAATCGGGATCCGACCTCCAGTGTTGGTCATCGCGCGGATACTCGAGATCGGCGTATTTCGAAACGTTAACGTCCCGAGCAGCTGCAGCCAGAGCGGCGGCACGCAAGGAAGAACTGTTACCGCTTCCCCGCGCAGCGTGGCAACGATCTGCTGGGGCAGCGGCGAACGCTCGACCACGAGACACGCACCTGCGCCCACCGCGCAGAGCAATTGATTGAAGCCGTAATCGAAGCTGAACGGAAGCAGGCTCGCAATCCTGTCGTCCGCGTCGATACGCACGTAGCTGCTGACCGATCTCACTCCGCTCCACAGATTCGAGTGAGTGAGGGTGACGCCTTTCGGAAGCCCCGTCGATCCCGACGTGTAGATAATCTGCGCGAAATCACAGCCTACTCGGTTTACCGGCTTGAATTCCGCGTCGCCGCTGAGCGAGGCTACATCGAAACGGTGTGCCGTCGTCGCGATCTGGCGTGGCTGCCGGGCGAGCAGCTCCGCGGAAGAGATGAGAGCAACTGTTCCGCTGTGTGACAAAATGTGCTCCACCTGGCGGGGGCGAAGCGTCTCATTGACGTTGATGGCGACGGCACCGCACGCGGCCGCTCCGAAGAACGCGGCGGCGGACTCAGTTCCACGCTCGAGAAAGATTGCGACGCGGTCCCCGGGTGCTACTCCGCCGGCATGCAGTGCTGTCGCTATGCTCGCGGCACGCGCGCGCAATTCGCCGTACGTGACGCGAGCGTTTCGCTCGACAATCGCGCACCGATTGCTCGCCCGGTCGGCGGTCTGCCAAAGCAGAAGTGCAATGTTGGTGCTGTCGACTGGCCACGGCGGAATGGCAGATTTCAGTGGGCTCGGATCGCGAGGAGCACGGTCCGTGGACTTCATGTGGTATTGCGTCTCGGCCTTCAGTTCACGACGGATTGTATCAGTCATTTGCGCGTTTGTTCGGAGCGTGGTGGCAATGCGTCACATTGCCCGCCGAAGTATCCGGGTGAGTGTCGCACCGCATCGGTCGAGGCGATTGAATGACGTCACAAACACTTCGAGCGGCTGTTGCCAGGGATCCTCTATCGCGCGAGTCGGAGACGGCACCGGGTCCAGGTCACCGGCGACAATGATCCGCTCTGCTGGAACGCCGACAAAGAGAGCCATATGGCGTGCCTGTCGCGCATCCATAACCACAACAAGATCGGCGTTGCGGGTTGTTGCGGGCACCAGCGGCCGCGAACGGAACGACGAAAGGTCAATTCCCCGCTGCGCACTGACCGCGATCGCAAACTCTGGAACAGATCGGCCTGGACCGACAAAGCCAGCTGACGAGACCCGGATGTCCGGCAGTGCGCGGGTTAACACGGCTTCGAGGTACGGGCTGCGACAGACATTCCCGTAGCAGACGACGAGTATGTTGCGAGGGCGAGGCAGATGCGATAGCCGACTCCGCACGGCTCGGTGTCGCTTTGCGTGCAGCATGCGGTCGGCCAGATTGCGCATCGCATCGTAAATGCTCCCAGAGGAGATCCGACTACGCATGACGCCACGCTTTCTCCTGCTCGCTCTTGCGAGTCTCTCGAGGCAGTACGTGGTGAGTCCTGGTCGCGATCCAATCCGAAAGCCTTCGGGCGTCCGAAGCAGCGACACGAGAGTGCGTCGGAACCGTGAAGAGGCGATCGCGCAGAAACTCGGATCCGCTGCCCGCTTCTTCTCCGGGCGCGAGAAGTGGTCGCAGTTGGTGATGCTGCTCCAGCGTCATCGGGTATCCGCGCACCGCGCCCAGCGTAACTTGAGGCGCCGCATCTCCAACAGCGTCGACGAGCGCCAGCCGAAGGAAGCCGGGTTTCCCGCCGGCAACGGGGCTAATTGCACGAAGATGCGACGCTCCGTTGATCCGGGAGAGCAAATCGCTCGCCCGCGTGTAACGAGCTTGGACTTCGCCCTCATCCATCCGAAGTGCCGTTTGCAGAACTGCCAGGGCAGCGAGGCGAATTGCCCGCGCCGGGCGCGGAGGCTTGTAGACCATCTCGCCGAGCTTCAACGCGGGAAGAGTTGCGGGCACTCTATATAGAAGAGGGTGCGTGAGCAGCCACTGAGCGGCGAGACCGACAATTTCACCGCCACCCCGTGACGGCGTCTCGAGAGTTTTTCGGGTTCGCCGCACCCATTCCGCGGACGCGGGCGTGCGCGCCAACAGTGCACCCCCGCTGCCGGCCGTCATACCCTTCCCTCGACCGAAGCTGAGAATCCCCATGCTTCCGATGGAACCGAGTCTCTTGCCGTGCAAGGTCCCGCCTGCTCCCTGCGCGGCATCCTCGATCACCGGAATTCCCTGATCCGCGGCGAGCGCTTGCACTGCACCCATGTCGGCTGGGTAGCCATACAAATGCGCTACGACGATCGCGTCGACCCCTCGCTGAATCACGCGTCGTACCGACTCCAGATCGGGACTCAGAGTCTCCGGATCCAGATCATAGAGTCGAACTTTCACGCCGGCACCAACCGCGGCGGACGTGAGATCGATGCACGCGTACCCTGGGTAGGCGACGGTTCCTCCCGGAGGAACAGTTGCGCGCAGCGCGAGGATCAATGCGGAAGTGCCGCTGTCGGTCAGGAGAACATCCATTGCGTCGTACCGCCCTTTCAACTCTTCGATGACTGCCTGATCTCCGGTTCGCAGTACGCCACATGCAGCGCCGATCCCGCGGAAAAGCGCTCGCGGCGAAACCGGCGAGTAGACTGGAGCCTGCCATCTCCAACTCACGGGATGTACCGCACGATCGACGGACCAAACGCCGTCGCGATTGATGTCGGCAGCTGCCGCCAAAGGCGCGGGCCGAGGCGAAAGGGCCCAGTGTCCGGCGACGGTGTAGTGACGTCGCTCGTGGCACCGAGGCCGTACCACCAGAGCGGCTCCTCTCGTCCTCTCCACTGCATCTTGAACCTGTGAGTTCCTGCGCCCGGCGTGCACCGTCCGAAATTGAATCGCTTGACGCCGCGCGAAATAGCGTGCTGCATGCATGCCCAGTAAAGGAGCATGTTTGGAGACGCACGATTGTGCTCGCGGAGGGAGGACGCCCACGTCATTTCGAACTCGTCACCGAAGAAGAAGCCACACCCTCCGGCTACGGGCTTGTCTCCGATATAAGCACACGCGAACACGCAATCGTCGGGAAAATGCTCGGCGATCGCGCGGAAGAGAGCAAGCGATTGGGTGGGGGTTCCAAGATCACGCATGTGCCGGGCAAAAACGGAGAAGAACGGATCCACCTGGTCCGGCCCGAACCGTACGACAATGCCCTCCTTCTGAGGGCGGCGTATCTGGCTACGTAGCTTCGCGTCAAATCGGTCAAAGAGTTCTTCGGGATCATCCGGCAGATCGAGCACAACGGTGATTTTCCGATGGGACGCAGTCAAGGAAATGGAGAGGGGCACGCGACTTCGCAGCTCCAGAAGCTTCACACTGTCACGACGGGCGATCGAGACACTCTCGTCGACCACCGCTCGGATTCCGGATTCCGTCCCGAGCGGACCTCCGTAATTGACGAACGGCATTGAGACCAGATAGTGGCCAAAAACGATGCTTCGAACCCGCACTAGCGGAAGGACGGCGACCAGGGCGCCCGCATCGCGCGCCGAGAGATAAATGCACTCGTGGCCAAATACGTCTTCTACCAGGCGCCGCCACCGCAGTCTGTGAAAGTGGGTGTATCCGATTTGCTTTGCGGCGAACGCGTCCCATTCCTGCTCGGTACCAGCGAATCGCTCGACGGAAATCATCAAGCCGCCCCTCGCGTCATCGCTGAGTGTTCGAGCTGTGACAGGCACGATGAAATCGTTCCGAAGGAGAACTCGCCGAGGAGACTATCGATCCGGTTGAGCGCCGTACCAAGCCCGCGGTAGTGTCGAATGCGGTTGATAGCTGAGACCGGAAGGCGTGGCTGGCCCGGATCGATCTCCCAGGGATGGATATAGAAGGTGGCGCTCTCTCCTCGCGCACTCGCCTCGCGAAATGCTCGACGAATGACGGCAAGGGGAAACTGTCGAAGGTATCCGCCGCCGGCGGCCGGGATCGGATAATTGAAGAAGCTCGTCGTGGCGAGAGGAAATTCCGCGAGCGTTCCCGACGCGCGATGAATGATGTGCGGGGCACGCGGCGCGGATGGATACCCGTATCCCCGGCGACGAATTGGGAAAAGGCTGGAGTCGTAGCGGTAGCCTTCCTCGATAAGAACGTCGAATGCCCACTCACAACCCGGAACAATCGAGAAGCTTGGCGCGCGATAGCCCAGCACGGCCTTGCCGATCAAATCCTCGAGGGCGCTTTTTGAAGATTGTATGTCCACGCGAAACGTCTCGGGCTGTAGCGATGTCACACGCTCGTGACGGTACCCGTGCGAGGCGACTTCGTGGCCGGCATCGGAAATGGCGCGAACAGTTTCTGGTCGGTGCCTGGCAAGCCATCCCAGAACGAAGAAAGTACCGGAGACGCCGTGTCGGTCGAGGCAGTACAAAAGCGCATCGATGCTACGCGCAACCCGACTCGGGCGCGTGAGCCATTCGTCCGGCGACACGACCGATTCGAGCGCTTTAACCTGGAAATACTCCTCGACGTCGACAGTAAAGAAGTGCGTCGTCGCGGATTTTTCGGATGGCATTGTTGAAACTAGATGCGGAGGCAGACGGGAGTGCTTTGGTTGCAACCGTTCGCACTTCAAATGCCAGGCACCAGGCCGTGTTTTCCCGCGCAACGCACACTCGTATCTACTTGCGCAGTAAGGCGATATGCTCACGCGGCCGGTTTGTGATCGCCTTCTGGGTCATCGATGCTCAGGGCGATTGTTGCTCTCGCGCTACAACGCAGCGAGTGCCGCAGTTAATGGCGTTTGCAGGGGTTTCCACCCGGAAGCGCGCGATCGTCGGACGCGGAGACCCCCGCTACGGGCCATCAACTCACATCGCCTATCGATGCGATTTGCAAGACACCCGTGTGGCACGGCTACTACAACTTGTGCTCGCGAAATCGACCGCTTTACGCACAACGATTTCTTAATCACGCTGTAACTAACGTGGGGACAGGCGCTTAACCCACGCGACCTGTCGCGTTTCGCTTCCTCTGGAACTCGGCACCTTTGCTGCGAGTTCCGACGCACAAGCAGCGGCTGAAGCACCTCTCCACCGCGCTCGCAGTTTCAATCGTTTCACGAGCGACCTCGATGATTTCGCAACTCGATCAAACCACCGCAACACCTCTCTCAGTTCGCCAGCATCTCCCTGTTGGCGGTTCGTTCAAACTTCGCTGGCCAACTCATTCTGCCGGAGTTGCTCGACCCGAGCATCGTGTAGGGAGAGTAGAGCGAACCATTTCCGTCGCTGTCTCGACTCTGTCGCTTGCTTCGGACGCGTCAGAAAAGCGAAAGAGGATCGGTTCAATCGACGCCGTACGTGGAACCGCAATGATCTTCGTGTGTCTCGCGCATTTCACCGGCATTTATTTGTGGAGCGCAGGCCCCCGTGAGCTGGCGAGCTATATAGGCACTGTCGGCATGATTGCGTCGCCGACTTTTGTCGCTGTAAGCGGAATGATGGTCGGATTCTTCTCGGCCACCAATCCGGCGGCCTTTCGCGACCTTCGAATCAAGCTGCTAGACCGCGGGGTGTTCCTGCTGCTCGTGGGACACTTTCTGCTCGCCATCACTGTAACTCGCTCGCTCGCGGGCTTTGCCGCGACTTATCGGAGCAGCTTCATAACGGATGCCATTGCGGTCTCTATCATTATCGTCCCGTGGCTCATGTCCGAACTGGAAGCCGCGCCGCGCCTCGCGATCGCAGCGAGCGTGCTTCTCCTGAACTGTGTTGCCATTGTTCAGTGGCATCCGGCGGCCGCTGCTCTCGTGAGCGTTAAGCGGTATCTGGTCGGCATACCGAGCATGTCTGCCGGGGAGGAATTTCTGGGATTCCCGGTGATTCCATGGTTTGCCGCGTATCTAGCGGCAACCGTACTCGGCGAATTACTGGGAAAGATGTATTCGCGCGGTGAGCAAAAGAGAGCGCATCTTCTTCTTGTCCGGATTGGTGGTGTCTCGTTCGTCGTCGCAGGCCTCCTCGATTGGGCAACAGACGCCATGCGTCGTGCGCAAGTTGGCGCGGATTGGAACCCGACCTTCCTTTTTGCCATTTATCAGAAATTTCCCCCCGGGCCAGTTTACCTGGGTTTTTTTGGCGGCGCAGGAATCATGCTTCTCGCGGCAATCCTCGAGATCGATCGTCTGGGCGCGCTCCCCAGAGTAATGAACAAACTGCGTGAGGTGGGTCGTGCCTCACTCTTCACGTTCATTGCGCAGTATGCCCTGTATGTGGCACTGATGGGCAGGCTGCACCTGCCTTACACGCCACTATGGCCCTTGCTTTTCCTTTTTTCTCTCGTAATTCTGGCGCGCGGAGCTGCTACGTGGGATCGGTACAACGGCAATCGCTTTCTCACCGTAGGACTTGCTTTCATCCTTCGTGGAAAACTGCAGCGAGCTCGTTCCGCGTCGGGTCGCAACGATGGAATCTCTTCGCTTCCGAGTCGGGTCATTCTTAGCCTGAACCGTCGTCATGCGCCTGAAGTGGAACTGAATGAAGCCGAAGATGGAAATTGAGGTGGGCACACCGACAGCTTCCAACCGGCCGTACGGATCTTCGCGGGTCGCATCCATCGATGCGGCGCGCGGCTCGGCGATGCTCTTCGTTTGTCTCGCACATTTCACCAACTCGTATTTCTTCCTGAACGGCAGGGAGGACATCGGCAGCAATCTCGTCGCTATCGGAATGCTAGCCTCCCCGACGTTCGTCACTGTCAGCGGGCTCGTCGCGGGCTTTCTCGCCGTCACGCGTCGGAGCTCCTTCGCTCAGCTTCGCCGCAAACTCATAGACCGTGGCCTTTTCCTGCTGTTAGTTGGACACCTGATCCTATCGCTGTCTGGCACTCTTACGGGAGTCGGATTTTCTCACGCCTACAGAATCGAGTACATCACCGATGCGATAGGCTTTGCAATCCTGATCGGTCCCTGGCTCGTGGTCACACTTCGACCAAGGCTGCGGCTTGTACTCGCGGCAACAATTTTCGTATTGAATTGGGGCGCGATTTTATTCTGGACGCCAGGCGATGGCATCTCAACTTTCGCAAAACAGTACCTGGTCGGTGTCGTCAATCCCGGACGATGGGGAGATACCGCTGGCGACTTTGCGGTGATTCCGTGGTTTGTCGTTTATCTAGTCGGCACCGCAATTGGTGAGCGCGTCGGGGCTTACTACGTCAGCAAGAACGAAACATCAGCGCATCGCCTGTTGGCCAAGATTGGTATCATCAGCGTTGTATCTACGCTATGCATCAAGATCGCCCTGGTTTTTGCTGTGCGATCGGCTCCCGGTTTTGTGGCGACGTACCCGACTCTGACTCACTTGCTGTCCTTCTACCAAAAATTTCCGCCGGCCCCGGATTATCTCTTCTTTTTCGGCGGAGCCGGGATGTTGCTTGTCGCGGGTGTCCTGGAAGCAGGGCGCAGGGGCGTGCAGCCGTTTCTGTTGAATCAGTTACGCCAGATCGGTTTGGCGTCGTTCTTCGTATATATCGTCCAGTTTTACGTCTATGTGGTCGTATTGCGTTCGCTGCGCCTCCCTTACACGCCGTTCTGGCCGCTCATCTTTCTCTTCTCGATAGCACTATTGTCGGCGGTGGCATCAGTGTGGAACGTGAGAGGGGGCAACCGATTCCTCACCGTCGGAGTTGGAGCACTTCTCGAACGCCTGGGTCATGGACGCGCCCCGATCCTCGAAAAGCCGATCGCGGTCGGGAGTCCGACGGCCTGAGAATCCAGGCACGTCAAGATCCCTGGGTCCGGGTATAAACAAATAGCGGCGCGTTGAGCAGCGTCGCTCGTTTGTCTGTGGGCCGCCTACCACAGAATGGGGCGGTATCGCGACAAGGAATCCAGCGCTTACCAATCCTCTTTTTCTTGATGCATGGTAAGGTGCTGTCCCTGCGCAACTTATAAATGTCGCGCGATGCGGCAACGCCGGAATGGAAGATGCTTTGTCGCGTCTCCAGAATGCCGCGCTTTGCGGCGCGAATGATCGGGTGGGCGTGCTCCCGCGCACGACTGCTCTGAATCGGCCCGGCGGGTACTTGTCCACTGAGAGCTCGTGATCTCTGCACACTACCCCCGTCTTCGCGACCAACTGATTGCTGCGCCCAAAGTCTGGGTGATCACCGGCGTCGCCGGGTTCATCGGCTCAAATCTCCTTCAGGATCTGCTCGCCCTGGGACAAACAGTTGTCGGTGTTGACGACTTCTCGACTGGCCATCGCGCGAATCTGGACGAAGTCCTTGCCCCGTTCAATGGAGATGCGGACTTCCGCATGGTGGAAGGCGACATTCGAGATCTCGAGACGTGTCGGACCGCCTGCGAGGGCGCGGACTACGTTCTTCACCACGCGGCGCTCGGTTCCGTTCCCTGGTCGATGGATGATCCGCTCCGCACGAACGCGGTGAACGTCAACGGCTTTGTAAATATGCTGGTCGCGGCTAAAGACGCGGGCGTCAAACGCTTCGTCTATGCCTCATCGAGCGCCGTGTACGGGGACACGCCAGATCATCCTCAAATCGAGGCGAGGTTGGGTCGCCCGTTGTCTCCGTATGCCGCGAGCAAGACGACAAACGAAACGTATGCCGTCGCGTTCCAAATGAGCTATGGACTTCAGTCGGTCGGTTTGCGCTACTTCAACGTGTTCGGGCGACGTCAGGATCCTGCCGGCGCATACGCGGCTGTAATCCCGCGCTGGATAGCAAGCCTGCTGAGGGGCGAGCGTTGCCGGATCTTCGGAGACGGCGAGACCACTCGCGATTTCTGTTATGTAGCCAATGTCGTCCAGGCCAACCTGCTGGCGGCAACGGTTGAAGACGTCAACGCAACTGGTCAGGTCTACAACGTTGCATGTGCGGAATCGGTAACGCTCAATCATCTTTTTCAGGTGATGCGCGCCCGGCTGGCGCTCATAGATCCGGTATTCTCTTTCGCTCTCCCCCAGCACGACCCCTTCCGTCCGGGCGACATCAGGTTCTCAAGCGCCTCTATCGAGAAGGCCCGGCAGATGCTTTCCTATTCACCCACGCACACTGTCGCTCAAGGGCTGGATGAAGCCCTGGACTGGTATGTGGAGCGAGCGCGGACAACCGTCGGTCGCACGGTCGCCGCGATGTCTCGCCATCTCACTGGTCCAACCATCATTCCTCCGCACCACGCCGGAACACCCCTCACCCTGGCGACGTCATGACCGAGCCGGCTCTGCGACGACCAGTCGCTCTGATTGGATGCAACGACGAATGGATGTGCCGTTCGCTCGAGAGCGTTTTCGCAGAGAAAGGATACGACGTCACACGTACGGGATCGGGTAAGCAGGCGCTCAAGCTGGCCCGGCGTGGCGGCTACGATGTCTTGATGCTGGACGAGCAGCTGTACGAGCTCACGGGAGTCGATGTTTGCGTTGCATTGCGGGACGACCCGCTCTTCGACCACGCTGTTCCCATCGTGATAATCTCCTCATCACATCGGACGCTGCCTGGCAGAATGGCTGCATACGCGGCTGGCGCATGGGAGTACTGTCACCTCCCTCTCGACGCCGACGCACTTTTTCTGAAGCTTGGAACTTTCCTTCGCGCCCGCCATGAGCTCGCGGCGTCGCAGGTGAAGTCACTGATGGACCCGGCAAGCGGCCTCTACACGCAGTTCGGTTTGAATCAAGTTGCGGAGCAAGTAGAGGCGCGGGCACTGCGCAACCACGAGGCTGTTGCGTGTGTGGCGTTCTCCTCGCAGCCGACCGGTCTCGAACCGGGTCAGGGTCGTCGCGGTGAGGACATGGACTCGTTCGCCGACGTCGTGCATCTCTTGCGCGAGCAGGCGAGAAAATCGGATGTGGTGGCAAAGACCGGCGACTCTCAGCTCGCGATTCTCGCACCCGACACGGACGCCGCCGGCGCCCGCCTGCTTGTCGCGCGCCTTCAGCGTGAGATCGACATGGCGTCGAAGCGCACGACCCACCCGGGCTCGTTCCGCTTGCGGGCGGGCTATTGCGCGGTGTCGGATCTCTCTGCCGCAAACATCGATATAACCGAGATGGTTCTCCGCGCCAAAAGCGCTCTCGCGCATGTTCCGATGAGCGGACTCGGCGAAGCGGTGTTGAGTTTCGATGATCTCCCTTTGTCCTGAGCGGCCGCCGCTTCATTGAGCTAGGACCCGCGTCCCGGTCGATCAATTCGGCCGTTTATCGCTGCCGGCAAAGGGTTTATGAACGTCACGCTTTGGCTACATATGTAGCCAGCTATTGACGTTGTGCGTACTTCCCCCCAACTTGGGCGTCCGCGAGTGGGTCAATCGGGGATGAGGGACGCATGGCGCAGATGGACCCAGCTGCAACAAAGTCGGCATCATCGGCGGATAGCTACCAGGACTATGCGCCGTTTTCGTCGCCGCCAAGCATTGGCGGAGGTGCTCGAGCAAACAACGGCGCACCACCTCAATCGGCCCCGCTCTATTCCACCACTGTGAGCTCTCTCGTCCGAGCACTCGAGCTGGCTGCAGACCGCACAGCGACGACCATCGCTCACGGCACGAAGCAGACACGTCGCGAAGTTCGCGAACGCCTAAACGAAGTTGTGAACTGGTTGATCGCGAGCCTGCGCAATACCACGCAGAGCGCGGTTCCTGTTCCTCCAGTAATCGCCCGAGAATACGTATCCACCCTGAAGGTGAATTTTCTCACCGAGTTGGCTGCGACGCCGGACCTGAACGCCGGCGAAGTGGTGAGCACGCTGATCAGGCTCGATGAGGCGGAAGATGCATGGAGGCGTACGGACCGCGGCAAGTTCATTGCGCGCCTCACCGGTGCTGATTGCGCTGACGCGGTCGTGGCGATCGCTCACGACATTCGGTCCCCGCTCTGCTCGATCCTCCTTCTGGTCGACGCGCTGCGCCGCGCCGAAAAAATGTCACCCAACCCGATCAGGGAGCGGCAGCTCGGACTCATTTATGGGGCGGCATTCGGTCTGAGCACGACGGTTTCAAATCTCATCGGCGCGGCGCGCGGCGACGGGTTGGTTCAGGGGCAGCCGCTGCCCTTCTCCGTAAGCGAGACGATGCACTCCGTGAGCGCAATCGTGCAGCCGATGTGCGAGGAGAAAGGCATTCCTCTGGGAGTTGAGTTCCCCGAGAACGACGCCCGAATCGGACACGCGTCCGCCATCCAGCAGTCGCTGCTGAATCTGGCGTCGAATGCCCTTCGCTATACGGATGCGGGATCGGTCGCGATGGGTTGCACCGAAGTTTCCGCAGACCGGGTCGAGTTCTGGGTCGAGGACACCGGGCCGGGCATCCCGGATGAAGTGCTCGAGAGACTCTGCTATGGGTTTCCGCCCGAAGGCGTGAAGCTTCGCTTCTCGAGCGCCGGTCTCGGGCTCGCTATCGTCCGCACACTGGTCGAAGCGATGGGGAGCACGCTGCAGGTCGACACCGGTACCGAAGGGACGCGCTTCTCGTTCGTCCTCTCGCTGCCAGTGATGCAGTAAGCTTATATTTAACAACGACTTAGCACCTCCAGCCCTCCATTAGAGCGATCCGCCAAAGGGTTTCCCCCGAGTATCCCGGCGCACGCTCAATCGTCTCAAAAATAGACCCCTTGCTCAGCTTGTCCGCGGCCAAGGTCGGACAGGTTAGCACCTCCGAAAACCGGCAAACCCACCGAAAGGTGGAGACGCAAAGCCACGAGGCTAAAGCGCTGGAAAGCGCCAAGCCAGTCGGGCTACCGAAGAGGAGCCAAGATGGAACTGTCCCGGGAACGTCCGCCGCTTGCCCTGATTGCCTGCAGCGACGATTGGATGAGCAGGGCTTTAGAGAGCGTCTTTCAGCAGCACGGCTACGTCGTCGCGCATACACGCTCGGGCGTGCAAACCATGGAGCTGGCGCGGCTCGCCAATCACGATCTCCTGGTGCTCGACGAATCCCTCAGCGATGTGCGGGCGATCGACGTGTGCCGGGCGATTCGGGAGGGCTCGCAGTTCGATCACTCGGTGCCCGTGGTGATCACATCCCCCACGCCAGTCGACCCACATGCGCGCATCGCGGCGTTCAACGCGGGCGCATGGGAATACTGCAGTCATCCAGTCGACCTCGAGCCGATTTTCATCAAGCTCGAGACATTCCTTCATGCACGCAGCGAGCTCGTTGTGGCCCGCACTGAAGACTTCGTAAATTCCACAACCGGCCTCTACACGTCATTCGGACTCCGCCAGCTCGCTGGAAAACTGGGCGCGCGCGCTCTCAGAAAGCACGAGCCGTTTGCCTGTGTGGCGTTCGCGCCGCAGGTGCATGATCGCGAAATAGGATCGAGCATGTTGTGGAAGGAGAGCCTGGTCGGCTTCGCCGACGTCGCCCACGTTTTTCGCGAGCAGAGCCGGCAGTCTGACGTCGTCGGTCACGTCGGTGACCTGCGGCTCGCGATTCTGGCGCCCGATACCGATGCCGCTGGCGCGCGACTGCTGGTTGCGAGACTGCAGCGAGAGCTCGACCACGCGTCGAAGAAAAAGACAATCGCGGGCCAGGTTCGACTGCGCGTCGGCTATTCGGCCGTCGCGGATCTCGCGGCTTCGAAAATCAACGTCGCCGAGCTGGTGCACCGCGCGGAGAGCGCTCTCGATCACGCTCCAATTCAGGGCGACGGTAACGCGATCGTCAGCTTCGACGATCTTCCGATATACTGACTCGGTCGACCGCGCTCGCGCCTAGTCATGCTCGAGCATTAGGAATAGCTCGAGACAAGGGATATCAAACTGATTGTTTGAAGTGGAGCGTACAGGGATCGAACCTGCGACCTCTGGACGCAACCAAAACATAGCATAAACCAATCACATCAATTTGCCGGACTTGAGAGGGGAACCGAGCGTCGGAGCCGGTCACTCGGGTATGAGCCCAACACGAATCGCGTAGCGCACCAGACTGACCACGTCGTGTATGCGCAGGCGCTTCATGACTTCGCCGCGATGGCTTTCCACCGTCTTGATGCTGAGGCCGAGCCGCTTGGCGACTTCGCGCGTCCGATGCCCTTCAGCGACAAGCTTGAGCACCTGGATTTGACGGTTGGTAAGCGCGCGCAACAGACGCCTCACCGCGATCG
>Ga0137418_10003474_pt1 | contig 14483 bp, 16 predicted proteins | sample CZODoug3_1_2_16f_FD_122242 | JGI IMG/M metagenome (GOLD analysis project Ga0137418, IMG submission 122242) | Vadose zone soil fungal communities from Angelo Coast Range Reserve, California, USA - CZODoug3_1_2_16fungal (Hybrid Assembly) | ecosystem: Environmental > Terrestrial > Soil > Vadose... | reverse complement strand
GCCGGCCTGCCGGAAGAGTGAAGCGCTCTCCGGCTTCAGCCCTTCTTCGATCCGTCGAGGTTGTTGTACTATCCCCAAAAAGATCCGCACGTATCCGGAAGCGGCGGCAGGCGGAGCGCGTCAAACAGAGAGGACGAGCCATGACGGTCGAGTTCTATTCTCTGGTTTTTCCAAATGTCGGAGAAATGTATACCGACACGCCGGATCCGTTCGGGCGCGTCAAGGTCCGCCTGTATTTTCATAATGTCGGAACAGACATTTATACGCCGATCGAGATCGACACTAAAATCAGATATTTTCCGGACTCGACCATCTCGGAGATCTATGGGTCTGCTTTGGCGGAGGTGAAGAAGGTCATCGCCGCGGCGCACGCTCTCCTTTCGGAGTGCGATCTCCGAGAGTTGCAAGCCCTTTCGGTGGAGCGTATGCAGCGGTCGGATTGAGGAAGTCACTCTGCCGCGTTGCGCCGGCCATACCGGCGGACGCGCAGATCGGCCTGCTCCTTGTGGCCCCAGAAGCGCTCGATGGCGCAAAGGCGCGAGCAGTACTCGCCGACCGCGACGCTCGCCTCGGGCGTGATCTCCTGGTAGGTGCAGGTCTTCAGGAACTTGCCGACCCACAGGCCGCCGGTGTAGCGCGCGGCGCCGAGCGTGGGCAGGGTGTGGTTGGTGCCGATGACTTTGTCGCCGTAGGAGACGTTGGTCTCCGGCCCGAGGAAGAGCGCGCCGTAGTTACGCATGCGCTCGAGAAAATAACGGGGATTCGCCGCGAGGACCTCCACGTGCTCGGCGGCAACGCGGTCGGCTTCCTTGACGGCCTCCTCGCGCGAGTCGACGAGGATGATCTCGCCGTAGTCGCGCCAGGCGACGCCCGCCACGTCTGCAGTAGGAAGAATTTTCAATTGAGACTCGATTTCCGCGGGGAGCGCTTCGGCGATCTTGCGCGAGGTGGTGATGAGGATGGCCGGGCTCGTCGGGCCATGCTCGGCCTGGCCCAGCAGGTCGGTGGCGATCATCTCGACGTCGGCGGTGTCGTCGGCGATCACCAGGATCTCGGTGGGGCCGGCGAGGAGGTCGATGCCGACGCGGCCGAAGAGCTGGCGCTTGGCTTCGGCGACGTAGGCGTTGCCGGGGCCGCAGAGCATGTCGACGCGCGCGATGCTCTCGGTGCCGATGCCCATTGCCGCGATCGCCTGAACACCACCCAGCACGTGGATCTCGTCGGCACCGCCCAGCACCATCGCGGCGATGGTCTCGGCGTGCGGCGCGCCCTGGTTGGGCGGAGTGCAGGCGACGATGCGCTTAACGCCCGCGGTCCGCGCGGTGACGATGCTCATGTGCGCGGAGGCGACCATCGGGTAGCGGCCGCCCGGCACGTAGCAGCCGACGCTCTCGACCGGGATGTTCCTGTGGCCGAGCTTCACGCCGGGCAGTGTCTCGACCTCGATGTCGCGGATCGCCGCGCGCTGCTGCTGGGCGAAATTGCGGATCTGCGCCTGGGCGAACTTGATGTCGGCGAGAGTACCAGCCGGCACCTTGGCCAGGATGGCGTCCAGCTCGGCACGGCTTAGTTTCCTGGGAGTCCACTTGTCGAACTTCTCGGAGTACTCGCGCACTGCAGCATCGCCGCGGCTGCGGACGTCGTCGAGGATGCCCTCGACGGTGCGGCGCACGTTCTGATCCATGACATCGGTCACGGTCCGTATGATCGATTGCTCCATCTGGCGAATCCGTGCGGGGCGGAACGCGTTCATCACATGCGCCGATAGACGGTGTGATCGGGCGGATCCAGGTTCACAAACACCGGCAATGATCGGCCGTAGCCCTTCTCCTTAATGAGGGCATCTGCTGCCGCCGATTGGTGCAGTCCCAGGCCACCACCGTGCGGAGACATGCTCGAATAGGTTTTGCTGTCGTGGACGACCTGAACAATGAGATCGAACGTGCTCACAAGGTAAGTGCCCTCGGGCGTGAGCCTGACTGGGGCCTCCCCCCGCAGAGCACGATAGTACGGATAAGGGCACTGCTGGACCTTCGGGTCCATGACGCTCTGTAAAGTCAAGTCACTCATGAGGCTTGCTGCCGGGTTGTTTCGCCAGCTGCCGCTCGAAGGTGGCCAGATCGAAGTAGTCTCGCCATTCGCTGATCAAGCCGTCGCGGATTCGAAACGACCCCATGAGCGGTACTGAGATTTTGCGGCCATCTTCCAACGTAAACGAGTCGATACGCTCGGTGAGCACGACGTCATCACGCTCGGCAATATTCACGATTTCCCAATGCGCCAACATGCGCTTCCCCACGCCGAATGAGTCGGCGAAGGCGCGCGCATTCTCGCGACCTTGGATCGGCTGCATGGGAATGTTGTGATAATAGATATCCTCCGTCATGAGCTCATGGGCGCGATCCAGGTCATTCTCATTCCAGGCCTGGATGAATTCGGTGACGATCTGTATTCCGCTCATAGAGAAAACTCGCTCGCTATTCGGCATCCGGTTGATGTTTCGGAGACGCCCTCTCGAACGCCTCCAGTGCCATGGCGGATGTGAAAATCCGCATAATCGTGGGATAGGCGGTCAGATCGCACTCGAAGTTCTGGGCGTTGGCCACTTGGGGAATGAGACAAACGTCCGCGAGTGTCGGCAGGTCACCATGACAGAACCGTCCCGCGGCCCCTCCCGCGAGCAGTTGTTCCACACCAGCAAACCCCTCGGCTACCCAGTGTTGATACCAGTGGCGTACCGCATCCTCGGGCTGGCGCAGGGGTTCGCGCAGATTGTTGAGTGGATGAATGTCACTGGCGACCGCCTGGGCGAGTGCCCGCACGCGTGCTCGGCCCAGCGGATCGGGCGGCAGCAGCGCGGGAGCAGGCACGGTCTCTTCGAGAAATTCAATGATCGCGAGCGACTGGCCGATGGCCTGACCGTTGGCGATCAACGTCGGAACCAGCCCTTGCGGGTTGAGGGCCAAATAGCCCGGTGCCCGCTGCTCGTCGCGGCGCAGATGATGCGCCAAGCTCTGGTACGTGAGGCCCTTCAAATTGAGCGCGATGCGCACTCGAAAGCTCGCGGATGAGCGGAAGTAGCCGTGAAGGGTTAGATTGAGATCGCCGGCCGTCATGCTGGCGCTTCAGTCTGCCTTGACCACGATGCGCAGATCCTCCAGACCGTCGATGTGACCATCCATCACATCCCCAGCCTTAACTGCACCCACCCCTTCTGGCGTTCCCGTGAAGATAAGATCTCCAGGGAGCAGCGTGACGTAACGCGACAGGTGTTGAATGACCTCCGCGACACTCCAGATCAATTGAGAGATGTCACTGCTCTGGCGCACCTCGCCGTTGACCTTGAGCCAGATCGCTCCGCGTTCGAGATAGCCGCTTCGCGCGGCTGGTACCAGGGCGGCACACGGGGCGGACTCATCGAAGGCCTTGCCCATGTCCCAGGGCCTCCCCTGCTTTCGCGCATTCATCTGCAGATCCCGCCGCGTCATGTCCAGTCCCACGGCGTATCCAAATATGTGCCGGTGTGCCTGCTCGGTAGCAATGTTCTTGCCGCTCTCGCCGATTGCTACCACCAGTTCGATTTCGTGTTGGAAATCATTCGTCAGCGGCGGATAGACGATGGAGTTTTCCGAAGCGACGATCGCGTCGGCGGGTTTCAGGAAGAAAAACGGCTCCTCGCGGTTCGGATCAAATCCCATCTCGCGCGTATGCGCCGCGTAGTTGCGCCCAACGCAGTAGATACGATGCACGGGAAAGTTACCGCCACCGGAAACGGCGACGGTCGGCAGCGGCAGATGAGCAGGGATGGAAGTCATCAAGTACTCCAGGTGTCGTATGTATGAGAGGAATTAGCGCGCGCTCCTCGCGCCACAAACCGAGCGCCGACTGCACAGGCCAGTCCGAGAAGCTGAAGAGCGCTGCATCCTGCACAATTACTCCGCCACCGAATGATCAGTTCGGTCTGTGGTCGAAAAGCTCTGAAATGTGGCCCGCGCCTCTACCTCATCGGCCAAACCCAACGCGTGTACCTCACGCCCGTCAAGCGTGTCGGTCCCGAAAGCCAATCGACGCGCCGATGTGACACCCACGCGTCTGACCGCCGAACCGATGCCCCATGCGGGAAACAAGCCGATCGGCACTTCGGGTAATCCCCATTTTGCCGAACTCGCGGCGGTGAGCACGACGTCGCGCGCCGCTGCCAAGGTTAGTCCTCCGCCCATGGCGAACCCATGGACGGCGGCGAGAACTGGCTTAGCGCCCTGAGCGATGCGCTAGTGTCTGTTTGCGTAACCATCTCTCACCTCGAAAACGCGGCGGCCACCGGTCTTAAGTCCAGTGCAACGGAAGGCGGGCGATTGAGCCGACGATCCCCGCCCGGAATTCAATATCATCCTCTCGTTCCACGTTAAAGTCAGGTATGCGCCGCAGCCACTCGCGCAACACTGTGCGCACCTCCGCACGGGCAAGCATCGCCCCCGGGCAGCGATGTGGGCCTTGGCCGAAGGTCGAGGTGACTTGTGACTTGCGCCGAGGATCGACGGCTTCAGCATCCGGAAATATTTGCGAGTCGAGGCCATGCAGCATCGTTGGGATAACAATCAGATCTCCCTGGCGGAGCGTCACACCATCGCAGGGATAGTCCTCAACCACCTCTCGAACCGGCGAAACAATAGGAAAGCGCCTGAGAAATTCCTCAACGGCTCCCGACAGAATCTCCTCTTCCGCCGCCAACAACTTTCTCAGCTCCGGGTGTCTGGCAAGATAGAGGAAGATGAATGACAACATCGCCGCGACCGTATCTAACCCAGCGATCAGGAACTGACCGCACATACGTCGTGTTTCATCGTGGGTTATCTGCCGACCATCGATTTCCCCCGTCACGGCAAGGCTAAGCAGGTCGTTACCGGGACTTTCTCGGCGTGCATGCAGCCAAGGATCGAGATACGACATGAGGGCATCCATCGCCTCAAGGGCGGTTATCCCATCACTCGGTCGCATCGTCCGCTCCGCAAAATAGCGCAGCTTTGGAATGTCCTCGAGAGGAAGCTTGGCCCAGTTCATGAAGAGCTCGAGCGGTAGCTTGAGCCCGAAATCGCTGACAAAGTCGCATCTACGCTTGGGGACTAAGCCTTCCAGTAGGTTAATCGTCCGTGCCTCAATCTCTCCATCCATTGAGCTGACGTACTGAGGCGTCAGAATCGTGTTGATAATCCGGCGGAATTTCGTATGTTCTGGCGGATCGAGCGAGGCCGGAATGGAATTGGCGGTCGAGCGCGGGAGAAATTCATTCCGTGACGAGAAATGCTTGAAATCCCCATAAAATTGCGGCACGAGCTGCCCGCTGTTAACTATCCAGTGCCCTCCGTTTCGGGGTGTCCACAAGACGCTTGAGCGGTTGGAGCGATGCAGCGCGAGCCACGCTTCGTGCACGCCCTTCTTAAGATCGGGCGGACTGAAAATGTCGAAGTCGACGACCACCGATTGCGGCACGTGGCCAGGTATGGCGGCGGTGGATATCATGGTCAGTGCTCCTCGTTAGTGGCTGGTACAAGCACTCGCAATCCACTAAGAGAAGGCTCGATGGTGATTTGGCAGCTCAGTCGGCTTGCGCTGGTTGTGTCGGTCAATCCCTCGATCATTGCCAGCTCATCGGTTCCCGCGGGCGGCACTCGATCGATCCAATCGGGATCAACCTTGACATGGCACGTGCCGCAGCTCAGAAACCCGCCACACTCACCGATGATGCCGGGCACCATGTGGTCGCAGGCCACACGCATCAAGGTATCGCCTTCCTGCGCAAATATCTCCTGCCCCCCGCCACGCTCATCAACGAATTCGATCTTGATCATTGTCGGCCTTGTCTGTGAGGTATCGTGCATCGATCCGCGCTAAACCCGTCCGCTATCGGCGGCCAATGTGCTACGTGGGGGCTGTCGGACCAGCCTTTCTGCCAACTGCCACAGTCGATCAGCCGCCACCGGATCCACCGCGTGCGACATCACCCCATCCAATCCCTCGGGTCGGCCTGGTTTAGCGGGTGCGCCATCCTCAATATAAAGGCCGCCATTTCCAGCCAATTCCGGCGCCGTTGCCGCGTACAGGATGGTCGCCGCAGCCTGATCGGCAGTTCGGACAAGGGGCGCACAATCGATGAGTAGCCGATCGAGGGTGGCGCTATCCATCGCGCTCAGAAGGTCGGTCTTGACGATACCGGGCGCCACTGAGAAAGCGTCGATTCCCAGTCGCGCGTAGTGAGTCTGAAACCCTACTGCAAAGAGCGCGCACGCGGTCTTGCTCCGTTGGTAAGCGATGTCGCCGTTGTAGGGTTCCGTATCGAAGTTGTGATCTTCGAAATTGAACGCGGCGAAGCGATGTGCCCCGGATGATAGCTGGACTAGTCTCGGATTTCGGCCATCGGCCAAGTTATTGGCAAGCAAACGCGACAGAAGGAATGGCCCCATGAAATTGACACCGAAATGCCATTCAAAGCCTTCATTCGTCCGCCGAAAATCGCCTCCCATCACACCCGCATTGTTGATCAGCACATCGACGGGGCGGTCTTTCAATTCCTGCGCTACCCGCCGTATCGAGTCAAAGCTCGAAAGATCCAATGAAATGCGCGTCACTCTATTTCCGCCGACCTCCCGGTTGATCCCCTCCGCGGCGGCCTGGGCCGCTGCCTCATCGCGACTTGCGATCAAGACGGCGGCTCCCAAACGCGCGAAGGCGCGCGAGGTACTCAGGCCGATGCCTTTCGCGCCACCCGTGATAATAGCCAACCTTCCTCTAAGATCTGGCACCGTCGACAACGCCGCAACTCCTTCAATGACTTCTAGAGGACTTTCTTTCTCGGACAGCGCCCGAGTTTTCCTCTAAACTAAGTCCCTTGCGGTCGAAAGCTCCAATTATTTTTTATAATGGTGCAATCACTGCGGCGCTTACATCTTCGGCGAGCTCGATGTCGATGCCATTGCACACCACCGTCTGGGTGACTCGAAGGCGACGCATCAACTTGTGATCAAGAAGTGACGACCGTTGATGGGCTCGCGCACGGGGCATCAAGCACTTGGCGGACCGGCGAAGCTTAATTTCGCGCCGCAGCGGGCGCGACTCATTCACGTCGGCCTCGGTACGTCCGCCGCGACACCTTGCTGGGTGGGCGGTTCGCGCACGGCGGCTAGCGATGCCAACATTTGCCTCGGCTAACTTTTCCTACATCCCTCGCATCACCAGCGCACGTGCAGTGCTTTGAACGTTGGCAGCATGAGATTCGGTCGATATTCAATCGTCGCTTGCCCTTCAAGGAGCGCGACGCCCGGCAACCTGTCGAGCACCGTATCAATCGCGATACGAGCCTCGAGACGCGCAAGATTCGCACCGATGCACGCGTGCACTCGGCTGCCGAAGCCAAGATTCTTAAAGGCGCTACCGCGACGCACATCAAACTCGTCCGCCCTTTCGAAGACGGAGTTGTCATGATTGGCCGATGCGAACGAGAGAAACACCATCGCACCAGCTGGGATAGCCACATTCCCCACCGTCACCTCGGTCGTCGTTCGACGCATCGCGCCGCGTACCGGCGTACGGAAGCGCATTGCTTCGTGAACCGCGTTTCCCACTAACGAGCGGTCGGCAACAACAGTCTTGAACGCTTCCGGATGCGTTAGCAGCAGATGGAGCAGTTGTGAAATCAATACGCCGGTAGTATCCGAGCCGGCCGCCGCTACGTTCACGACGTTATGCAGTACTTCAACATTGGACATCGCAGGGGTGCCGTCATCCATCACCGCTTGAATGAAATCGGTGGTGAGATCGTCCTGGGGTTGTGCCCGGCGATCCGCAATCAATTGCCGAATGTAGTCTTCAAAGGCGAACACACCGCGCCATGCTGCCGCCCGTTGCTCCTCCGGCACGTCCCATGCGCCTGTCAACGTGAAGATATCATCAACCCACCCGGCAAACTGTTGCGCGTCCCGCTCCGGCGCGCCGATCAGTTTACCGACGACCGCCGGCGGAATTCGCGTGGCATATTGAGAGACAAGGTCCGCTTTACGTTCCGCGATGAATCCGTCAACGAGCTTGTTGGTATATTCACGGATCCAAACCTCACGCGCGTTGACTCTCGACGGCATGAACGCAGGGGACATCAATTGCTTGAGGCGCGTATGTTGGGGTGGGTCCGTCATCACGAGCTGGTGAGCCAATGGGAGTTCACGATCGCCAAACTCGCGACGAATTTCCGCAGGCATTTCGAGTCGGGGTAGCAACGCAGCCGCGCTCGAGAAGAGCTTGGGCTGGCCGAGAATTCTATTGATGTCTTCGTACCGAGTAACAACCCAGAAATCGAGCTCCGGCACGTAAAAGACCGGCTGCTCGGTGCGCGCCCGACCGAGCACTGGGTAGGGATCGTTGACCTGGGATTGCGCAAAAGGCTGGAAAGGATCAAACCGCGGCGGCGATGTTAAAGTTGTGCTCATCATACATGCCTCTCCAGTTATGCTTCACCAGCTATTCGCGATTCACGACTGTCGATCCCGGGCATGCCGCCTATGGGCCTCGGGTTCACCGCGGCGCGAGCGCTCGAGTCGCGAAGTTTTAAGTGCCCTACTCTTGTGTTCCTCAAGGGTTGCCACGAATGTGCTCAGCGAATGCTCTCGCCTCCCTCGGGGCGGCGATCATCAAGTGCTCCGAGGATCATGCGGAGAGGAAGCGTCGGCCTGCTCCTCGCGCCAGAAGCCGAGTTCTTCTTGGACGGGACGATCTGAGAAACTAAAAAGAATCGCGTCTTGGCTCACCTCATGAGCGTGCCAATGCCAACTCGGCACCACGAAAATGTCCTTGGACTCCCAATTGAAAGTCTGCTCACCGATCACCGTACGTCCTTCGCCCTCGACGACCGCGTACACGGTGCTATCGGTCGAACGATACCCTGCTGAACTAAACTCGGCCGGGAGAAGTTGGATGAATGCACCGATCGTGGGCATAGGCGACTTGCCGGTGGCCGGGTTGATGTAACGCAGCTTGTATCCGTGGGCCGGGTCGGGCGGCCCCTTTCGCCTCATGGAGTCGAGCGTCGCACAAGAACGTTCGTAGGGATAGTTGATGAGCGGTGAGTTCTTGTCACCGGGTTTCCAGCCCACGGGAAACAGATTGTTGCCGAACTGAAGTCGGCTGTCGTCCGCGGGCTTCAGCGCAGATTGTGTGTCTGCGCTCGATCGTTCTGCAAAACTTGCGTCCAGAAACAAGACCAGGGGGATGTCCAGGCCGTCGAGCCATATCATCGGCTCGGTCGTTTCGTTTCCGTGATCGTGCCAACGCCAATTGGGCGTCAAGACAAAGTCCCCGGGTTGCATAATAGTGCGCTCACCGTCAACCGAGGTATATGCACCCTTGCCTTCGATGATGAAACGCAGCGCCGATTGCACGTGGCGATGGGCGGGTGCGATCTCGCCCGGTAGAATCAACTGGACACCGGCGTAAAGAGTGCGGGTGATGGAGGCACTGCCGCTCAGGGCAGGATTCTCCAGAATGAGCACACGGCGTTCGGCCTCCTGGGCCGTGATCAGATCGCCGCATTCCATGAGGAAGGGCCGTACTACACGCTTGTAATCCCATTTCGCCGGTACTGCCTGGGTGCGCGGCGTTGCCTTTACGAGGGAATGCAGACTTTCCCACAGGGGTGCCATGGCATGCTCGGACAGCCTCCCGTAGAGCTGCTGGAGCCGCGCGCGACGATTGACATCTAAATTCAGCGCTTCGCTCATCCGTTTTTTCCTCAGTTGACGCGTCCGTTCGCCCGCAGCGTGTCAACTGCCGGTCGGTGCAGCATCGCCTCCTTGAGGGCGGCTGCTTCCACTCTCCTGAATCGTTCAAACCCGGCGGCTTCACCGACCAAGCCCGGCTCAGACCAGTGATGCTCAAGCTCCACGAGGCCACTGAACTTCTTAAGCATCGCGTGCGACAGCACACCTCCGATATCGAGTACCCCGCCGCCCACTTCCACACGGCCCGGCAAATCAGCGAGCTGAATCACCATCACCTGGTTGTAGGCTTCCTTGAACAGTCTCGTCAGGTTCTCTGCGCCATCCATCGCGGCGACGTGACCCGTATCGAAGACGAGACCAAACCGCGGATGGTTCACGGTAGCTATCAGCTCCAGTGCCTCGCCCGTGGTCCGCAGCAACATGTTGGGAAACACAACCATCGGCTCCACCGCCACGGTCAGGCCGGCGGCTGTAGCGATGTCCAACACGTAATGTAGATTATCGATGGCAACCAACGATTGCTCGATGCGAGACGAGTCGGAATTCGCGGCCATCAGAACCGCCAACATCCTTGAGTTCACCTTGCGCGCAGCGGCAATGCTGCGCCGGACGTGCCCGAGCAATTCGTTTCGCGCACTGGAGCCCTTCTGGACCCACAAGGGTTGGGGGATAATTTCCATTGGCGCATACGCTGTACATCCGGCTACCATGCCATGCTTCTCGAGAGCCGCCGCGACCTTCACCACCTCCTCAGCCGGTCGTGTCGCTACCCATGGATACAGCGCTCCGTCGAATCCAAGTCGCGCGGCGTATTCAATGTGCCGGGCAGGGTCGGTACTTCCAACGCTTTCAAGAAAAAGCGGCTCCTCCGGCGACAGATACCCCAAGTGAGCAGCGAATCGAAGGGCCGAGCTCACGGACGAATCCTCGGAGTCGCCGCAACCCGCTTCGCGTCATGAAGCTTGCTGACAACCGATGAAGAGGACGCGATCGCGGCAAGATTCCGCTCCTCGAGAATCATTTGGGCAATCCTTTCCCCCGTCATGATGGCCGGTAAATTGGTTCCGGCCATCATAAGAGTCGGAAACAGGGAGGCATCGGCTACCCGCAACCCTTCGACGCCGAAGACCTTGCCACGGGAGTCGGTTACCGCCTGCGGATCGTCGGCGCGCCCCATTCGGCACGTCCCACAGACATGACCGCCGGGAAGCGCGTATTGAGCGGCTGCCGCCTCGAAGCCTCGCGTGTCCTGCAAATCCTCGAGCCGCAGAATACTCTTGCGCAAGAGTCCACGCCGCAGGAATCTGGGTCCGCGCAACGCCCATGACGCCGCCGCCCCGTAGAGATGGGCTCGCGTCGAGTCTGCGAAGAGAACTTGGTTGTCCGGGGTTGGCAGCGATAAGAAGGCCTCATTGACAATTCCCGCCAGCGGTTCCTGCTTCACGAGGGCTGCGATCTGTTGCAACCCGCTGGCCATCCGTTGACGATCGGACTCGTGCGATAGCATGTTGAATGCGACTCTTGGGCCATGGTCTGGCTCCGCCGGATTCAGCGCGACCTCGCCAGTGGAGTAGGCTTTGTTGGCAATCAACAGAATGTGACCAATCTGATTCGCCAAACTCCGTGAACCGATGGCGAATGAGCGGTCGTAAATGTTGAGCAGCATATCGGCATCGGGCACCCGGCCCGCGCGGGAGGAGTAGCGGGCGAGCATCACACACGGCGGACGGATATGGGGATCGCGCCTGCCGCCGGCACGCAGAAGTGCCGAAACAATCAGCATGGGGTGGTTCTGCAGGTTCTTACCCACTCCGGTGCGATCCGCAATCACCTCGACTCCGGCCTGGCGCAACTCGTGCGCCGGGCCGATTCCCGAGCGCAGCATTAGCAATGGAGTGTGAATGGCTCCGCAACACAGAATGGTTTCAGTCGCACCAAGACGCCCGGAGGCGCCATTGTGCTTAAAATCGGCACCGACGACGGCTGAGCCCTGTGTTCGCAAACGCAGGATCTCCACGCGATCGAGTATCGCCAGATTCGGGCGTCGGCGTACATCGGAGGTGAGGAATGCGTTCGCAGCCGACACGCGTGTATTGCCGCGTATGTTCAGTGGTACCGCGCCCACACCCTCACCGAATTCCGTGTTGAGGTCCGCTACGCTGGGAATTCCGCGAGCATTGAGAACGCCTCGGACGGCCTGAGAGAACGGGCCCCAATCCTTCTCGGGAACGCGCTTGATTTCGAGCGGCCCGGAACTGCCGTGCAAAGGCCCTGAAAAATCCTGATCCGCTTCGATCTGCTTGAACACCTCCAAGACTTCACTCCAGCTCCACCCGGTGATACCGAAGCGCGCCCACTCGTCATAGTCTTCCGGCGCACCCCGCTGGGCGTGCATGCCATTGATCGAAGAGCCGCCTCCCATGACGCGGGCCTGCATGAAAGGCGCGGACGGAAGCACTTCCCCCGGGCGGGTTGGGCTGGTGTTCTGCGCGACCAGGTTCGGCCAGAGAAAGTCGGGGCTGAAATGCGCCCTCATTCCGACATCTCGTACCCGCTCTGGCTCGTAATCGGGAGGAAAATCTTGCCCCGCCTCGAGCAGCACGACACGAACCGAAGGGTCTGCCGAAAGCCGGCTGGCCAATGCGCAACCTGCAGAACCGCCGCCGACCACCAGATAATCGATTGGACCAAATGAGGAGTTCAGCAACTGTGTGGAGGTATTCATGTTTCCTACCAAGCTCTCATGCCGCCGTCGATCACAAAATCAGATCCCGTCACCCAAGTCGATTCATCCGACGCCAAGTAAACCGCCCCCCAGGCCACATCTTCAGGTTGTCCCAGGCGCTTGATCATGACTTGGCGCTCGATTTCTTCCTTAAAGCCCGGATTTTCTGCAAACGCAGCCCGCGTCGCGTCGCTCACGATCAGCCCCGGCGAGATTGAATTGGCGCGAATGCCATGAGGCGCGCCCTCCATCGCCAGCTGCAGTGTCATCGCCTTCACGCCACCCTTTCCTGCCGAATGCGCCAGGGACGGCAGGTTTCTCGTGGCCGCGTGCGCCGCGACTGAACCGAAGTTGATGATCGAGCCTCCGCCGCGCTTGATGAGATGAGGCCAAACAGCGCGACAAGACAGAAACACAATGTCCAGCTCGCCACCAAGTGTTTTCTGCCACTGCGCGCGCGTCATCTGCTCGATCCAAGCAAACTCGGCTACGGCGGCAGCATTCACGAGAATATCGATGCCGCCATAACGGCTCACGATATCGGTCATTAGCTTAGCGATCGCCTCTTCATCGAGAAGGTTGACCGGTGCCTGAACATCAATGTTGGCATTTTGTTGACGCGCCTCATTGGCAGCGGTCATTGCACCCGCTACGTTGAGGTCTACTCCAACAACGCTCGCACCCTCACGCGCGAAGACAGTGGCGACGCCTCGTCCAATTCCACTGGCGATTCCGGAAACTATGGCCACCTTGTTGCTCAACCGCCCTGGCATTTCGAATCACCTCACGATTTTCGGCATGGGTTCTGCGCCGCCTGCCACGACCTTCTCGTACTGCCACTCTAGGAATGCCATCGCATCTGTAAATGTCCGGCCAGCGCCCGAGGCACTGACGATCTCGGTAAGATGATCGCGGACGCTCTCGGGCGTCAAGTTAAGATCGACAAATCCTTCGGTCATGGACAAGAACTGTAACGATGTACGTCCAGCACCCGTATCTAGGATGACGCCGTTCACCGCACAGCACTCGTGAGCCAAGTAACCGACTACCGCCGAAACGAGTTCCGGTCGAACGTAGCGCTGCCACCAGCGCTCTGCGTGAGCTATCGAGTCGATTGCCGGTCTGTCCGGTACATCTTTGTGGAAGAACCCCTCCATCATGCGTGTATATCCGGTCACCGACAATGCATTGGCGCGGATCCCCAGCGTCGCCCCCTCCAGTGCAAGTGCTCGTGCAAGTCCCGTGAGCGCGGTTTTGGCCATCCCATAGTGGACCAGGTTTGGTAAACCAGACAGGGCGGCTTGCGAGCTGATGAGGATGAGCCGACCAAAACGTTGCCGCTCCATGTATGGCCACGCGGCCCGACAGATCAAAAAGCCCCCGTCGGCGTGCGTGGTCATCAGCTGTCGATATTGCTCATAACTCATGCTTCCGAAGGGCGCAAATGTGACCGGCCCGGCATTGTGGACCACGATGTCGATGCGACCGATCTGGAACTCATGGCCAGGGGCGTGGCGCTCACGGGAGGCGTCGCGGGTCAGGTGGTCGGAGATGACCGGAGCCGGCAGCCCGGGGTAGGTCACCATGCCATCGCTGATCGGATGGCTGAGGTCGATCAGCCGCACCGGATCAGCTCCGGCGACGATTGGCCGGGTAGGCCCGTATCGGCTTGATCAGGACGGCCGTGCGCCGTTCGCTCGCCATGACCTTGTCGTAGGTGTCCCAGTCGTCGTGCGTGCCGCCGGCGCCGACGAAGACCGCGCGCAGCAGCAGGCGCAGCGCCTCGGCGTCGATGCCGTCGCACGGGTCGTCCGGGCCGATGAGCTGGCTCGGACCGTCGATGCCCGCCCATTGCCAACCCGAGCGCCACAGCACCGACGTGGCCGGTCGGGCCCGCAGGCTGCGCAGCTTGACCGGGCCGTACGTGACGTAGCCGACGACCGGTGCCCCGGTGATGGGATGATCGAGCACGCCGGCGTTGACCAGCGAGCTGT
>Ga0137418_10003473_pt1 | contig 14484 bp, 11 predicted proteins | sample CZODoug3_1_2_16f_FD_122242 | JGI IMG/M metagenome (GOLD analysis project Ga0137418, IMG submission 122242) | Vadose zone soil fungal communities from Angelo Coast Range Reserve, California, USA - CZODoug3_1_2_16fungal (Hybrid Assembly) | ecosystem: Environmental > Terrestrial > Soil > Vadose... | reverse complement strand
GAAAGACGCCCGACGCCGAGCTCAACAAGACGGTGAAGTTCTTCGTGGGGCCGAAGCAGATGGGCGATCTGCGGAAGATGGACGTGCTGTGGTTCATGCTCATGGACCAGGTGCATCACCGCGGACAGTTCTCCATCTACCTTCGCATGGCTGACGGCAAAGTCCCGTCGATCTACGGGCCGTCCGCGGACGAGCCTTGGATGTAGACGGTCGGCGGGCTGAGGTCCGCTTCGTTTGGCCTCACCCCTGTGCCCTCGTGATCCCCCGCCATCGGGTCGTGCGAGCGGACGGCGGGCTCGGCGGCCACCGCTGGGGCATCGCGCGCAAGCGCGCATGGTTGGAACAACAGGGGACGACCACAGCCGGGTCGCGCGGCTCGCGGCCCGGCTGATCGCGGCGACTCACGGCATCGGCAGCTCGAACCTGACGAACAGCGCGGTCAATGCAGCCGGTGGCCCTGCGGCCGTCACCGTCGCAACCCCCTCGGCCCGCACGCGATGATGGGCGGCGAGCGAGTCGGCCACCGCTTGGAGCGTATGCACGGGGGCGTCCGGATCGATCTTGGTCTGGGCCGTCACCGTGACCACCGCTCCGCCGCCCAGGGTGAACGTCGAGCCGGCGACGTTGACGCTCGCGACGGTGTCTTCGAACTCGACCATCATGACGGGTGGCGGCGGCTCTTCGCCACGCACCTCGAACTCGATACGGATGGCGTCGAGCGTCAGCGGGCTGGCGCTGGTTACCAGTCCACGGCCCTCTGCCTTGACGGTCTTGCCGGCCGTGAGCGCGTCCTGGACCGCGGGAAGCCCCGTGAGGTGACCGTCCCCCTCACCTTCGTGGGCCTCGAACTCCGTCCCGGCAACGATGTGGATGATGGTACCGTCCGTGAGAGTCACGGTCTGCGCGGTGACGTCCACCGCCTGGACCTGTCCCTCGAACTCCCGGACGCCCTCGAGCTCGGGGTTCTCCTGCTTGAGGTGGGTCGTGCCGTCGCTCAGACGCAGCTCCAAGCTCACACCCAGCAGCTTCAGGAAGCCGTCCGGGGGCGGAGTGGGGTTCGTGACGAGATTGGCGCCCGCAATGTTGAGCTGGATAACCGAATGGTTGTTTCCCTCATCGAGCTTCAGGTCGGCCGCGAGGAAGCTGCCGTCGCCCGGCGCCTGCGGCGCGCTGGGCGGCTGCCGCGACGCCGTCAGCGTCGGGTTGTGCCCGGCGGCGACGTCGGCCTGGACCAGCGCGACAAAGGCCGCGAGCGTCGGCGTGCCGTTCGAGGCGTGCTCGTCATCGGGGCGAATCTTGGTAGACCCGTTGGCGGCGATCTGAAGGCCCCCGACTTCGAGGGTGAAGGTCGCGGTGTCGGTCCCGGCCGTGACGGCGGTGACGCGACTGCGAACCACCTCCGGGCGCGTCATGTCCGTCGATTCCTCGAGCTCGACGCGGCGCGCGACCAGCGTACCGGGAATCACCCGCACCTCGACGCGAGTCGGGCCGGTCTGCAACAGACTTTGGGCATTGGGGAGGGAGACCGTACGGGAGAACTGGATCGGGTTGGAGCCGGGACCGCTGGGCGAGTGATCGCAGGCGGCGGCGAACAGCGTCAGGAAAACGGTCACGCGTGCACCGATCGCCGATCTGGGGCGGCGAGGACTCGGCAGCGGCATAGGGCGTCTCCTCAATTGGGGTGGAGCGGGTTACCCTAAAGACTGCGGAGAAGCCGTCGCGGTAACTCAGCGGGCGCCGTGGCGTGAGCCGCGGCCGCGGTCGAGGGACGGAAACAGTTACGAGGTGAGACGTGCTGGTCCGAAACGGGACGGGCCGGCGCGAAATGAAACGACGGCCAACCGGCGCCACGCCCGAGGGCTAGTGCGCGCCGGCCCCCGTCGCCTGCTCAGTACCGCTGCGCCGGTGCTTCCCGTACCAGCTCATCATGTAGAGCTGGGTGCGCATGAAGTTCGACGGCTTCGAGCCCGTGCCGTGATATTCCCCGTTGAACCGCAGCATCACCGTCGGCACGTTGCGCATCTTGAGCGCCGCGTAGTACTCCTCGGTCTGCGGAATCGGGGTGCGCCGGTCGAGCTCGCCCGTCATCAGGAGCGTCGGGGTGGTCACGCGCCCGACGTACATGAGCGACGAGTGCGCCAGCCACTCGTCGGGCTTGTCCCAGAACGCCTGGCGGAAAAAGCTGAACGTGAAGAACGGAACGTCCGTCTGGCCCGCCATGCTGATCCAGTCGATCACCGGGCAGCGTACGGCTGCCGCCGCGAAGCGGTTGGTGTGTCCGATCACCCAGCTCGAGAGCACCCCGCCGCCCGAGCATCCGCCGACATACATGCGCGTCGTGTCCACAAAGCCGCGCCCGATCACGGCATCCACGCCGGCCATGAGGTCGTCGTAGTCGGGACCGGGATAGTTGTGGTCGATGCCGTTGGAGAACGCGTCGCCGTAACCCGTACTGCCGCGCGGGTTGGTGTAGAGCACCACGTAGCCGTTGGCCGCGAAGTTCTGGTACATGTAGCTGAACCCCACGTTGTACATCGCGAACGGGCCGCCGTGGATCTCGAGGATCAGCGGATACCGCTTGGCCGGGTCGAAGGCCGGCGGCTTGACGATCCAGCCCTGCACGCGCGTCCCGCCGCTCGACGTGTACCACACCTCCTCGACGCGGGCCAGCCGCTTGTTCGCCAGCACGTCGTCGTTCACCGCGGTGACGCGCGCCGGAGGGGGGGCCTGCGCGCGCCGCAGATCGATCCGCACCACGTCGGGGGCGTGGTCGGGATCGCTGCGTACGCCGACGCCCACGGACGTGCGCGCCAACGACGTGAGCGAGACCACCTGCGGACCCCGCGTGACGTCGCGGATGCCGCCCGCGAGATCGGCGTAGCGGACGTTGATCGAGCCGCGGTCGGGAGCCGTGAAATAGACACCCTTACCGTCCGGCGCCCAGTGCAGGTTGTCCGGATCGCGGTCCAGGGTGCGGGAGAGATTGCGTAGGCCCGAGCCGTCGAGCCCCACCGTCCAGAGGTCCTCCGTGCGGCGCGTCTGGTCCGAGGAGTCGGCGCCGCTGAACGCGACGGTCCGCCCGTCCGGTGACACCGCCGGGGTGGCCCAGAACCCGGGCCGGGAAAAGAGCGGCCGGATCGCGCCGCTCGGAACATCCAGCGCGTAGATGCGCGACACGTGGTATTGGCGGTCCCAGGTGCTGTCCCGCAGCCCATCGAACACGATCGTACGCCCGTCGGGCGTCCAGTCGTAGCCCGCGCCGAACGCGAGCCCGTCGAACCGGGCGCCCACGTGCCAGTGCCCGCTCGTCAGCGCCCGCGCGGTCCCGCCGTCGGCCGGCACGAGGAAGAGGTGGGTGAAGCCCTGCTGCATGAACCCGATCTTGTCCTGGCGGTAGTGCAGGTCGTCCACGACACGCGGCGCGGGCGTCCACTTCGCGCCCTCGGGTGGCTTGGGGAGAGAGATGCTCCAGGGGGTCGAATCGGGCACGAGCATCACGAAGGCAATCGCCTTGCCGTCGGGCGCCCATTTCGCATCCGTCGGCGTCTCGGTCAGGCGCGTCACCTGGGACGATGCGCCCTCCGCGTCCATCCAGCGCACGAAGATCTGGGTGCCCTTGGGCTCGCCGTCCGCGAAGTACAGGATGCGCGTGCCGTCGGGCGACCACCGCGCGTCCGACCCCTTCACGAGGAAGCGGTGGTGCGACCCATCGGCGCCCGCCATCCAGAGGGCCGACTCCCACTTGTCGTCGATCTTGTTGACCCAGCGTCGCGTATACACGATCTGCGAGCCGTCGGGCGATATCTGCGGATCGGCGACCTGCTCCCAATCGAGGTAGTGGTCGACCGTGAGCAGGGTGTCGGAGGCGGTCTCCTGGGCGGACGCGGGCCAGGCGACGAGCGCGGCCGCGACGACGATCAACGAACAGCGAAGCAGTTTGCGCATCAGCGTGCCGCTTTCGCGCCTCCCGTCAGACTGTCTTTGACGACCTGGCCGCCCTTCATCACGAATCCCACATGCTCGAGCACCGTGACATCCTGGAGCGGATCGCCCGCGACGCCGATCACGTCGGCGAACTTGCCCGGCTCGAGCGCGCCGACTCGGTCCGCCCAACCGATCAGATCCGCCGCGTTGACGGTGGCCGCCTGGATCGCCTGCAGCGGCGTCGTCCCCCACCGCACCATGTGCGCGAACTGCTTCGCGTTCCAGCCGTGGGGGTACACGCCCGCGTCCGTGCCGAACGCGATCTTCACGCCCGCCTGCACCGCTTTCTTGAAGTTCTCCCGCTGCTGGCGGCCCACCAGGCGCTCCTTCTCGATGATCTTCGGCGGGAAGCCGAGACGTGTGTATTCGGCGATGATGTAGTCGTCGTTGTAGATGTCGGCCACGAGGTAGGTGCCGTGCTCCTTCATGAGGCGGATGCCCTCGTCGTCGATGAGGCTGCCGTGCTCGATCGAGGCGACGCCGGCGCGCGTGGCGCGCTTGATCGCCTCCGCGCCGTGGGCGTGCGCGGCCACCTTGCGGCCCCACATCGCCGCCTCTTCCACCACCGCGTTGAGCTCTTCCTGCGTGTACTGCGGGGCGCCGACCGATTCCTCTTCGGACAGCACGCCGGCGCTGGCGAGCACCTTGATGAGATCCGCGCCGTACTTCACCTCGAACCGGATCTTCTCGCGAATCTGGTCCACGCCGTTGGCGATCCCGGAGAAGCCCTCGAACCGGAGGTAGGGGGACATGCCGTTCACGTCGCCGTGCCCGCCGGTGGCGGAGAGCGGCATGGTCGACACCAGCATGCGCGGCCCCGGGATCACGCCCTCGTTGATCGCGTTGCGCAGGGCGACGTCGACGAACTCGCCGGCCCCGACGTTCCGCACCGTGGTGAACCCCGCGTCGAGCGTCCGCTTCGCGTAGACGTGCGCGCGGACGGCCTCGTCGATCGAGCTCATGCGGAACAGCTGCTTGTAGTAGTCGCCGGGCTCGGACGTGATGTGGGTGTGGCAATCGATCAGGCCCGGCAGCACGGTGGCGTTCCGTAGGTCGATGACGCGCGCGTCCCGTGGGGCATGGGCGGCGACGGCGTCCGCGGGGCCGACCTCCTTGATACGATCGCCCTCGATCAGGATCGCCTGGTTCGTGAGCACCGCGCCCGTGCGCACGACAATGAGCCGTCCCGCGCGCACCAGCACGCTCGCGCGGGCGGCCGCCGAGTCCGCCTGGGCGGTGAGGGCGCGCCCGGCCAGGAGGGCCGCGACGAGGATCGAGCCGGCGCGCCGGATCATCGGGCAGCTCCGATCGTCTTCTCGACACGCTGTGCGAAAACGTGAGCCCCGGCCGGCGCCATGACCCGGGCGTCTCCCTTGATCTCGTAGCTGTCGGCGAGCACGGCCTTTCCGGTGGTCACATCGAACAGCTCCGCCGTGAGAATCCACACCAGATTCGACAGGTTGGTGATCGTGCCTTTGGCCACCCAGCGGGCGCCGAGCCCGCGGGCGACGCGGATGGCGCAGGCGTTGTCGCACGGGTTGCCATCGGACTCGGCGGCGCGCACGGCGGTGGCCACGGCGGCGGAATCGACGAGCATCACCCGCTGCGACGCGGCGAGCGTCGCCAGCAGCTTGCTGGTCGCGCTGGCCACCACCGCCGTGTCGGTCGGTTGCCGCACATTGGCGTGCTCGTCGTCGAATCGCAGGTTCAGCACCACGACGGCGGGACGGGGGGCTCCGCTCTGCGCCGCGAGGCCGGCGGCGGCGTGCATGAACACCAAGGCGAGCGTCACAGGGATCAAGCGCACGGTGAAATCTCCGGGTCGTGGGATGCGACGAACGGGTGTAATCTAGAGGCCTCTCGACTGGGACACCAATGACCTCGACCGGACCCACCGCGAGCGATCAGCGCGCCGCCGTCACCGCCGGTTTCCTCGGCTGGACGCTCGACGCGTTCGATTTCTTCCTGGTCGTGATGACGCTGACGGCGATCGGGAAGGAGTTCGGAAAGTCCGACGCCGCGATCGCCCTCTCGCTCATGCTCACGCTCCTGTTCCGGCCGGTGGGTGCCTTCATCTTCGGGCTACTGGCGGACCGGTACGGCCGCAAGCTGCCTTTGATGATCGACCTGGTGTTCTATTCCGTGGTCGAGGTGCTCACGGGCCTGGCGCCGAGCTACGCCACGTTCCTGGTGCTGCGCGCGCTGTTCGGGATCGGTATGGGTGCGGAATGGGGTGTGGGCGCGTCGTTGGTAATGGAGAAGGTGCCGCCCCGCTACCGCGGCGTCGTGTCGGGGTTGCTGCAGCAGGGGTACGCGTTGGGCTACCTCCTGGCGGCGCTGTGCTACCTGTTCGTGTTCCCCCACTGGGGATGGCGGCCACTGTTCTTCATCGGCGGGCTCCCCGCGCTGCTGGCGCTGTACGTGCGGGCGCGCGTCAAGGAATCCGAGGTGTGGCGCGAGACCCGTCACGAAAGCTGGAGCGGTCTGGGCCGCGCGATCGTAGGCAATTGGAAGCTGTTTCTGTACCTCACCGTCCTGATGGCGATGATGAACATGGTGTCGCACGGGACCCAGGACATGTACCCCGCGTTTCTCGAGCGCGACTGGGGCTTCGGGCCCACGGGCCGCGCCGCGCTCACCGCGTTCTCGCAGGTGGGAGCGCTGGTGGGCGGCGTGCTGTGCGGCCTCTACTCCGACCGGCTGGGACGGCGGCGCACCATCGCGCTCGCCCTGGCCGGCGCGGTCGTCACCGTCCCCATCTGGGCGTTCGCCCCCGCCCTGCCGCTGCTGGTCGCGGGCGCCTTCATCATGCAGTTCTTCGTTCAGGGGGCCTGGGGCGTCATCCCGGCGCACATCAACGAGCTGTCACCCGACTCGGTACGGGGCTTCCTGCCCGGCTTCGCCTACCAATGCGGCGTGGCGGTTGCCAGCCAGATTCCGCACACGCAGGCGCTGTTCGCCGCGCACACGAGCTACGCACAGGCCATGGCGCTCTCGGCGGCGACGGTGTTCATCCTCGGCGCCGTGGTGGCGGGGGTGGGCCCCGAGCGCCGAGGAGTGGCGTTCGGGCGCGGTGCTCCATACCCTTAGGCACCATGACGACGTTCGTGAAAGCCACCCAGGCATATCAGCAGGGCCAGCGCACGCTGCCCGGGCGCTACTACAACGCACCCGAGATCTGGGCCGAAGAGCGGGAGCGGATCTTGGCGCGCCGCTGGATTTGCGTCGGCCGCGCTGGCGAGCTCGCCCAGCCGGGGGATTACGTGGTCCGTAGCGCCGCCGGTGAGAGCGTCATCGTCGTGCGCGGTCAGGACGGCGCGGTGCGCGCCTTCTATAATGTGTGCCGCCACCGGGGTACCCGGCTGTGCGAGACGACGCAGGGGCGCCTCTCCGAGACGATCCAGTGCCCCTACCACGCGTGGACCTACACACTCGACGGGACGTTGATCGGCGCGCCGCACATGAACGAGGTCGCCGGGTTCGACAAGCGGGATTACCCGCTCCACCAGGTCGCGCTGGCCGAGTGGGAGGGGTTCGTCTTCATCAACCTGGCCGACGAGCCGGAGCCGTTCGCGCGGGCGTTTGCGCCGCTTGCCGGCCGGTTCAGCCGCTTCAACATCGCCAGCCTGCGCTCGGGCGGCCGCATCGACTACGACGTGCATGCCAACTGGAAACTCGTGTTTCAGAACTTCTCCGAATGCCTGCACTGTCCCATCATCCACCCGGGACTCGCCAAGCTGACGCCGTACACGAGCGGGGAGAACGATCTGTTCGACGGACCCTATCTCGGCGGCTACATGGTGATCACGGCGCCCGGCGGCAGCCTGACGATGAGCGGCCGGGCGTGCGGCCCGGCGGTGGGAGACCTGCCGGCGGAAGACCAGAATCGGGTCTACTTCTACACGATCTTTCCGAACCTGCTGCTATCGCTGCACCCGGACTACGTGATGTTCCACACGCTGTGGCCGCAGGCGCCCGACCAAACCCGCATCACCTGCGAGTGGCTGTTCCACCCCGACGCCTTCGGGCAGCCGGGCTTCGACCCGGAGGACGCCGTGCGCTTCTGGGACGAGACCAACCGGCAGGATTGGCACATCTGCGAGCAGAGCCACGCGGGGATCGCGTCGCGGGCCTACCAGCCCGGGCCCTACTCGCCGCGCGAGGGCATTTCAGCGGCGTGGGACCGGGAGTTCCTCAGGGCCATCGGGCACGCCCGCCCTAACCCGACTGACCACTCGTAGTCCTCACCCCCTTTCCCCCTCTCCCTTCGGGAGAGGGGGGACGAAATTCTCAGCCCCGAGTTCCCCCTCTCCGCATCGGCGGAGAGGGGGACAGGGGGTGAGGACTACCGCCGCAGATACGCGTCCGTCTTGTTGAGCCAATCCTCGCGCGGAGGATAGAAGACATCCATGTCGAGCGTATCCTCCAGCGCGTGCGCCTCGTGCGGCACGTTCGCGGGCAGGTGCAGCACCTCCCCCGCGCGCACCACGATCTCCCTGGCGCCCTCCTCGCCCACGAGGAACCGCAGCGCTCCCTCCAGGATGTAGGTGAACTGCTCGTTCTCGTGCGAGTGCTTCGGGACGACACAGCCTTTCTTCAGGTACACATGGGCAAGCATGACGCGATCGCCGGTAATGAGACGGCGGGACAATCGGTCGTGCAGCTCCTCTCTGGGGAGATCCTCCCAGCGGTACCATGTCGCCGGTCGCTTGCCACGTTCGCTCACCGGAGTCGCTCCGCAGGTTGGGGCACGGCACTACGCTACACCGCGCCGGATTCGACGTCAAAACCGGATAGCGGTGGCGCACGCGACCAGGCATGTTGCGCGAAAAGGAGCGACACATGCTTGCAACCATCGATACCACTCCAGCCCCCTCCCAACCCGTCACGGTCGCGGATGTCATCGGCTATACGATCGTGGACGCCCCCGCCCCGCTTTCCCTCGGGCGGCTCCTGGTGGCCGCCACCACGCGCGGCGTGTGCGCCGTGCGGCTCGGACGCTCCGATACCGCGCTCGAGGCTGAGCTCGCGCGCGAGCATCCGAGCGCCGAGCTGCGCCGGGACGGTGCACCACTCGCGCCGTGGGTGAACACCCTGCTCCGCCACCTTGCCGGCGAGGCGACACGATTCGACCTGCCGCTCGACGTGGAGGCGACGGCCTTCCAGCGGCGTGTGTGGCAGGCGCTGCGTGCCATTCCCTACGGCGAGACGCGAAGCTACGGCGCGGTGGCGGATGCTATCGGCCACCCCGGCGCGGCCCGCGCCGTGGCGCGCGCCTGCGCCGCGAATCCCGTCGCGCTGGTGATCCCGTGCCATCGCGTGGTGCGCTCCGACGGCGACCCGGGCGGTTACCGCTGGGGCGTCGCCCGCAAGCGCCTGCTGCTCGAGCAGGAGCGGAGCGCCGCGCAGCTCGCGGAGCGGCGGATGCTGCGCGCGCTGATCGACGCGATCACTGAGGGCACGCCGCCACCCGTCGCGACGGCCACGGGCCCGCTCCGCGCCGGCGAGGTGCTCGCCGGGCGCTACGAGATCGATCGCGTGCTCGGCGCCGGCGGCATGGGCGTCGTGTACGCGGCCCGCGACCTGGAGCTCGACGAGATCGTCGCGCTCAAGGTGCTGCGCGCGCCCTCGGGGAGCGAGGACGCCGCGGCGCTCGACCGCTTTCGGCACGAGCTCCGCATCGCCCGGCGGATCTCGTACCCGCACGTCGTCCGCACCCACGACATCGGCGAGGCAGCGGGTCGTCGCTTCATCACGATGGAATACGTCGACGGCTGGTCGCTCGCGCAGCTGCTCGAGCGGGGCGGCACGCTGCCGCTCGAGGCCACGGTGGTGATCGGCAAGCAGCTGTGCCGCGCCCTCGACGTCGTGCACGGCCAGGGAGTCATTCATCGCGATCTGAAGCCGCAAAATGTCCTGATCACACGCGGCGGCGATGTGAAGCTCACGGATTTCGGCATCGCCGAGCTCGACCGACCCCGCACCCCGGCGGCCGGCGCGGACGCACCGCGGGGCACCCTGGCGTATATGGCTCCGGAGCAGTTGCTCGGTGAGCGCGTCGACGCCCGCGCCGATCTGTACGCGACGGCCGCCGTGCTGTGCGAATGCCTCACGGGAAGCCCGCCGTACCCGGCGATCACCCCCGAGTCCCTGCTCGCCGCGGTGCTCGTCGGGGGGCCACCGCTCGTGGCCGGGCCGCTCGGCGACCTGCTCCGATCGGCCCTGTCGGCCGACGGCGCCGATCGGCCCGCCACGGCGGCGGCGTTCCACGATGCGCTGGCGGAAGTCGAGTGGAGCGCCACGGAGCCGCGGCTGGGGTAAGCAGCGCCTTGCCGGACCCGCGGTCGGGCGAGTACCTTCGCGGCTCTCCCGTGATGGAGGCCGCGCGTGCCGCTGGCCGAGCTGCTGCTCCCGGAATTCGACGAAGAGATGACCGCCACCCGCCGCGTGCTCGAGCGGGTACCCGATGGCAAGTCCTCGTGGAAGCCGCATCCCAAGTCGATGACGCTCGGCCGCCTCGCGACGCTGGTCGCCGAGCTGCCGGGGTGGGTGGTGAACACCATCACCCGCGACGAGCTCGATATCATGCCGCCGGGCGGGCCGCCGCCCAAGTTCGAAGCCCTCGAGACCACGGCGCAGATTCTCGAGCTGTTCGACCGCAACGCGAAGGCGGCGCGGGCCGCGCTCCTCAAGGCCTCGGACGCCGAGTTCAAGCAACCCTGGGCGTTCAAGGTGGCCGGTCGCACCGTCGACACCCGCCCGAAGTACACCGTGTACCGTCGCACCGTGCTCAATCATCTGGCGCATCATCGCGGCCAGCTCACCGTCTACCTGCGGCTCAACGACGCCCGAGTCCCCGCGGTATACGGTCCCACGGCGGACGAGCCGAACTTCTAGGACGACGACGTGACCTCGTGGGAGCAGGCGGTCTCGCGGCTGCTGCGCGCACTGCGGCTCGACAGCATCCGCAGCAAGATGCTGGTGTTCGCGCTGCTCGCTACGCTCATCCCGTCCGTCACGACGGGCTGGGTCTCCTATCTGCAGAACCGGCGCTCGCTCAGCGCGAAGATCACCGGCCAGCTCCAGAGCGTGAGCGCGCAGACCGCCCGCGAGCTGGACCTCTGGGTCAAGGAGCGGCTGTACGAGCTGCGCGTGTTCGCGAGCTCGTACGAGGTGTCGGAGAACCTCGACCGCATCCCGCGCGCCGGCGGCGAGCGGGCGCGCAACCGGCTCACCGGCTACCTCCGCTCCGTGCACGACCGGTTCGCGGACTACCAGGAGCTGCTGGTCGTGGACCCCGCAGGCGCGGAGGTGGCGAGCACCGCCCCCCAGCCAACGGCGGTCCGCCTGCCCGAGGGCTGGACGAAGACGATCCGCACGGAGAACGCGGTGGTCGGCGACGCGCTCTGGGACGATGCGCTCAAGAAGGGCGTCATCGTGTTCGCGGTCCCGATCTACCAGACGGGAGGGCGGTTCCTGGGCGCGCTGACGGCCAAGCTCGATTTCAGCGCGCTGCACCGCCTGCTACGACGCTTCGCCGGCGGGGAGGAGGAATCGGGTCGGGTGTACCTCATCACCGCGGAGGGCCGCCCCATCGTGGGGTCCCGCTCCGATCCGACTGCGCTGATGCGACGCAGCCTGCCCGCCGCCGTCGTCCGCCGCCTGCTCGAGCAGGAGGGAACGACTCGCGAATACCGCGGGCTCGAGGGCCAGGAAGTGGTGGGCACCATGAAGGCCGTGCCACGGCTCGACTGGGCGGTCCTGGCCGAGATCCCGGCGGACGAGGCATTCCGGCAGGTGACGCGGCTTCGCAACGTGACCGTGCTGATCGTGGCGGCGCTGCTCGCGGCGGTGGGCCTGTTCGCTTACTTCCTGGGCCTGCTCATCACGCGGCCGCTCGACCGTCTGAGGCGGGGGGCGGCGCAAGTGGCGGCTGGCGACCTCGAGGTGCACTTGCCCGTGGTGGGCGGCGGCGAGCTCAAGTACGTGACCGAGGTGTTCAACGACATGGTGGCGCGCCTGCGCGAGAGCCGGCGCGAGCTCGAACGGCTCTCCGTCACCGATGACCTCACCGGGCTGTACAACCGGCGATACCTGATGGAAGCCCTCGCCAACGAGCTGCGCCGCTCGCGCCGCCTCGACCATCCCTGCGCGCTGCTCATGGCCGACGTCGACCACTTCAAGGAATACAACGACGCCTACGGCCACCTGGCGGGCGACGAAGCGCTCGCCCGCGTCGCCACGATCCTGCGGGAAACGACGCGCGACGTGGACTGCGCGGCGCGCTATGGTGGTGAGGAGTTTGTCGTGCTCTTGCCCGAGACCAAGGCGGCCGGTGCGATCGAGACGGCCCAGCGCATCCGGACCCGCCTCGCGACCGACGACCTGGTGGGCGGGAAGGTCAGCGTGAGCATCGGGGTGGCCCAGTTCCCCGAGGATGGCGACGCGCCCGAGGCGCTGCTCGCCGGTGCGGACGCGGCGCTGTACCGGGCGAAGCGCGAGGGGCGGGATCGCGTGCTGCGCGCGCCTCCCACCCCCTAACGGCCGCCCGGCTCCGTCCCCCGCCGTCCCACCAGATTCAGAAACACCCAGCCGCCGCGGCCGCTCTCGTCGCCGACGCGCACCCACCGGTCGAGATAGGAGTAACCGATGAGCCCGGTGCCCGGCTCCACGGTGAACAGCACCTTGTAAGCCGCGCCCGGCCCGTCCCGCACCTTGCTCCGCGCAGTGGCCTGCAGCCGCACCGGAACCGCGAACGACACCTCGCCCGGGCGGAGCGGCGGCCGACCCGCCCCGCCGAGGCGGCTCCTGCCGATGCCCGCCAGGCTCTTCGCCTGGTTCGCCAGATACAGCGCGCCGCCATAATTCTGCTTCGCGAACTCGGCGCTGGCCTGTTGAAGCAAGGTGCCCGCCTGCGCCACGTCCGAGCCACCCGCCGGCTGCGCGCCGGTCGCGGCGCGGAGCGCCTGCACGGCGATTTCCGCTTCCGCCATGGCCGATGCCGCCTCCGCCCGGCTCGCGACGGTCTGCAGTTTCGCCAGCGCACGCACCACTTCTTGCCGCGCCTCGTCCAGTCGCGCCTGCAGATCCTCGACCTGCGCATCCCGCTCGGCCATCTGCAAGTCGAGACGCGCGACCCGCTGCTCCAGGACCGAATCGCGGGCCGACGCGCTGCGCGACGGCGGCCCGCCGGCGGCGCTGTCCTTCGCCACCTGGGGCGTCGCGGGCGTCGACTGGAACGGACACGCCGCGAGCGCGGCTCCCAGACTCGCGCACAGGAGCCAGTGACGGACGGGACGCAACCGCGGCCCGCTCACCCGGCTGCCTCGTGCGAATCGGTCTGCTGCTGCATCGGCTCGTGGGCCTGCGCGCTCACCCAGACGCCGGGATGCGGAATCGTGACCACGAAGCCGTCGCTCACCCGCAGCGGCCGCGCCTGGTAGGCGGCGAGCGCCTCACGCCACTGGACCGGCAGCTCTCCCGCCGAACGCAGGGGCAGGGCGATGGCATTGCCGACCCGCCCGATCACCGTGTTCTCCACCACATCGGTGAGCGGCCGGCCCGCGGGATCGCGCAGCTTCGAGAGCGCGACGTGCCGCGCCGCCGGATCTCCCGCCGAGATGATCGCGGTCGAGTAGTACAGCAGGTTGGCTTCGATGTGCTCGAGCAGCCGGCTGCGCGGCGCGCTCGAGGGAGCGGCGCTCGGCTCGTCGCCCGAGAGCAGCCGCTCCAGGTCCGGGAGCAGGCCGCGGTCCAGCAGCGTGCGCCGGAACAGGTAGCCGAAGCGCTGCACCACGTCGGGCGTCGCCACGTTGGGCAGCCGGAACGGCACGAACACGACGGGGCGGGCGCGCGGACTCCGCACCATTACCTTGAAGCGCTCCAGCGGCTCGAAGAAATGGAAGGTGACGAGCTGGTCGCGCGTCGTGTTGCGCACGTGACGGATCGCGCCCGTCGCCGGAGTGTCAGCCGGGGCATCCACCACACCGAGCGGCCGGCGGCGCAGCGCGTGGCTCATGCGCTCGGTGCGGTCGCGGATCAGCTGGACCGTGTCGGCCGCCACGGCCTCGAGGCCGGGCTCGGCGACGGTGAGCGGGTCGAGCTGCAGCTCGGGTCGGAGCGCGGTGATCAGGTCGCCGAGCATCGACGTCCCCACCATCCGGGCGAGGATCTGGAGCGGGCGCTCGCGCCCTTCCGCTTCCCGGCGCCAGCGGCCGTCGAGCACGGCGAGCTTGGCCTCGTCCCCCGGCGTGAGCGTCACGCTGTAGAGCAGCTCGCCCCAGAGCACGCCGAGCGATTGCCAGTATTCCTCCACCTCGACCAGCACGCCGTAGCGCATCGCCGACGGACCGTCGGTGGCGGGCGAGAAGAAGTCTATGGCGCCGTCGCGCGGGGAGGCGGAGGCTCCGCCAGGCGTCGGGGGACGCGCGCCGGCGGCGCGCTCGGCGAACATGACGAGCCGCTGGAAGTAGAGGACGTGCCCGGGGACTTCCGGCTGCT
>Ga0137418_10003472_pt1 | contig 14486 bp, 9 predicted proteins | sample CZODoug3_1_2_16f_FD_122242 | JGI IMG/M metagenome (GOLD analysis project Ga0137418, IMG submission 122242) | Vadose zone soil fungal communities from Angelo Coast Range Reserve, California, USA - CZODoug3_1_2_16fungal (Hybrid Assembly) | ecosystem: Environmental > Terrestrial > Soil > Vadose... | reverse complement strand
TAGAGTGCGAGGCGGCTCACGAACATCCTGAGCTTGAGAATCTTAAGGCGATGGAAACTAAGGTGGCAGTCAAAAGTGTCAAACGCGAGGACTGCTTCTGGGCTAATCGGTTTTTCAGCCGGCTGCGACAGCAACCTGCTCATGCGGCGGACCAACCATTCGAGTACGCCGTGGCCACCCTGAGTGTCCACGCCGTCCACCGTCTCGAAGACTGCTGATCCTTCGGACTGAGCCATTGGCTAGGAAATCTTGTGCTGGGTATCTCATGAATACAATACGCAAGATACCTTAGTTCTTAAGCATTCAAGCCAAAGGATCCCCATTTTCTTGAGAGACATCGGAAGGAACAGATAGTCAAAAACAAAACATCAGGGTAGGCCGCTGAACACACAAACCAATCGCGCAGGCAATCCGAAGGAGGTTGTCGCGGACCATGATGAACTCGTCGTTTCCAAACCAACAAGGCATCTGCCAGCGTTCTGGGAACCCGGTGAAGGACGTACAGGAGAGGACCCACAGCCAACCAAGGCAGACGAGCGTGTTCCAAGCGCCGCGCTAGTAAGCACCTTCACCGCTGAATACGGCACGCGGCGTTGCTGCGAGAATCTTGAAATCGAGCCACAGTGACCACGATTGAGAGTATCGAAGGTCCAGGCGAACCATGTCGTTAAAGGATGTGCGGCTACGGCCGCTAACTTGCCACAACCCCGTCACGCCGGGCCGGACTTCAAGCACTCTTCGGCGGTGCCAAATGTCATACATCTTGAATTCGTAGGGCAATGAGGGACGAGGTCCAACCAGCGACATATCTCCTAGCAAAACATTCCAAAACTGTGGAAGTTCATCGAGGCTAGTTTTTCTAAGTAATCTTCCAACAGCGGTTATGCGGGGATCTTTCGTAATCTTGTAAATAGCGGGTTTGCCTGGCTCAGCGCGATCGCTACTCGCCTGACCGGAGATATAATCCTGAATGTACTCTTGGTGAATCTTCGCGTCATTGCCCGTATACATGGTGCGAAACTTAAGGCACTTGAACCGCACACCAAACTGCCCCAGCCGCTCTTGTTGAAAAATCACAGAACCCTTAGAGGTCAATTTGATTGCGATAGCTATTGCAGCGAGTATCGGGCTGAGCAGCAAAAGGAGCGCGGAGCTTCCTGAAATATCAACAAATCTTTTCACCCCCTGAGAAAATCGGCCCTTTGTTCGACCCTCCGAAAGATCAGGATAAAGTCTGAAATCTGCAACTGGCTCAGCCCCATTTCGATCCCGGCTCTCAGGGAAAAGGTGAGCCGTGACAGCCAGCCTCGATGTAATCTCGCTGCCCAGCTCGTTGCGAAGCGCATCGACGATCTTCGAAAGCAGAATTTCGGTAATCGGCCTCGTAGATTCCAAGCTGATTTCGGTAAAAATGACGCCCAGAACGGAGCCTTTTTTGTACCAGCCGACAAGATCAGTCTCGCGCGTTGATCTTAAGAGAATGGCCATAACCGAGTGCATCATGCTATCTGCAGCCCTACTTTCGACAAATGCCCCGGCATCAAGCAGCATCAAAACGAAGGGTTTCCGGGAACGCTCCGCCCGCCGACGCTCCAGTGTGAGCATGTCATGAAACGTTTCTTCCTGGAGCGTACTCACCCGGGTCCCGGGAGACCGCGTCAGGTTGAAGGGAGTCTTTGGATAGACTCGAACCTCGTCGGCAAGTGGCGCAATTGCTTGATAGTTATTTCCCATGGCTTTAAATCCTTGGGCTACTCAGTTAGGCAGGTTCTTCTGTCGAGCAAAGCAACCGGCCACGAAGTTCTTGGAGCAACTAGCACAGCTGAATCAGGCGAGCGCCCCTTCGAGTACCGCCGGAACTGTCAATGAGCCAAAAGTGTTCGTCTGGACTGGCTGAATCGCACTGACGCTCAAACGATCGATTTCTAACGCAACCGAACGCCGAAGCAACGAGACGGATACCACGATGCGACTGCTACCTTTGAAGCTGATCAGAATCCCTTCAAGGCCCCTCAACGCCCCATCCCTAATCCGAATCTGCTGACCGACTTCCAAATAGGGGACGGGTTCAGCCTGAATGCCCGAGTGGACCATCGTCTGAAGCGTCGCGATCTCCGAATCCTCCACATGAACGGGAGTGCGGCCTCTGCCGACGATAGAGAGCACGTTTTGTGTCACGAGGATGGGAAGCCGATTGCACACATCAAACTGGCAAAATACGTATCCCGGAAACAGGGGCGCGGTTAAATCCCTGAACTTACCGCTCCAGCGCTTTTCGGCTTTGAAAGTTGGCAGGAACGTTTGATATCCCTTGCCGGCGAGCAAGATCGCTGTTGAGCCCTCCCGACGAGCCCTCACCTGAAGGGCGTACCACTTCTGCATGCCGCTCTCAGTATTCATCGTATCTTGCCTTCCGCAATTCCCCTGCCAGACCCCTTCCAGCAAAGGCAACCACGGCAAGTATGGCTTGTCCGCGTAACATAATGTAACTAAACGACTTAGAACAACAAAGCAAAAACGCTCGTGGACCGCCAGTTGTTCTCAACAGATAATCCGGTCGAATGGTGAAAACAGTTGCCACGAAGTGTCGTTAGATTTCCGAGTCCGAGACAGACAAATGTGCCTTACTTTTAGAACTCGCGATTATGGCGCTGATGTTGCAAGGTAACCATCAACGGCCAGAGGAGCCCTCACGTCCGAGTCACTAATAGGGGATAACCAACGAGAAGGTCCTGGAGTTCGCTTGTTTCGCCAAATTGAAACCGACGAAGGAGTGAGCGATATCGAACAAACGTTCGGAAAACGATGGCTCTTGTTCATGGGCTGGATGGCTCTCGCGTCAACTCTCTTCGGTAGGCCGTTAATTGCCCTCCTTCGGTTATCGGTCTCGACCGACGATCTTTCATACCTGGTTCTGATTCCGTTCATAAGCGCCTATGTCTTCTTTGTTGAACGCCGGAAGATTTTTCAAACCGTGTCCTATGATGCGATGTTCGGTTGCAGCCTGTTGTTGGCCGCTGTTTGCGTTGCGCTCGGTACGAGCCTAACGGGGAGTCCGTCGGTAGGTCCGGGGCTTTCCGGCTACATCCTGGCGCTCGTAATCCTCTGGATGGCAGGTTTCAGCTTCTTGTTTGGAAGAGCTGCATCGAAAGCCGCCTATTTCCCACTTCTTTTTCTCATCCTAATGGTTCCGTTTCCTCAAGCTATGCTCGATCGCATCATATACGTCCTTCAGACCGGCTCTGCCTGGATCACGGGCGCGTTATTTGACGTTCTTGGCGTTCCTGCGCTGCGCGAAGGGTTCGTGTTTCATCTCGCGCGGATTGACATTGAAGTCGCAAAAGAATGCAGTGGAATTCGCTCAAGCATGGTCCTGCTCATTTTGGCGCTGGTCGTTTCTCACTTTTACCTAAAGAGGTTTTGGAGCAAGGCTCTGTTTATCGTTTGTGGTCTGTTTATGATGATGGTAAAGAATGGAATCCGAATCGCCAGCCTCACTTTGCTGGCAATGTACGTCAACCCGAGTTTTCTCACTGGGAGATTGCATCATCAAGGTGGAATCGTCTTTTTCCTGCTGGGCTTGCTATTGTTGCTGCCAGTCCTATGGATTCTTCAACGAGGAGAGAGCGGCCGCTACGTGGGGAACCCTCAACCAGCACATGCGTCGCCTAAGACGGACTACGTAGCTTCAGAAGAATAGTTGTATTCATAATTTCCGTAGGAATCGCTCTTTTTGACTTGGTTAAACACGATCCCAAGAAGATTCTTGTTTCTGAATTCTGCTGCAGCTTTCTCGGCAACCGTCGCTGGCGTACTACCCGCTCGAAGAACAAACAAAACACCATCGGTCAGACCAGCAAGATCGATCGCATCGTGAACGGGCAATGCAGGCGGCGAGTCAATTATGATCCAATCAAAAATTGGGGAGAGTAAGTTCAGCAAAAGCCTCATCCTATCGCTGAGCAGTAATTCGCTCGGTTTGGACACCTGACTGCCCGCAGGGATCAAGCAAAGGTTCTCCTTCATTCCTTTTTGGATCACCTCGCACTCTTCCGCTTCACCTCGCAGATACTCCGTCAGTCCAGGACGATTTGCAGCGCCGAACGCCAAGTGTAATCGCGGTGCGCGCAAATCTGCATCAATAAGCAGAACGCGACGTTCCGGTTGCTGAACGATCGATTGCGCGAGATTCGATGCAACAAACGTCTTCCCTTCCTCGGGAATGCTGCTTGTTACCAGGAGCCGCCGGAGAATACGGGTGCTGGCGGCCTGGTAAAGACGCGAACGCAAAGTCCGAAACCGTTCTGTCCCGTTTTGCCCGGGTTTGCCGCCCTGAAAAAAGCTACTCAGGGGATCCAGCTGCCATTCGGGGTGCGCACAGTTCTTGATGAGGTCTTCGTACCTGGTTAACGCGTTAACGGCTGTCGTGCCAGCAGCTGGGCCGCGCGCAATCAACGGCACGTCACTCACTTCCGGCGTACCAGGCCGTCGGGCGATTTCGGCTGTAATGTCTCCGAGTCTTGTTTCCAGCGTAACGTCCTGCTTCGCGACTCTCTCTTTTGCCGCTTTCTTTAGGGCTTCATGGATCTGACTCATATCGTTACCTCGGAAATTTCCGGGACACCTAAGATTCAGTCGCCCACGGCGGCTCGGCGCCCGGGAACTGGCAAACTCCGACTACCGTTGCCATATTCGAGTATCGGGATACTCGTGAGTACCGGAAGCTTCAAGCAGTCGACAACCTCCTTCTCTGTGTGGAGCGTTTGATCGATCGCCATGAGCACATACAGAATGCCTAGCCCCAGGACAAGCCCAGCTCCCAGACCGCCGCCTATAAATTTGATTTTGTTCGGGAAAGACGGATTGGCTGGGAGACTCGGCGGGTCCAGTACGCGAAATTGCTCGCCCTCTTGTTGGTGAGCTAAACTCGTCGCCATGGCTGAATTGTCGCGCTTTCTCAGCAAATCGTTATAAAAATCAAGTGCGCTTTGATAGCTCCGGGTTAATTCCTTCAGCTGTTGCTCCACCATCGGACTAGCCTGCACCCGCCCCTGAAGTACACGAATCTGCTCTTGGATTTGCGCCTGCCGCTTAGTTAAATCTACAATGTTTATATCGTCCTGACGAAGACTCGCCCTGAGCTGCTGGATCTGAGATGGTTCGGCTGCCGGTCGCGTTCCCGCCGAGGGATTGTTGTTCGGCGCCGGCGCTCTGGCGATTCTCTTCTCAAGTTCTTCGATCTGATTCCTTTTCTTAACAACATCAGGATGTTTAGCGGTATACAAAGATTCGAGGGTTGTTAATTGTTCCCGGAGTATCCGCAGTTGGTCGTCGATAGTTTCGGGATTTTGGCCTGTCTGAGACGCTTTCCAATTTGCTTCCTGCTGGTTTAGCAGGGATTCATTAAACGCCCTATTTTGCTGCGCTCGGCTAAGCGCTTGCGTATTAGCTTCCAATTGCGAATTTAGGCTCATCAATATGCCCAAATTACCCTGTTCCTCCTGAGGGAGCGAACCCATGTACATGCGCTTGAATTGGGCCAGCTTCGCGTCTTGCTGGTCGAGGTTGGCCTTCGCTTCATCTAGTCTTTGATTTAGAAACGAGGTTGTGCGCGCGGCTTGTTGTTCCAGAGCGCTCGCATTCTGCTCCATAAACATGGATGTGACGCTAGTGCAAATCTGCTGCGCCAAGTGCGCGTCCTCGAACGTGACATTAACGGTGAATCCCGGCATGCTACGGTCTTCCGTGCCGGCCATTGCCGCGAGCGGAGATATCTCGATGGTTTTTCGCAAGCGATCGACCAATTCCTCCATATGCAGCTTGCTTCGCTCCTTGCGATAAAGATCAAATTTCTCAATGACCGGCTCAAGTTGAGTCCGGCTGAGAATCTGCTCTTTCATGGATGCTAAGCGTCGGTTCAAATCCTCCGTCACAACCGGCTTAACATATTCCGTTGGTACCGTCGGTTTCGCCACGAGTACGAGTGTTTGTGAAGTGTATCGCTTGGGTAGCAGCGTGGCGGTCGAGAACCCAGCGGCTCCAAACACGACGACACAAATAGGGAGAATCCACCAGTAGCGTTGGACCACCCTTCTTACATCGTCGATGCCGAATTCACCGTTCCGGACCATATCGTTCTCCAAGGAAAGGCTCCCAGCCAACGGAGACCACCACTTATTTGGGTCAGCACGCGTTGGGCCATGCTTATCTGCAAGCAAAACCGCTTGGTGCACACCTAACCTGCACATCTATATGGACTTAAAGAAGAATTTTGTCCTACTGGTTTCTGCCTTTAGAGGTTAAGCACAGGTCAAGTAGCGTGCAAAGCCAGGCGAAAGTGGAAGTTTTCTACCAATAATATCCCAAAAATTTGGGTGCGCCGTCTCTGTTGGTAAGTCTGTCCATTTGGAGGTGCTCCACCAACATCGCCCTCTTCCCCCTAACTTCTTTGCGGCCTTGCACTTGCTTTCGATCGGCGATCTTCCAATGGAAGCTCCGTTGGAAACAGAATTGCACTCTATAACGCCGGAATGGGCCAACCTCGACCATTATTCTTAGCCGCGCCCAAATTCTTCGTGTTTTTGCGCCGAACTGCCGTGGTTCTGACCCTTTCAGTACAGGTCTGCTTTCTCTTCACAGGGTGTTTTCGTGATCCGAACGTCCGAAAGCAGAAATTCATGGCGGAGGGTGATCGTTACTTCGCTCAGCAAAAATTTCGTGAAGCACTGCTGACCTACGGTCGCGCCATCCAAATTGACCCGAGACTCGTGGCCGCGCACTACGGGAGCGCAAAATGCAACCTTAAGCTGGCCAATTGGCTTTCCGCCTTTCGAGACTTGCAACGCACTGTTGAACTCGAACCGCAAAACTGGCCCGCACACCTTGACTTGGGTCAGCTGTATCTCTCTGCCGGAAAATTTTCGGAGGCAAAGGATGAAGCCAAGCTGATTTTGGCGAGCAACCCGGACAATTTTAGCGCGCTCATCCTTCTCTCAAACGCAGATGAGCATACAGGCAATGTGCAAAAAGCCCTTCAGGAAGCGGCCCAGGCCGTCAGCATTGCACCTGGTCAAGCAAGTGTTTACCTCAATTTAGCCGGCATTCAACAGCGCGCAGGTGCATTTCAAGATGCCGAAGAGGCTTTGCTGAAAGCGTCTAAGTTATCCCCGCAAATGACCTCTCCAGCCATGGCCCTGGGATATCTGTATCAAAAGCAGAAACGCTGGGCGGCTGCCGAGGAACAATTTCGGAAGGCGATTGCTCTCGAGCCCAAAATTCCAAGTGCGCGCGCGGCTCTTGCGGGTCTGTATGTTGCTGAAGAAAGGCGAGACTTGGCAGAGAAAGCCCTGGCGGAGACCAAGACTGAGTTGAGCAATGATCCGGCCGGCTACACAATGATGGGACTGTACTACCTCGGCGCAGGTGACGGCGCAAAAGCACTCACGGAGTTCGCTTCTCTCGCGAAGGATCACCCCAACGACCTAGGAGTTCTCAAGTCATACGCTCAATTACTGATCATGAGCCGCCAATTCGCTGAAGCAGAAAGAATAACTGAGGAAATCCTGACGAAGGCGCCTAGCGATGCTGAGGCCCTCATTTCAAAGGGCCAAATCGCCATTCAAAATGGCAAATTCGACGATGCGCTGCAGACTTTGCAACAAGCGGTGAAAGGCGCTCCCGCAAATCCGCTTGGGCATTACCAATTGGGGGTCGTCAACTTAGCCAAGGGAAACGCTAACGAAGCGGAAAAAGAATGGAGAGAAGCAGTTCGCCTCCGGCCGGGCCTTATAGAGGCTTGGGTCGCCCTCGGCACGAGTGCTGGGCAACATCGCGATTGGACTACGATGGAGCGAATCGGTGAGCAGCTAAAGGAAATTGCGCCTCGCAGTTCCGAAGGATACTTATTTCAAGCTACGGCTCGCATCAATCAAGGCGACTTCGCTGGCGCCGAGGCCGGTCTGAATCAATTGATTCGACTTGCTCCAGAAAATCCGGTCGGATACACCAAGCTTGGACAGTTACGTTCCACGCAAAAGCGTTGGAATGAAGCGCAGGTTTTGTATCGAGAGGCGCTCAACCGAGACCCTGATTCCTTTGAAGCGATACAAGGTGTGGTCGACCTCAATTTTAGACGCGGAAACTCCGTTGAGGCGCTCCGCTTCCTCCAAGCGCAAATCGATCGAAACCCGAGCAACTCCGGTCTCTACTTGCTTCAGGGAGAGAGTTATTTACGGGACAAGCGCCTAGTCGACGCTGAAGCGTCGCTCTCGCTCTATGTGCAGAACAATCCACCGAACGTGACTGCGCTTGTTCTACTCGGTCAAGTCAAGCAGAGCCTGGGCAAGGCCTCCGACGCCATCACAAGCTACGAGCACGCCGCCGCCCTCGCACCGAACAATCCAGGCCTCCACACAAACTTGGGTCTTGCGTTTGAAGCTCAAGGAGAGTGGGAGAAGGCACAAGCCGCCTATCAGCGCGCATTGGCAATCCGGCCTGAAGAGCCCCTGGCGGCGAACAATCTCGCGTATCTGATGCTTGAGCACAGCGGCAACGTCAATGTGGCGCTGACACTCGCACAGACAGCACGCCGCAATCTTCCGAACATTCCTAGTTCGGCAGACACTCTCGGGTGGGCTTATTTTCGAAATGGCGCATATTCGCTGGCCGTTCAGCAGTTCGAAGAGGCGTTGAAAGCCGCGCCTTCCAATGCAACATATCACTATCACTTGGGAATGACTTACAACAAACTAAACGATGCGAAGCGCGCCCGGAATGAGTTTCAAAAATCGATTGATCTCGACCCAAAGGCACCGTCGGCGGAGAAATCTTCTCGTGCATTAAGCGCGCTGGATGGCGCTGGCTAATCTGCTCAATGGCCTTTTCACGTTCCTTGGTTGCTAGCTAGTCTTTTGTAGGTTCCACTCGAACGGAAATCCTGTCGGGTTTCTTAAGAATGTCGTAATCATCATCCATGCCTCACCTCATCTATTCTTCAGAACAGATTGATCGATCAATATCAGAGTGGTGTTGCGCCGGCACCATGCGCCCGAAATGTCGAAAGCCGTGGCGGGGTCGAAGTTGGACACCCAGTTGGACCGCAACTGGCAGATAGGAGGGTGGCACGTTAATGCAAGCTGCTGTAAAATAACGATGTAACTTGGCCGTTCCCCGGTAGCTCAATGGTAGAGCATTCGGCTGTTAACTTTCTAACTCACCGTTGATTCTGCACCGTTTAACCCCGAAATTGGCCTCCTAAGAACGGGCAAGTTGGACCCAATGTTGGACCCAAACTTTGCCGCGTGTCTCGGCCGATTTCCGGAAATTTACGCGGTGGTTGTAGGCGGCGGTTTGCTAAATTTTCCTGCCCTGTTCGTACACACGACGTTTCATTTGTTTTGAATCACTTAGAGTGCGCACATTTGCGAAGAATCATCCCATTTGCAGAGTGTTGTGCACCAAACCGCCTTTCCGAAGAGAACACTCTGCAGTCCCACAATAGTTCAACCCACTCGACTTGTTCGCGCGGTTCGGAAGACCGCCACCTGGGCAGATTTTGCTCCACCACTCCCAACACGCCCCCAGTGCGGCAACTCGAGGAATAACTTCCGGGTAGCCCGCATGAGGAAGTATCTGACCGGCCGACCGAGTACGCTGGAGGTTCCCGCCTACGTTTTGAAGCGATTCTTGTCGATGTTGAGTGAACGAATCTTTGATTCCAATGTAGACCGCGGGATGCCTAACTTATCGGCGGCCCCCGTGGGTCCGAATACCCTCCCACCACTTTCTTTCAGGGCGGCCTCGATCATGTTCCTCTCTTGCGCGATTAGTCTCCGAGGGAGCTCAATTGGGTGCTTCGGTTCTGTTGCCGGAAGCGGCTGCTGTGGTAACCAGCTTTCGTCAATCGAGAAAGTGTCTGTTTCGCACAGTATCATCGAACGCTCGATGACATTCTGTAATTCGCGTATGTTTCCCGGCCAAGAATACGACTGAAGCAGCTCCAGTGTTTCCTTGTTGATGCGGGTGATGTTTTTCCGTGCTTTTCGCGCGTAGCGATCGATGAAGTATTCCACGAGCATAGGAATGTCCTCGCTCCGCTCTCGAAGCGGAGGAATCTCAATCGGGAAAACCTGAAGGCGGTAAAACAAATCGCGTCGGAAGAACCCATTGGCCACCGCTGCGTTTAGGTCACGATTCGTGGCGGCGATGACGCGAACGTCTACCTTAATAGACTGGCTGCCTCCAACCCGCTCCAATTCCCGTTCTTGAAGCACCCGCAAGAGCGCGATCTGAGTGTCAGGCGGCAGCTCGCCGACTTCGTCCAGGAAAATCGTTCCGCCGTCGGCTAACTCGAAGCGGCCGAGTCGGCGCTGCATAGCTCCGGTAAAAGCGCCCTTCTCATGGCCAAATAACTCCGATGAAATCAGCATCGGCGCAAATGCCGCACAGTTGACACTGATGAAGGCGTGCTCCGACCTCTGGGAGCGTTTGTGGACGGCGCGAGCAATGAGCTCCTTGCCGGTGCCGGTCGCCCCTGTAATCAAGACCGTAGAATCCGTTGGAGCGACTTTGGCAATATGGGACAGAACAGCCCTTAGCGGCTTCGACGTTCCCACAATTTCCTCGAACATCGAGGCGCTGTCGATTTCTTCACGGAGCGCGACGTTTTCGTGTTGCAGTCTCTCCTCGGCTCTCTTGCGATCTTCGATATCGATCCCGGCGACGTACCAGCGGGTAATCTGTCCTTGTTCGTCACGCAATGGGTTATAACGATACAGGAACCACCGGCAGACGCGGTTCTTCCCTAGCGTTCTTGCTTCGATTTCAAAGGGGTTATTCGCCGAGAGTCCACATTCGCGAACCGCGCGCATCCTCACGACATCATCGGGATGGATGACTCGGCCAATTACGTCCACTGACCGATACTCGTCAAGAGTCAGACCGGTGTATTCCCTAGCCAAACGGTTTGCGTAAGTAATCTTGCCGTTTGGTGACAGCACCGTAATGATGTGGCAAACGAAATCAACAAGCTGTTGAAGTTCTTCCTCGGCGTGTTTGCGCCCGCTAATGTCCATGGAGCTACCCACGAACTGGACGAGTTCTCCCGCTGGGCTTAGGACGGGATGGCCGACGGTGTGAATCCACTTGACCATGCCATCAGGCAAAACGATTCGGAAATCCACGTCGAAATCGGCTTTCTCCAGGATTGCCAGCTCAATTGTGCTTTTCCATTTAAAGCGATCCTCCGGGTGGACGCGTTCGAGCCGCTTTTCCCACACCGGCGCTCCCAGAGCCGGATCAAAACCGTAAATCCGGTACCACTCCTCGGACAGGTATACTGCACTCCGATCCGCCGCATTCCAGGCCCAGCTGCCCATGTGAGCAAGCCGCTGTCCTTCGGCAAGGTAGAACTCGGCTAGGCTGCGCTCTTCGATCTCGAGATTGACGCCGATCCAGCTTTGCTTTGAGTAATCCAGCTTCGGATACAGGGAGCACACCTTTGAGGGGTTCGCTTCAGCACTCAGAGGTTCTTCCGGGAAAACTGTTACCATAAGTTCGCCTTCGACCTTTCCGAATTCCAGTGGCTGGACTTGCGACTTACAGCGACGAACCGGGAACTCTGGATTTGCAACAGGCTCGGCGCCGCAGTCGTATCTCACCGATACGAAGACCCTTATTTGATCTGTCGGTTTCGTTTCCCCGACGCATCTAAGGGTCGAGCGCAAATTCTCAAGGAGACGCTTTGGGAAGTCCTTCAGGAAACCCTGAAAAGAGGTGAAAAACTCTGAATCGCCCTATAAGCTAACCGGGTTCCTATGAGCAACTTGTATCGTTTCGGGCAGTTTATGCTGGATCCAGGTAGGCGCACGCTGTCTCGCGCGAATTCACTCGTTTCTCTGACCCCTAAAGCTTTCGACGTCCTGCTCTTTCTAGCTCAAAACCCCAACCGTCTGGTCACCAAGGAGGAATTGCTGCAAGCCGTGTGGGGCGACACGTTCGTGGAAGAGGGGAACCTGACGCAATACATCTCCCATTTGCGCAAGGCGCTGGGTGACCACCCGGAAGACACCCGCTTGATCGTCACCATTGCTCGAAAGGGCTACCAGTTCACCGCGCGTGTCATTGTCGCCGAGGCAGCAGATATCGCGAGACATGCCAGGCTGCAGGCTGCTGCGAACGAAACCTCAAAAACCGATGCGCGACCCGTGGAGTTTCCAACCAAAGAGAAAGTTACCAAATCACCGACAGCTCGTCTCCGCTTGCGCAGATGGTTCGGGGCGGCCGCACTTTTGGCCGTTGTGGCTGCGGCCTTTTGGTTGTACTCGAGCTACCGCCACCGGGTGACGCTCTCCGTCACGGACACGATCGTGCTGGCCGACGTCGACAACCGAACAGGCGACCCTGTTTTCGACGACGCTCTGAATACTGCATTGCGCTATGAAATGGAGCAGACGCCCTACTTAAACGTGCTGGGATTGGATAAAGCGTACGCCACCATGGGACAACTGAAACTTGCGTCGACCACCAAGATCACCCCAGAGATCGCACGACAGATTTGTGGGAAGACCAACAGCAAGATGGTGATCTCTGATTCAATCGCCGACGCCGGTAACCGATATCACCTGGAGATGAGGGCACTCGACTGCGGATCAGGAGCGACCTTGGCTGAGGAAAGGACCGACATTAGCACTCGTAATCAGGTAGTCCATGAGTTGGGAGCGACGGCCGTGCGTCTTCGGAGGAAGCTCGGGGAGCCGGCCGAATTGCTGGCCCGGTTCAATCAGCCTCTGGAAAAAGCGACGAGCACCTCCTTGGAAGCACTCCAGACGGGCGCTGAGGGAACCAAGCTTTTCCTGGCTGCCAACCCTGAGGGAGCGCTGAAACTCTATCAGCAAGCTGTCGAACTGGATCCAAACGTTGCCCTAATGCATGGGCGCATGGGCGCGGCCTACCTTTTCCTGGGTAACATCGAATTGTCGGAGGCTTCGTACACGCGTGCGTACCAACTCCGCGACCGATTGACCGAGAAAGACCGGTTGAATACCGAAATCGCCTATTACGGCCGGGTGACGGGCGACTGGGAGAAAGAATATTCTTCGGTGCTTCGTTTCTTAGAAATATTTCCTCGGGATGTGCTCGCTCATGCCAACCTCAGGGCTGCATTTGTGTATCTGGGCCAGCCCGACCGAGCCGCTGACGAAGCGGTTGAGACTGTACGGTTGCAGCCAAGCTCATATTATTTCGGTAGCGCGATACAGTCCATAAGGTTCGCAAGCAGATTTAATGAGGCAAAATCATGGCTCGCCAATGCGGACGCCCTTAAACTCGACAATTCACTAATCCGGCGGGAGAGACTAATTGTGGCATTCGCTACAGGCGACCGGGACAACGTCGAAAAGATCCTCAAGGAGGAGGAGCGAGGCAGCTATCGAGAAGACTTCCTGCATGAACATTCCTTGATCGAGATTCAGCAGGGTCACTTTCACTCCGCCGAACGTCTGCGACTGCAAGCTTTGGGGCGAACCTCGAAGGCTAGCAATGCTGACTGGTGGGTGGTCCTCTCGGCCCTGGAGGATGCCGAAGTCGGAAAGGACGTGCAAGCTCGACGCTATGAAAGCAAGGCAGCTGGAAGCCCGCTAGATCGCAATAACAAGATCGCCCTGGCGCTCGCGCTCGCGCGATCAGGACGAACGGCGGAAGCCGGTAGACTCGCAGACCAGATCAGCGCGGAAAGGCCCGAGGACACGCTCGTGCAGCATTACTTCATTCCCACCATCCGGGCCGCGATCAAGCTGCGGCAACACGATCCGGCGGCAGCCATTGATCTGCTCCGCGGCACTGCCAAGTACGATCTGGCGTTTACGGGATCGTTCGAGTCTGTGTACCCCGCCTACATCCGCGGACTCGCATACGTGGGGCTCGGCGATGGTCAATCGGCCGCGGCTCAGTTCCAAAAGCTGATCGACAATCCCGGTTTTACCGTGAGACATGTCACGGGACCCTTGGCCTGGCTCCAGCTGGGCCGCGCGCAGAAAATGATGGGCGACGAAGCCTCCGCCCGCAAGTGGTATGAAAGCTTCCTGGCTCTCTGGAAGGACGCCGACCCCGATGTTCCCATCTATCAACAGGCCAAAGCCGAGTACGCCAAGCTTCAAAAATGAATTGCACAAGCGTGGTGACGGTTTGATCGAAACGAAAGTGAACTCCCCTACTGAAGAGCTTGCAGAACGATCCGCGATTTTCAGCCCTCTTGAAGAAACTTAACCTGCTGAATTGACACCCTGTTTCAGAAAGGCTTCGCGTCCTTCAGGAAACTCTCAAAAAAAGGTGAAAAGCTCTGAATCGCCCTATAAGCTAACCAGGTTCCCATGAGCAACTTGTACCGTTTCGGGCAGTTTGTGCTGGATCCAAGTAGGCGCACTCTGTCTCGCGCAGATTCACCCGTTTCTCTGACCCCTAAAGCTTTCGACGTCCTGCTCTTTCTAGCT
>Ga0137418_10003471_pt1 | contig 14486 bp, 20 predicted proteins | sample CZODoug3_1_2_16f_FD_122242 | JGI IMG/M metagenome (GOLD analysis project Ga0137418, IMG submission 122242) | Vadose zone soil fungal communities from Angelo Coast Range Reserve, California, USA - CZODoug3_1_2_16fungal (Hybrid Assembly) | ecosystem: Environmental > Terrestrial > Soil > Vadose... | reverse complement strand
CCGGATTCGTCGGTCGCTTCGGCGCCGCCGCGATCGCGGGCTACGGTACCGCCTCGCGCCTCGAGTACCTACTGATCCCTCTCGTGTTCGGGCTCGGTGGCCCCCTCGTCGCGATCGTGGGAACCAACATCGGTGCGGGCCAGCGTGACCGCGCGCTGCGCGCGGCCTGGATCGGCGCCGGGATCGCGGCAGGCCTCACCGAGGTCATCGGGCTCTCGGCGGCCGCTTTCCCACACGCCTGGCTCTCGCTGTTCGACACCGACCCGGCAATGCTCGACGCCGGCTCGCGCTATCTCTACGCGGTCGGGCCGTTCTACGGTCTCTTCGGACTTGGCCTGGCGCTGTACTTCGCGTCGCAGGGCGCGGGACGGCTCTCGTGGCCACTGATCGCAAACCTGGTGCGGCTTGTGATCGCGGCCGGCGGTGGCTGGCTGGCGATGCGGTGGAGCGGCGACGTCTCGTATGTCTTCGTCGCGCTCAGTGCGGCGCTTGCCGCGTTCGGGCTGATGAACGCTGGGGCTGTCGCGAGCGGCGCCTGGTTTGGCCCGATCGCCTGGCCACGGCCGCGCGCTCTCGGATCAGCCGGGCGCGCGGCTTGCGTCCAGCGCGCGGTAGCGCGCCAGGGTGACGCCGAATGCGGACTTGAACAGCCGGGAGAGATGGGCCTGGTCGGCGAAACCGGCGGCCAGCGCCACCTCGGCCAGCGATCCGGTCCCGCGTAGAAGCTCTTTCGCGCCATCGAGACGCCGCATCAGGGAATAGCGATAGGGGCTGGTGCCGAATGCCGAGCGGAACTGGCGGGCGAGGTCGTAGCGCGTCAGGCCGGTGACTTTCTCCAGCTCGGACGACCGGATCACTCGGGCCGTCTCGGTATCGAGGAACTGGCGGGCCCGGGCGAGGGCGCCGCGGTCGAGAGGGATCGGCCGGGCTCGCCGGCCACACGACGGGTCGGCGGCCAGGAGCGCCTCGGCCACGGACAAGATCAACCCGTCGATCGCGAGCGGCTCCGGGTCGACCCGGAATGCCGTCTCGATCGTGGATGCCAGCGTCTCGTTCGCGGCGACCGGCTGGCGTACGAAGGGCAGCGCGCCGGGACGCTCGCAAATCGCGCGAGCCGCCTCGTGGATGCGCGCCGGCGCGACGTAGATGATGCGATAGCCGAAGCCGTCCGGTGTGCCGGCGCGGCCGTCGTGTGTCTCGTCCGGGTGTAGCACGACGACCTTGCCGGGCGTGCTGACTTGGGCCACGCCGCGATAGTCGAAGGCCTGCACGCCGACGTCGGTCAGGCCGATCGCATAGGTGTCGTGGCGATGCCGGTCGAAACCATGCCCGGCGAACCAGGCCTGCAGCACCTGCACGCCGTCCGATAGCGCTCGGCTGCGAATCCAGTCAGACTGCCTCGCCCCGCACGATCGTTCAAGACCAGCTCCGCCAGCCCCGCGTAGCTTGCTGATCATGGCTCTCTACCATCCTCCGGACATCATGACACCGGAACAGGCGGTCGCGTTCCTGCTCTTTTCGGTCGCCGCCGCGGGCACGCCGGGACCGAGTAACCTCCTGCTGACGGCGACGGGCGCCCATGTCGGCGTCCTGCGCGGGCTACCCTGCCTGTTCGGGGTCACCGTCGGTATGGGAGTGATGATGTTCATCGTGGCCTTCGGCCTGGGCAGCGTGGTTCTCGCCCATCCCATCGCGCTGCGTTCGCTCAATTGGATTGGCGCCGCCTTCCTGCTGTGGCTGGCCTGGAAGATCGCGACGGCGGGTCGCGGCGAGGCGGGAACCGAGCGAAGGCGAGTCGGTTTCATCGGCGCCGCCGCGTTCCAGTGGATCAACCCGAAGTCCTGGCTGGTCTGCGCCAGTGCGGCGGGCACCTACCTCAGCGGCGAATCCGGCGGCGCCGCGGCGCAGGCTCTGGCCTTCGGCGCCCTGTTCATCCTGGCGTCCCTGCCCTCTTGCTTCGTGTGGCTCGCCTTTGGCGCCTCCGCGCAGCGGGTGCTACGCACCGAGCGCGCCCGGCGGACGTTCAATGTCGCCATGGGCGTGCTCCTGGCCGGATCAGTTGCCCTGATCCTGCGGTGACGAGGAGGCGCCGGCGCAAGGACTCCTCCCCGCTCGTCCTCCGCCATGAACATCCAGCACTATTTCGCCGCAGTCAGCAGCGGAGGGGATGAGTGAGGCCGCGCGTCAGCGTTGTCTGATCCATGGCGAGCGTGTCCTCGAGCCGCTTGCGGTTCGCCTCGCCCATGCGGGTGACGGTGGCGAGAATACTGAGCTGAGCCGCCCGCAGCCCGCTCCCATGCCGGCGCGCCCGGCATATTGTATGCAGGTACATATTCGTGCCCGCCCTGGCCATTCGACTCGCGAATCGGACGGGCTTCGACAGACGTCCCAAGAGCCAAGAGGAGCCGGAGATCGCGCAGGGTCGATCGGCTCCCCGTGACGACTATGAGAGGAGACTCCACATGCCCCTAGCTAAAATCCATGTGCTCGAAGGACAGTACGACGAAGCTCGTCTCGCCAGGGTGTCGGGCGCGGTTCAACAAGGGCTCATCAGCGCGTTGGCCATTCCGCCGGACGACTTCTTCCAGATAATTCACGTCCTGCCCCGGAGCCGATTCCCCCACACGTCGTCGTTCGTAGGGCTCAACTATTCGGACGACCTGATCGTGTTGGAGGTGACGTTCATCTCCGGCCGCCCCAAGAAGAAGCGATTGGCACTGTTGAAGGCGTTGAACGACGGCGTGGTCGCGGCGACCGGCATCTCTCCGGACGACCTCATGATCATCCTCTACGAGACCGCGGGCGAGAACGTTTCTTTCGGCCGCGGCCTGGCTCAACGTGCCCGTATCCCGGACAGAGATCCAGAGCCCGCGTACGCTGACCACGCATGAGAGAGCGCGAGGAGAAAGACATGGGGAAGCTCGAAGGAAGGATTGCTCTCATTACCGGTGGCAATAGCGGCATTGGCCTTGCGACGGCGAAGGAGTTTGTGAGCGAAGGCGCGTACGTCTTCGTCACGGCACGCCGTGATCCGGAGCTGACCGAGGCGGTCAAGGAGATCGGGAGAAATGTCACGGGCGTCCAAGGCGACGTGGCGAACCTTGGCGATCTTGATCGCCTCTTCGCACGAATCAAGCGGGAGAAGGGCAGGCTCGATGTCGTGTTCGCAAATGCCGGTGGGGCGAAGTTTGCCCCCCTCGGGAACATCACCGAGGAGCACTATGACTCGCTCTTCGACATCAATGTGAAAGGCCTCCTCTTCACGGTCCAGAAGGCGCTGCCGCTGATGCCGGATGGTGCCTCGATCATCCTGAATGCGTCGATCGTCGCCAGTAAAGGCTCGCCGCAGTGGAGTGTCTATAGCGCCACGAAGGCCGCCGTGCGCTCGTTCGCGCGAACATGGACGATGGACTTGAAGGATCGCCGCATCCGCGTGAACGCCGTCAGCCCAGGCTTCACCGACACGCCCGCGTGGCATGCCAGCGAAGGGGGCGCGCAACGCTTGAAGCTGGCGTCCAACAGTGTTCCGCTCGGCCGGCCCGGTACACCCGATGAGATCGCGAAGGCCGTGGTGTTTCTCGCATCCGACGACAGCAGCTACGTCACGGGAACCGAGTTGTTTGTCGATGGCGGTTTTGCACAGGTGTAAGCGAAAGGGGTTGTCTATGCCGAAGCTGATGAGAGCAATGCGCGCCGAGTCGTTCACGGGGTACGGAGGCCTGAAGCTCGTGGAGGTACCAAGGCCTCGTGGGGCTGATGGGAGGGTACTTGTCCGGATCACAGCAACAGGCGTCACCCCGCTGGACCACACCATCCTTTCGGGCGGCTACGCACGCGCGAAGGCGCCTTTGATACTGGGGAACGAGGGAGCGGGTGTCGTGGAAGATCCTGGTGACTCGGCATTTCCAGTAGGCGCCCGGGTCATGTTCGCCGGCCCTTACGGTGTCTCCGAAGACGGAACCTACAGTGAGTGGATGGTCGCGCGCGCCGAAGATCTCTGCCTCATCCCGGACAACATCGATGATGCAACCGCCGGAGGTATTCCGGTCGCCTATCTGACAGCGCAGATTACTCTCACACAAGGGGGCTTCGAGCGTGGCAAAACCGTTCTTGCACCGGCGATCGGTGGCGCCGTCGGTAACGCCGTCACCCAGTTGGCTCGAGCGCAGGACGCGGCGAAGGCAATTTCGACGACGACCAACCCGACCAAGGCCCAGCAGGCACGGGCCCTGGGCTTTAACGATGTCATCGATCTCTCTGCGGAGAGTCTCGCTGATGGCGTCGCCCGCATCACGGCGGGCCGAGGGGTGGATGCTGTTATCGACAGCGTCGGCGGTGCCCTGACGGGTCAAGCGCTCGCCACGCTTGCGCTCAATGGCGTTTTGACCTCCCTGGGATATTCGGCAGGGCGTAAGACGACAATCGATGTCACCGACCTGATCTGGAAGCGCGCCAGCATGCGTGGCTTCTCCCTCTTCGAGCAATCGCATGCGATCAAAGCGGCCGCGTGGGCCACCATCCTGCCACTCCTGACCTCGGGACGGGTGAAGCCGATCGTCGAACGTGCCTACAAGCTCGACGAGGCCGCCGAAGCTCTCCGCCATCTGATCGAAGACCGTCCCTTCGGCAGAGTAGTGTTGGTGGGGTAGTCGGGCTGGCGAGAAGGCAATGGACCGCGCTTCGCGCACGTCATCCTGACCACCGAGGATCTGCTGGCCCTGCTGCCTGCAACCATCGTCGCCTGACTAAGGAGAAATACATGGGCAAGCTCGAGGGGAAAATCGCACTCATCACGGGCGGCAATAGCGGCATTGGCCTCGCGACGGCGAAGCAGTTCGTGCACGAAGGCGCCTACGCCTTCATCACGGGGCGCCGTGATCCCGAGTTGGCTGCGGCGGTAAAGGCGATCGGAAGAAATGTGACCGGCGTCCGGGGAGACGTGTCGAACCATAGCGATCTCGATCGCCTCTTCGACCAAATCAAGCGGGAGAAGGGCAAGCTCGATGTTGTCTTCGCGAATGCCGGCGTTGCGACGTATGCACCCTTCGGGAAGATAACCGAGGAGCACTATGACTCGATCTTCAACATCAATGTGAAAGGCCTTCTGTTCACGGTGCAGAAGGCGCTTCCGCTGATGCCGGATGGTGCCTCGATCATCCTGAATGCGTCCATCGTCGCCAGTAAAGGGCTGCCGGCGAATAGCGTTTATAGCGCCACCAAGGCGGCCGTGCGTTCCTTCGCGCGGACATGGACAACGGACTTGAAGGATCGCCGCATTCGCGTGAACGCCGTGAGCCCAGGCCCCATCGACACGCCCGGACTAAACGACCTGGTGGCTTCCACGGGGGCGGGCGAGCAACGCTTGAAGATGATTTCCAACGGTGTTCCGCTCGGCAGGCTCGGTACGCCCGACGAGATCGCCAAGGCCGTCGTATTTCTCGCATCCGACGACAGCAGCTACATCACGGGAACGGAATTATTCGTGGATGGCGGTTTTGCACAAGTCTAGCCCGTCGCACGCGCCTTCCTTCGCGTCCCAGCTGTCGCTTCTTGCTCGTCTCCCTTTCAGAGTTGCGTCACCACGCGGGTGACCATACAGATGCATTATCATCTTTCTCCGAGTCCCCACTAGAACCGCGACTCCTGGCTCGGACCGACATCCTAGTGGATAGGAGGCGCACTGAGGATGACTCCGAGCTCGAGCAGGAATCGCGGAATGGCCGAGAGGGTCCACGCGAACTCCGACTCGGTCGACGACCGCCTCCTTGAGGAACAGCACATCGTAAACGCCAAGAGCTGACGCAACGTCGCCCTCGCAGAAAGGATCACGACATGAAGAACGCAAAAGAACTGCTGGAGGAGTTCACCGCCGCATCGTTTCGGGATCCGAAGAAGGCAGCGGAGATGTTCGCCGAGGATGGCGCCTTCGAGATGCCCTATCTCGAGAGCTTCGGCTCTCCCGGGCGGTACGAAGGTCGTGAAGCCATCGAGGGTTTCTTCCGCTTCGTTCGCGAACTCTATCCCGACATGGACCTTGAAAATGTCAAAGTCATGATCGACACGCCCGAGCAGGTCTTTGCCGAGTACGAGTTCACCGCGCAATCGAGCAAGACCGGGCGCACCATCCACTTACTCTTTTTCGGGCGTTTGATCGCAGAGAACGGCAAGATCAAGCTTCTTCGCGAATCAGTCAACCTCGCTGAGCTTGCTCTCGGCGTCTTCCCCAATGGGCTCGCCGACTACAAGGCTCCTTCAGCACACAAGGCATAACGCAAAGGGACGACATGCTGCCCGCGAATCCTGCTGGCTCGGACAGACATCCTAAGTGGACAGGAGGAACTAAGGATGAGTCCGAGCCCGACCCGGAATCACGGAGTGGCCGAGACGATCCACCTGACCGAGCAGAGCTTCGATGAGGCGCTGGTCGCGACCCGGGGTCTCTTGATGGTCGACTTCTCGGCTGAGTGGTGCGGCCCATGCGGGGCCATGGCGCCGGTCCTCGAGGAGCTGGCCGAGGCCTCGCAAGGTCGGATGACACTGATGAGGGTGGACGTCGACGAGAACCCCGGGTTGGCGGCTCGCTACGCGGTCCGGTCGATCCCGGCGATCGTGTTCCTCAAGGATGGCGCGGTCGTCGACCGGGTCGTCGGTGAGGCCCCCAAGGCCTTGCTGCAGGACATCGTAAACTCGCGAGCCTGAAACAGCATCGGTCATGACTGTCGAGATCCCACGATACCCGGCCGACCGTGAACGGGGGGTGACTCTGCCCAACGGCACCTCCGTGCGCATCCGCGCGATCCGTCCCGACGACGAGCCTCGTCTGATGGCGCTGTGCGGTCGGTTGAGCCCGCGCACGGTGTACCAGCGATTCTTCTCTTTCCGACGGCTCCTCCCCGAGCAGGCGCACGCCTTCGCCAACGTCGACTATCGCCAGCGGATGGCGGTCGTTGCCGAAGTCGACGACGGGCAGGAGCCCGAGCTGATCGGCGTGGCGCGGTACGGTCCTTCGGATGAAGGGGCCACCGCCGACATCGGTCTCGTCGTGGCGGACGGCTGGCAAGGACTCGGTCTCGGCTCGCTACTCCTCGAGGAGATCCTTCGTGCGGGAGAGCAGCGCGGCATCCACGAATTCAGCGCCGACGTGCTCACGGAAAATCGCCGCGCGCTCCGCTTGCTCGCCCGGCACACGGCGATCACGCGGCGAACGGTGGCCGGCGGCGTCACTAGCGTCGTGTTCGGCCGCCGTGCGGACTCCGCCCTCGACGCCACGAGATATGGTAGCTCCTAGCATGCGACTCGCGGTGCTCGGATCGGGTGGGATCGGCGCATGCGCTCGGCGGAAGACCTCCTAGTTCCACTTGGAGGTGACCATCTGGTTTCTCGTCGCCGCCGACCGAGTTGGGCGCAGTTTTAGCGAGGGACAGGCTGGGTCAGCTCCGAGAGACGCCCCAGCGAGCGGGTGAAACGCCCACCGCTCGGCGAGCATCTCAATAGGTAACGGGAGGGCGACCATGGGCAAAGGCGTTACGTCGGCGATTGTTCTGGCGGTATCCGTCCTGCTCGTGGGGATTCTGGCGCCGGCAGGCGCCCAGGACCGGCTGGTGCGCCTCGACGGGCGGGTGCAGTGGATCGCCGGGCAGGACATGGCGGTCCAGCTCGACACCGGCGGCAGCGTCAGTGTCGACCTCGTCGGCGTGCCGCAGGACCAGTACGCCACGATGTCCCTGAACGAGCGGGTGACGGTCTTCGGCATAATCCCGGACGGGGGGCGTCGCGTCAACGGGATGTCGATCCTGCGCGGGGACAGCCTTCAGGCCCCGTAGCCGCTAGGCGGTTGATCGGGCCCTTCGCCGGCGCCGCGACCAGCGGCCGTTTGTCACCGCCTTTCCGCTTGTCCAGCCCCAGCCGCTGATCGCTGTTCGCGACGTGAAGGCGAGCAGCGGTTGGTACCGACGGCTCTTGAACCTGAAGAGCGGCGGCGCGACGCGCGCAGACGGGCGCGCGCGGCCAGTAATCGAGCGTGCTAGCCCCGCAGAAACGCCAGCAGGTCGGCGTTGACCCGATCCTGATGCGTAGCCGTAAGGCCGTGGGGCGCGCCTGGATAGACCCGGATCTTTGCGCCTTTGACAAGTCTGGCCGACTTCTCTGCGTGATTCTTGACCGGGACGATCTGGTCGTCGTCGCCGTGCATCACGAGGGTCGGGATATCGAACTTCTTGAGGTCTTCGGTGAGATCGGTCTCGGAGAAGGCCTTGATGCTTTCGTAGGCGTTCTTGAGGCCGGCCTGCATGCTCCAGAGCCAGAACTGATCAAGAACCCCCTGGGAGACTTTGGCGCCCGGCTTGTTGGCGCCATAGAACGGCCCGGCCAGATCCTTGTAGAATTGCGAGCGGTCTTTGGTGATGCCGCTCCGCAGCTTGTCGAACACCTCGATCGGCAGGCCTTCGGGATTGGCGGCGGTCTTGAGCATGAGCGGCGGAATGGCCGCGATGAGGATGGCCCTGGCGACCCGCTTCGTCCCGTGGCGGCCGATATAGCGCGCGACCTCCCCGCCGCCCGTGGAGTGGCCCACCAGCGTGGCGTCCTTGAGATCCAGCGCGTCGATCACAGCCGCAAGATCGTCGGCATAGCCGTTCATGTCGTTTCCGGACGAGGCTTGGCTGGACCGGCCATGACCACGTCGGTCATGTGCAACCACGCGGAAGCCGTTCTGCGCCAGGAACAGCATTTGGCCGTCCCAAGCATCTGAGCTCAGAGGCCAGCCGTGCGAGAACGTTACGACCGACCCTTTGCCCCAGTCCTTGTAGTAGATTTCGGTGCCGTCCTTGGTGGTGATCGTGCTCATGGTGTGACCTCCTTTTCGTTGTTCGTTCGTCTACGACCCGCAGAAAGCAATGGCTAGGATTTGGTTGGAGCCGGTGAGCCGCTATGGCCGGCGGCGTTCAAGATGAGGTCAGTAATCTCCTGCGGGTGAGTGATCAGAGACAAGTGGCTGGCGTTCACCTCGATCGTCTTTGCATGCATACGGTTCGCAAGGAAACGTTCCAGCTCAGGGGACGTGGTTCTATCTTGCGTCGATACGGCATACCAAGAAGGCTTGAGTTTCCACGCTGCTACGGTCGTCCTCGAGGCGAAAAGCGTGTCGGCGATCCGCCCCTGAACCGCGTAGAGCACACGCGCCTTGGCTGGATCGACGCCGCCGGCGAAGTCCTTGAGGAAGGCCTCCTCGCTCAGTTGGGCGAAGCCGCCCGACTTGACCAGGCCGGCATTTGCCGGTGGCGTGGGAAATTTGGCAGCCAGTGCCGCATAGTCCTCGCCGGCATCCGGCGCGCGAGCGGCGACGTAGACGAGGGCAGAGACTTTGGGATCAGCCCCGGCCTCGCTGATGACTGTTCCTGCCCAGGAGTGGCCTACGAGCACCGTCGGCCCGTCCTGCAACGCAAGGATGCGGCGCGTCGCCGCGACGTCGTCCGCAAGCGAGGTCAGCGGGTTCTGCACCGCAGTGGCATTCAGGCCGACAAGCTGAAGACGTCCAATGACTTCGGACCAACAGGAACCATCCGCATATGCACCATGGACCAGGATGACATTGCGGGCACTGATCATAGATGCGGCCCGAGCCTTGCTTGATCGACCGAAAAGCGAGTTTGCAGCACCAGCGATAAAGATGGTCAGGAGAGTGCGTCGATCAATCACCAACCTTAAGAGGGCGCGGGCCGCCTCGGCGTTACACTCGGCGTCTACGAGGCCGGAACCGGAACCCACGCTTCAGGACAGCTCGACACGTACGGGTAGTAGGCCCCGTAGCTTGAGCAGTAGTACCAGTATGTTGGCGCGGGCGTCGAGTAGGAATCCGGAGGGTAGATCAAAATCCCGCCCCGACCGTCGAAGCCCCGGTGTCGGTCCCGGTCTCCATCATGGTGCCCCTCTGAGCCTCCACGGTGATGTCCGTCGGAATCGTGGTGCCCCTCCGATCCCTCCGGGCGACTTCCGTGGCTGCTCATCCCTTGCGCCTGGCCGCTAGCCGCAGCCGCAAGCACGATCGCGACCACGACGACTGCAACCGACGCCGGCCTCTTCATGCTTGCGAGAGCCATCACGCCACTGCCCCTTCCTCAGGCGCCGGGACGACCGGGAAGGGCGCTCGCCTTGAGCGCCTCTGCCTCGTCGCGGCGGTCGAGCTTGACCAGAAGTTCCGCGAACTCGTTGAACAGCCGAACCGTCCCTGGATCCTCCGTCCCGAGCGACGCCAGGTAGATGAAGAGAGCACGCTGGTAAAGGTTTTTGGCCCGAGCATATTGACCCTGACTGGCCACCACCTCCGCCGTGGAAGCGAGAACGGCGCCCAGATGGATGTCCGAAGGGCCGAAGGCCTCTTCCATGAGGAACGCCAGCCGCGCGTAGAGAACCTCGGCCCGGTCGAACTTGCCGAGCGCGCGGTACACGTCTGCAAGATTGGCCAGCGGCCCGACCAGCCGCAGATCCTCCGGCCCGAGAGCACGCTCGAAGAGAGGGAGAGCTCGCTGGTAGAGCAGCTCGGCCTCCTCGTACGCGCCGCGGTCGGAGGCCTCCTGCGCCCGTAGCGCCAGTTGGAGCCCGCTCTGCCCATCGTTGAACCGGCTCTGTCGAGCGGCTTCTTCGCTCGATCCAGTGTCGCTGACGAACTGGCCGGACGGCGTTGGCGTCAAGGCGAGGGCGGCCGGTGCGAAGCAGCCAAGCACAGCCAGAAGGGCGAGCAGACCGGCAACGCGGCCCAGCACGCGATCGCTCAATCGGGTGGCTTCCGTTCGTCCGATCATGAACCGATCCCTCCGCTCGTTCTTGGTTCCATCCCCTAGCCTTAAGAGGTTCGGCGAGCGGGAAAGGGATTCGAGGTGCTAGAGCCCGAGATCGCTGAGTCCGGGATGGCCATCCAGACGACGCCCGAGCGGCCAACGATACTTACGATCCGACTCTTTGATCGGGAGGTCATTGATGCATGCGAGCCGAAGCCGCATGAGACCGTCCTCATTGAACTCCCAGTTCTCGTTGCCATACGACCGGTACCAATTCCCGGAGTCGTCGTGCCACTCGTAGGCGAAGCGCACAGCAATGCGATTTCCCTCGAACGCCCAGAGCTCCTTGATCAGGCGATAGTCCAGCTCCTTCGCCCACTTGCGCGTGAGAAAGGCGACGATCTCCGGTCTTCCGTTCACAAATTCTGCGCGGTTTCTCCAGCGAGAGTCCGGCGCATAGGCGAGAGCCACCAGTTCCGGGTCGCGAGAATTCCAGCCATCTTCCGCCAGACGGACCTTCTGAATGGCAGTTTCCCGAGTAAACGGAGGCAATGGTGGACGTGACACCTTAGCTCGCTCGGTGGCCGCTATGACTTCAACCATCCCGTCCCCTCCCGCCGCGTCGATCGATCAGTCCGCTACCGCGGCTCTTATCCTTCAGACGGATGGGCGATGGCAGCGGTTGCGCTTGTCGTAGAGATCGAGAGACGCTTGCGGAGAAACAGTCGGGCAAATTGCCAGATCAGTCCGACAAACGCGATCAGCGTCCCCCGCGTCTACCGCCTTCTATCTCGCGCGGCGCGCCTTCCGCGGGGCGGCCAGCCGCTGCTCTTGTTGTCCGCCGATCCAGACGGCGATGACCACGACGACGAACCCAATCGTCGCCACGCCCTCAGCGATCGGGCCTCCACGCGTACTCAGCCTGAGATGAATGGACGCGTGCCAGGCCTCGGCCGCTGTCGACAGCAGCGCGCCGGCGAAGGCGATCAGTGATCCGCGCCTGCGCTCGATGAATGCCCATCCCGTAGTGATCAGCACACTGAGGACGCCGAGGTACAGCGGCAGATGCACGGTGCCGAGGTGGACCAGCATGTCGGTGAACGTCGTCGGCTCGACGCCAGGCCTCGGCGAACTGGAGGGCCAGCGCGGCCCAGAGCCATCTCTTCATGGTCTCCCCCACCGGTTCCGCTTTGTGGTGTCAGCAGCGTAGGAGCACGCGAACGGTAGCCGGTCGGTGCGGAGTGGTCAACGGCCTTGGTGTGGCGTGGCGGAAGGATTTCGGAAGGATAGGCGAGCGCTCCGGTCCGGGCATCGACCGGAGCGCCGCCAATCGCGGTTACTTCTTCGGCGTGCTCGGCTGCGGCTGGCTGGGCTTCGTCTGCCCACCGCTAGGTTGCCCCGGCTTCTGTGGATTCGGCTTGTCGGCCATTGGCAGGTCACCTCCTTTTCCTACGAACTATGTGACTCCGCTTCCGCGTCAAGCCGCCGTTAAATTCCGTTCCGGTCTTGACGCCGTCTTGACGCAAAACTCGCGCATTCCGACGTCCTCTTGACCTTCCAGGACTCGGCCGCGGCGACGGACGCGCGCCGCGATGATGCTGACGGCCAAGTGCTTTCGAGTCTGCGCGCCGCGACGTTACGACGCCCGGAAGGGTTCGAGGCGGTCCACATTCACCCGGTAGGACGGGCTGCTCGGGACCTGCGCCTCGAAGTAAGCCCGGCCATCGGTGGGAATTGTGTCATCCACGGCGCTGTAAAGCTTCGAGATCACGTGTCCCTTCGCATCTAGTCCTTGGATGACGAGCCGCATGTGGTGTACGGCGTGCCCACTGTTGTTGTGGAGGTACCCTGTGATCCTGGTCCGGTCTTTCCAGGTTGCGCTGGTCCCGAAATCCACGGAGTACCTTTTATTCATGTCCTCGGCCCCTGCCTGGCTCCCGACGCCGGGTAGCGACGGCATGAGCCCGACCCCGACCAGAAGCGCGACCGCTACTGCAAGCCCCTTCTTATTCATCGACTCCTCCTTTTCGAGTGCTCTGCACTCATTCCAGGTTTGGGATCCCTCTCACGCTTGAGACGCAAGTCGGATCGGTCGCGATACAGGAGGAATATGCTGCGCGGTGCGACCGGTGAGCGTGGCCACATTGACCGGTCTCGCATGTCGAACGGTCTCGTGCATCCGACGGGCTATCGCGTTCTTGCTGAAGTATGGAGGCCTCGCCGCGGTGTCGCGTATCGCCGGAAAAGTCGGCGGCGACACGACGCGCTGAACCCTCGACGCCCCTCGCCGCATCTACAAAGATATGTGGATCGTCAGGGTTGCGCTGCGGCGTCCGTACACCTTCGTCGTCGTCGCCGTGCTGATCCTGCTCCTCAGCCCGGTCCTCATCCTGCGCACGCCGACCGACATCTTTCCGAGCATCGACATTCCGGTGATCGCGGTCGCCTGGCAGTTCACCGGCCTGAACCCGGAAGAGATGGAAGGGCGGATCACCACCCAGTTCGAGCGGGTGCTCACCACGACGGTGGACAACATCGAGCACATCGAGTCGACGACCGTCAACGGCCAGTCGATGGTCAAAATATTTCTGCAGCCGAACGCCCGCCTCGATACCGCGAACGCGCAGGTGACGGCGGTGTCGCAGACCATCCTGCGCCAGCTCCCGCCCGGCACCCAGCCCCCCCTGATCATCAACTACAGCGCGTCGACGGTCCCGATCCTCCAGCTCGCCCTGTCCGGCCTGTCTGAGTCCGAGCTCAACGACGCCGGCCTCAACTTCTTGAGGACCCAGCTCGTGACGGTTCCGGGTGCGTCGATCCCCTACCCGTACGGAGGCAAGCAGCGCCAGGTCATGGTCGACCTGGACCAGCGGCTGCTTCAGTCGAAGGGCCTGTCCCCGGGCGACGTCGTCACTGCCCTGGAAGGGCCAGTCGTACCGCACGAGTTCGTGCATGGCCCAGGCTCGGACGCCGAGGGTGAAGACTGGCCTTCGGCGTGCGCTGTCCGCAACGCCTGGCTGGCGGCGGCTTCTCCTTCATGCTGGCCGGCAAGCCCCAAGCCACTTATGTGATACAGGCCTCGACAAATCTAGGAGGTTGGAGCGCGGTGGCGACGAATACGTTGCCTTCAAGCGGCGTAATTTCGGTCAGCGATCCGCAAGCCTCGGATTTTTCGAAGCGTTATTATCGCGCCGTCAAGGCTCCGTAGTAATTTTTTGCGGCCGCTTCAAAATCAGAGCCACTTTGCCATAGAAGCTCGCGAGGCTTTCCAGGGTGGCGTGTTCAACGTCTTCCAATTCGCCAAGCTTGCTCGTCCACCTGCCTGTGGCGAGTTGGCGGGCTGCGTTGGATTGAGGAGACTGCAGCTACCTGATGGATTTCCTGAGGGGCTGCCGTGCTCCGAGATTAAAAGGATGTATGTGCGGGACAAGTTTCGCGGACGAGGAATCGCGCAGAAGTTGTTAACGGCCGCGGAACGGTTCGCACGCGAGGCAGGATCTGCCTGGATCTATTTGGACACCACGAGCCAGATGGTGGCTGCGGCCCGTTTGTATGAACGGAACGGGTATGAGCGATGCGAGAGATACAACCAGAATCCGCAGGCCGCCGATAGTTTTCGGTTCCAGATAGGGTGTCTCTGGAGACAGCCAAGCACTGCTCGCGAGAGGACTCGAACCTCCACGGGTTTCCCCATACGGTCCTGAGCCGTAC
>Ga0137418_10003470_pt1 | contig 14487 bp, 12 predicted proteins | sample CZODoug3_1_2_16f_FD_122242 | JGI IMG/M metagenome (GOLD analysis project Ga0137418, IMG submission 122242) | Vadose zone soil fungal communities from Angelo Coast Range Reserve, California, USA - CZODoug3_1_2_16fungal (Hybrid Assembly) | ecosystem: Environmental > Terrestrial > Soil > Vadose... | reverse complement strand
AGCAAAACGCCCCTCAGGGGGGTGGGCATGGCGTGGGTCATGTTCCGGTTCTTTTACAAATTGCGATCGATTTCTTAAACGTCAAGCGCGGTGGAACCTATATCGACGCCACGGTGGGTTTGGCGGGGCACAGTTGCGAAATCGCAAAGCTCCTCGGCGCACCGGGTCATTTGATTGGCTTCGATAAGGATCCAGCAGCGCTGGAACGGGCACGGGTCAACTTGCTGCCACCGCCGGGAAGGGAAGGCGACTGGCCGCAGGTCAAGTTGATACACGCATCGTTTGCAGAAGTAGAACAGCATGTAGCGGGCACGATCGATGGCCTGCTGGCGGATGTAGGCGTGAGCAGCATGCAACTTGATGACCCGAAGCGCGGATTTAGTTTTCAGGCGGATGGGCCCTTGGATATGCGATTAAATCCGCAGTCCGAGCGCACCGCCGAACAAGTGGTAAACCACATGGGCGAAAAAGAACTCGCCAATGTGATTTACGAATTCGGTGAGGAAAGGAGGTCGCGGAGAATCGCCAGAGCCATCGTCCGAGCGCGGCCGATACGTTCCACTGCGCATTTAGCAGAGGTCGTGTCAGCCGCGACTCGGACAATGAAATCACACGGCATTCATCCAGCGACTTTAACTTTCCAAGGCATCCGAATCTTCGTAAACCGTGAGTTGGACGACCTGCGGGAGCTGCTGGAAGCGGCTCCCAGGCTGCTAAAGCCAGGCGGGCGGGTGGTGGTGATTAGCTTCCACTCACTGGAAGACAGAATTGTGAAAGACGCGCTGCGGGACGGAAGCAAGGCTGGAGTCTACGAAGTGCTGACGAAAAAGCCGGTAACAGCGACAAACGAAGAAGTCTATCGCAATCCAAGATCGCGCAGCGCGAAGCTGAGAGCAGCGCAGAGACTTTGAGTTAGGCCTGGAAAAACAGCCAGACCGCCCGGTGGGATGGTTCTGCCGGGCAAATGAATTTGGAAGTCCGAAGTTAGAAGTTAAATCGCAGCAGTGAATATCAAACCAGGGGAGGTTTGAACATGTTTACAGGAATGATCATCGACGACTTGATTGCCACGGTAGAACGCGCGGAACAGCACGCCAGCCTGGTGCAACTGCTGAAGCCGGAGCCGTCTTCCGGGCTGAGCCTGGTGGCCAGCAACGCCAAAGCGAACTGGGAAAACTGGGCGGGTGTCGCCTAAATGCAAACGGCAGCGGCAAATTCGGCGCGAAGGGCACGAAGCTGGACCGGCACGCCCGAGGTCTACTTCCACAAGGTGATCGACAACTCGCGCCTGGTGAAGGTCGAGGACCCCGTACGGGCGCGCGAAATGCGCATGTTGATCGTTTCGCTTTGCTGCTTGTTCTTGTTCGTGATGACGTACGCCGTGCAGCACTTTAAGTCGATCGAATACGGATACAAGATCGCCTCGATGAAGAACGAGCGCGACGGCTTGTACGAAATGAATCGCGCCCTGCAACTGGAAGAGGCTTCTCTGCGCGACCCCCAGCGCATCGATGCCATTGCCCGCAAGATGGGATTCCAGAGCCCGCAGGCAGGACAAGTCATGCACCTGGATGCCCCGATGGCGGATTCAAACGTCGAAGTGATGGCAAGCGCGGCGCCGGTTTCGGTGGTCTCAGCCCGATAACGCCGGAGGCCATCTCGAAGATTGTGCAGTCGCGGGCGCCCCCGCCCGCGAGGTCTTGATCACGCGCTCCGGATTGAAGTTTTTACAACTGGAACAATTGCCTTACGCGAGGTGTAGCACCCGTGGCTTCCTACAGCGCAAACAGCGTCGCCAAGCCCAGACTCCACTGGATGGGCGGGCTGTTGCTGCTGTGGGTATGTGCGATCTGCGCCCGCCTCGTCTACCTCCAAGTCTTTGCCTACGGGGAATTTCAAGCACGCGCCCAGCACCAGCAGCAGCGCGCCTTTGAGACCTCTCCCATTCGCGGCGTAGTCTACGACCGCAACGGCAAAGAATTGGCCATGACCACCGCGGTGGATTCTTTCTACGCCGTTACCGCCGACCTTCCCGACCCCGCCACGACTGCCAGCCTGCTGTCCCGCATCATCGGCACCGACCCGCGCGAAATGCTGGCGTGCTTCAAGACCAAGAGTTTCTGCTGGGTCGCGCGCAAGGCCGATCCCGAAGTCGCCGGCCGCATTCAAAGCCTGAACCTGCGCGGCGTCTATTCCCAGAAGGAGTCCAAGCGCTTTTATCCCAAGAAGGACCTAGCCGCGCAAGTGCTGGGCTACGTCGGCATGGACGACAAAGGCCTAAGCGGCGTAGAACGCACCTTCAACGGGCGTCTGCGGGGGAAGCCGGGACGTATGGCCCTGTCAGTCGATGCGCGAAAGAAGACCTTTGCGCGATTGGAACAAGAGCCCGAGCCGGGCGAGAACGTCGTCCTCACCATTGACGAGAAAATCCAGTACATCGCCGACCGCGAACTGGAGCAGGCGATGCGGGATACACACGCCATCGCCGGCACGGTGATTGTGCAAAACCCCCACACAGGCGAGATTTTGGCGCTGGCCAACAGCCCGACGTTCAATCCTAATGCCACAAGAGAGATTCGTCCGCAGAAACTGAAGAACCACGCCGTCAGCGATGCTTACGAGCCCGGTTCCACCTTTAAGGTCATCACGATTGCCGCCGGACTCGAAGAAAAGGTGACGACCCCCCAAGAACCGATCGACTGTCAGATGGGATCGATCGTGGTGGCCGGGATGAGGATTCGCGACTCCAAGCCGCATGGAGTGCTTTCCGTGGCGGACGTGCTGGCGCATTCGAGCGACGTGGGCGCGATCAAGATTGCTTTGCGCCTCGGCGAAGACCGCTTCTACAAATACATTCGCGCGTTTGGCGTCGGTCAGCAAACCGGGATTGAACTTCCAGACGAGACACGCGGCATGAGCAAGCCCGTAAGCCGCTGGTCGAAAGTTTCGATTGGCGCAATTTCCATGGGTCAGGAGATCGGCATTTCTCCCGTGCAACTCGTAGGCATTCTTTCGACGATGGCGAATGACGGCGTGTGGGTCGCTCCGAGGATCGTAGCGGCGACAACGGAACCTCGGCACGCGCCGCAGACGTTTGTGTACCAGCCGGCGGTGGAGCGTCGCGTGATTTCTCCCATGACGGCGGCGCAGATGCGGCAAATGCTGGAAGGCGTGGTGCTGCACGGCACGGGCAAGACAGCGAAACTGGTTGGCTACACATCGGCGGGAAAGACGGGCACGGCGCAGCGCGTGGACCCTGCGACGCACACGTATTCCAAAACCAAGTATATTGCCTCGTTCGCGGGATTTGCGCCGGTCAACAATCCAGCGGTGACCGTGGCGGTAATCTTGGATTCGCCCGAAGGACGGCACCAGGGCGGCGAGGTTTCAGCGCCGGTATTCGCGCGCATCACGCAGCAGATTTTGTCTTATATGAATGTTCCGCGCGATCTTGAGGTCGTGCCCTCACGGCAATTGCTGCTAGCCTCGAAGAAGGCCGCCGACAAGATGACCGAAGACGATATGGCGGACGGCTCGCCAGACCGGCTGGGCTCGACACTAGATATGACAAGCGGAGACATGGCGAGCGGAGACATGACCAGCGGAGATACGACCAGCGGAGATTTAGCGCGTGGAGATGCTACCGATAACACGCCGGTCGCCGCCAACGCCAAGCCCACTCCCTCCAAGCCCTCAACCTTCGCACTAGCGCGAGTGATCCCTGCAGCGATTCGCACGCGCGAACCTGTCGTTCCTCCCCCGCCCCTCCGCAATCCAGATCCATCTCCAGGCCTGCACAAGCCAGACAGCGGCACCGTGGTAATCGACGTGGAGCAGGGCGGAATCCTTGTGCCTTCGTTCCTAGGGAAGCATTTGCGCGCAGCGGTGGAATTGGCTGAGCAAAACAACCTGGAACTGGAAGCAGTAGGCAGCGGCGTAGCCCACGAACAAAATCCGCCAGCAGGCGCACACGTGGCCGCTGGTGCCAAAATCACAGTTCACTTCGAGAGGTAGGCTCGTGTGGCGCGGACACTCTTGTCCGCGAGGTCTTGCCTTTTATTGGATTGAGTCGAAGCCACGCTCCCAAAGTATCCCGCGTAAGACAATTGCGTCTGTCTCGAAACCCATGTCGTCAGAGGTTCTTCGGCGTCTCGACCCACTCTCCGCAAGCCTATAATCGATAGCTACCCATGAATTTCCTCCAACTCCTCGACGGCGTGGAAGTCCTTTCCCAGGACGGGGATGCGTCCGTTTCCGGCCTCGAATACGACTCCCGAAAACTAAAGCCCGGATACGTCTTCGTAGCCATGCGAGGCGAGTCGACCGACGGCAATCGCTTCATCGATCAGGCAGTTCGCAAGGGTGTAACTGCGATCGTGACGGACTCTGCCGAAGAGCAGCAACCGCCGGGCGTGGCATGGGCTCAGGTCGCGCACGGACGGCGCGCTCTAGCGCGAATGAGCGCGAATTTCTACGGCTCGCCCGCCAACCGCCTGAGCGTAACTGGAATCACTGGTACCAACGGCAAGAGCACGACCGCATTTCTGCTGGAAGCGATTTTGTCCGCAGCCAACCGCAAGAGTCTGCTCGTAGGGACGATTGAATATCATGTGGCAGGGCGAGTCCTTCTCGCGCCGCATACGACGCCCGAAGCTCTGGAGCTAAACCAGCTTTTCGCCACCGCCGTCAAGGCGGGCGCCAGCGAGTCTGTGATGGAAGTTTCCTCGCACGCGCTCGAACAGCAGCGCGTTTACGGCATCGGCTTTGATGTGGCCGTGTTCACCAACCTGACCCGAGACCACCTGGACTACCACCAGACTATGGAACAGTACTTCGCAGCCAAGAGCCAGTTATTCGAAGGCTGCGGCGCGGAGCCCCCGCGTGTCGCAGTCCTCAACGCTGATGATCCCTATGGCCAGCAGTTGTATGCGATTTGCAAAGCCCGCGGCTCGCGCGTGGCGACGTATGGACTGAATAAGGCTGAATTTCGCGCCGAAAACGTTTCCGTAACACTGCAAAACACGAGCTTTCGCATGATGACGCCGCAGGGCGAGACAGAGATTGTGTCGCCGCTGATCGGCAAAGTGAACGTCTACAACATTCTGGCAGCAGCCGCGGCAGCCGACGCACGCGGCTGTTCCGCCAAACAAATTGCCGACGGCGTCGCCGCCCTCGAGTTCGTTCCCGGACGATTCCAGCGCGTCGACTGCGGCCAGCCGTTTTCGGTGGTCGTCGACTACGCCCACACCGATGACGCGCTGCGCAACCTCACGACTCTAGCCCGCGAGTTTGTCACACAAGCCGGCGGCCGTGGCCGCGTCGTCACGCTCTTCGGCTGCGGCGGCGACCGCGACCGCGCCAAACGCCCCTTGATGGGAGAAGCCGCGGGCCGAGGCAGCGACTTCGTGGTGCTCACCTCCGACAATCCGCGCACCGAAGACCCGGTCGCAATCATTAACGACGCCCTTGTAGGCGTGCAGCGCTCTGGCACGAAATACAAAATTGAACCCGACCGTCAGGCGGCGATCGCCCTGGCGATCAGCACGGCCATGGCCGGAGACATCGTTCTGCTTGCAGGCAAAGGACACGAGAAGACACAAATTTCTCGCGAGGGAACACGCCCGTTTGACGACGTAAGCGTAGCCCGAGACCTGTTGCGCGCGTCGGGCTACGAGTGCGAGGCCAAACCAATCTTCGCGGGCGATCGTGCAGGGGAGAGCGTATGAAGCTCGCACTCTCCCGAGTGGCCGAGTTCGTCTCCGGCAGCGCCCGTGGGTGCAGTGCCGAGAGCGTGGCGCAAGGCTATTCGATCGACTCGCGCACGATACAGCCCGGCGAATTGTTTGTCGCCGTCAAAGGCGAACGCCTCGACGGGCACGACTATGTCGCCCAGGCCCAGGAGCGCGGTGCGATAGCAGCGGTCGTTCGCAAAGATCAACGCTCGCGCTATCCCACGGACTCGCCGTTGATTTCCGTTGACGATACGCTCGTTGCCCTCCAAACCTTGGCGGCCTGCGTACGCCGCCTTTGGGGAAAACCCGTCATCGGCGTAACCGGATCGGCAGGCAAGACCACCACCAAAGAAGCCATCGCCCACCTGCTGGAACATCGCTATCGCGTTCTCAAGTCGGAAGGGAACTTCAACAACCACTTCGGCATGCCGCTCATGATCCTGAAACTCGAACCTGAGCATGAGATGGCCGTGATTGAAATGGGTATGTCCCATGCCGGGGAAATTGCCGCCCTCGCCAAAATCGCCCAGCCCAATACGGGCGTGGTCACGGGGGTTGCACCCGTTCATCTTGAGAGTTTTGCCTCGATCGCCGACATTGCCCGCGCGAAGTATGAACTCATTGCCTCGCTTCCCGCAGGCGGGACTGCCGTCCTCAATGCAGATGACGAGTACGTTTCGCAGTTCGGCCGCGATTTCCGCGGGCACGTGGTCACATTTGGTATGAAACCGACCTCTGATGTCAGTGCCGCGAATATCCGATCGCTTGGCGCGCAGGGATCCGCGTTCGATCTGGTCGCTTACGGTATGACGCAGCCAGTCGAACTTCCCCTCGTGGGCACGCATAACATTTACAACGCGCTGGCCGCGGCGGCGGTGACGCTGGAGAACGGAGTTTCACCCTCCGAAGTGGCCATCGCGCTGTCCACCCTGCAACCCGCTTCGAAACGAGGCCAGATCATGGACGTGCACGGCGTCACCGTCATCAACGACTGCTACAATTCCAATCCAAAGGCCCTGAATTTCATGGTGGACGCCCTCGCTAGTTTGCCAGCCCAACGCCACATCGTGGTCGCCGGGGAAATGCTGGAACTTGGCCCAAAAGCAGAGCAAATGCATCGCGAATGCGGCCGCCACATGGCCGAAAAGAAGATCGGTCAACTCGTCGGCGTGCGCGGACTGGCCGAAGCGATGGTCGACGAAGCAGCCAAAGCTGGCGTGGCTGCTGAGTTTGTTGCCACTCCCGAAGAAGCAGGAACGTGGCTGGCACACGAAGCCAAGCCGGGAGATGCCGTGCTCCTAAAGGCCTCTCGCGGAGTCAAGTTGGAGCGAGCTCTGGAAACGTGGGCAGCAACTGGCTCCGAGCGACTGGCAACTGGCATCTGACACCTGGCAACTGAATCGGGAGGCGCATTGCTCTACTGGCTGCTCTACCAAAAGCTCTATCACGCGTTTCCGGCACTCTCGCTGTTCCGCATTTTTCGCTATTTAACGTTCCGCACAGCCTTCGCCAGCCTGACCGCTCTTTTTACCGGCCTCGTCATCGGGCCGATCGTCATTCGCCGCTTACAGCAATTCCAAATCGGCCAATTCATTCGCGAAGAGGGACCGAAAGCCCACCAGAAAAAGGCCGGCACACCTACGATGGGCGGGCTGTTGATCGCGATTTCCATGATCGTGCCCACGCTGCTCTGGGCCGACCTCAGCAACCGCTTCATCTGGATCGTTGTGCTTTCCACCATTGCCTATTCCACAATCGGATTCACCGACGATTACCAAAAGGTAGTTCACAAGCGCAATCTCGGCCTCACAGCGCGGGCCAAGCTGGGACTGCAAGTCCTGGCTGCATTCCTGATCGCGGTCACGCTCATCGCCATGCAAACGCACGGCACCTATTCCACCAAGCTGGTGGTTCCATTTGCCAAACACTTCCGCCCGGACCTGGTCATCGAGTCCCTGATTCACCATCCTTATCTATGGCCGCTGGCGTTCCTGCCCTTCGTGGCGTTCGTCTGCATCGTCATCGTGGGTGCCAGCAACGCCGTGAACCTGACCGACGGCCTCGATGGCCTGGCCATCGGCTGCACGGTCATTGCGGCAGGCGCTCTTGTAGTACTCACCTACGTTAGCGGACACGCGGTCTTCGCGGACTACCTCGAACTGCAGCGCATGCCGCAAGTAGGAGAATTAACCATCTTCTGCGGAGCTATGGTGGGGGCGTCCATCGGATTCCTTTGGTACAACGCGCACCCGGCAGAAGTCTTCATGGGAGACGTAGGTTCACTCGGTCTAGGCGGAGCGATTGGCACGATCGCGGTCGTAATCAAGCAGGAGCTGTTGCTGCCATTCATCGGTGGCGTGTTTGTGATCGAGGCGCTTTCAGTAATTCTGCAGGTGGGCTCCTACAAGCTGCGGAAGAAGCGCATCTTCAAGATGGCGCCCATTCATCACCACTTCGAGCTTCTGGGCTGGTCGGAGTCGAAAGTAATTGTGCGATTCTGGATTGCGTCGCTGGTGTTCGCGCTTTTCGCGTTGACGACGCTAAAGTTGAGATAGGGTCCAAGGTTTCGAGATTCCTCCCGATGAAACCGCTCAAACGCTACTGGTTTACCTTCGAAAAGTTCGCTGAGCGTACCCCATTGAGCTTAGGATGCGGAGTGACTGCACACGACTATGAAGATGCAGTTGGCCTGTTGAGAGAGCACGTTTTCAAAGGCAAGGCCGAGCCAACAATCACGAATTGTGTTGAGAACGTGGATATCCGTAGTCTCGATCAAGGCCATGTCGCGCCAAATATAGGTTCGGTCGTGGAACGAGGAATTTGGTTCCCGCACGGATACCACCAACGATGAAGCTCAAAGACAAACCCGTTCTTGTAGTCGGCCTAGGCAAGTCCGGTGTGGCCTCCGCGCAGTTCCTGCAGGCTCGCGGAGCCAAAGTCACAGTCTCCGACTCCAAAAGCCCCGAGCAACTCGCCAACGAGATCCCCGCCCTCCTCGACCGCGGCATCGCCGTCGAAACCGGAGGCCATGGCGAGCGTACATTTCGCGGCCAGGACCTAATCGTCGTAAGCCCCGGCGTGCCCGCCGATAGCGCCCCACTCCTCCAGGCCCGACTTCAAGGCGTGCCCATCATCGGCGAAATCGAACTCGCCGCCCAATTCCTGCAAGGCCGCATCGTTGCCATTACCGGTTCGAACGGCAAAACAACAACGACCACGCTCACCGGAGAAATCCTCGCTGCCAGTGGCTTCCCGGTCGCAGTCGGAGGCAACATCGGCACACCAGCCATTTCACTGGTCGACCAGACCACGCCCAAGTCGTTCGTAGTCCTCGAAGTCTCCAGCTTTCAGCTCGAAACTATCCAAACCTTTCGCCCCTCCATTTCGGCGATCCTCAATATCACGCCGGATCATCTCGACCGCCACCGCACCCTCGAAGCCTACGTCGACGCCAAAGCCCGCATTTTCGAGAATCAGAACGCAACCGATTTCTGCGTCCTCAATGCCGACGATGCCGCTGCGAACGCGCTGACCAGCCGCGCCAAGTGCCCAGTTCTGCACTTCAGCCGCCGCACCGAAGTTCCCGCCGGAGTCTTCGTCCGCCAAGGCAAGGTCTTCTTCCGCAACGGCGAGACAGAACGAGAAATTCTTCCCGTAGAAGAAATCACCCTCCAGGGCGCCCATAACCTCGAAAACGTCCTAGCCGCCGTCTGCATAGCCAGCCTGGCCGGATGTCCCGCAAACAAAATCCGCCAAGCCGTGCACGCCTTCAAAGCCGTTGAACACCGCCTGGAATTCGTTGCCGAAATCGCCGGTGTCCGCTACTTCAACGACTCCAAAGCCACCAACGTCGATGCCACGATCAAAGCTCTCGAATCATTCCCGGCCAACATCCACCTCATCCTCGGCGGCAAGGACAAAGGCAGCGACTACTCCGTCCTCAACCCTCTCCTGCGCGAGCGGGTCAAGCAGGTCTACACCATCGGCGCCGCTGCGGAAAAAATTGCCAGTCAAATTGGGCAGGCGGCCCCGATTGATCCCTCCGGAACCCTGGAAAACGCCCTACGCCGCGCCTCCGCCGCGGCCAAGCCGGGAGACATCGTCCTCCTAGCCCCCGCCTGCGCCAGCTTCGACCAATTCCAAAGCTACGAGCACCGCGGCCGAGTCTTTAAAGAACTGGTCAGAGCTTTGGCCGCAGGAAACTGAACGTCGGGAGGTGAGGGCCTATGTGGGGACAGGCGCCCGCGCCTATCCAGCGGAGCGGAGCTCCGCTCGACTAGACCCATTGAAAACCCCTAACACATTGCGTATATTCACCTTACAGCCCTGTTACCGGAACAGTCGATGCCCTCCTCTTCCCAGTTCGTCCGCTCTGACAACGTCGTTTCCCGGGTCATCGCCGGAGAAACCCTCATCGTCCCTGTGCGCCGGGGAGTCGCCGATCTGGCCTCTCTCTTCAGCTTCAACCAAGTCGGCAGCACCATCTGGGAAGCCATCGAAAAGCCGCGCACCGTCGACGAACTCGTTACCATCCTGGCAGATACCTACGAAGTTACCCCCGACAAAGCTCGTGAAGACCTGGAAGTCTTCCTGAATGAGGCCCAAGCCGCCGGAGTCGTCCAAATGGTAGGTCCCTAGCTCTACGAATCTCTGCCCGTGCGGGCCGAACATCAAGTAAACTGCCAGCAAACAAACTGTTGTGTTCTTTAGAGCTAAGCATCAGGGGCGAAAGCATAAATGGACGCGACCACCTACGGGCAACTCAGCGAATCGATCCATAAGCGCTACTTCGGAGAGCGCGCGCCGCTGGAAGCCGCTATCGAAGTTACGCGCCGCTGCCCGCTCGAGTGCCTCCAGTGCTACAACAACCTGCCCATGGGCGACCTCGCCGCCCGCAATCGCGAACTCACCAAGGAAGAGCACTTCCGCTTGCTCGACGATCTTGCCGATCTCGGCACGTTCTGGATCCTCTACAGCGGCGGCGAAATCTTTGCCCGCAAGGATTTTCTCGAGATCTACACCTACGCCAAGAAAAAGGGTTTCCTCATCACGCTCTTCACCAACGGCATTCTGATTAACGAAAAGATTGCCGACTATTTAGTCGAGTGGCCGCCCTTCGCCATCGAAATCACTCTCTACGGCCGCACCAAAGAAACCTACGAGGCACTCACCGCCGTACCGGGCTCCTATGAGCGCTGCATGCGCGGTATCCAGAACCTCATCGACCGCAAGCTGCCACTGAAGCTCAAGACCGTTGCCACCAGCGTCAACAAGCACGAAGTCTATGCCATGAAGCGCTTTGCGGAAGAGGATCTAGGACTGGAATTCAAGTTCGACGGACTCCTCAACCCCCGCCTCGACTGCTCACAGAGTCCTTTATCCGTGCGCCTCTCGCCGGAAGACGTCGTCGCTCTCGATCTGCACGCGCAGAAAAATCGCGACGAATACCGCCAGCTAGCGGAGCGCGACCTAGCCCACCCACCTACGCTCGAGTCCTACGACACGCTCTATTTTTGTGGCGGCGGCAAGACCTCTTTCGCCATCAATCCGTACGGCGAGATGAGTATCTGCGTGCTCTCCCAAAAGGAAACCTTCAACATTCGCGAAGGCAGCGTCAGAGACGGCTGGGAAAAGTTTCTCGCCCAAACCCGCCTGGGCAAGAAGCGTCTACGACCCACCAAGTGCACCACCTGCAACATTCAGAGTCTGTGCAGCATGTGCCCCGCGCAAGGCGAACTTGAGAACAACGACCCCGAGTCACCGGTTGAATTTCTCTGCGAAGTCGCTCACATCCGCGCCATGGCTCTCGGTTTCGAAGTCCCCCGTCACGGCGACTGCGATTGCTGCAACGGCAGCGACCGCCATCAAGGCTTAAAGGCTGCCGCCGCCAGAATTGCGGCGCAGGAAGTGGATGTCGAAGCACCCTGGAAAGCTCCTACAGTTCTGCTCCCGGTGTTGAGCAATGCCAGCTCCGGCGGTGGTTGTGGTAGTTGTGGAAGTCACGGTTAAGGGGAAGAGAGCTTTGCTCGGGGGAAAATTCGAACGCTAGAGTCGGCCTTTAGGCCGGCCTCGAGTCGCAAGACGTCGAGGCAAGATCAAGATGGCGCGCAAGATCAAGATAGAGAGGGGTCTTAGAGAGTGCGTGAGAACTGATTGCAAACACCCGACACGGTAGAGCGGCGCTTCAGCGCCGCGTTACCGGGCAAAAAAGAGGGGCTTTAGCCCCAGAGGTAAGGGGTAAACCTCGTATCAGGGCACTGGCTAGAATGTACAGATGTGCGGTCATTAGGCGGTCAGCAGTTTCATTTACGGAGATACACAGCGCATGAAGGAATTGCACAACGATCCGGTAGCGAAAAAGGAATATGAGACGCCGAAAATGGTGGCTATCAACCTGCGTCCGGAGGAGGCAGTTCTCGGGAACTGCAAAATCTCCGGCAGCGCAGGTCCATCCAGTCTTGGAGGCACCTGTGTAGCGGTCGGGCCTTGCAAGACCATCGGCTCCTAAAGCCAACTCTGCCGTAAGGTCATGAGGTGCGAGCCGTTGTCTAGCCAATCCAGAACGCGGGGCGCGTCGTGTGTGGCGCTAAGCGTGGCGGAAGATTCGCCCGCTGACTCCTGGCGTGCCAGCTTTTCCATCGGCGAAATATCTTTCAGCATCAGCGGTGCCGGGCCTTATCCGGTTTTCGGTCCTCAGTTGGAACTGTTCCGTTCACGCGCAAACTCTTGCGATCTTGAAATCAGTCTCGAATGGACTGACCGCCTGTACCCGCCTGCGGGGCGACTCCTCTTCGATTCCGGCGCAGTTTGGACACTGCACGAGGATGGCGATGGGTATCTGTTCGACTTTGCCTCGGACGTCGTCGGCCCCGAGCCTTACAAGCGGCTTCACATCGACAAAGAATTCCGCTCCGGACGCCTCCTGCTCAATCGGAAATACTTCCCGGATTCCGTACCCAATGGCCCGCTCGACTACCCGTTGGACGAGCTGCTCGTCATGCACCGCCTCGGTCGCGAGCGGGGTGTCGAAGTCCACGCCGCCGGCATCCGCGATGCCGAAGGCAACGCATATCTTTTTCTAGGCCACTCCGGAGCCGGCAAAAGCACGACGACGCGCCTCTGGAATCAGCTCCTCGGCATGACCGTCCTCAGCGACGACCGCATCATACTTCGGCAACATCGCAACACGAATGGCCAGCCCGAAATCTGGATGTACGGCACGCCCTGGCACGGCGAGGCCGCTTTCGCCGCGCCGGAGAAGGCGCGCATCGAGCGCCTCTTCGTCATCGAGCATGCACCGGAACACGCGCCCGAGAGCGAAATTACGCCCATCAGCGGCTCCATCGCCGTCGCCGAAATCATGGCCCGCAGCTTCCTGCCGTTCCATGACGCCGTCGCTCTCGAAAACACCATGACTTTCTTGCAGGAGATGGTTGCCATCCTCCCCTGCTACCGGCTCGAGTTTCGTCCGGACATTACGGCAGTGGAGGTTGTTCAGCGGTTCCAGTCCTGAATTCGGACGTGAATTTCGGGCGCAAATCCCCGGGATTGCAGATAAGGCTTGGGGGAATCGCAGGCAGGGCTTGGGTTTCGCCGGAAGTGCGATGGACGTACAGTGCATGAGTAGCACAGGTTGGTAATGTGCAAAGTGTGCCCTTATGGTTCAAAATGAGAAGATTCGATCCCAGGTCCCAGAGCAGATGCTAAGGCTCAACTCGCCCCTTTTCCGGGCGATTGCTCGCGATCTATTGCGGGAGGGAACCAGCGTGTGTTTCGAAGCCAGGGGGTTGAGCATGTTGCCGGAGATACAAGACGGTGACATGCTTCACGTCGCGGCGGTCAGCGCAACCGAGTTGCGCTGTGGAGAGATCGTTTTGGTGGAAGCTGACGGCGACGGTACCAGCGCGGACAGCAGCAAGCTGTGGGCGCACCGTCTGATTTCGAAAGATTTACGCGGGGATCGATTTGTCACGCAAGGCGACGCGAGCCAGGAGCCGGACGCTCCTGTCCGCGCGCATCAGATTTTAGGACGAGTCGTTGCAAAAGAAGTGAAGCCAAAGGAATCGACTATGAATGGTATCGACGCGCAGGCGAATTTCGGACAGGCCAAAACAGGGCGGGTGGAACTTCACGGCATGCGCGCGCAGGCGCGGCATCGAATGTCGCAAGCTCGCGGCGTCGCCGCAGGCTGGGTGAAGACTGCCTTGGGAATGCGCTCGGGCGCTCGCACCGGAGTTGCGCTTTCGCTGTTGCTGCTCTGCCTCGCCGCCGTTCCGGCGTCGGCGCAAGTTGTGGTGGATTCCAGCAGCAAAGGTGGCGGAAGAGTCACAACTGGCGGGAATATCACGTTCGTACACACTGCAGGGGCCGGCACCGGCCGCACGCTCATTGTTGGTGTAGGAATCAACCTCACAAACAACACAGCGGCCAAAGTTCAATCCGTCACGTACGGAGGGCAGCCCCTGACATTCCTGTCCACGCATACCGACGCTGGGAACACGCGCCGGGTGGAATTCTGGTTCTTTCTGGCGCCAGGGGTCGGAGCCAACAACATTATAGTGACTGCTAACGCGTTTGGAGCCGGAACCGTTGGCATGGCCGCAGTTTCGCAGACATTTACCGGTGCCGACCAAACCGACCCTGTACGCCTCCCGGTTTCGAACGACGGCACCACGGCCACCGGCGCCGGGGTCCTGACCCTGGACGTGCCCAGCGTCCTGAAAGAGATGGTTTTCGTCGTAGACGCGGTTGGCGG
>Ga0137418_10003469_pt1 | contig 14495 bp, 17 predicted proteins | sample CZODoug3_1_2_16f_FD_122242 | JGI IMG/M metagenome (GOLD analysis project Ga0137418, IMG submission 122242) | Vadose zone soil fungal communities from Angelo Coast Range Reserve, California, USA - CZODoug3_1_2_16fungal (Hybrid Assembly) | ecosystem: Environmental > Terrestrial > Soil > Vadose... | reverse complement strand
AGACAAAAACCGATGGTGCAAACACTTTGTCCCTACATTTGTATGGTATGTTGCATGGCAGCCAAACCCTTGGGTCCTCAATGAAGCTGAAACTGTACTTGGCCTACAACGCATTTGGGACGCTTTGTATGGTCACTCTATACCATATGCCGTTATGGCTCATGATGCAGTCTATTTCATTGTAAGTTATTTTTAAAGTTTCAATGACACACTCTCACACACCTCATAGGCAATGCAGTGTGTGCGAGATTTGTGGCATAATGTCCTTGGATCATCGGCCATTAGCATTCTTGTCGCTTTTTTCAATTCTAATGAGACTTTAGATTCGGACGAGAGCTGCCAAGAGTTTGCAAAGCTCGCACTCGAGAATCTGAGGTTTCTCTACTCTAACTGCGATGATGATGATCCAGAGGTAAGCACAACCACACCATACAATATTTTACTAATATATCTATTCAGAAATATCAAGGGCTGTTGCGTGGCCCACTCATCATACAAACGCTCAGTGCCCATTTCACTGCCATTAGGGGTTTGATCAAGGTAAAAAGCATGGGTGATCCAAAAGGTAAAGATAAACACCCAACTGGGGCTCTTGGGCTGGCGGCAGCAGCGGTATGTTATAATATTGTAGCACGTATATGTTACTAACATATTTGGGCAGGTCCAGCGAGCCCTCACTCTCTTTGCCATGGGTACGGTCACCCTGGATATGTTTACTTCCAGAACCAAAAACGTCACGCTGCTGAAGACCCTAAACACTGCGAGTGGCAAGCCATCTGACACGTCAACAGCTTTCAACAAAACTGTGTGGGGCAACATCACTCAAGCTAGGGTAATGCAAGCAAGGACAGTCCTCTGAGACTCATCCCTCGAGAAGATCATCCGAAAAGCCAAAGATTTCGAGAAAATCAGTTCTAATGGATCGAAAGCTTTGACCAGCACCAAAACTATGGATGTTGATGATGTCAATGGAGGCCACAAGCAGCTTGTAGACCTCTCTGATCTGGAATGGGATTGATGTATGTCTGATTATAATCTTATGATATTTGGCTAATACCTGCTTTTTTAGAATTTGCAGCAGTGCTAACGCGACAGAGCATATACATGATTGCCATGGACACTATTACATCTCACCAAGCCCCCACTCAGTTTTATTCTTTGCATTCCCTTATCCGATTCAACTCTGGCGTTCATGGGCACCGAGTCTTACTTAAATACCTTAATACCATTAGGACCCTTTAATTTCATCCCAAATTCTGCTTAGATTAGCCTTGATTGTCACTCATTATCATCCCTTAATCTCATTATTTGCTTTTTGATGTGCTTACTCAGTGCTTACTCATGTGTTAACTTGCTGAGTTGTCACATTGCTTACTGGCATGCTTACCTACCCGCTTACTGCAGCCTTACTTGTGTGCTTACTGCAACCTTAGGTGCGTGCTTACTGCAGTCTTAGTTGCATGCTTACTTCAAGCTGTCAATTAAGCAAGGATTAAGAAACCGACCCTGCTGTGTAAGGATTGTGGCTGATTATTTGTATATATTTGTGGTGGCTGTGCCTTAGGGCCATAACCGGCATGTTTATGTCTGTTATGGCAGAAGAGCCTTTTACACACACATTTACATAGAACAATCACAGCAGTGGTCTGGTTCTATTGTGTGAATTTAAGGATTATCTAAGTACCCCTTACATTTTTTTGAACCTCCATAAGCTACTAAAAATTCATTACAACTAAAGTTGTTATGACTTCCAAAAAGAAACAGCAGAGGAAGGCACAAGCTGCCTCCCTCAAGAAAAGTCATTGGGCATATGATGCCCCAGACAACCCATCCGATTCCATAAGGAAAAAGGTGATAATAGATCACAGGGAGACCAAGAGTCACCCTGAGAGACGGGACAAGAGGTTGCGACCTCTGACATCTATAACAATAGACGACATGCATAAGGCACAAGGACCATCAATAAGTGATGGTTGAAAGGACCGACACATTGATCGCGATAGTGATCAACTAGACACGACAACTAGGACTACTAGTTCCCAGTTGCCAAGCTCAGAACTCACTCCCCTTGAGGAGGAGGTGGAAGAGATCCAGACGAGTGGTGCTTGTCGACTAATGCAGTCATCAAAACAGGAATCCCCGGTACTAGCCAGGGACTCCCAGAGAGATGCTATAAATTTATTTTTCAGGGTTTAATCTAGGCAATGCATTATGCTCATTTCCCGTGCATTTGTTCCCTGTTTTCAACCATTGGCAAGCTTGTAGCTTGCCAATTTTAGCATTTCCCATGTACAGATTAAGTGTTATAAATTTGCTTGCAGACAGCACTCTTATCATTTTAAGCTGTGTGCTTGTAAGGTGGTTTCAAGGTGGTTTCATTGTGGTTTCAAGGTGGTTCAAGGTGGTTTTTCGATCAGATCATGGTGGTTTTTACAGAATGAAGTGCTTTTGGAACTTCAACAGGGTGTAAGATGGAAAGTGACTTCAGGTTGCTCTGCGAGATGCAAGAGCAACAGAGCCCAGTGTTTAAGTTCCCAATCGGGATGAGGTGTGGCGATCAACCAAGAGTCACAGCCACCACTAGGAGCGACTTTGATGACCAACCCTCTGAATATTGTCTGCTAACTCCCTGACAATTTGGTGTCATTCCTGGTGCAGAGACTTATGAATGTTCTTCCACTTCATTGGCTGACCTAAGTCTCATTTCTCAGTGATTAGAGATGGACGAGATTGATGCACTTTTGCAGGATGACTCAGATATTTTGGGTGCGAAATCTATGCTTAATGAAATTTTTTGATGTGCTGATGCTAACTCTGATACTCTGCTTACATCTATAGACTGGTTGACAACCACAGTTGTCTCATGCAGCATTGCTGTACAGCTGCCGACAGGAATTATCCAGTCGCATACCTGCACTGGTATACCCATCAGTGCATTGTGGATTTCTCACAGAGGTCGGGTGATGGTGGTCACCATCAGTACCCTTCTCACTGCACTTCGCAACACCATTGAGTCACCTGGTGCAGCTCCCATGGAGCAGCAGTATATCAACTTCCTGACTCATCCCCTAGCACACCCAGAAGTCAGTGTGGCGACAAGCAGAGTCCCTGATTTTGCTCTCGATAGTATCCAGAAACCAGTAAATGGTTATCGGTACTTGGGGTTGCTTTCTGAAGTACCTGTTGGATTTGTCAGCCCTTCTGCCACTTGGGATCCATCTCATGATATTTTGGCAGTGCATGAGATCGGCCAAAACACAGACAGCCGTGACTTTGCACATGTGTGGGAGCCATGTGGGGTCCAGCTTGGAACCCATTTCATTATTATTTTTATACATCCATCTCTCACACATTCTGGTCGCCCATCTCCCATGTCATACATAGGCAATTTTGCCAGCAGACGTAGCACTCCGATTTCAGCTCACACCCCTTCGCGAGCACATACCCCTGCCTCTACCACTCCTATGGTTGATTTTGACCAGGCCAATGATTTGCTTGGTTTCTTCCAAGCAGATTCCCACCAGACCAACTCTTTCAGTAATCTCTCCAACATTGCACCACCTGCTCCAGCTGCCACAGATGGATTAGCATCCTTAGCGCAAATGTTGCCAAATTCTCTGCCAGCAGCTGAAGTACTTTCTGCCATGGATAGTTCCCAAAACCTCTCCGATATTTGCACTGCACTTGGGATCAACGAAAAAGCCTCTGTTGAACCTGCTCGGTTTATCGATGTCACTGCCAAGCAGCCTAATGCACTTTTGGTTATGGTCCGGAACCATCGGGCCATGTCGCAGCTCCTTGTACGCTTAGGCCAGCCTGACCATGTAGATGACCCTCAGGGCACCCACACTACAGCCTATTCTCGAGGGCTTACAATGTCCACACAGAACATCCTCTTAGAACTTGGCTGGACTCAACTGTCATACTTCCACAAGAGCACGTGGTACGAATGGGCTGCCACTGCTGCAGCAGCTTCATGGATTGACAGCGAGTCAGGTGAGCTATATATTCTATTGGCATGTATACTATTGCTGACCATTTCTTACAGACATGACTCCACAGCAGAAGGGGCTTTATGACATTTGGAGGGGTATCAGATATTTTTGGGCACCGGGTGGTCCAGCAGACACTGGGATCATGCCTGCTGCTCATTCCAGAAATGCTGAAGAGGTGCTAGCATTTAAACTCCGGCAAAATTCCATCCGTCAGCACAAGGCTGCCATAAAGCGGTACCTGAATAGCCCATAGAGATTGTGCTGAACAAATTTTAAACACTGTTTAGATAAGAAATTTTCTCCCATACTAAGTTTCATGAATGAGTTAGGTCTCTCCCAATGGCAGTTGAATGCCATATTTCTTGCCAACTTAATGGTATATACAATGCAATAGCTCAAAGTGCATCAGGATCTCCTTTTCCTGCCCCCTTTCCCTCTTTTACACTAATTCCCTCATGTGCCTTCCTGAATGCATCAGCAATCCGTTCTGAAAAGGCAACAGTAATGCGACGCTGGTGGGCACCACAAAGCCTGGTTGTGCCATGGATCTTGTCTGGAAGAAAACAAGTCATTGTACCTTTGGCAGATTTTACGACCACCTGCAAACTAGTGTCCACAAAGTTCCCTCCTCCTCCTACAGGCCACTCGGGGCGGACCTCACCAGCTTTGCGTTTGCCACCCACTCTTGATGGGCGTGTCCTTGCAGGTGATGGAACCTCTGTGTCCACTTGGCGTCCGATGCAAAGGTTGAAAGCATACATGGCATATGCATTATCGTTGTGTGTATAGCTTGGGATACATAATAAGAGACTGATACTGGTCATACATAGTTAATGCACTTACACCACATAATCACGGGAAAAGTATGCTTCAGGAGGGGCTCTCACAGCCAGTGGAAAGTTATAAATTTTGTCTCCAAGGGACAGCTGGAAACCAGTTCCTGAAATTGCCATGGTCAGCACAGTGATGGGAGCAAATAATTAAAATGTGACCTTCTTCCACATTGCAGGTCGCCAAACGTGGCAGCCCTTCATGTTTCAGGCACTCCTCCACATGGGAAACAACTTCAGATGGCATAAGAGCTCGTACCAGCGACCAAAAAATTGATACAGCAGCAATCGCATCAAGGTCACGCTCAATCATCGTGTCCTTGTCAAGCTTCTTGCTGAAACTCTTTGCAAAACCAGAGACCCTGCAATGGCGTGGCCCAGCATTCAAGCCAATCTGTGCCATAGTGCCAGGGTGAGTAGGCTATCATAAAAGGCAAAAGATCAGTAAGCTATGGTATTAAGCATAAATAAGAGAAAATTCGAACTCGCTGGTTTCTTCTTTCACTAGTGGCAACATCGACAACACGGTCAAGCCAGTCATACAGTTCTTCATGAAATGGTGCATCGAAAGCAACCGAGTTGATTACAATGAGTTCGATCTTGAATGGCTGTTCGGCTAAGGCAAAGACACCTGGTTCGCTGTCATATTCAATTTTTTTTGGAGGGCAAAGCGCACCTTTGGACAGGAAGATAATCGATTCGGTAGGCTGGACAATATAATAACCATTTTCTTCATTAACAGTGATGTCCCCGGGGTAAGTGCCGGTCTCAGACATAAAAACCCTTTTCTTGACTGGCTCTGTCGAGCGCTCTCGCCACACAATCCGCAGCTGAGATCTATCTGTATTTTGGAATGGCAGTGGGTCTGCTGTATCCTGCACATCCACGGAGCTGTTAGTTAGTGGATCGGTGGCATGTTCCTGGAGGAGGTCTAAAACTGAATAGGGTTTGCCATTCAGGTGGAACTCATAGATCTAGAATAAGTGCTGTTTAATATGAAGCACCCAGTCCTGTGTGGGAACATACCAGTCGATGTTTCTCCCGATGGTTTGCCTCATCGCCCTTGATTACCTGTTTATATGACTTTCGTGCAGATCTCAGTGCATTAAAGGCCACACGCAAGGAGATCGCAGACTCGGTGACTCCCTCTGATAGCCTAAAACCTGCACCAATGAGTGCATCTATCTGTAATTCCCCCAGGGACTCTCAGCAGTATTATCCGAACAGTGCAGCAGAAATATATCGCTCACATCATGACCAGGAGTGCCAGCAAGTGCATTGACCTGCCCCAAAACAGAGGAGATACCTGCATGCTGTGGATCTCCAGCAGCAGGGTCTGTCAGCACTGCCAAAATCTCAGGTTGGAGCAGAACAGCGATAAGTGCTATTGGTAAGTGAGTGACAGTATGCAGGGCTGATCATGCATCTCACCTTCCTTTTTCTGAGCTGCAACAGCTTTCTTGAGCTTAGTCATGGAGAATGGACTCAGAATCTACTATGACAAGACAGCAGAAGTGTGGTGGATGGTGAGCGATAAGGGTAAGATGGATACAAGATAAGGTGTGCACAGCACTGCCATAATTTAAAAGCTATATAGTTTCTGAAAATTCTACTTATGATAAAGATCTCTTGGTGTAGTGGTGGATGGCCCGAACTCTGTGCAAGGTTTGGCCCGGAAACTGCCTGTGTCGAGGAGGTTGTCAGTTCAATTCCTGGTAAGTGCAATAATTTATTTGTCATTTTAATGTGTTCTTCTGTTTGTTATTATTATTTTTATGCCTTTTCACCCCATTGCTGTTATTATAATGATAGCACTGGAGACATGGGAGCTTATTTCCCTAAAAAATATTTCAATTATCTCTGTAAAAAGTCAACTGATTAAGGTTTACTCTGTGTACACAGTAAATAAGTAATTATATTTTTCCTACTGTTTTGTCCTCTGAGTTCAATCTGATTATGTTCGCAAAAGACGATTAGATGGGGGAAATAATTAATTTCTGACTTTGAAATTTATTCTAATTGTGGACAGGGTAAAAAGGCTAAGACAGAATCAGATTCTATAATTAATTATTTCCCTAGGAAATAACCAATGGACACTAAACCTGATATTGCAGTCCTAATTTTACCTGGACTAAAATTCTTGGTATCTGGAATTGTAAGTCTTCATCTTGCCTAAAGATAAGCTTTAACCAGATTTATATTATTTCACCAGAAAGAAATCTGATTACATTTTGGACCTTTCAGAAATAAATAATTCCATGTTCTAATTTTGTCTTCAGTTATCTCATATGGCCAAAAGTTTAACAATAATCTATTTAATCTGTCTGGAAAGTATTTAAAATTGATGGAAATCAAATTCTGCAAAAAATTATGTATTGCAGAGATAAGCTTTATCCAGATTTAGATTATTTCATCAGAAAGAAATCTGATTACATCTTGGACACCAAAATAAATAATTCCATATTCTAATTTTGTCTTCAGTTATCTCACTAGGGGTCACACCAGCGGTGACCCAGCACCTTGCCTGTGTTTCTCTACTCTGTTGCTGGCAGCACCGCAGACCACTCCAGACAATGTTCGTTTAATGACTTTATTACATAAAGAACACGTGATATTGTACTGAATGCCACTGACAAATTTGTACATATTTGTTTTCAGCATGCACGCTTAAATTTCGGGGAATTTAGAGTGCCAGTGACCTTGTCAGGCAAGGTGATATGGCAAAATTTTTAACAATAATCTATTATCTGGGCAGCATTTAAATTGATAGTAAATGGCAGGTTGTGGCAGATTACAGAGATGATGTTGATGAATGATAAAGGTCAACAGACTAAAAACATGTATTGCTTTTAAATCAAAATGGATGAGGATATAAAAGGTTTGCAAATGCCAGTCCATGAGTCCACAGAGTGACCCTGTCAGCATCATTAGGGCTGCCAATCAAACCCTGCAAATTATGGAGCAAAACTTGCACTTCCATGGCTTGCATGGGCCCAACAGGAGGCTCAACTGAAACCTCACTAAGATTTCCGGGAGGGCCGATCTGTCCCACCCATGAAGTCCAGCCTTCTGCATCGGTGTTGTTGGTCTGCTGCGAGTGCAACAGTCTTTCATCACGTAAAGCCTCCCAATCCACTCCAAATACCTCGAGTTCTTCTGCAGTCATGCTTTCATCAGGCAGCTGGTCTCCCCGCACACCATGCACAAACATATCAAAACCAAAAAGATCAGCTGGTGATCGGTTGGGACCATCACGTATCTGAATGCGGTGCTGATTCCACCCCTCAGCGAAAAAACTGAGCTGGTGGTTGATTGCAGGTAAAAAAAGGAGGTGAAGTAACCAGATGTGGTTGATGTTGTTGATGTCAAGGCCATGCCGCAGTTCAAGTGCTGTAAAGTGATCTGCCCATACAGCACCAACTTGAGCAGTAACGTCGACCCAAAGTCGTTCAATGCGAACATTGTGAACACTCCTACTATCTCATTAACATGTTGCTTGTTGTTATCGTGTGAGCGAATCATTACCTTCCCCAAATATATGAACCCCGACGAGTTCCATGGACCTCCTCCATAAATGCTGCAAGAATAAGATTTTCCACACCATGATCTCCTCTCATCCGGGAAGGGACACCATAGATTTGGGCAGCCTCCCAGAAGACATCCATCACTGTCTGTGACAAATTATTGTCACTTGCCCGCAGACCTGTTATCAGGCGAGAATAACCATCTATGAAGCCATGTATGACTATCCCCCAACGTATAAGCCCTATCATGCTGTGAGGGTTTGGAATTGATAGAAAAATTTACTTGCTCACCATGTTGGCCATCGTGATGCCATAAAGAGTTAGGTCCTGGAACAGAGTAGACTCTCCGTCGGATGCGTATACGTTCAAAAACACGTTGAACAGGATCGATACGTAACAAAGATGCCCTGATACGTTCACGGGGAATACGATGGCCTAGGCGACGCAGCATTCCATCCAACATGCTTATACCTGCCCTACGGTAATGTGATCGTAGCCGAACGATGAGTTCATCGAGTTCACCATCGATCATGGTAGACAGAGGACCAGTAAAGGAAATGGGATGTTGTGTGGTAGCTCCAGATGTATTTGATGATGTAGCAGTGATATCGTCAGGTAGAGTCTGGGGGATGGGCAGATCAGGATCGAGGATATCATCGGCAATTTCTGCATCATTTAATTCTGGAGATGGAGTCCTAGCAAAAGGGTCAGCCTGAGGCTGAACTATACCATAGTCTAGCAGTGCGTTGTGGACTACCGAGCGATCAACATGGAGAAATCTGGCGATACCACTGGTGCTGCGATGACCATATGCCCATCGCAAGAAATCAGGATCAATGTAAATTCTTGGTCTACCTCGTTCTCCAGTATAGATGTTCTGAACAATTGTTGGCCTTCCATGATGAGATTCTGCCAGAGTCTGCTGGTACTGAAGCCGAATGTCCTGTTGCATGAGAGCGAGATTGGTCCGAAGGGTCTGAAGCTCTGAAGGCTCAAAATGATGTGCATTCTGTGTAAGATCAGTGCTTAAATTTGACTTAACAATAGGCTATAATAATGCACCTCATTCACAATGACAGAGTATTCGTCAACATCATCTCCTAATCGTGCAAGTACGACAGAATTAGTTGGAGTTGCCAGTATCTCACGAATGGATCTGTCAAAGCGATGATATTGAAGCCTGAATGCTGTCAGAAGAGGCCCAGCAGACTGGCCCCCAGTTTCAGTAGGGTTTGAATGTGACATTTAAGTTGGAGATCATGGGGCAAGGTTAGAGGTAGCAATCAGATCTAAAGTCATAGACACCAGGAGTCATCTTGCGAACATGCCTCTGGGTCTCATCTGCCACCCAGAATAATTTATGCTTTAGCATTTATGCCAAGCAGCTGAAAAATGATTGGTGGTATGTATGTAGCTGGTATCATAATATAGAATAGATCATAGTATGCAGGTGAAAAGCTCGCAGGCGATGGGTATGTCTGGGGTATGATAATATATAAATGTACAGAAGATCATTAACAATGTTGTAGTCCATAAACCAAGATAACAGTGGGTAAATATAAGCAGGAAATCACTAGTAGGCATGATACAGAAATGGAAAGGTCATTATACGAATGTTTAAAAGTAGGTACCATAAATTAGACGACCATATGATCCAAAATACCAATAAGAACAGGAAAATAAGGGAGGGGGGGAAGCGACAGTAGTAAACACAAAGAATGTGCCTGTACAGAAAAAGATGTAGAACGATCAAACAGAGTCTAGGCCATGGAATGACCTCCAATTGCTCCAAGAGTTTCGACCAAGAGCCAATGGTGAATGGCATCCTGAAGGGTATGTGGTTCGACCTCAGATGAGTATGTGACTTTGGCGAGGGCAGTGAGATAGCCGATTGGAATTCGTGCATGATAGGTGCATGTGCGAAAACTTATCTTTCCTTGAGCGAGCATGGCAGCCCTCTGGTATTGTGGAGCATACAGTATATCGCTGTCGTCAACAAATGTAACCTAGAGCAACACATTATCAGAATAATACCAAGCTGAATTTAAAACAATGGTGTACCTCAATTGGCGACCCATCAACCTGAATAGAGGGAGAGCCACTGGTAGCCCAGCACAAGATACGAGATCGAAAACCTGGGGTGTCGATCGCTGCCAGATCAACATTCGAAGCAAACTGCTGTTTAGCCTCTGCAAATAAATGGGGACATGGAATGCCAGAGCCTTTGAGGAAGCCAACGAGAATCCCTGGCAGGTCGCAGGCACGGCCGAGAAAACCTTCAGAGAGTCGGGCAGGTATTGGCGAGATACGAAGGAATGGCTCGAGCGATTCATATGATGAGATTTGCGAGGTGTAGACAAGACTAAAGAATGTATCAGATCCTCCTTCGAATTCTTTCGGAACCTGAATAGAGGCCATACAGTTAACGACAGGTAATCATACCGAACAGGTCAACTTCAACTTTACCTGGGAAAAATTAAAGCCATTCCGACAAGCCAGATTGAATCCTTTTATAAAAGCCTGTATCTCAGGATGATTTGGAAACTCAGGACCAACAATGCTTTTATAAAGCATCTCGCCCGCAAGAGCCTGATGAGACTGGTCATCTCGGTCACGAAGCATAGCAATCTACCCATTAAAAAAGTGAGAAGATGGACAAGCCCAGCATTCAAGTCGGGACTGACTGAAATGTCATGATAAGAGGCAAAGTGGGCTCTGCAGAAGTCGATACACCCTTCAGGACCAACAGCAATCCATCTCACGACTGTGTCGTGGATTTCTGGATGCCATTCACGCAGAAATGCAGGATGGATCGATGCGATATCACAGCCATAAACAAAATACTGGAGAACCACAGGATCCAGCTTGCCTGGTGTGATGCCATGAATAAGGAGAAGGGCTACAATGGCACCCAGCACACTGAGGTCAGATAAGCGACCAGCAGATACATATCGTGCTGTGGCCATTGAGTGTGAGGTGGCAAGTGTCACAAGATTGTCTGCCCGGGGGATAAACCACTGCTCGGGAATGCTCTCGAACTGTCGGTATGCTGCATAAATTACTTCTCTTTCAATGCCAGGACCTGACGATAAGATTCCTTCTTCTTCTTCCCTGGAAAAAAACCTCATCAGCGATCGAGATAGATATGAGAAATGATGATACTGGCTTACACCAGAAATGAACGATCAGGAGACAAGATATTAGTAAAGTCACCTGCTGTAACTGCTGCAGCAATTTTCGCTTTGAAATCTGCGACAAGACCAGCAACACTGGCACCCCGAACTGTAAGTCCATGGTCATCCTCACCTTGAACAGCAGCATCAAAGACATGGTCTGCCAGATTGGCGATGGTATATGTTGCAGGTGAGGGATGGTATGGATTCCAAGGCACAGTCCAAATTGATGGCGGGATAAATGAAGACTGATTAAAGGATAATTCCCGCTGCATAGTCCGTGACACCCTAGTGGCAGGAACGACCACTGGTGTAGAAGCGATGGGGACCACAGCAGTCAGTTGGGATGGGACAGGGTCCAGTGGGTGGCTGTTGGATATGGCAGATAGAGCAGACTGATCATGCGAACTCTACAGACTCTATGAGTAAAAGTTTGTGGTAAGATGGAAAATTTTACAAACGGCTTCTGGAACATCGTTAACACAGATACTGTCACAGGAGGGAACCTCGCTACTGCCATCGCCACTTTGTGAGTCAGAGTAGAACTGCCAGTAGAGACGGGCAGAGAGGCACACATGGCGACCAGGGACCCCATCAAATGATGCTAAGCCAGACAAAGGATGGTTACGAACAACTGCACAACAATGAGCACATAGTTCATTTATGCCAAGAACGATACACTCACTGAAATGGACGACAAATCGGTCATCCTCAACACATACACTCGGGTTGGCAAAAGATGTTCGATCAGTAGCCAATCTCTCAAAAGTGGAGCTTGCATTGATTGGCATCCTTCGTAGCCGAACCTGATTGTCAGAGACCCGAGGGTTGCCTTTGTTGACAAGTCCAAGAAGCTCAAGGGGCTGTGTCTCATGAGACATCCATGATGAACCCTGGGTGGATGATGTAAACCGATAAGACGAGTCAGAGGTACTCATATTGTCGACCACACGAGTTATGACATCGGTGACTGAGGTCGAAGGGAGAACATTATAAAAATAAAGAAGGTTGTGATCACGAAGGTACTGGTTGAACGAGTCCCGATGGAAACGATATAGAATTATGTCATCATGTGGGTTTTCCTATAATTGAAATATTAATAATGTGACCGTTGAAACAGCAGAGCACATACCTGAGGGGGATATACCTTGATCAACAGCTTCAGGGCAGAATAGGCTGGACCATTCGCTGGGAAAATTTCAGTAACACACCGGCGAGCATCGGGCCTGCTATTGACAGCTAAAGCAGGTGGGGCAACTGCTGGGCCCCGGGTTCGACGACTCCGGCGAGGCTGCAGATCGGGTGCTCGAGGCTGTGTTGCAGCCGAAGAAGCCAGCCGAGCCTGATTGACTTGGCCTGCGAGATTCACTCCAAGGTTATTGAAGCCCAAAAAAGGTTGGGTAGCACTTGCAGAGACACCTGCTACAGCTGAGGGATGGCCTTGGGGAGCAACAGTTGGACTCTGGAAGGTACGAGCACTCTGATAAGGGGTGACAGGGCCAGAGAATGGGACAGAAAGGGACAGTGGCTGAGAAGGCTGCATTCCCGCTGATGATGCTGTCGGTCGAGGGGCTAAAATACCAATAATTGGAGTGGGCCCTGGCAACGAAGAACTATCTGGAGCCTGTGGTGGGACTGCAGAATGTTGTGTAGGTTGAATCGAGGCCATAAGTTGCTGCAAGTTCAAAACCTGCGCCTGGAAACTGGCTAGCTGATCTTGGGTGGGAGAGTGCGTGTTCATGACCGATGACTGAAAAATAGCTCAGTGTTAGTATGGCATAAAATTATCCTTTTCAAAGTGGTACTCACCGAGCTGTTGGATGTAGAGTATTAATAATGAAAGCTGATTAAATGAATGTGAGCTGCAAAAAGCAATGTTTCCTGAGACAAAAAGACTTTAAAAGAGTGGAGTGGTGATGGGCGATGCGACAAAGATAGAGAGATGACGAGACAATAGAGAAGACCAGAATGCCAGCCATCCGAAACACAAAGTCTGCCGCACTGACAATGAATCACCACAAAACCACCAAAAAACCACCAAAAAACCACCATCAGCAACACAAAACCACCATCAGCCACTTCAAAACCACCAACTAACCATCAAGAAACCACCACCCAACCAGCTACCGACCATGATGCGATTGCATCACAGCATCTGTAAACCCTGCCAATGCTTGATTTACATAGCACAATAAGACAACTGAAAGTGTATTAAAATTTCCAATACAGCTAAGCTTGAAAGTACAGAGGAAGTGCTAAGTTGTAGGTAAACCCAGGGAGTAAGTGTAGAAAAGTGGCAAAAAGCACATGACAAGTGCAGAGCTCCACCAAAATCCTTATTCTACGACCACATGCGGAACACGGGAATTTTCCCTGAAGAATGCTGTCATAGAAGGAAGCGACTGAAGCGAAAGAAGTGACTGAAGCGAAGGAAGCGACTGAAGCAGAGGGAGCGACTGAAGCGGAGGGTGTGACGTACGTTTCGATCGTTCTTACAGCTCCCGGGCCGTCCGGGAGGCACCCGAAAAGTCAAGCGACCGTGTGACTTAACCTTCTTTGCCAGCAAGGAAGGTATTAGGGCGACTCAATTCTTCCAGTCGCCAGTCGTCAGTCGTCGATTTCAGTAGCTGGAAAATTCGCGTAATCGATGCTAGCGAGCAAGGTCCCCGAAAACTCTTTCAAGTACGACTGACGACTATTGATATTTGCTTCGCCCTAGTGATTCACCTCCGTGCTATCTCCTTGCTCAACATGCTTACGGTGGCCCAGTGGTGGCCTGTAGTATATATACGCGTTCGCAGTCGCAACTTGTGGAGACTCGGAATATCCATCGTGTTCGGGCAATTTTGATTTGCCAGTGGTTGTGTATCTACTGGGGGACGTGTTATGATTGGTATTAACGTATTGTTTGAGTTTTTGGACGCAAGGAACACATACGGTTGGACAAGGTGCGTGTTGCTCGGTCGGTGGGGC